>WPCI01283807.1_pt1 | contig 83344 bp, 70 predicted proteins | sample 5399871 | NCBI WGS metagenome assembly WPCI01 (sample SAMN12869469, study PRJNA574797) | sludge metagenome | isolation source: wastewater treatment of pH7 | place: China:Beijing | collected 2019-05-20 | reverse complement strand
CCCCGCGCAGGCGGGGATGATCCCGCCGAGGTCGCGAAGGTGGAGGTCTCCTGATGGTGGTCCCCGCGCAGGCGGGGATGATCCCATCCTCACGGCCAACACGCTTAGAATCCGCCGGTGGTCCCCGCGCAGGCGGGGATGATCCCCCGCCACACGAAGCTACGAGTGGCGGTAACCTGTGGTCCCCGCGCAGGCGGGGATGATCCCGAGGGCGTGGATGACATGGCCCGCGTCGAAAAGTGGTCCCCGCGCAGGCGGGGATGATCCCCTAGACGCCGAGTCACGCAAGTTCCGCAACAAGTGGTCCCCGCGCAGGCGGGGATGATCCCTAACCGGGGCCATGTTCTCGGAGTGAGCGCCCGTGGTCCCCGCGCAGGCGGGGATGATCCCATAGCCTCACAAATCGCTGACTGGATCGGCTAGTGGTCCCCGCGCAGGCGGGGATGATCCCAGCTTGAACCTGACGCGGGACATGGCCGTCTAGTGGTCCCCGCGCAGGCGGGGATGATCCCACCAAATCATCGACGTCAACGATTTTGAAATCGTGGTCCCCGCGCAGGCGGGGATGATCCCAAGGCCAAGACCGCTATAGAGCCGATCGGCTCGTGGTCCCCGCGCAGGCGGGGATGATCCCCGTGTAGGACCGGTGACCGTAGGCATCCATGGGTGGTCCCCGCGCAGGCGGGGATGATCCCGGACTTACCTAATGAAAACTGGCGACCTGCTAGTGGTCCCCGCGCAGGCGGGGATGATCCCGTCAGGAAAACCGCGAAAACACGCCAAAAACAGTGGTCCCCGCGCAGGCGGGAATGATCCCGTCGTTCCCTGTCTCGGGCTGGCAGGCTGACTGTGGTCCCCGCGCAGGCGGGGATGATCCGGGTTCGGAGCGACCGCCGCCGAGGTCGCCCAGGTGGTCCCCGCGCAGGCGGGGATGATCCCGGTCTTCGCCAACCAGTCGTCGTCACGTCGGAGTGGTCCCCGCGCAGGCGGGGATGATCCCTGTCTGATTTCGGTCTCCACGTACTCACGAACGTGGTCCCCGCGCAGGCGGGGATGATCCCGATCTGGAACGACCTAACCCACTAGATCTAGCGTGGTCCCCGCGCGAGCGGGGATGCTCCCCAGGATCGCGACCGCCGAAGTCGTCAGCTCGTGTGGTCCCCGCGCAGGCGGGGATTAACGCGAGCGCGTCTGAGTTCTGGCCACTAAGACCAGGCGCGAAGGTGCCTTTCGGAGGCTCCACGATATTCATTCCAAGAAGCACCACAATGGCAGCAACTCCGCTTCACCCACTGATCGGTGGAGGAGATCCGAGTTGCCAGACCTGCAGGGCAAACTACGGTTACCAGGACCCCGGCGCAGATCCTGGCTACCAAAGTTCTAGACCCGACCCGAGCCAACGAAGCCCTGCGGGAGATCGTCGCTACCAGTACCATGAACGAAGCGACCACGAGGGTCAACAGTCAGGAGGATCGACAACATGCCACTAGGTACGCGCCTTCTCGCTGGTGTTGCTTGCCTTGGCATAGGAATAACCGCCTGCACTTCTTCACCTGCCAATGACGAGACGTCGGGGAACAGCACAGAAGGAACTGCGGCGTCTGGAAACGACGTGGCTACGACCCAAAAGAACATTCCAGCAGAGCCTATCGAGCTATTTGAATCCGAAATCGCCCTCGTCTCGGAGCCCTACAGTCCCGGTCAGAGCGCGCCGACTTTGGGGAACTTGTTCCCGCAATTGGTCGGCGCAACGAGCGTGAACCCGCAACCTAATGACGGAACCTACGTGGCGGAAGGGTCCGGCGAGGACGGTGAACCGTTCACTCTCGTTATCGCTCCGGGCGACACCGCCGTACGAGCCGCTCTTTACTGGCAGTGCGGTTGGGCAAAAGAATATTTCGACGCGAAAGACGTGGGCAACCAGTCACGTATCGATGCGGCGGCAGACGCGTTGCGTATGTTCCCCGACCTTCAAGCGATCACTGAGTACAATCCTGACCTAGCACGAATGCAGGAAGGTTTGGTTGAGCCGATGCTAGATGGAAGCGACGACGAGGCAGGAAGACGCTTCTTTGAGCGCGAATGCAACTGAGATCTCAAGTCGTCTGTTCTAGTGGATCTTGGTCCTGGCGAGAGGATGCGCAGTGTCGCGTCGTCACCAGGACCTAAGCGAACTGCCCTATCGGCGGAACGGTTGATCCAACAGCATCTTCACGTCGTCGTAGTCGCCGTGGGATGTTTCTGCCACATTGTCCCCACCAAAGACCTTCACTTCGCCGGGGGTATCGGCCCAACTGTCCCAGCCAGGGTTCTTGTCGGTAATGAAAGCTACCGAAGCCCCGTGCATAGCATCCGCCAGCGCTTGCGGCGGATTCTCCCCGGTGTGTAGGGCAACGTCTTTGGAGTCGAGGCAGTCGAACCAGAAGGGGACGTCCAGGCAGTGCGCTGAAAGACCGTAGCTTCCTGAAACAAACTTGAAGCGGTAAACCCAGGTGTCCTTACCGCCGCGAGCGTTAGCCGAGCGCACCACAGTGTTGCGGAATATCCCGTCGCTTAGATACTTCCCGAGCAGGGCAGCATTACCTCGTTCGAGGTAGTCCTTGTGCGCGTCGACGTACTCCTTCTCAACGTCACCGGTGAAGCCAACTTGGCCCATGACTGACTCCGTTGGAACCTGTTGCAACTGGTCACTCATGCCCATCGTGAGCACCAGAAACTCCTCGTCCGTGGCACCGAGCATCAGCGCCTTATCAGACCCGATTCCCATCGCGTATGACTCGAACGTAGGGCGTTTGATCAGTTCGCCGTCTACGACCGGGGCAACAAGCGGACCATCCTTCACCATCGACTCCAGGTACTCAAATCCTGGCGGCGTATCGAGTTTCTGTTGAACCTCGAAAATGCGGTCCTCAGACACCTCGCGCAGAGCCTCAACGGTGGGCGCAACTCCCAACTCCTCCCCGAGTTGGCGGGCAAACTCTATCGCCCCTTCCTTGGGCCGATCACCGAGGGCCCCAGAAACCGAGTGGACGCCCGAGAACAGGTGCTGAGCTTGCTCCATTCCCAATAGCGTCAGCACCGCGCCACCTCCGGCCGATTGACCGGAAATCGTCACGCGATCGGGGTCACCACCAAAGGCCCGGATGTTCCGCTGAACCCACTCAAGTCCCGCCATCCAGTCCAGGACTCCCCGGTTAGCCGGGGCACCCTCGATCCATCCGAACCCATCAAATCCAAGACGATAGTGCAAAGTAACAGTGACAATACCTTCGCGGTTGTATGTGCGTCCGTCATACCAAGGGCTGGCTGGCGATCCACCAAAATAGCCACCACCGTGAATCCATACGAGCACGGGTAGGCCCGCTCCGGTGTCACCCGGACGCGGGGTGAACACGTCTAGATTCAGCGTCGCATCGCCGGGGATCACGTTCTCGGGAATCATGCTGTTATCTGGTTCGCCACGCTCAGCGGTGGGCCCAAACTCTAAGACATCAAGCGTTTCCGCCCATGGATCAACCGGTGCCGGGGCAGCAAAACGCAACTCACCCACAGGAGCCTTAGCAAAAGGAATCCCGAGGAAGGCCGCGCTCATCTTCCCATTTTCATCCCGCCAGAGTCCACGAACCTTGCCCTCCGCGGTCTGCACTGTGCAGTACGATTCATCAGCCATTTTGTCCCCTAACTTGAACCCCGCACAACGCAGGTACGAGGCACCACCACGCTTACCTAACATCCGTTAGATTACTAGTAGCGGGCGAAGTTGGCGAGCATTCGAAAATAGTGGCTCGCAGAGCTAGAGGAGTTACCTTCACGTTCCTCTCGTATGAATTTCAATCAGATAGGCTCGCTTCGCTGCGTCCCTAACGCGCGTCGGCTCCCTATCTGATTGGCAACCCAGAATGAGGGAGGGGGTTAGTCGTCGCAGCGGACTTCCTCGTACTCCGCCATCATCTTGATACGGTCCAGGTGCCGCTCGTCGTTCGAGAATGGCGTATTAATGAAGACATCAACCAGACGAACCGCTTCATCAATGGTGTGCTGGCGCGCACCGAGAGCGCAGACGTTGGCATCGTTGTGCTCGCGAGCAAGAGCCGCAGTGGACTCGTTCCAAATCAGTGCCGCCCGTACTCCATCAACCAAGTTCGCCGCCATCTGCTCGCCGTTTCCCGAGCCGCCGATGACGACACCCAGGGCTTCCTCGCCCGTATTCAGGTCAGCCACGACGGCCTCACCGCACGCAATGCACATTGGGGGGTAGGCGTCCATCTTGTCGTATACGAACGCTCCGTGATCAACCACCTCGACGTCATCGCGACTTGCCAGGTGAGCCAGTAGCGCTTCGCGCAACTCAAAACCTGCATGGTCTGCAGCAATGTGAACCTTCATTGGATCTCCCATCAAACTCTCTTGGTCCCAGAATAGCCGGATGCCTAGTCTTGGCCGCCCAGTGATCGCACCGTATCCCCCAGGGCCTCACAGAGAAAATCCATGTCGGACTCACTGACCATCAACGGTGGACTGATACGAACAACGCTCCCATGAGCATCCTTCATCAGGACCCCACGCGAGAGCATTGCGTGGCAAATCTCGCGTCCACTTGCTGCTTCGGGGTTGAAATCAATTCCTACCCACAGTCCTTGCCTGGAGAAACCGCGAACAATGTCCGGGTACTCGGACATCAGCTTTTCGAGGAAGGCCCCCAGCTGTTCGCCTCGCACACGGGCATTGTGCTGATAGTTGCCCTCACCGATCATTCGGATCACCTCGCGGCCCACGGCGGCCGCAAGCGGATTTCCTCCGAACGTAGATCCGTGTGTTCCCGGTGTTAGGTGGCTCAGTACATCAGCCCGACCTGCGACCGCAGACACCGGAATGATTCCCCCGCCGAGCGCTTTCCCCAAGATGATCAAATCGGGTTTGATGTCATAGAGATCCGAGGCGAATGTTTCTCCGGTACGACCAAAGCCCGACTGAACCTCATCCACAATCATCAGGACGTTGGCGTCCGTGCAAAGCTGACGCAATCCCTCAACGTACCCTTCAGAGGGAATACGAACGCCCGCCTCTCCCTGGATCAGCTCGACCAATACTGCGACCGTGTTCTCATTGATCGCGTCCCGAACCGCGCCGAGATCTGAGAAAGGTACCGTCACAAAACCCGGGGTGTAGGGACCAAAGCCCTCCTTCGCGTCCGGATCAGTCGAGAACGAAACGATGGTCGTCGTCCTGCCGTGGAAGTTGCGGTCAATGGTGATGATTTCCGCGCACTCCGGGGCGACCTCCTTCGCCTCGTACCCCCACTTCCGCGCAGCCTTAATGGCCGTCTCTACCGCTTCAGCGCCGGTGTTCATCGGGAGAACCATGTCCTGGCCCGTCAACTCCGCTAACTCCGTGCAGAAAGCACCGAGTTTGTCGTTGTAGAACGCCCTGGAGGTCATTGTTAGACGTTCCATCTGGTCCTTCGCGGTATCGACCAATCGCCTGTTCGAATGTCCGAAATTGACCGCAGAGTAACCGGCCAAAGCGTCGAGGTAACGGTTGCCGTCAACGTCTGTGACCCAAGCACCGTTGCCCTCCGAGATGACGACTGGAAGCGGATGGTAATTGGGCGCGACGACACCTATTTCACGCTGCATCGCTTCCCGGGTATTGACCTTCGACATTGAAAACCTCCTGGTACGAGGCTACCCGGACACCCGGCCTGTGTCTGCCACGCAGAGTCGACGATGTGCTTTGATGGAGCAATGGGAGATTTCATCAGTAGGACCATCGGAAACATGGCTGGCGTCTGGCTAGCCTCGCTGTGGGTCGGCGGCGTAACTTTCGTGGCTTCCGGAGAGGTCTGGCAGACACTCCTAAATTTGTTCGTGATCGCAATCATCTTGGCGATCGTAAACTCGGTCATTCGTCCGGTGGTAAAGGTTCTGGCGCTTCCTCTCTACATAATCACTCTTGGCCTGTTCGCGTTTGTCACTAACGGCTTGATGTTCTGGCTCGCTGGATGGCTGGCGGGTCAGTTCTCACTCCCCCTGCACGTTGACGGCTTCTGGCCCGCAGTATGGGGAGGCCTGGTAACTGCGATCGTCGCAGGAATAATCTCCGCGGGCCTCAATGCGATACTCCCCGGCAAACAGACCCGTTACGACATCCGCTGATACCTTCGTTCGCCCAATCGAGTTCCTCCCGTCCAACCATCGGGAAGACTTACGGGGCCCAGCGTCCGCCTTGTCGCATACACCAAAGACGTGGTGGCCGTTTCCGCCGTGAGTCCCAGCGCCTTGACGCGGGCCTGCTCCCACTCACGAAAGTCCCGCAGATCCGAATCCGCCTCAGCAAGCGCAGAGAGTTGCTCCGCCGCGGCAGCGTAGGTTGGCATACCGTGCGCACCGACCTGTGGAGGATCATTCAATCCCGAGCGATCGAAGTGCACCACCACGTGGTTCCCCTCGGTGCTTGAGGGTTTCCCGTCGAGTGCCGGAACGATATCTGCTGTGTTCTCTAGGGCGAGGACCCGTACCGACGGATCGGGAACCGAACCCACGGGTCCTCCCGCCGTCAGTACAGAGACAACACTAAACTGCTCCGCCACCTGTTCACTCGCCGCAACCGAAAGCGCGACTGCGCCGCCCTGTGAATGTCCGACAAACTCAACTGCCGCCCCGGGTTGAATCCCTGCCAGGTCCATTGCCGCCAAGACGGCCACGTGTTGATCCGACAGTCGCCCCCCGACTTCTTCGAAGTTTGACATCAAATCCTGGGGATTGGTCGAACCGGGTAGCCATTCCTGAGTGCCTCTGATCACCACACTCCAAGATGGGCCCTCTTCTGCGCCGTCATGCCTGAGGATCTGGATCTCACCTATTCCCTCCGCCCGCGGGGGATTCTCCAGGCTTCGGAGCAGCGCCGCAGCCGTGGTTGGCGGCTTGGGCCATGGAACGCATGCGGGCGCCCTCGCCAGTGCCCTTCCCGCGAGCGCCGCCGTTACCCTCACCGGATGACGCGAGGACTCCCAGCCTGAGGGCCATCCTTCGCGGCGCGTGCCATCGGTCGACACAGGCGTTCCTTGCGCCAGTCGCTCGGCATCGGACCCGCCAAATGAGACCAACTGCGACGAATTCCTCTCACCCGTTGCCCTCGCCCACGCTACCTTCCCCCGGCCAACTACCACGACACCCGAGGGCGAGGGAGCCACCAACTCACCGACACGTAACCACAACGATGCGAGGGGCCCAGCGAGTTTTGCCGTAGATGAAGGATCTGTCGACATCCGTGCAGCCAGTGCCCGTAACTGGCTCTCCGTCTCAGGGCCCGCTGTCTGCATCTTGGCGTCACTGGCAGGAAGTCCCATAACCGAAACCAAGTGTGGAATTCCCGCCAATAGCTCACCCAGACCACGCCCTCTCCCCAGACCACAACTCACAGCACGTATACGATCGCAGTGCCCGAAGAAGGCCGTGGCGTCAGCGTCTGCTGAGGCGTAGATAAGCGCCGCCATCGACAGCCATTCCGCGTGTTCGTCAATGTCGGCCTGCAGTCCAATCAACTTGCCCTGCAACTCTTCCGACAGCACCATGCACTGTTCGGCCACCACCTCCCGTTCCTCAGCGAGTAGCAGAATGAACGGGTCGACCATCCCTCCAGTTGAGATCGGACGCAGTGACCAAGTCTGTGCTCGCGCCGTCGAAACCAGAGCCTGGCTGACCGACTCGGCCGCCCAATCGGTCACGTTACTCGCCGCAACCACCTGATCCGTGTCCACTCGGGTCTGCGCAGACCTCACCCAGTACCACTCGTCGCTCATGCAGCGCCTCCCGCCACCCACGCGGAATCAAGTTCACCGAGCGTGACCGATAGTGCGTGCAGTTCGCCAATCTGATCTCGGATGTCCGCAACACGGGTCATCAGGGAGACTCGATGTTCTTCAGCACGAACGCTCCCCGGACCCTCCCAGTCTTGAACGCGCGCTGACTGGAGGATCCACCAGGCGTCCTCCATCGACTGGTATGCGCCGAGAACCCAGAGGGGGTCAATCGTTGCTTCCGTTGTTCCGAACATGCGTGGAACCCTAGTCTCTTCCCACGGGCTTTGAGACGCAGTTGGCGCTAGCCTGTGGACTAGCTCCTTGCAATGTGGTTGGGGAAGACGCTCCGCCCCGCAGTTCCGTATCCTGGAGGGGTCGAGGCAATACTCCCACCGAACTGAAGTAGCTTGAGGAGCCCGCGTGCCCAGCAAAACCCACCATTCACCCCGATTCGCTGACCAAGGATTTTGGGAAGAGACACACGCACCAGCGCTCTCCCCCCTCGACGGTCGTTACCGAGCTACCGCGGCACCGCTAGCGGACTGGTTGTCCGAGGACGCCCTCAATCGCGCACGTCTCTACGTCGAAGTGGCATGGGTTGAGTTCCTGACCGACCGTGGCGTCATCCCCGGTCACGGACCACTGTCTGATGAGGACAGTGCCTATCTCTACCAGCTTCCCTCAAACTTCGACCAACAGCGCCGCGAGCGCCTGGCCGAGTTCGAGGCAGAGACCCGCCACGACGTGAAAGCCGTCGAATACCTCTTGCGTGAGCACATGGCTGCCGGAGGCTCCGAGATTTCCAGCCTGGTCGAACTGGCCCACTTCCTCTGCACCTCAGAAGACATTAACAACCTCTCTTATGCCCTTTGTGTCAGAGAAGCCCTCCATCAGGTATGGCTCCCGGCGGCCACCAACCTGATGGTTGACCTGAGCGCACTGGCAGCCTCCGCCGCGGATGTCGCGATGCTATCCCGAACCCACGGACAGCCGGCAACCCCCACGACCATGGGTAAGGAATTGGCCGTTTTTGTCGGCAGGCTCCAAACGCAGATTAGCCACATTAATGCGACACCCATTCTCGGGAAGCTCAATGGTGCGACGGGCACCTACTCCGCTCACGTTGCGGTCCTCCCCGATGTCGACTGGCAGGACCTTTCGGACCAGTTCGTCGAATCGCTCGGGCTGGAGTGGAACCCGCTTACCACCCAGATTGAACCGCATGACTGGCAGGTTCGTCTCTACTCAGAACTTGAGCACTTCAACCGCATTGCCCATAACCTGGCGACCGACTGCTGGCAGTACATTTCCCTGGGCTATTTCAAGCAGCGTTCAGAAGGTAGCACCGGATCATCAACAATGCCCCACAAGATCAACCCGATCCGATTCGAGAACGCCGAGGCCAACCTAGAGATGTCCAACGCTGTCCTCGGTGCCCTTGCGGCGAACCTGGCAACGACCCGAATGCAGCGCGACCTCACCGACTCTTCGTTACAGCGCAACATTGGGGTCGGATTTGGTTACTCCCTGGTTGCCCTTGAGAACCTTCGCGGGGGGCTCGCCCGCCTGGATGTCGACCGGCAACTCATGGCAGAGGATCTGGCGGCTCACCCTGAGGTGCTTTCCGAAGCCGTCCAACAGGCATTGAGGCTTGCGGCCCTGACCGGAAGCGATTCCTCCGACGAGCCCTATGCCCTCCTCAAAAATCTGACCCGTGGGCGCCAAGTAACCCTTGAGGACATACGCGAAGTCATCAGAAAGGCCCAGATGCCTCGGGACCTCCAAGACCGGCTTCTCTCCATGGAACCAGCCGACTACATCGGCCTAGCCCGGAGTCTGGTTGGTCCCGACCAGAGCTAGGGTGTGTCTCCTAAATCTCTGCTCAGGCGAGGATGCCCGGGAAATTCGTGGTTGCAAGGCGGAAGAGGAGGCTTTGCTGGTGGCAAAGCCGACGATGACAACGTAGCAAACGCGGATTTCACGGTCACCACAGCGAGCAGAGATTTAGGAGACACACCCTCGTTAGCTTTGCTCGATCACGGCCTCCATGTCGGATCAAAGCTGGGCGCCCCGTATCTGGCGAACAGATCGTCAACTCGGGCCACTTCGTCCACATATCCCAGATCACGCATGTCAAATAGCACCGACTCGTCGGCTTTGATGTCCTGCCCCTGGGCAGCAACTCGCGCCCTGTCTTCCACATCACCCAGGACCCCTTCAGTGCCCACCTCAGATCCCTCAGAATCAGGCGACATTGCACTAGAGACGAGGACCCGGCCTCGGATCCCGACCGGCGCCATCTCTGGATTGTCCCAAATCGCCTCGACCACACGTTCAAGAACATCTTCGCTAAGCACTACAAGACTCCGACGTTCGGGCCTTGAAACGTCACCCAACTCTGAATGGTTCGGGTCATGATCTGTCAGCACCACGTCAAAACTCACCAGTGTCGGCTTGCCGAAACCCTCAAAGACCTCAGCCCGGACATCAATGTCAGCCCACTCCCGCACCTCTTCAACCAGTGGCGACGTGTCCAGCACGACGCTGATCAGGTTTTGAAAGCGTTGATTCCGGCCAGGTGGAATAACCGGCCTAAGGTGACCGATGGTGCTTCGCGCGAAGTTGCGTGCCGTCCCCAGCGCGCGGATGGTTTTGGGTCCGGTGATCTGAGGGAGTTTGCGTTCCCCTGAGCCCTCACCCCGTCCTTTGTTTATAGGCAGTAGCTTTCCGGCCTTTATCGCCATGTTGCGCCTAGTGCGCTGTAACCGCTTTAGTTGCTCATTCATCACGGGCTCCCTCATCCTGCTCATGAGTCGCGCGATTCAGTCCCAACAGGGAAGTTGTGGACGCAACCAGGTCAATTGGTTGCGACACGAGCGGTTCAGGAACCTCTATTTCGTCACCAAAACTCACAGGCTTCCAGTCGTCAGTAGGGCGAATGTCAACGTATGCGTCGAAGGTCGACCTCTTCTGCGGCTCCACCAACTCTTGCCATGCGTAGTGCTGCGTGACCCGGGTCTGTTCACCAGGTTTCGGCAGGTACTGTTGCAAAGCCTCAAGAACCTCAGACGCCCGCCCCCATTTCGCAACAGAGTTACGGACCTCTGCCCCGAGCAGCGTCTCCGTGTAGGTGGACGAGGAGTGCGCGTAGAACAGTGGGTTCCTCTTCGGAATGTTCAGCTTCCGCTTTACAACAACGCGTTGGTCAGCCTCGCGTCGAGGAGTCCCATCCATTGAAGGGATAACATCCTGGTCATGTTCCAAGGCGAGCATGTTCACGTCGTCTCGAACCTTGAGCCGCCTAGCGGGCGCACCTAGAGTAATCGCCGCATCAACCGTGAAGCCAACATCTTTCGGCTCCGCAGCGGTCAAGGCCGCGGCAATGATTCCTCCCTGAGAATGGCCAACTATCAGAACCCGCTCATTCACCATGTCTTCGGATTCGACTCCGTCCGCATACATGGCGGAACGTACTGCGGCAACGAGCCCTACCCTCGCCGCCGAGGGCATGTTCAACTCTTCGCGAATGTTTGACTCTATATCTGCGGGATTCGGCTGCGACTCAGGATCCATATGGTAAGTGCCCGGCAAAGAAACCAACCAACGCCTGTCAGCCCCCTGTCCCACTCGCGTTATCTTTATCGGCAGACCATACGCTTCTGCCCAGTACAGATCGTCAATGTCAGCGGCAAGGTCTCCGAGGCTCTGCGGCACCCCAAATCGGCGTGCCAACGGATAGGGATGTCCATCGGGAAGCTCTCTCCTCTTACGAGGATCCTCGTCAGCGCTGTCCCACCAGATCAGTGACTTCACCGGGCCACCACGGAAGTACCCAAGCGCGGTCCCGACCGCCAACATTCCGATCATCAGAGAGTCGTAACCCGTTCGGGGCAGAAGAGGCAACTGCTTACGCATTTCTCCGTCGTGGTCCAAACCCAGGGATATCCGCCTGATCATTGTGTTCTGGGTCCCCCGCATTACAGTCTTACCGATGCGTGAGAGAGAACGCACCGTGAGTGTGTCCAGTCCAGGACTGTTGAAGTAGATTCTCTGAGCCTTCTCGACCGCCTCAGCGCCCACGCGGTCCGCCTTCTCATCAAGAAGACCTCTAATCGTCAGTTTTCGCGGCATCGCCGACGCCACTAATGACCAGAGCGAGCTCCTCGTCAAGGGCCAAACCAACGGGGTAAGTTGCCGCCACAACGCGCTTCGAGGAACGTTTTGAGGCACGCGCCGCAGGGGGTAATACTCGGTCAATATCCCTCCTCACTATGGGGCGACACCCCCTAGAGACCCCAATCTACTGAATCATCCACCCTATTGCCCAGAGGGTGAGTTTGCGCGAGAGTATTGGAAAGCGAATCATTTGGAGGAAACCATGACTAACGTTGACCGCACCGTAGAACTGTTTGTCAAGGGAATGACCTGTGGTCACTGCGTTGCCAGCGTGACCGAGGAACTGGAAGAGGTTCCAGGAGTGAAGAACGTCGAGGTGATCCTGGGCAGAGATGACAAGCCTTCGAAGGTCACCGTCGTAACCGACATCCTTCTTGATGACGAGGCGCTCCGCGACGCCATCGCTGAGGCCGGCTACGAACTGGTAGAGATTCGCCGGGACGTCTAGTCCTGCTTGGCCAAACGCCTTCTGAGGCCGCGAATATTCCTAATCCTGCTCGTCTGCAGCACGACCCAGGCATCTGAACGACTGGGACGCCATATCGACCCCTTCGGCTTCGATTCGTTCGGGACGTGCTCAAAGGCGCAGGGGAACTCGCTAACCTTGGCACCTTTCGCCAACAGGTCCATGGTCATCGCTAAATCAACCGCTGACCCGACGTGGAACGGCATAACACTGGTCAACGCTTCCCGGGTAAGGCAGCGGTTCGTGGCCATCGGATCCCTCAAAATCAAACCTGTCGCCAAGAGTTTCCGAGCGGCAGATCGGGCGGGACCCCTCAGCTGGAGTGGGTCGAGGTACTCGGGAACCCCGAGGGCGCAGTCGCATTCACCAGACATCACCGCATCAACGAGTACCGATGACTCCACCGCTGAATCACCCAGGTCGGGGTCGAGGAAAAGAATGTGCCTGGCGGGCCAGTCCGCCCGATCACGCATCGCTACAACCTTCACTCCCGTTTCGAGAGCGGACGGTCGACCTCTGGGAACCGAGTGGCGGACCACTGCCGCCCCGGCCATTCGGGCCACAGCTCCAGTGTCGTCCTCCGAGCCGTCATCGACAACGACAATCAGGTCAACCCTGGGAATCGCACGGCAAGCTCTAACCGTTGCAGCAATCGTGTGTCGATCATCCCTCGCCGCGATAACGACCGCGACATTCTGTGGGCCGGTGGTTTGTGGCGCACCCGCGTCCGCTCTGTCACCACTAAGTGCGACGTCAGCATCTTCATCGGGCTTACCCACGGCTCAATCATATCGCCACTGCGCCCTCAGGTGACCGGTGTCCAGAACCCCGAACGGTCCGAAATACCGCCTCTACCGAATGGTGACTTGACGGGAAACAAGCCCGGCGCGAACTCGTTTCTGATCCTCGGTCAAAGGCTGTTTGGAAGCGAGCGCCTTATCCAGTTCTTTCTGTAGCTTTGCGGCCGGCTTTGCCAACTGCTCCGCAGTCAGTTCTGGGTCGACTTGGAACACTGGAATCGCTATTCCGCAGGCTCGGAACGCGCCCACAAAACGCGAGCCCTCACCAATGGTCGCACTGCCATCCGACTGGACGCGGGCCAGGGCGGTGAACAGTCTGTCCTCGGGCACATTCGTTACGTAGCGAATGAAGTTGCTGTTCATCTCACACCAATACATTCCTGGGACGCCCGGGACCTCTTCGGTAGGGACCATGTCCTCGCGGTTCTGTTCGAGCGCGGCCAGGGTGTCTGCGTCGTGGTCCTCGTCCGGATCGAACCAGTATGCGAAGTCCTCGGTTATCTGCATCTGGCTCGCATCGTCAGAGGCCGCCTCGTGCAGTAAGGATTTGTCCAGCAACTCTTGGAGTCTTGGTGCCCGGTCACGGACATCGATCGCAACAACTCCGTCCTCACCCGATTCCGCGAGCGCGATAGCTGTCTGAAGTGCCGCCCCCAGGTCATGGGACAGATCACCCGAGTTGAATCGGGTTTGAAGGCCAACCAGGATTCGTCCGTCGGCGCGCACCATGGCGGGCGCCCCATCGGGAAGCAGGGTTACAAAATCAAACTCGAGAGCCCCCAGATCTTTATTTGTCTTCGCTGTGAGAACAGCGCAGGGAATCAGTTCGCGCATGGCAACCAGTTCCCGTTCCACGGCGATCCCCCCAAAGGGGCGTTCCACAAACGCAATTGGAGGCCGATATGCTGCGGCCTTAGCTGGAGTTATCTTCTTACGTCGGCTTGCTTTACCCATGGCAGACAGGTTAGCCGTAGGTCACCCCTACCTGTCTACAATCGGAGAAGTTCGAGCATCAGCTCACTCACCAGGTAGCTCTAGAACAAGGAAGTCAAAGATGCATCAGCGAGCTGGACAGCAGGCGCAACCCTCAGACCTAATCGACGTGGACGCGCTGCTTGCTGCCTACTATGAGGTAGTTCCCGACGTGAACACTCCCGATCAGAAGGTTGTCTTCGGCACCTCCGGACACAGGGGCACCTCCACTAACGGCACGTTCAACGAGGCGCATATCGTTTCGATCACAGCGGCGATCGTTGAATACCGCGCTTCCCAGGGAACCGACGGACCACTGTTCGTCGGCGCCGACCCCCACGCGCTTTCAGAACCGGCGTGGCGGAGCGCGCTTGAGGTACTGAGCGCTGCCGGCGTCCAGACCTTCATTGACTCGCGCCGCTCTTGGACCCCGACACCAGCAGTCTCGCTCGCGATCCTTGAGGCCAATGGTGCGCCGGATAGCCTCCGTAGCGACGGACCGGGTCTGGCGGACGGAATCGTCATTACTCCCTCACACAATCCGCCCACCGACGGTGGCTTCAAGTACAACCCGCCGACTGGTGGACCGGCACAGTCTGAAGCGACCGGGTGGATCGCGACGCGGGCTAACGAACTGTTGGCTGGTGGCTGGCGCGATGTGCCTCGTAACTTCAACGCGAACGTCACAGATCTGCCGCACGTGGAGTTCCACGACTACCTGTCGCAGTACGTCACGGCCCTTGATTCGATCATTGATTTCGAGGCGATTCGCGATGCAGGGGTTCGGATTGGTGCCGATCCTCTCGGTGGCGCGGCAGTTGGCTACTGGGGAGCCATCGGGGAGCGTTATGGAATCGACCTGACCGTGGTGAACTCGACTGTTGACCCGCGCTGGTCCTTCATGACCCTCGACTGGGACGGCAAGATCCGCATGGACTGTTCCTCCCCCTATGCCATGGCCTCTCTGCTCGAGAAAATGGTTCCTGATGAAGAGGGGAACTACCCCTATGACATTGCCACCGGGAATGACGCAGACTCTGATCGCCACGGCATTGTTACCGCCGATGGCCTAATGAACCCGAACCACTTCCTAGCTGTAGCAATCGAGTACCTGTTCACCCACCGTCCCGGTTGGCCACAGGACGCGCGGATCGGTAAGACACTGGTTTCGTCCAGCCTCATTGACCGAGTCGGCACTTCAATGAACCGCGAGGTCATGGAGGTTCCGGTCGGGTTCAAGTACTTCGTCTCCGGCCTTCTGGATTCCTCTTTGGGCTTCGGGGGCGAGGAATCAGCAGGAGCATCCTTCCTCCGCAAAGACGGCACAGTTTGGACCACCGACAAGGACGGACTAATCATGTGCCTGTTGGCCGCAGAGATCCTTGCGGTCACCGGGAAGACCCCTTCCGAGCTGCACCAGGAACAGGTGGACCGCTTCGGTCGGTCCTGGTACGCACGAATCGACCAGGTGGCAACAAAGGCGGAGAAGGCTCTATTGGCAGAGCTCTCTCCCGAGGATGTGGCGGCAACCGAGCTAGCTGGCGAACCGATCACCGCCAAGCTGGTTCGTGCCCCGGGGGACAACGCCCCCATTGGAGGATTGAAAGTGACGACCGAGAACGCTTGGTTCGCAGCGCGTCCCTCGGGCACCGAAGATGTCTACAAAATCTACGCGGAATCCTTCATCAGCGAGGACCATCTGCATCGGGTTCAAGAGGCGGCCAAAGAGGTGGTCAGCGCCGCGCTGGCGAGCTAGTGTCCCGAGTGTGATTTTGCGCCCTAAACGGCGTAATTACAGCGTTTTCAGATTGACTCTGTGACGGCAAAAGGCAGAGACTCAAGTGGTGTTCAATCGCTACCGTGAAGTCCTGTCTTTGCCGGGAGCCTTGGCATTTTCTATGACCGGGGTGCTGGCGCGCGTCCCGATGGCCTTCATCGGGATCTCGACAATCCTCATGGTTCGCTTCATCTACGGAAGCTATACGCTTGCGGGCCTGGTGTCTGCAGCAAACGTCATCGCCTACGCCATTTGTGCCCCGCTACTTGCCCGACTCGTTGACCGTTTCGGCCAGGCGCAAGTGATGATCCCGTCGATCCTCATTTCATCGGTGGCGATGGTGGGAATGATCATCTCAGCGATGAACCAGGCTCCCCCTCCAGTGCTGATCGCCGTTTCGATCCTAAACGGCGCCACCGCAGGTTCAATCGGGGCGATGGTACGGGCTCGTTGGGCCAACACTGTCAGAGACGCACGGCAGCTTCAGTCGGCGTACGCGATGGAGGCCGCCTTCGATGAGTTGGTCTTCGTCTTGGGTCCCGTCGTCGCCACCCTGCTAGCAACGACAGTGCACCCGACAGCAGGCCTGTGGGTCGCTCTGTTCTTCACGGTTTTCGGTTCGCTGGCGTTCCTGCTGCAAAGAAAAACTCAGCCGCCGGTCAACCCCCCGAAGAAGGACCAGAAGCGCGCGTCGGTTATGAAAGACCCGGCGATGATTGTTTTGGCACTGACGTACGTCGGGACCGGAGCCCTATTCGGCGCGAACGATCTTGCGGTTGTTGCGAGCGCCGAAGCGGTTGGACTGTCTTCTATCGCAGGCGCGATCCTCGGTGCGATGTCATTTGGTTCGATGCTCGCCGCGTTGGTCTATGGATCTCGCGTTTGGGGGATGCCCCTTTGGAAGTTGTTCCTGCTTGGGGTCGGTCTTCTAGCACTGGGTGTTTCGCCGTTTGTCCTGGCACCGAATCTTTGGGTTCTTGCGATCATGATGTTCATCGCTGGCATCGCAATTGCTCCGACCATGACCAACGTCAACACCATCGTTCAACAGATCGTTCCTTCGGCCCGCCTAACCGAGGGCCTGACTTGGATGTCCACGGCCATGACCTTCGGAACCTCATTGGGGTCAGCGACGGGCGGTCCGGTCATTGACAACTACTCATACCACGGCGGCTTCCTGGTGGTACTGGGTTTTGGGTTGGCAATGTTCCTAACCGCCGCGCTGGGCTACAAGACACTCCGAAAGCGTATTCAGGGTCGTCACGTACCCCTCCCCGAAGAGATCTCTAACCCTGCCTAGCCACTCGACGAGTATGCCTATTATTTAGACATGTGTGCCGATCTGCTTGGAGATGTCCTCGGGGCAAACAGTACTCTTCGGTACGCGTTTCTCACCGCAGCAGGCTGGCGCCCGTGTGTCATAAGTTTCGGCGGCTACGGATCTCAGCGCGAGGTTCGAGTGATGGGCCGAGTCCTCATGACCGAGAAGAACCTCGGACGTGTTTGGCTTAATCAAAGACGCGGTTGGAGGCAGTTCTTCGACTCTCAGGTTCCCAGCTATCCGGTCCTGATCAGGGCTGGCAATGCTGTAAAGGTGGTCGAGGCCGACAGCGGTGGATACATCGACCAGCACATCACCGGCCATGGGTTGGAGCCCGGATGGCACGAGGTTCGCGTCCACCTGATCAACCGTGGTGACTGGCAAAAGCATCGCAGGCGACTGCTTGAAGGCATGGACCCAGAGCACCTATCGGGATCTAGGTTGGCTGCTCGCGCAAAAAATCTAGGGGTTCGGATCGACAGTGGGGTCGACATTCCAGTCAGAATCATCGGTGACTTTGAGACCACAGGAATTGTCTCTGACATTGACGACACCATCATGGTGTCGATGGTTCCTCACAAGCTTCTTGCACTGCGTTATATGCTGCTAGACAAAGTCTCCACTCGCCAAGCGGTCCCAGGAATGTCCTATTTCCTGAACCGTCTGCAGCACCACCTCCATATTCTGGAGCCGGCACATAAGGAGACGGAGCAACTTCCCCCTCCATTCCTCTTCCTCTCGAACGGCGCCTGGAACACGATCCCAGTGTTGAGACATTTTCTGAAGCGTGGTGAGTTTCCTCGTGCGACCATTCTTCTTCGGCCATGGGGATTCAGCGGGATAGGTTTTCCAACAAGCGGGCCGACGAGCAAGCTCAGTCACCTAGAGGACCTAACTCGGATGTTGCCCCAGGTGAAATGGGTACTGATCGGAGACAACGGCCAACGCGACCCGGAGATCTTCACCGAGTTCGGAAGACGGTGGCCGAAGAACCTGGCGGCCGTAGCCATTCGAACCCTGCTCCCCCTGGAGCACCTAACGTCACACGGAACCATGAAGGAACTGTCTCGACTGGACCAGGCAAAGTTGCCTGAAGGGGTGCCTCTGATTTTCGGGGAGGACGGCTACCATCTGAACCGCTCCGCCAGCACAATGCAGTTCAACAAGCAACTCATCGATAAGCTCCGGGCATAGGACCATCCCCCATTTTTCCCTGACTGGACCCTTAGACCCTCCAATTGGTCTCTCTACTGCGATAACCTCAGAACTGGAAGCGGGCATGGGCACCCCGAACCCTGTCACCAGCGACAGCTAATAGTGCATCGAATCTTGCTGCGGGTCGTTCGGTGGACACCCATGATCTAGGAGTTGCCATGAAACGTTCCGCTCTGATGCCCGTTGCCATCGGTGCGACCTTGGTTCTTTCACTTGCCGGTTGCGCAAAGGACGGCGCCCAGTCCGGGAGCTCAGCTGCTGATGACCAGTATGCTCCTGGACCCCTCGATGAGTACATGAGCGTCCTCTGGGAGGGTGAAGACTGGTCGGTCGACAAGGCAAAAGAACAGGATCGCCAGCGCGAGGATCTCATCGCTCAATGCATGGCTAAAGAGGGCTTCGAGTACATCCCTGACACCAGCAGGTACGGGTATTCAGACGGCTCCGAAGAGGTCGACGGGCCAGAGTGGGGGACACTGGAGTTCGCCGAGCAATACGGATATGGCATCGTTGACTGGCCTGGTCGCGAAGAGATGATGAATCAGGATCCAGAGGAGCACTCCGATCCCAACCAGGCGTACGTCGAGTCCCTCAGCGAGTCAGAGCAGACAGCGTTCTACGAAACTCTTTACGGCAAGGGTCCAACGGAAGAGGAAATGGAACTCATCGAAGCCGGTGAAATGGAGTATGAGTGGTCGTGGGAAACCTCCGGCTGTGATGGTTGGGCCATGCATGAGTTAGAGAGTGATTCCGCGTACGGACTATATGACGACCCTGAGTTCGAAGATCTGATGACCGCCATGCAGGACATGTGGACCGACATGTTCTCAGACAGCGAATACCAGGCTCTGAATCAAGAGTGGGCCTCGTGCATGGCTGACAGCGGATTCAGCGGACTGACCGACAAGGATACGGTCATGAATACCCTGTATGACAAGTACAACGAGCTTATGAACAGTGCCAACGGAGATGGCGAAGAATGGGTTGAGCCCGACAAGGCCCTGACGGATGAGTTCCAAAAGCAGGAGATCGCCCAGGCGGTTGCCGACTACAAGTGCAGCGAGAAGGTTAACTACAACAAGAGGTCGACGGAGATCCAACACCGAATGCAACAGGAGTTCTTGGATCAGAACAAGACTCAGCTAGACGCGGCAATCGCTAAGTACGCAACAAAAGACTCGTAGGAATCAAGTGAAGAACAAAACGGCTGAGAGCCAGGGCGACACAAGCGAGGACACCGCCAAGAAACCCAAGGGCCTGACCGGAACCAGGTTGGTCGCTGTCATTGCGGCAGTCGCAGTCGTCTCCCTTCTTGCCGGCGTGCTACTGATGCAGTTCATCGTCTCCCCGGCAGAGATCGCGGCCCGTTCGGAGGCTCCAGAGCCGGGGCCCGTGACTGCTGTGATTGAGGAACGAGTCGTCAGTAATGAGGTTGTGATTCGTGGGGAGGCCAGCTACGCGGATTCGGTTGAAGTCAAGCTGGACACTTCTTCGTCTGAGGGACGGCCCATCGTCACCGGCCAGGTTCCCGCTGTTGGCGCTATTTTGAACGCGGGAAGTGTTGCCCTAGAAGTTACTGGACGACCAGTGATCGTGCTACAGGGACAGTTGCCGGCATACAGATCCCTGTCTATCGGAATGAGCGGACCTGACGTGCTGCAACTAAAGCAGACTCTGGCATCAATGGGTTACGACGTTGGGGATCCGAACTCGGACCTGTATGAGTGGCAGACTTCAGAGGCCGTTGGCCAGCTCTTCTTGAACACGGGCTACCAGCCCTCTACCGGCGGTCCCGAGGCGCGTGATGCACTGCGGGCAGCGGAAGCCTCGTACCGATCTGCCGAGACCGCACTGACGCGAGCGCAAACCTCGTACAACACCGCGTACAACGCGGGGGAGCAGGATCTGGCGATTCCGTGGGCGGAGTTGAACGAGGCGCAACTGGCCCTGGGAGACGCCTCAACCGCACTCGAAGAAGCCCAAATCGGGGTGCAGCCGACCCTACCCGCTGGCGAGGTGCTGTTCCTTCCGTCATTGCCGAGGCGCGTTGATGCTGTTTACGTTGAACGAGGGGGCGAAGTGTCGGGGGCCGCAATGCTGGTTTCCGGGGCCGACCTTACCATCGTGGGCACCTTGAATCAGCAGGACGCGGCCCTACTCACCGTGGGAATGGAAGCGTTCTACTCCAGCCCGAGCGGTGAGGAACTCACCGCGACCATCGCCTCGATTGAGGCGCCTACAGCAGCCTCTTCAAGCGGAGATGACAAATCAGACGGCGCTGACTCAAGCGGGAGTGGGGACTCGGCGGGGCGATACAAGCTGACGCTCACCCCTGGGGAACTGACGGATGAGCAAATCACTGCACTTCGGGAGCAAAGCCTGAAGATCACCATTCCCGTGGCCTCAACAGAGGGCGAGGTTATGGCGGTTCCTCTGGCAGCCCTGTCTGCCGCGGCCGACGGCAGCAACGTCGTCGAACTTCTTGCCCCGACCAAGGACGATCCTTTCGCCACCGAGATGGTCGCGGTCACCACAGGCTTGGGCGCACAGGGGTTTGTTGAGATAACCTCTGACGACTCGCGTATTGCGCCGGGCGCAAAGGTTGTGGTGGGTCGGTGAGACTCCGCAAACCCAAGGGAGACCGGGCTTCCGGAACGGAGCGTGCGGCGACGCACCTCGCGACTAGTCTCTGGCCCCCGCTGGACGACCGAGAGCCGATAGGCCCCGACGTGCTGGGCGAGGAATTGATCCTTTTCGACGCCGAGCCCGCTTCCCCACCCTTTGATGGACCCCTCGTAAGACTGGTCGACGTGACTCGAATCTTTCCTGGGCCCCCTGCCGTTCAGGCGCTTCGTAATGTGAATCTTGACGTCGAAAAGGGCGAGTATCTGGCGATCATTGGCCCGTCGGGGTCCGGCAAGTCAACCATGCTGAACACCCTGGGTCTTCTTGACCGACCCAGTTCTGGTCTGTACGAGTTCGATGGGGTGGACGTCTCTGAGCTTTCCGACGATGAGCGCGCTGACCTGCGCGGCGGAGCGATCGGTTTCGTGTTCCAGTCGTTCCACCTTCTACCGACTCGGACTGTCCTCGACAATGTCATCCTCTCAACTACGTATGCCGGATTCCCTAAGGAGGAACGCGAGGGTCGGGCGCGAGACGCTCTGAGTCGAGTCGGGCTGGAACACCGCCTCGACTTCTATCCCGGAACACTCTCCGGAGGTGAACGGCAGAGAGTTGCGCTGGCGCGGGCGGTGGCAACCTCTCCCCGGCTTCTCCTGGCCGATGAGCCGACCGGAAACTTGGACCGAGCAAACTCCGAGGGGGTCATGCAGCTGTTCGAGGAACTCTCGGAAGACGGCCTCACGATCATCATGATCACCCACGATTCGGCCGTGGCCCAGAGTGCGCATCGCAGGGTTCAGATCAGTGACGGTCAACTCTCGAAGGTCGCCTGATGAAAACAAGGCGAGCCAAAGAAAAGCCACCGAAGAAGCAAACCGCGAAGAGCGGTTTCACCTTTCGCGATCTGATCCACGAATCCCTCGAAGGGGTTGGCTCTAAACCGTCGCGTCTGTTCATCACCCTGTTTGGAACGGTCTTGGGAATCGCTTCTCTGGTGGCAACCCTGGGACTAGCACAGACCACCGCTGGACAGATCGCCAAGAACTTTGACATGATCCAGGCGACCCGCGTTGTCGTTGAACCCGGAAAGACTAGCGGCCCTCGCAATAGCGAGAGAGCTACGGCGGTAATCCCATGGGATAGCGTCGAACGAGTGGACCAACTGGTGGGGGTCAGGGAGGCGACTCTCTACTCGGCTGTGCCCGGAGACCCCGCGGTACGAGCGGTCCAGATCGTTGATCCGTCTGAGGCTCAGACTGCTTCGCCCCCCGTCATCGCGGCGTCGCCAGAGTTGGCCGATGTGATGGCAGCCGATATCCAAACGGGAAGATTCTTCGACTCTGGACACTACGATCGGGCCGACCGGGTAGTTGTACTTGGCGCTGCGGCAGCGGAGAAACTGGGCATCAACCGAGTCTCGGGACAACCGTCAATCTTCATTGCTGGCGAGCCATACCAGGTCCTTGGGATCATCGACGAGGTGGGAACCCGGGCGAACCTACTTAATTCGGTCATCATTCCGGCAACAACGGCGAGGGCTCACCTGAACCTGAGTGCCATTGAATCGCTGGATATCCTTATCGACATCGGGGCGGGGGAGGTTGTTGCCAGTCAGGCTCCAATCGCCCTGAATCCCAATGATCCGACCGGGTTCAAGGTGAAGGCTCCGCCATCGACATCTGAACTCCAAGGCCAAGTGCAGGCGGACATCAACGTGCTTTTCGTAGCAATCGGACTGGTGGCCCTTCTGGCGGGCGGCGTCGGAATAGCCAACGTCACCCTGCTGTCGGTCTCAGAGCGCCGCGGAGAGATCGGGCTGCGGAGGGCGCTGGGAGCAAAAACCAGACAAATCGGCGAACAGTTCATGTTGGAGTCCCTGACAACCGGCCTGCTGGGAGGCCTGATTGGGGTGGCAATGGGGCTCTTCGCGATAGTGGCGGTCTCCCTCTTCCAGCATTGGACCCCGGTTATCGCGCCCTGGGTCCCGGTCGCGGGAGTCCTGCTGGGCGCACTGGTAGGCCTAGTCGCGGGAAGCTACCCGGCCATAAAGGCCGCCAGGATAGAACCAGTGGACGCCCTCCGCTCGGCCTAGACCTCCTCCGCCACCATTGAGATTGCGCCGCAGGGGCATTCCTCTGCGCAGACACCGCAGCCCTTGCAATAGTCGTACTTGAACTCGTACTCCCCCGGCTTGATCTTGGTGATGGCGTTGTCCGGGCAGACCCCGAAGCAGTTGTCGCACCCGAAACAGTTGCCGCAAGACATACAGCGCCGGGCCTCGAAGATCGCAGACTCTTCGTCCAGACCCACGACGACCTCATCAAAGGTCGATGACCGTCTTGCACCCTCGATCTTCTCGCGAACCTGGTGCGGCGCATCGGCGTAGTACCAGGTGTTCATGCGGCTCAGACTTGCAAGCTGATGCTTCGTCGGTGGGTTGTATTCGTTTCCGTGTAGATAGGCGTCGATGTACCTGGCAGCCTTCTTCCCATGGCCGATAGCGACAGTAACCGTGCGTTCAGAGGGAACCATGTCTCCGCCCGCGAAAACACCCTTGAGGCCCGTCATCATCTGGGAGTTGACCTTGACTACCCCGTCTTCAATCTGAATGTTGGGTGAGTCCTCAATCAGGGACAGATCTGCCTCTTGCCCGAGGGCCATAACCAGTGAGTCGGCACCCAGTTCCTCAAATTCACCGGTTGGTTGCGGGAAACCGTTCTCGTCAAGCTCCATTTTCTCGATGGTGATGCTGCCCTCGTCAACCTGCTTAACGGTTGAGAGCCAGCGCATCATGATGCCCTCTTCCTCGGCCTCCTTGACCTCGGAGTCGTGGGCTGGCATCTTGTCCCGAGTGCGGCGGTAGAGGATTACCGCCTCTTCCGCACCGAGTCGTTTGGCAGTTCGCGCCGCGTCGATGGCGGTGTTGCCACCGCCATAGATGACGACGCGGCGGCCGAGCATTGGTTTCTCGTCCTCCAACTCCACATCCTCAAGGAGCGAGACGGCGTCCATGATCTTCGCCGATTCGGCTGCGGGGACGTAGGTACGGCGACCAATGTGTGCGCCAACCGCCAGGAATACCGCGTCGTAGTGCTTGGCGGCGTCCTCGACATCCTCAACCTTTGAGTTGAACTCAAAGTTGACACCCATGTCCTCGATCCGTTTGATCTCAGCGTCAAGGATTTCCCGGGGCAGACGGTACTTCGGGATGCCGAAACGCATCATGCCGCCAGCCATCGGGCCTGCCTCGCGCACCGTAACGCGGTGTCCTAGGCGACGCAGATGATAGGCGGCGGATAGCCCGGAGGGTCCAGCGCCAACAATCAGGACTCGTTTGCCCGAGGGTGGAGCGGTAACCGAAACTTTCCACCCCTCATCAATCGCCTTGTCCCCCAGGAAGCGCTCGATTGAGTTGATCCCAACGGCCTCGTCGACCTGCGCACGGTTACACGCGGTCTGGCAGGGGTGGTAACAGACTCGACCCATCACGGCTGGAAGCGGGTTGTCGGCCATGATCTGCCGCCACGCACCCTCGTAATCGCCCTCCTCCGCACGATAGAGCCACTGCTGAATGTTCTCTCCCGCAGGGCAACCCTGATTGCAAGGTGGGAGAAGATCGACGTATACCGGGCGCTCGGTGCGCCACGAGCCCGTCTCGTTGAGAAGCGAGGAGCCGACCTCAAGGGTGATTGCAAACGGTTCGGTTGTTGCTTGCCCGTCCGCCGGACGGAGTGCCTGTGTAGTTGTCATCTTTAGAACGTCCCTTCTTCTGCAATGACCCCCACGCCGGACGCACCTTCGTCCTTCTTGGGCGCCTCACCATCGCTGATGACTCCCAGACCTGAATCAATGGTGTCCAGGCGCGAATCTAGCGTCCGATCGTTACCAACATCGAAAACTCCGGGCGGGTCCACTTTCTCCGCTTGCGAGAGCGAGGCCTGTTCGGCCTGCTCTGCCTGTTCCGGCACGCCCATTGAAGCGGCCGCATCGATCACGTCGTGCTCCTCTTCGGCCAGGCGGCGGCGTTCCAACGGGGTGTCTTCCGCTGAGCCCGAACCGGCTCTGACGTGTGAGTGTCCGAGCGCGGGATCCGCGAACGATAGCTCGCCGCGTTCCACTTCGGGTCGCATCACTGTCGAGAAGCTCTCGCTCGCCAGTTTCTCCCTGGCTGCCGTCGCCGCAGATGCCATTTCCGCCTGTGCTCGCTTGGTTTCCGAGGCGGCGTGGATGTACTTGTCGTAGCGTCCCTCTGGATCGGACGGCGCATCAATGACTCGGGCGAGGACATCCTCGTCCAGCAGATCCGGTTCGATCAGTCCGTAACGGCGGATGTTCCGGTCGCAGATGGCCTGAAGCCGAGCCAATCCCTCCTCGTCCCTCTCCGGACGGAACAGGTGCGAGAAGCGGCGCTGGCTCTTCAGGTACTCCTCGACGGGTGCCGGACGGCGAATCTTCTGAACCGAGGTAACCTCGCCCGCTTCCGCCTCGAACACCGGGAAGAACCCGGTCTGGGTGGCAAGACGCGCCAGTTTGATGGTCTCGTTTGAGGGGGTGCCCCAGCCAAGTGGGCAAGGCACCAGCACGTGGATGTAGCGAGCACCGCTGAAGGTCATCGCCTTACGGACCTTGTACTCCAGGTCGCGAAGGTCCGCGACAGTGGCGGTGGCTACGTAGGGAATCTCGTGCGCCATGGCGATGCGGGCCATGTCCTTGCCCTGGCCAAAGACATTACCGGGGTGCTCACCAACCGGCTGTGTGGTCGCGGTGCGGGCCGTTGGTGGCGTGGCGCCGGAGCGTTGCACGCCGGTGTTCATGTACGCCTCGTTGTCGTAGCAGACGTAGAGGACATCGTCATTGCGTTCAAACATGCCCGAAAGGCAACCCATGCCGATATCGACCGTGCCGCCGTCACCACCCTGAGCAACGACGCGGGTGGTGCGACCCTTAGCCTTCATGGCTGCGGCCACGCCGGTTGCCACCGCCGGAGCGTTTCCGAACAGGGAGTGCAGCCACGGAACGGTCCAGGCGGACTCGGGGTACGGGGTGGAGAACACCTCAAGGCAGCCGGTGGCGTTAACCGCAACCAGGTCACCCTCGGTGGCGGCCATTGCCGTGTCTAGCGCGTACCGGGCTCCGAGCGCCTCACCGCAGCCCTGGCAGGCACGGTGGCCCGAGGTGAGCGAGTTGAAGCGGTCCGGATCCGACTGGATCGAGCGGTCGATGACCTCCGCGAGTCGGTTGCCCACTGCGTAAGAGCCAACCTGGTAAAACTTGACTGACTCACGCGCCGGAACGGCAGTCTCCCGGGTCTCTGGAATTCCTAGTTCAACTTTCATGGCTTCCTCCTCAGCGCCCCAACGCCTCATCGGCGCGCTCGCGGGCGTGGCGCATCAGGTTCTCGGCAGCGGGTCCGGACTGCCTTGTCTGCTCCTCGCGCTCAAGTTCGTGTTCAACCAGTTCCTTGTCGAGGTCGAGGAAGGTTAGCGGTTCGATCGTGTCCGCCACCGCCTGGTCCAGCATCCCGTGGAGGGAGTGCTTGGTGATTGGGCGACCACCCAGACCAGCTACAACCTCGTAAATCGAGGTGTCCGCGGGGATTGCCGGGCGGATGTGGGCGCCGACGATGCCGCCGATGCCGACCGAGAACGCCTTCTCTACCACGATCACCCGCTTCACGTGCGCCAGAGCTTCGCGTACCGCCTCAGTTGGGAACGGACGGAAGCTGACGATTCCGAGGACCCCTATCTTCTCCCCCTTCGCGCGTCGTTCGTCAACGACGTCCTTGATGGTTCCGAGGACCGAGCCGAGGGCGATGACTACGGTTTCCGCGTCATCCAGCCGGTAGGGCTTAACCAGGCCGCCGGAGTCACGGCCGAAAATCGCCTGCCATTCCTTCTGGACTTCGGGGATGAGGTCGAGGGCCTGCATCTGGCGGTGGTGGGCGAGGTAGCGGACCTCGGTATAGGCTTCAGGGCCAACCATTGCACCGATGGAGAGCGGCTTGGCGGGGTCTAGAACCTGACGCGGTTCATATGCGGGGAGGAACCTATCAACGTCCTCCTGGTCTGGGATGTCCACGACCTCGACCGCGTGGGTAAGAATGAAGCCATCCATGCAGACCATGACGGGAAGTGAAAGTTCTTCGGCGATTCGGAAGGCCTGAACGTGCAGGTCGGCGGCCTCCTGATTGTTCTCAGCATAGAGCTGCAGCCAGCCGGAATCGCGTTGACTCATGGCGTCCGTGTGGTCGTTCCAGATGTTGATCGGGGCACCGATCGCGCGGTTGGCCACCGTCATGACGATGGGAAGTCCGAGACCGGAGGCGTTGTATACCGCCTCGACCATGAATAGTAGACCCTGGGAAGCGGTTGCCGTGTAGGTTCTCGCGCCGGACGCCGAGGCGCCGATACAGGCGGACATGGCACCGAACTCGGACTCCATGTTGATGTATTGGCAATTCCCGAGCTTGCCCTCCTTATACAGGGCCGACAATGCCTCAACGATGTGGGTTTGGGGGCTGATTGGGTAAGCAGCAATCACCTCGGGATGACAGTGCGAGACCGCCTTCGCCATTGCCTGCGAACCCTCGATTTGCTCAAGCATTGCCACTTTCCTTTACGAAGTCGTATGCGGCTCTGGCCGCGGACGCGTTCGAGTCGCCGAGTCTGCCCTTGAAGCGCTGGTGGATTGCGTCTTCGACACTGCTGATGTCAACGAGCTTTGTGTATGCGGCCATTGCCCCCAAAAGCGCCGCATTGGGGAGGGGCCGACCAACGTGTTCACGAGCGATCTCCGAAGCCGGAACGGTGATGATCTTGTCACCGGCAGCGGTGTCGATTAGCCCCTCGTCCCTCAGTTCCTGAACGGAGCGGCCCGTGTTGATGAGCGCGTATCCGTCCGGTTTCATCCCCGAGAAGACGTCCATTACCGACAGTAGCGTCGGGTCTTGAACAATGACGATGTCGGGTTCGAGGACGGGTTCACGCGTGCGGATCTCGCTGTCGGAAACTCGGCAGAAACTAACTACGGGAGCGCCAGTTCGTTCCGAACCAAACGATGGGAAGGCTTGCGCGTGGTGTCCTTCTTTGAACGCCGCCATAGCCACCATGTCAGATGCGGTAACGACTCCTTGGCCTCCTCGCCCATGGATTCGTATTTCGACCATGTTTTGAGAGTAAGACTGAAGTCAGACCTCGAAGACACTGCGAGGGAAATTAGCAAGATTGCAACGAAAACAACGGGTCGCCGTTTGACCCACAAGCCGTGACAGACACCATATTAGTAACGCTGACGTCAGGGATTTAGGTCTCCCTTCCTTTTGGGAACCAGTACCACTCGGACGCGCCCGCCGACTCCCTCTTCTGACTTTTGCCCTCAGGCGTCGAAAAGCCGGGGGAGATCAGGTAAAGGGGTGGGGGATCATGCAGGACTCAGTTCGTTCGTGATCGCTTAACGTGAAAGGTCCCGCGGTGCGATCTTTCGACCGCCTCGCGGGACCAACCCAAGCCAGAGGAAATGAACCAAGGAAAGCTCCTCTGACTGGTCTACCCTTCAACTAGTTGACGGGGACCAGCTTCGAGAGGATGAGACCCGCAGAACTCGACCACGAAGGCGGGTAGGCGTACAGATCGTCCTCAGTGGGCCAGCCAGTGAAGTTCTTATCATCGAAGAACGTCTGAGTGGCATTGATATTGATCGGAATATACGGGAGATCGCGAACAATGTTCTCCTGAATAATCGCGTACTGAGCAAGGCGCTCGTCCGTGTCGTTAGTCTGCGATGAGGCGAGAACCGCAGCATCAACATCAGGATTCGAGTACCTTGCGATACCCCAAGAGCTAACAGGCAACTGCTGGCCCACGGGTGAGGTCTTCTCCGTTGTGAACCAGTCGCGGTACAACATGAACGGATCCGCAACCGGAGTGCCATCCATTCCGCCGATGACCAGTTCGAACTCGCCAGCTTGCCTTGAGTCCGAGTACTCCTGCCACGACACAGTCGAGGCAACGACTTCGATCCCGGCCGCCTTCGTCTGCTCCTCAATCAGCTTTCCGGTGTCGTTGTAATCGGTCCAACCGTCAACTGAGGTGAGTGTCAACGACAGCTTCTCCCCGTCCTTTTCATAGATTCCATCTGAGCCGAGAGTCCAACCAGCATCCTCGAGAATCTTCTTGGCCCCGTCAACGTCTGCGGTCTGATCTATCTCGGCTGGCATTCCTTCAGTGATCCAGGCGTCGTCACGTCCAAGCAGTGCGAACGTTGGAGAGATCTCCTTGGTTAGACCAACGAACGCCTTCTCGTTGATAACGGACCGATCAATCGCGGCGCTGATCGCCTGGCGAACAGCAACATCGGTCTGTGGACCTTCACAACCAAGATCCGCGTTCGAACAGGTGTAGAGAACCGTTGGGTTCAGCGGGTTGTTGATGTAGCCGGTATCGATGGAGGACGGATCGGGAACGAACATGGAAACCCAGTGCAGATCACCAGACCTCACGAGGTCCTCACCGGAAGAGTTTCCGTCGATACCCAGGTAGCGAACGCTCTTCAGCTCTGGCTCACCGCCCCAGTAATCGGGGTTTGCGGCAAGTGTGTAGACAGCATCCGAGACGGAGGCGACCGTGAAGGGTCCGGTTCCGACCGGATCCTCGTTGGCCCACTCCAGCAGCTCATCCGCGGATTTCTGGCCAAAGATGTGCTCAGGAACAATCAGCGTTCCCAGGATTGACGATTCATTGACGAAAGCGGGCTCGTTGAAGTGGAAGACAACCGTTTGATCATCTGTCGCTTCCGCAGACTCCAGATAGCTCGCCTTAATCAGTTCATTCATGAAGGAGTAGACGACATCATCTGGCGTGAAGTCTTCTCCGTCAGACCACTTCACACCCTCACGAAGCTTCACGGTCATCTGGGTGCCGTCTTCATTCCACTCATACTCAGTCGCCAATATAGGCGTGGGCGGATCTACAGACGCTCGGTTGAACAGCATGAGGCTCTCATAGATCGGCCCCTGCGTTGCATGAAGCAGACCCGGCGAATAGGGGTTGAAGTTTGCTTGGATCGGTGTCTGAGAACCAGCGAAGACGATGAGTGCTTTGTCGCTTGCTCCCGTCTCTTCGGATCCTGAAGAGCTACTCCCCGATCCGCTCTCACTCTGGGTGTTTCCTCCACTGCCGCAGCCGGTTGCTGTGAGAGCAATCCCTGCCACGGCAGCCATCAGCACTGACAGTTTGCGCCGCTTGGTGCTCTGAGTCATTCGCTCAGTCCTTCCTTGCTTCGGTCTAGGCGTACTACATACGTCCAGATCCGGTCACTCCACGTTGAACCAGTCCGGACACGAAGATGGCAACTCCAAGGACTCTGATGAGCCACCTTGTAGACCACAAGATACCACGTACTACCTCTTTAGGCTCTAACTAATCGCCTGTTTCATGGTTACACCTGGGTAACAAATGCTCTAAGCAACGTCTCCCGGAACTGTTGAAAGAGCCAGGAGATACCAGGCGGAGTGAGGAATCCACTGCTCTGCCCACCGCCAGCTGTCTGCCGAGTCGGCGAGTTCCGGAGTCAAAAACGCAATTTCTTGTTCGTCTTCAAGCCCGGCAGTAATCCCGTTCACGATCCCGCCGGGGATATTGGGATACTCGACCATGTACTCAGGATTTCCTCGCCCCCGACCCTGAAGCATGCATGCGTCAAAAGGGTTCTTCCCTACAATCCACTCAACCTGGTTTGTTGCAAACTCCCGCAGATCTTCCTTTAGTTTCTGGGGCGTCGATTCGAGCGAGGCTACCCGCGCCGCCGCATGGCTCAGCGAACCGAGATTGGCGTTCTCTCCCTGCCACCAGTAGCCGGTCTCATTCACGTGGGGAACGAAAAACCCGTCGTGCGGCGCTGTGCCACGTAGGGCGAGGGGCCCGGTGTTGGTCATACGCGCTCTGGCGTAGCCGAACGGATTGGGCGCCGACTTCGTCCGCCGCAGAACGTCGGCCATGACCGTGATAGACAGGCTTCGCGCCTCCACGACAAGGGCCTCAAGTTCGCCAATGTCCGACTTCGCCTTCACCCCGCCAAAGACATCCGCAAAGCGCAGTAACGCCACCACGGGGAGCCCCGTCTCAACGTTGGAGAACCAGGGACGATCATCGTCCCACGCAACGAACCAGCCTGGCGAGCCGTCCCCCGGTCGATGGTACCGCTCGACCAGGCTCTGCATTCGATGCGCGGCGGCTTCCGCATATTCCGGACGAGGATCAGCGGCAAACAGTTCACTTGCCGCGAGCAAAGCGCAGTAGTCGTCAACAATCGATTCCGTGCTGCCCACCAATTCGCCCGTTACCAAATCAAGCGCGAACAGATATTTCGCATTGTTCTCTTCAAGGTGCAAGAATCCCTTGCGTGCCGCACTGAGGTACTCGAACCGGGTGAAGTCTCCGCTCTCCTCCTGTATGGATGCGCGAGCCAGCGCGGCAATCGCCATCCCGCCACCGCCCCGGTACGAGGACTGGTAGCGGTCACAGCGCACGCAGTCCGGAAGTGGAGCATTTATGAGACGCTCGTTCAGATCCTTCGTCAGACCGTCGAAGATGCCCGTGTAGAAGTAGCCTTCGGGAGACTGAAAGCGGTGGATGAAGTCGGCGCCGTAGAGCCCCTCGTCCCGGAGTTTGCTATCGAGGATCGCAGCGAACCTGGGGTGGTGGGCATTCAACTGAGATCGCGCCTCAAGAAACGCCCATGCGCACAGCGGGATCTGCTGGGGACTCATGGTCGGGGTGTAGGTCAGGTGGCTAAGAAACTTGCTGAAATCCCCTGAGGCATCAAGCCAACCGCCGCGCGCATCAACAGACCGCTTTTCAGGGTGTCCGAACAGGCCGGCACTGCGGTCCTTCCTGTCTATCTCTCCGGAAGACCTAAGAATCTTGAATGCGGACAGAACATCCGAAGCTCCGCGCTTTAGTAGCGACTCCTGGTCGATGAGAAAGTCCGCGGTCGCAGTGGCCCCATCTTCGAGGCAGGCTGTCAGTTTGTACTCTCCCACCCCGTCTTGACCCGATAAGTCCACAACGGAGAAGCAGTTTCCAAACCAAGAATCAACCCGAATTGCCGGAGTTGCGCCCATGAGGATGGGCTCCGCTTCCGCTGGTCGAAGCAGAGACACAGTAGGAGTCGAGCCTTCGGGAAGGTCCGCAATTACTGCTGACTTTCGACTACCTTGGGAGAATCCGATATGAGGAACAATAATGCGCATGCTAACTCCGCTGACATGTGGACTACATTGGATCATTCAGGTCTACCCTGATCGTATCCCCAACTTGAGCCGTGGACATCTGCAGCTGCGCTACACGAGGAGAAGCCAATGACCGAGTTGAACGTGGGCGTTCCGCTTGTTGCTAATGCGGCAGACCCACTCTGGTCTCAGGCCGTGACTCTGATCTCGGAGCGAATCAATAGCGGCGAGTTGCGCGAAGGCGATCGGCTTCCTGCTGAGCGCGACCTGTGCGCCCAACTTGAGATCAGTCGTGTAACTCTGCGACGCGCCCTAGGGAAACTGGTCGAGGACGGAATCCTGGAGGCTTCACACGGACGTGGCTGGTTTGTCTCTTCCTCTTCGGAGAAGCCGCAGGAGTGGTCCGATGATCTGGAGTCTTTTACTGAAGCTGGCAGGCGAATGGGGGTTGAGGTTTCATCAAAAGTTCTCGTGTCCAAGCGTCGAGGCGCAAACCTCGACGAAGCCGAACTGCTCTCAATAGTGCCTGGGACCCCCGTGTTTCAACTGGTCAGACTACGCTTCTTCGATGATGTGCCGATCGCGACCGATGAATCCGTGATCCCGGCGGCGCTGGTACCAGATATTGACTCGGTCGACTTCTCCCACTCGTCCCTCTTCGACGTACTCTCGGCTGCAGGGAACGCGCCGGAACGTTCAGAAGCAGCTCTCCAGGCTCGGGCGGCTGACACGGACCTGGCGCAAATGCTAGTGCTGGAACTCGGGGATCCCATCCTTGAAATGCGGCAGACAACATTTGGCTTCGATGGTAAGAAAATAGCTACGTCGCGTATCCGGTATGCGGGGGACCGCTATCGGATGAAGACCTCATTTAGTCGCAGGCGCCCCTAGAACCAAAGGGATAAGGCGTCCTTCAATCCCCGCGAATACCTGACCAGATAAGTCAGCATTGCCGCCCCTGTTCAAGCGTTTAGAACTCCGTACCAACTGCCTGTCTTGCCAGCGCCAGCGCCCCCGCTACCGGTTGCTCCTCAAGCACCACGAGCCTCATTCCAGGCACTCGCGTCACTAGCTGCGTTCTCAGGTTCTCCTCGAAGAGCTTGCTCTTTTGAACAATGCTTCCCGCCGCGACAACCGCATCCGCCACCGCTCCGCGAGCGAGAAGCTGATCTACCAGCAGGACAGCGTGAGCCGCAGCATTACGAATCACCATCTGAGCCAACGTTGAGCCAGCCTCTGCGACATCGAAGATGGCCGGAGCATGCGGAGCCCAATTATCGATTCGAGAGTCATCGTTTACTACCCGCGCCAGTCGCTCTGCGTCCGACGCCCCAAACTCTCCGAGAAGTGCTTCAAGCAGCAAGACATCATCGCGACCCCAGTCGTGGGCATCCAGCACAGACCTGACCGCCTCACGGACTATTGCCGCGCCACCTGCATCGTCGCCAAGGATCCAGCCCCAGCCTCCCGCTTGCATCAGGTTCCCCGCGGGACCCCATCCGATCGCGATTGATCCTGTGCCAGTAACCAGAGCAATCGCCTTGTCCTCGTCCGCGGCCGCTGGAAGAAGCTCCGCGTCATTCACACACTTCACGCGCCGGTAGCCTAGATCTTGAAGCTCGATTTCGAGGTTTCTGCTCACTGCGGGAGTATTGAGGCCCTGAGCGCCGACCACTAGTTGCGAAATGTTCGCTGGTCCGACAACCCTTCCAAGTACGTCATCAAGGTAGCGTGCCGCCTGATCTTCCGGTTCTGCTTCCCATTCACGGGATCCGACCACGATGTCGCAGACAGCTTGACCATCAACAGTCTGTGCCCTGAGAGCGACTTTTGTGCCACCCACATCTATGCCGACCAGCAGATCTGAACTAGACATCACTATTTCGAAACGGGTTGTTTTGTATCGTTATTCTCGAAGACAAACTCCTCGATCTCGATCCCTCGGTGCACCGCTGCCGCCCTTGCGATCTCTTGCATCACCACTCCCTCAAGGACCGCCCTCATGGCACTCCCGACGCGCGGAAGGTTGATGAGATTCGCCCCGGGAAGCGCGCTCTTCCCCTCCCCAACGAAGACAACTTCCTGGCCCGCTGAAACCAGTGTCCGTGCGAGCTCAAGCTCTCGTTCTTCACCAAATACGATGTGCGCCACCGTCCCGGCGGACTCCATCGCCCCGTGCAAATACTGCCGTGTGTTCATGGATGAGGAGGGAATTCGCGCAACTTCTCTTAGCAGCAACGCCCCCGCTTCTGCGGTTCCGTATGAGGGAGCGAATGCGATCAGGTCCACTCCCGCCGTCTCGGCGATCATCCGTCCCGCATCTGTTGCCGCACCTGTCGTCGCCAGTTGCACCTGACGAACCAGCTCCTCAATATGGAGCCACTGCTCCGAGATCCGCCCCCGGTCCCACGCCTCCGCGAGCATCGCCAGAGACACAATAGTTCCTGTATATCCGGTGGTTGACGCATAGCTGTCATCAATGCTTCCAAGGTCGATCAGAATCTCAACCATCTCACTGAGGGGGGAGGGAACGGTATTTACCAATCCCATTCGTCTGGAAGGCTCTACCGACTCCGTAACCCTCAATGTCTCGGCGCTACGTCCTCCCTGTGAAATAGCCAGAAAGCGACTATCGCCGATGCTGAGAGGAACGGGCATTTCGCCGGGGTCCAAAAGCCAGCTTTCAATCCGCCGACTTCGCAGTGCCCAAAGCGCCGGATAGGCAGCCGCGTGGGATGCCCCGATCCCCATCATCACGAGGGGACCCGTCAACCGGTCATCGCGCCCTAAGTCTTCAAGCTGCGTCCGTATCCGAGGGACAAGAGCGCCAAGTTGCCGCGCCTGCGAAGCCCTCGCCTCATCAAAAGAAATGAACCCTTCCAAGGCTCTCCAATCTCCGAATGTCCGACCGGTGGCAGAGGAAGCCACTATCCCTACCTATATAGACCACACAATACCAGTTGGGGGAGTGTTCCTGTTCCCATTAGTTCTGATTTCGGGTCGCACCATATGTATCGCAGGACCGGGGGGAGAGACAGGCCTACCTCGACCGCGCCGTGTACCTCACAGGGACGCTCGAGTCCGGTTGTCAAAATGGCTGAGATGGATTCTGAACCTCATATGGGGTGCGAAACTCGTGTTAGGCGCTTTGTGCATCGTATATGGGGTGCGCAAGTCGCAGAACAACAACTAATAAGAACCCTGCTAGAAATCCCCCGGGGCCGGGATCGTCGCCATGTTCGCGAAGTGTGCCTGCGCGCCCTTGAAGACCACCGGGATCGTGTCCGTCGGACCATTCCTATGTTTAGCAACGATAATGTCGGCTTCGCCCGGCCGATCATCCGGGTCGTAATACTCTGGCCGGTTCAGCAAGATGACGACGTCAGCGTCCTGCTCAAGCGAACCAGACTCACGTAGATCAGCAAGCATCGGTCGGTGATCAGATCTTGCTTCCGGCCCACGATTCAGCTGAGCCACCGCAACCACCGGAACGTCGAGTTCCTTCGCCAACAGCTTCAGGGACCGGGAGAATTCGCTAACCTCCTGCTGCCTCGACTCAACCGCACGCCCCGACGACATCAGTTGCAGGTAGTCGATGATGATCAATCCAAGGTTGCTCTGCTGCTTCAGGCGACGGCACTTTGAGCGGATCTCATTCATCGACATGTTCGGTGAATCATCTACGAACAGCGGAGCCGACGAGATCTCCGAGACCCGCTTCGACATGATCTTCCAGTCGTTCGCGTTCATGTCTCCCGAGCGCATTTTTGAAAGCCAAACCCCGGTCTCCGCCGAGAAAAGACGCATCGCGATCTCAGAACGCGACATTTCCAGGGAGAACACCGCCACGGGGATATCACTGTGTATTGCGGCTGCCCTTGAGAAGTCGAGCGCCAGTGTCGACTTACCCATTGCCGGGCGTGCGGCGATGATGACCATCTGTCCACCATGGAGTCCCTGCGTGAGGCGGTCGAGGTCCGCAAACCCAGTAGGAACGCCATGCAGTTTGCCCTTGTTCGCAGCGATATCGTTTAGTTCCCCGAGGGCTTCTTCTGAAAGCGTTGCCAAGTCAACGTAGTCCTGGCCGCTACGCGACTCGGAAACCGCCATGATCTCGGACTGTGCCAGATCCAGAAGGCCATCAACCTCTCCGCCATCCTCGGCGTAACCGAGTTGAACGATGCGTGTTCCCGCGCTAACCAACCCACGAAGGCGCGCTTTGTCACGAACGATCTGCGCGTAGTAGGTAGCATTCGCCGCAGTCGGTACCATCGCCACCAGGGTGTGAAGGTAAGCAGCCCCACCGATGCGCCCCAGAGTTCCCTCACGCGACAACTGCTCAGCGACAGTTATCGGATCCGCAGGTTCTCCCCTTGAGTACAGCGCCAAGATCGTGTCGAAGATAGTCTCATTTGCTGGCTTGTAAAAGTCGGTCCCCTTGAGGATCTCACCAACGTCACCGATGACGTCCTTGGACAGAAGCATCGACCCGAGGACTGACTGCTCGGCCTCAGGTGCCTGAGGGGGAATGCGGTCAAATGCGTCGCTGTCCAAGTCCGCTCTCCTCCATCACTGTCTGGTCGCCACAAACTTACAGCCAGTGTTCGCAGGATATGGACCGACGGCTCGCAGCGCCAATTCTCAATGTGAATAGAGTGTGAAGAACTAGAGGCAATCACGCTATGAACTGTGGAATAACTGTGGAGCAAATGAGGATAGCGTAGGGGTCTGACAGAGGATTGCGGGCCCATCACAGACTTTCATGCTTTCTGAAACCCGCCCCATACCTAGTAAGAGCCCTATCCACAGAACAGTCCACAACCTGGGGATAACAATTAGTGAGGGAATTGGTGGAAACAGTTGAGTGAGGCTACTTCGGGGGATAACAACCCTAGACCGGGGGTCGATAGTTCAGCCCGAGGCATCCTCGTTCTCGCCGTTCCCGCACTTGGATCCCTTGTCATCGAACCGCTTCTGACGCTTATCGACTCAGTAATGGTTGGGCATCTTGGCACCGCGCCACTCGCCTCACTTTCGCTTGCTTCGACCATCCTCACAACTCTGGTCGGGGTCTTCGTCTTCCTTGCCTACTCGACCACTGCGATCACCGCTCGCGCCCTGGGGGCATGCAGACCGAACGACGGCATTCGTGGCGGCATCGAAGCCATGTGGCTTGGCCTGGGGCTCGGAATCCTCCTGGTTGTCGCGCTCGTTGCCGGAGCCCCCTGGCTGGTCTCAGTAATGGGCGCCCAGGGCGATGTGGCCGCCGGGGCCGTTACTTACCTGCGAGCCGCATCCTTTGGAATGATCGGGATGCTGGTCATTCTCGCCGCTACAGGAACTCTCCGCGGACTTCTCGACATGTTGACTCCGCTCTACGTTCTGGCGATCGGTTCGGTCATCAACGTTGTCCTCAACGCAACCTTGATCTACGGGGCGGGACTGGGCATCCTCGGAGCAGGAATTGGCCTTTCGATAACTCAGACCTTGATGGCGGCAATGCTCGTCTTCAAAGTTGCCCGTCAGGCCCGCGAGCGCGGAGTCAAGCTGCACCCTTCCGGTACCGGAGTCTTCTCATCCGCAGCCGACGGGCTTCCTCTGTTCATTCGAACCATCTCACTTCGCGCCGCCCTGTTGGCAACGGTGTTTGTGGCGACGAGAACCGGAACGTTGGCTCTTGCCGGCCACCAGGTGGTGAACTCGATCTGGACGATGACAGCGTTCGCGTTGGACGCACTCGCGATCGCGGCACAGTCACTAGTCGGAGTATCACTCGGAGCCGGGCGCCGTGATGAGCTCAGATCCCTGGTTCGCAGGCTCACGCTCTGGGGACTGGTCGGGGCGGGAGTGCTGGGCTTGCTTGTGGCGATCACATCACGTTGGCTGCCACTGCTGTTCGGGCCGGACCCGGAGATGCACGTCGTTGCGAGCCGAGGCCTTCTGATTGCTGGGTTGCTCATGCCCATCGCCGGAGTGGTCTTTATCCTCGACGGAGTCCTGATTGGTGCAGCCGAGGGAAAATACCTGGCGAAGATGGGCTTGCTGACCCTCGTCCTCTACCTGCCTGCGCTGGGTGGCCTGATGTGGTGGATCACCGAGCACGAACCACTGGATGTCGCCGGGCAAGCCACCGCACTTGGCTGGTTGTGGGTCGCGTTCGCGGGCTGGTTCATGCTACTTCGAGCGGTGGCTAACGCCGCCAGAGCCTTTTCAAACAGAATGGGTCAAATCCCGGTGTGACAGGAGCCTCTTGCTCGATCCCACCTCGCCCGGTGATTCCGCCGCGCATCCCCTGTAAAGTAGATCGCTGGGTCTGTCTTCGCACACGTGAATCAGATCCGGTCGCAAGACCCTCCTGTCACGGACCGTCCGTGACCGCATAGACCGTAGGAGGTTGGGACATTTGCGTAAATATGAACTAATGGTCATCCTTGACCCCACCATTGAGGAACGTTCAATCGGCACCTCGATGGAGAAAATCCTCCGCCAGGTAACTACCGAAGGCGGAACTGTGGACAACATCGATGTCTGGGGTAAGCGTCACCTCGCTTACGAAATCCTGAAGCACTCAGAGGGCTACTACGTGGTTGCAGATCTGACCACCACCCCTGAGATGGCACAGGAGATTGATCGTCAGCTCGGTCTGAACGAGTCGGTTCTTCGTACCAAGCTTCTGCGCCGGGACGAGAAGTAGCACTCACAAGGGAGTCCGACTCATGGCAAACGACACTGTAATAACCGTTGTTGGAAATCTGACCGCCGATCCGAACCTGCGCTACACGCAGTCCGGGGCAGCGGTCGCTGACTTCACCGTTGCGTCGACCCCTCGTACTTATGATCGAAACTCCGGTCAGTTCAAGGACGGCGAAACCCTCTTCCTGCGTTGCAGCGTTTGGCGCGACTACGCGGAGAACGTTGCCGAGTCCCTCTCAAAGGGGATGCAGGTGATCGTCCAGGGACGTCTGGTCCAACGCCAGTACACACCTCGTGACGGCGGCGAACAGCGAACCGTAGTCGAACTGCAGGTCGACGAGGTCGGGCCGACCCTGCGCTGGGCAAAAGCTCAGGTGCAGAGGACCCCTCGACAGGGAGGCAGCAACTTCGGCGGCAATGGGAACCAGTCCGGCGGCTACTCGGCGCCTGCGGCACCCAGCAATGACTTCTCAGGCGGTGGCTTCGGAGCCCCCGCCGGCGGTCAGGCTGATGATCCGTGGGGCGCACCAGGGAACGCCGACTTCGATCAAGACCCACCGTTTTAGCGAACATCAAAGCGTGCACCACCCAGTAGGTGGCTGCACAACCCACAGATTCTTCCAAACATATAAGGAGACCAACCATGGCGAAGCCAGCTCTTCGCAAGCCGATCAAGAAGCGTGTCGCTCCGGCGCGTTCCGTGAAGCTCGGCGAGATTGATTACAAGGACACCGCTCTGCTGCGTAAGTTCATTTCGGACCGTGGCAAGATCCGCGCACGCCGCGTCACCGGTGTTTCCGTTCAGGAACAGAGGAAGCTCGCCAAGGCGATCAAGAACGCCCGCGAGATGGCTCTGCTCCCCTACTCGTCCTCCGGACGCTAGAAACTCGGGAGGAACGCGAGATGACAACCAAACTAATCCTCAACCGCGACGTTGAGCGCCTAGGTCAGGCCGGAGACGTTATCGAGGTCAAGGACGGCTACGCACGCAACTACCTGGTTCCCCGCGGTTTTGCGACCCGTTGGACCAAGGGCGCGCAAAGGCACATCGACCAGACTCTTGAGCAGCTACGGAAGCGCGAAATTGCCAGCGTCGAGGATGCTATCGCTCTGCGCGGCCGCATCGAAGAGTCCCCTGTCGTCGTCATAACCAAGAAGGCTGGTAGCACCGGCCGTCTGTTCGGCGCAGTCACCAACAAGGACATTGCAGCGGCCCTCGCTGAGAAGTTCTCGGTACCGTTCGATCCTCGTAACATCGACACCGCCAGCGCAATCAAGGCAACCGGATCATTCCCGGCGACCGTGAAGCTACTGAGTGACGTCGTTGCGAACGTAGAGGTAACCGTAGAAGCGGCAGCGGAGTAGCCAGCTAGGTCTGCAGATACTGAAAAGTCCCCCGAACCGAGCAGTTGCATCGGTTCGGGGGACTTTCACGTACTATCTCGGCGTGGTACCCAGCGCCTCTTCCTAGTTCGCTGCAGAGTGGCCATGCCCGATAGCGGCACATTCTAAGTTCGCTACAGAGTGGCCAAATTATTCGCCTCAAATGGGGTGCACGAGGCATCCTTCTGGCCACTCAGTAGCGGACTCCAAAATCCCTCGGGTCCCCGTGGCCACTTTGTAGCACAAGATGCTACGCACGAGACTTCCAGGCCTCCGCGCCCAGGACAGCGCGATTCCTCCAGGCTGACCGAGGGTTGCCTCAGGACTGTGGTTCCTCCGGTTTCGCGACGCACTGCCCATCGACAAGAACCTCGTTCTCCCCACAGGTCACCGGCTCCGTGGGCTTCGCGACGCACTGCCCATCGACAAGAACCTCATTTTCCCCACAGGTCACCGTTTCTTCCGGAGTCTCGGGCTGAGTTGGCGTCGTGGGACCTGTCGACTGCGGCTGCTCGACAACCTGCGGCTTCTGAACCACCGTCGCATCGAACCAGTCGAATTGAGCCATCGGGAACTTATCGAGAATCAGCTGCATGTATGCAACCCACACATCTGCGGGCGGCCCGTAGAACGGCTGGCCGTTGATGTAGGGCAGAGACAATTCCTCACCGTTCGGCCCCACGTTGTACATCGAAACCGCTGTGGTGATCTGCGGGATGAACCCGATGAACTGGGAGGAGCGGAAGTCTGACGAGGTTCCACTCTTACCCGCAGTCTCACGGTCAATAACCGCCGCAGCTGCAGCAGTGCCCCCCTCTTGAGTCACCGACTGCAGCGCCGGGAGGAACATCGAGATGGTCTTTGAGGAGAAGACTTGCTCCCACTCGTCCACCGCCTTGAAGACCGTATTTCCCTTCGAATCCTGGACCTCACTTACGATGTGCGGATTCACTTTGTATCCGCCGTTAGCCAGCGTCGCATAGATACGAGCCATGTCGATATTGTGCGGTGACGCCGAACCGAGGATGTTACCGATTTCAGGGGACAGGCCGGGGGTGTCCTCCGGCAAGCCCGCCGCAAACAGCGTGTCAATCGTCGTCTGTGGTCCAACCTTGGTGCTGACATCCATAAACGGGGTGTTCAGCGATTTCTGCACTGCCGTGTTCAAGGTGACCTGTCCATAAGAGAGGCCCTCTGCGTTCTGAACTTCGACCTCGTTGTTCACCCCAAAGGTTCTTGGCGAGTTCCCGTCGAAGGTGTCCTCCATCGATCCACCAGCTTCAAGATACGGAATCAGGGCGAACGGTTTGAAGGTCGAACCGGCCATCGCACGTTCCTGCGTGGCGGAGTTTATTTGCCGTTCCTGATAGTCAGGTCCGGCGTACTCGGCGAGGATCGCCCCTGTCTTGTTGTCCAGGGTCGTAAGGGCGACATGAAGCGTATCCGGCATGCCCTCTGGAAGGTTGGTCGATGCCTCAACTGCGGCCGCCTGCATGTCCTTGTCGATCGTCGAGATAATCTTGAGTCCGCCCGCATCGAGGTCCTGCGCGGTAAAGCCTTCTGCGTCTATTAGTTCATCGCGGATCTGTTGTAGCAGGTAACCGTTGGTGCCCTTCATTGAGGACAGTCCATCCGCCGGGGGAATAGTCTCCGGGAAGACCTGCTGGTCTGCTTCCGTTTGGGAGATCCATCCGTCCTCAACCATCAGGTCCAGGACTCGCTGCCAGCGTTGCTTCGCCATGTCCGGGTCCACGGCAGGGTCCCAGTTACTTGGCGAGGGAATGATCCCCGCGAGTAGCGCCGACTGAGACAACGTTAGTTCAGATGCGGGAGTTCCGAAGAAGACCTTCGACGCCGCTTCGATTCCGTTGGCGCCGCGACCAAAATAGATCGTGTTCAGATAGTTCGCGAGGATTTCATCCTTCGACTGAGTCCGGTTGATCTTGATGGCCATTACGGCTTCTTTGGCCTTGTCCTTATATCCGTATGTCTCCTGACCGAAGTATGTCTCGACATACTGCTGAGAAAGAGTCGAGGCTCCCTGCCTCGGTCCCCCTCGAACGTTATTGAGAAATGCGCGCGCAATACCCTTGATATCTACGCCCTGGTTGGTGAAAAAGGTTCGGTCCTCAGAGGCGACAACCGCTTGGCCAACGTAATCGGGCAGCGTGTTGATGTCGATGATCGTCCTGTTAACTTCGGCGAAGGTGCCCATTTCGGTTTCACCGTCGTTGTAATAGACAGTGGTCGCCTGCGCCAGAGCAAACTCGCTCGGGGCTGGGATGGTGCTCTTTGAATACATGTAGAGGAACAGTCCAGCCCCTCCGATGATTCCCACGAGGAAGAGGATGAGGATACCCAGCGCGATACGCTTGCCCCACTTGCCCTTCTTCTTCTTCGTCTTCCCGGAATGATTGGAATCCTGGCCGAGGTCGAACACCTCGTCCACCGATGGCGCTTTCGCCGAGTTCCCGTGAAGATTTGCTACCCGGCTTCCAGGTGGCGGAGGCGGTGGCGTCGACTGGTACGGACTAGACGAGCCCGCACCCTGCTCGCTGTGGCGCGACGGATAATTTGAGGAAGTCACTCATTCTCCTTGAAACCTATTGCTGCATAAGACTAACCACGGCAATCGGCGGAATGATCGCAACTGTGACCAATTAGCGGGACTCGCCCTCAGCGTAATTCCTCTGGTTCCACCACTCAACGAGGCGTTTGGTGGCCTCTTCTTCGCCCAGAGGTCCCTCGTCCATGCGTAGTTGCAGCAGGTACTTATAGGCTTCACCCACTTCGCGCGAGGGCTCCAGATTGAGCAAAGCCATGATCTGCCCGCCGTCCAGATCGGGACGGATTGAATCAAGCTCCTCCTGCTCCCGTAGCTCCGCAATACGATCCTCAAGGTCGTCGTACGCCGCAGAGAGGCGGTCGGCCTTCCGACGATTCCGGGTGGTGCAATCAGCACGAGTCAGGCGATGAAGCCTCTCAAGCTGATCCCCCGCGTCCGTGACGTAGCGCCGCACGGCGGAATCTGTCCAGGCACTTTCGCCATACCCGTGAAAGCGCAGGTGCCCCGCGACCAGGTCGGTGACCGCCCTGGTAGTCGCCGTGTCGAACCTAAGTTCCTTCATCCGCTTGCGGGTCATCTTCGCGCCGACAATCTCATGATGGTGGAAGCTGACCTTAGACCCTAGGAAGCGCCTTGTAGCAGGCTTTCCAACGTCGTGCATCAAAGCAGCGAACCGGAGGACAAAGTCTGGTCCCGGCACGGGTCCATCCGGTCCTGTTTCCAGGTCGATCGCCTGGTCAAGGACGGTTAGAGTGTGCTCGTAGACGTTCTTGTGTCTACCGTGCTCATCAACGGTTTCAACCAGACCGGAGACCTCTGGGAGAACGATGTCAGCCACCCCGGTGTAAACCATGAGTTCTATTCCCCGCCGCGGCTCGGGACTGACGATCAACCGCTCAAGTTCGGCGCGGATTCGTTCGGCCGAGACGATGCGCAACCGCTCACGTTCCTCCGCCATCGCCGTCATGACGTCATACTCAACATCGATTCCCAACTGAGCAGCAAACCTTGCGGCCCTCATTATCCGAAGGGGGTCATCCCTAAAGGACTGGGTGGCTGTCACCGGAGTCTTCAGCAGTCCCGCTGCCAGGTCCTCAAGTCCACCGTGCGGATCGACGAGGGCCATTGAGGGCAGCCGCATCGCCATCGCGTTTACGGTGAAGTCACGGCGGGACAAATCCCCCTCAAGAGTGTCGCCGTAGGTGACAGCAGGCTTGCGCGAATCCTCCTCGTACTCCTCAGTCCGGTACGTAGTTACCTCAACCTCGATGGGACCCTTCCTCGCGGCGACCGTTCCGAATGCCCGACCAACGTCCCAGGTTTTCCCGCCCCACCGCTTGAGGAGCTGCTCAGTTTCCTCGGGACGCGCCGACGTTGTCAGATCAAAGTCGTGTGGGGCAATCCCCAAAAAGGCGTCGCGAACCGGACCGCCCACCAGGGCAATCTCGTGACCGGATTCCACAAACAGGTCCGCGAGTTCCGTTACAGACCGCGGTAAATCAGCGAAAGCCGACTGCGCGTTGGCCAGTAGCGCCGGGACATTGCCGGCACCTACCAGGGAGGGGGCGTTCTGTACCAAGGTGTCTGCCTCGTTTCTAAGTCGCCACAAGAGCGTCTAGAACCAGGTTAATTGCAGGGAGTGCTCCGGCCGCAACATATGCTGGGAGAATGCACACACCCGGGATGTTCGTTGGGCCCGATAGGCGACCAACCCCATTTCGCGGTGCCGCACGCCCAAATGGCCCTGAACAGCGCAGATCAGCGCCAACGGTCCATGAAACGTCTGCTGGTGGGGTGGCTGTCAAAGTCGCGGGAGGAATGCCCTACGTTGCCGTGATTAAGAGGAAGAACCGCTCCGGGAGATACGAGTGGTGCCTTCCCAAGGGACACCTGGAACGAGGTGAAACCGCGACCGAGGCCGCCGTCCGCGAGGTAGCAGAAGAGACAGGGATTCGCACCCGGGTCGTCTGCCACATAAGTTCTGTCGATTACTGGTTTTCTGGCACCCAAACCAGAATTCACAAAATGGTCCACCACTTCCTTCTTGAGTACCTCGACGGCGAAATAACCGCAGAGAATGATCCAGATCACGAAGCTGAGGACGCCCTTTGGATTCCACTGCACGACGCGGTCCGCTCGCTCTCGTACGCCAACGAACGCAGAGTGGCGCGGGCCGCCCTGGTGTTGCTCTACCCAGACGGGAACAGCACGTGAGACCACTTAGTAGCGTCTCGGAACGCGGAAGTGAGCGTCGTCTTTCGCTTCTACGGTGGCTCCTGGCTATCGCGGTGGTGATTGTAGTGGTCTTCGCCTCCACTCCATCAGCGTTTGCCGAAACGGAATCTGAGGACGAGGGATCCCAAATCCGCGTCACCATCAACGAGATCACCCCCGCGGTCCTCACCACAGAGGAGCAGATATCCATCCGGGTGAATATCACGGGTGTCTCCGAGGATTTTGGCACCCGCGTCGGAGTGTACATGAGCGCCGACTCTCTGAAGTCGATGGACTCAGTTGATGCGTTCCTCAGCAACGGCGGCTACGTGTGGAATGTCGGAGAGATCCGACTGACTGACGAGCAACAACAGCAGGCGGCGACTGAAGCCGGTGTAGAAGTAACCCTTGAGTTCTCAGTTGACGAGCTCCCACTTTGGAATCCGGACGACTGGGGACCATACGGGTTGGACGTCCGCGTCCTTCAGCCAGCCGCTGGACCCCGATCTGGGATTGGGATCGCTCGCGGACTGATGCTCTGGTACAGCGAAGCGGCGCAGGGACAGGCTGGTCTGAACGCTTTAATCTCGGACGCTTGGCAGGTGAAAGAGGACGAGTGGCCGAGGCTCAGTCGTGACGGCGTGACCCTCGGCCTGCTGCCGGACCAGGCCCTCACTCTTTCAAAGACCTCCGGGAGTGGCGAGGTTTTGGTGTTGCCGTCTCGGGGGGCGGACATTTCAATGCTCGCATCCACGGCAGAGGAACCTTTGCTCGATCTCGCGTTGAGTTCGCGTTCTGCGGCCACGGCGCCCGCGGACGCCTCATGGGTGCAGGATGCGATCTTGGCCTACGAGCCGTGGTTTAGCACGGCAACCCTCAACGTTGCCGCGGGAGATACCGTTCTGAGCCCACCGCAGGGAGTTCCTGGAGCTCTTGAGTGGTCGACCTCAGAGAAGTACTTGGTTGATCAGCAAACTGGTGCGCCTCTGGCTGCTGACTCCTCTGGGGGCCAGATGGTTCTCGGTAGTTTTGGCAGGCTGTCTCAGATTTTGTCAGACCCCGAGCTTGATCAGTATCCCCCGCAGTACCGCGATCAACTATTGCGTGCCTCTACGGCCATTGCGACAAGGTTAAGCGAGGAGGACACTCCGCGATTCTGGATCAATCTCGACTCTCTTTCAGGGGCCGAGCAACTCACGGCTGAACAGCTGAGTTCAAGACTCTCCGCCCTGTTCGATGTTCCTTGGATAAACGGGATATCACTACGCGAAACCCTCGATGGCGACACTTTCGGGCAGCCATATGGCACCGTTCCCACCGGTCCACAGACAGATCCGACGGAGATCAGGGCCGTCCTTGACCCGGTGAGTAGAGCGACACGTCTGGCACTCGCAGTGATCGGAGACAAGCAGAGTGATACCAGTGAGTTCACCGCACTGTCACACGCAGCCCTTGCTCCCGCCGCTGCGGGGATGTCACTCGCCGAACGAGCCAAGATCGCCTCGGACACCGAGAAAGCAATCATGGAGGCGTACAACGTCATCGAGATAATCCCGAGTCAATCCGTCAACATCATGGGACCAAACGCTGCTTTCCCCGTGACAATCTCAAACAACGGTAAATCACCGATTGATCTTGAGGTCGGGCTTCTTCCCAGCAATCACCTGATTCAAGCGAGCGAATGGGTTCCCACCACGGTTCCGGCGGGCTCCACAACGTCGGTTAATGTTCCTGTGCGCGCTGTTGGATCCGGATCAGTTAGCGTCATCATCGAAGCAAAGACCGCAGACGGAACTCTTTTGGCTTCCTCTCCCGCCGTTTCGGTTCGGTCCAGGCCAGGCATGGGAGACGCGATAACCTGGGTCGTCGGGGTAGGACTTGGTGCCCTGTTTGTGCTGGGATTAGTTCGCACGATCCATAAGGGTCGACGCGCCGCCGTGGCAACCCCTCCGGCAGACAACCCCGGTAACCAGAACGAGGTAGCGCAATGAGTAGCGACGAGGACCTCCCCGAGGACGCTCCTCTAGAACCCAAGAAGATGTCGCTTTGGCGCTCATCAGCACTGATGGCTTCGGGAACTCTGGTTTCTAGGGCGCTGGGCCTGGTTCGTAACGCGATGCTCATTGCCGTCATTGGTGTGACCGGCGGCGTCGCGGTGGCCTTTCCGCTGGCAAACAACTTCCCGAACATGGTCTACAACCTGCTGGCCGGTGGCGTCCTGGACGCAATCCTTGTCCCACAGATCGTCAAGGCGCTGAGAACCAGAGCTGGCTCTCCCTACGTTAACAAGCTGATCACGGCTGTTGGGTCGCTACTGTTCCTTCTGACCATCGTTGCAATGATCGGGGCGCCACTACTGGTCTCGCTGATGGCTTCAACGCTGGACCCGGCAAGCCGAGCTCTGACAATTACCTTCACCCTGCTGTGTCTGCCTCAGATCTTCTTCTACGGTATCTACAACCTTTTTGGGCAGATCCTGAACGCTCGAGGGGTGTTTGGACCCTACATGTGGGTGCCAGTCGTCAGTAACATAATCTCCATTGCTTCTCTGGGGCTGTTCATAGCCCTTTGGGGAACTGCGGGTGAGGTCGTTCCAGTCAGTACCTTCACCACACCAAAGATCCTTCTGCTTGCCCTCTCGACAACCCTGGGCGTTGCGGTTCAGGCGCTACTGCTTCTGATCCCAATTCGAAACTCCGGCGTGAAGTTGAAGCTAGATTTCCGACTCAAGGGCACCTCGTTCGGTTCTGCACCGAAGGTGGCGATGTGGACTTTCGCGACGCTTGTGGTGGGTCAGATCGGAGTCATTTCGGCGACAAACCTTGCAACGCGGGCCGACACCTGGGTCAACGACACCGGAGAGCTTGTGGTCGGCCTCTACGGCTATCAGACCGCGTACATGATGTACATGCTCCCCCAATCCCTCATTACGCTCACACTGGTTACGGCCATCTTCACTCGTCTTGCGAACCATGCAAGTGAGAAGGACATGCAGGGCGTTGCAACTAACTACTACCGGGGCGTGCAACTTGTTGTCATGCTGACGATGCTGGCAACCGCGATCCTCATGGTTGGCGCTACACCGCTGATGCAACTCCTAATGCCTTCCTTCGATATAAAGGCGGCCTCGCTCTATGGCGCCGTTCTGGTGGCGCTTGCCCTGGGCATTCCTTCGAGCGGTATGACCCTGATGAGCCAGCGAATGTTCTACGCGTTCGAGGACGCGCGCCCCGTCTTCATGATGGGAATTGTCCCCCTGATCTCCGAGCTGATTATCGGCTGGGGAATCTACTTCACCCAGTCTGCCCAGTGGTGGACCATCGGAGCCGCTGCAGCGGAGACGATTTCACGCGTTATCCAAGGGTTCATTGCCGCCTATATGGTTTCTCGGGCGGTACGCGAGATAAAGCTTGAACGCGTGCTCGGTATGTATGCGAAGTACTTCGTGGCGTTCACGGGCTCCGGCCTGATCGGCTGGGGTTTCATGCACCTAATTGGCGTTGGTGCACCAGCTGGTTCCGGTGGCCTGGGTCGGATGTGGGGTGCGGGCTGGCGGGTGGTCCTGGTGGCCATCGTCATCTCCATCGCCTTCTTCGCCGTTCTTCGTTTTATCGATCCCAACGGTTTCAACAGTCTATTATCGCAGGTCACAGGGCGTTTTCCGGCTCTTGCAGTGTTCGAGTCCAAGCGCGGTTCAACCTCCGAATCAAACGAAGGTGACAACGCCGAGACAAGCCCCGTCTCAGATGTCGTGTCGGACGAGGACGACCACGCCGGGGCGGGCCGCGTTTCTGCTATTTACGAGGAGGAGTTGTCCTCCGCGGCAAAAGCTCTGGCTCGCAGTAGCGCCGCAGAACCGGGAGATGCGATATCTACAGAGGCGCCCTCGTTTGAATCCAATTCTGCAGAGAATCCACCCCCACCCCCTCCACCCGGTTCAGGAACCAGGTCCGGAATGACCAGCTCCGGAATGGCTCGCCCGGAGTGGACGGACGAACCCCCAACCTGGGATCAGATATTTGATGGTGAATCCGTTGCCGTGGCATTTGGCCGGGCCGGAGCCGCACACGACCCAGCGGTGGCAACCGGAGCCCTTCCTGTCCTCACCGACGCAATGATGTCAATGACCAGAACTGACCTCGATTTCGCCGGTGGTGACGGTAGGCTTGGAGAGGCCCGCGTGACTCCTGAATCGGCGCACGTTCTGGCCTACGAACCACGGGTAGCTCCGCCACCACCGCCGCGAGTCAGGAGGACAATGGGACAACACACGGATTCCATTCCCTCACCTAGTCCGCATTACCCGGAAGACATGTTGCTGAACGTCGGCGATATTGACCGCAAGGGACAACGTCGGGGGCGGTTCAGTCCAACTGTTCCTGCCCTGCTAATCGGAATCGCCCTAGTGATCGGTGCGATTTGGTTCGCCTTCGACCACCTTTTCCCCGATCCCGTCGACCTGTCAGTCGCGGATCAACAGAGTCAGCAATCCCAGCTCGAACCGGGCCAGAGTGGTGCGGCCCCGGTGTTCTCGGATGCCGACCTCTCCGGAGAGCCTCCGGTTGTCACATCCGTCTCTGTTCTCTCTTGGAATGACGACGGTCAAGATCACACCGATTTGACCGGGGCTGTGCTTGACGGGGATCCCGAGACCTTCTGGCCAACCAGGTACTTCGATCCGGATAGCTACGCACAGGCAGATCCCGTAATTCTGGTGCTGAACCTTCAGGGCCCGGCAGTGGTGAGCAAAGTTAACATTTCCATCATCGGAACGGGCGGTGAGGTCACCCTGCTTAACACCAGCGGAGAATATCAGCGCCAAGGGAGAGTACTTGCCACCGCCCCCCTGTCCTGGGATACGGTGATTACCCTTGATGAACCAACGGCCGTGACCTCTCTCGGCCTGGTTTTCGACAAGTTACCGATAGATGACGAGGCGAGGAATCGCGCCAAGGTTGTCTCTGTTTCAGTGGAGTAGATGTGTCTGAAGGTATTGAGAAGATCGTAATAATCGGGTCAGGCCCCGCTGGCTATACTGCGGCCATTTACGCAGCTCGTGCGGGTTTTAGCCCCTATGTGGTAGCCGGTGCAATCGACGCCGGTGGTGCGCTGATGACCACGACAGAGGTGGAGAATTTCCCCGGCTTCCCCGAGGGGATCATGGGCCCAGACCTGATGGACAAGATGCGCGAACAAGCTGAGAGGTTCGAGGCGCGCGTCGAATTCGATGATGTTCTATCGGTTGACCTAAAGTCAGACCCCAAGGTAGTTCGGCTCTACGACCGCGAAATCCTTGCCGAGTCCGTTATTATCGCCACCGGATCGGCCTACAGGCACTTGAACATCCCCGGTGAAGAAGAGTTTTCAGGACGAGGCGTCTCATACTGCGCCACCTGTGACGGCTTCTTCTTTAGGGATAAGGAGCTCGTGGTTGTCGGCGGTGGAGATTCCGCTATGGAGGAGGCCCTGTTCCTCACCAGGTTTGCCAGCAAGGTCACCGTTGTGCACCGACGCGATCAACTACGCGCTTCGAAGGTGATGGCTGAGCGCGCTTTGGCTCATGACAAGATCGAGTTCGTGTGGGATTCCACAGTGGGGGAGATACTCGGCGATACCTCGGCCCACGCGGTAGTCCTGGAAAACCTAAAGACCGGGGCACTTTCTGAGCTGAAGACCGATGGCGTCTTTGTCGCCATCGGCCACGATCCACGTTCTGAGCTATTCGCCGATCAGCTAGACCTTGACGGCGCTGGTTATATCAAAGTCGCAGACCCTGGAACAGCGACCTCTCTCGCGGGTGTCTTTGCCTGCGGTGATGTAGTCGATCACACGTATCGCCAGGCGATTACGGCCGCGGGTTCGGGATGTCGCGCAGCACTCGATGCGCAGCACTATCTTGAGGTCTAGAAACAAGCACTGAGCGCGAACTACCTGGACGTGTACTGGCGCGGCGATCAAAGTGCACTAGACCAACGATCACATCACTCGGCGACGCTCGATGCGGACCTCTGAAACGTCCCTGGTGCTTCGGTCGGTCTAGCGGACCCTCTATACCCAGGGTCTGCGCGACGCGTTCCAGGGTGCAAATGTTGTCGCGATCGGATTAACGAACCTCCGCCCCAAGGGCATCAGCAATGCGTTCTAAGTCGCTCTGATCTGCGAATTCAATAATCAGTCGCCCACGCTTTGCACCAGTGTTGACCACCACCGAAGTCTCCAGGAAGTCAGCTACGGCATCAGCGACACGCTGCGCTTCCGGGCTCGGTATGGCTCCCACACGTTTTGGACGAGGTTTACCCCGCTTACCAAACTTAACCTGCTCTTCCGCCGCCCTGACGGACAGACCCTCGGCGACTATCCGGGATGCCAGCGCTTCCATGGCTGCAGGACTATCAAGTCCCAGTAGGGCGCGTGCGTGTCCAGCTGAAAGGATGCCAGCTGCAACTTGCCGCTGAACGCCCGCTGGAAGCTTAAGTAGTCGCAGAGTATTCGCGATCTGTGGCCTGGACCTGGCGACTCTCCTTGAAAGCTCTTCCTGGGTGCAAGCAAAGTCCTCCATCAGCTGACTGTAAGCAGCCGCTTCTTCCAAGGGATTGAGTTGAACCCGGTGAAGGTTCTCGATCAACGCATCACGGAGCAGATCGTCTTCTTCTGTGATTCGGATGATCGCGGGAATCTCTTGAAGTCCAGCCAGTTGGGAAGCACGCCAGCGGCGTTCACCCATAATGATTTCGTATCGAGCCTCGGGTTGCTCCTCCAGAGCTTCTTTGAGCCTCTCTCTTTGGCCTTCTTCCGCCAGTGTCGCATCGGTGATCCTTCTCAGCACGATTGGCTGAAGGACGCCGACTTCACTGATGGACTGGGCGAGTTCCTTCAAGTCATCAGAATCAAAGACGTGACGAGGTTGCTTAAGGTTGGGGATGATCCAGTCGGGGCGAATCATTCCGAAGGTCGCCCCGGGAACCTCCTTCAGTTCCTGAGTTCTTGTTTCACGTGAAACATCCATGTAGTTCGGACTGCCATAGGCAGCTTCAACCGATCCCGAAGCGGATTCCACGGTGTTGTGTCTCTTGGCGTTTGTTCCTGGTATATCAGCCACATCCGTAGACTCAGGGACGAGTGTTTCACGTGAAACATTCGTACCGGTCGAACGGGGTGTCAGGAGGTCACGTGCAGACCCCCCTCTTGGCCTATTCATCTTTGTTGACCCAGAAACCTTGTCCTTGTTGCTACTCTGCAAATCAGGGAATAGAACGTCGAGTGGCCTTCCCTGTCCTGCAGGAGCCGCATTCTCTGCGTCGGGAATGAGTGCTCCGAGTCCGCGTCCTAATCCTCCGCGCCCTCGCCTTTGGCGGGAACTCTTCTCTCCGCCGGCCGTCACTGCTACAGTCGGGGTTTGTTCTTGATCCGAAGATTCAGTCGCCATCATTGCCCTCCTCGAGAGAACCGTCCATGTCATCCGCTGTCACTTGCCCGTATCTCCGCATCAATCGGTTAGCCAGTTCCAGGCCAACCTGTCTGTACGCAACGGCTCCACCACCCTTTGGATCATAGGTGAGGATCGTCTGTCCGAAGCTGGGTGCCTCCGATATCCTCACCAGTCGGGGTATCACTGCTTCAATCACTTGGCTTCCAAAGTGATTTCTCACCTCGGCCGCGACGTCGGCACCAAGATTCGTCCGGGAATCCAGCATCGTGATGAGTAGAGTGGGCGCATTTAGGCTCGGATTCATGTCCTGTCGTATGCGACTCACCGTACTCAGTAGCAAAGACAAGCCTTCTAGAGCGTAGTACTCAGACTGGACTGGAATGAGCAGTTCAGTTGAAGCCACAAAGGCATTGAGGGTAAGTAGGCCCAGCGAAGGCGGACAGTCGATCACCACGATATCGGGCCTAAGCGCTTCACCTCCCGTAGCCTGCTCAAGCATTTCGTCAATCGCCTGTTTGAGAAAGGTCGCTCGATCTGGCTCGTCAACCAATTCAACCTCGGCGCCCGCCAAGTCGATAGTTGCGGGGCACACCCAGAGGTTCGGAACGTCCGGACACGCCTGAATTACCTCAGATAATCCGTTTTCGTTTACCAATACCTCATAGGTCGACGGGGTGCCCGGACCGTGAGGAACACCCAAAGCAGTCGATGCATTGCCTTGAGGATCACCGTCGATGACCAGAACACTCAACCCGCCAAGAGCCAAAGCCGCTGCAACGTTGACGGCCGTGGTCGTTTTTCCGACCCCGCCCTTTTGGTTTGCTACGGCCATCACTACTGTATGTGCGGGAACCGGAAACTTCTTCCCCTCAAGCTCACGTAGCGCTGAATAGTTCTGGCTTAGCTGATCCATTAGGGGAGAAGAAGATACGGGGTACTGATCCATTCACCGACCTTTCGTCGTTTCACAGCATAGTTTGATCCACCGACAAGACCAGAATGTTTCACGTGAAACAATCAATGTGTCATCGTCCGACACTCAATCTCAGAGATGCCTGCGACACTCCACCACGTAGGTAATATCGCCATCCATAACGGAAACGACCTCGTGAACCTCAGCGTTGAGGTGATACTTCTTCAACTCCAACTCAGCTTCTTCAACCTCTTGATAAGCACGCTGACCCTTCAGAGCGAGCAATGCACCCCCGGGAGCAATCAGCTTTGAAGTCAGGCGAACCAACTTACTCAGTGCCGCCACGGCCCGCGCGGTTACGACATCGACCTTAACCGAGCGCCCAAGTGACTCCGAGCGCTCACGAATTACCTCAACGTTCGAAAGGTCGATTGTGTCCACCACATACTGCAACCACTCGCATCGGCGTTCCATGGGCTCAATGAGCTTCACCGACAGGTCCGGCCTAGCGCAGGCAATAACAAGTCCGGGCAACCCCGCGCCCGAACCAACGTCTGCTACCGTTCCGCTCGTAGGGAGAAAAGGAAGCAGAGCGCTAGAGTTCACGATGTGCCTTGACCAGAGACGCTCCGATTCACGAGGCCCAATCAGCCCCCTTACCTCACCCTCTTCTGCCAACATGTTGGCGAACCGAATCACATTCTCACGGTTCGGTCCAAACGAGGATAAGACCAGGTCAGAGGGTGTTTCAACCACTATCTACTCTGCGTCTTCGTGCTGCTGGTCTTCGAGATCACCACTCATCTGAGTCGGTTCGTCACCCTGATCCTCACCCTCAGGAAGAATTACCAAGTGACGGTTTGGCTCAACGCCCTCAGACTCAGATCGCAGTCCGGCTGTCGCGACCACATCATGACAGACCTTTCGCTCAAACGGATTCATGGGGTCGAGAGATACAGGTTCTCCGGTGGCTTTGACCCGCTGGACGGCCTCCTGCGTGATTTCCTGCAGTTCGCTCTTTCGTGCGGCGCGAAAGCCGTCCACATCGAGCATCAAGCGCGAACGCTCTCCTGTCGCAGCTTGAACGGCCAATCGGGTCAACTCTTGAAGCGCTTCAAGCACCTCTCCGTCTTCTCCAACCAAACGGGTGAGGTCAGAGTTTTTGTCATCGCTGACGATAGCTACCGATGCACGACCGTTCTCAACATCTATCTCGATGTCCCCGTCAAAGTCTGCGATGTCTAAGAACTCTTCGAGGTAGTCCGCTGCAACGTCTCCCTCTTCCTCAAGCTGTTCGACCTTGGGTGATGGCTTCTTGTCACTCATCTGTTCATTCCTCCGAACGAAGGACGTGCTAGTTGCCCGTCTTCTTCTGATTGCCTTTGTTCTGTGCGCGTCGCTCAGCCTTGCGCTGCTGGCGCCTTTGCTCAATCTCTTCTGGACTCAAGTCTCCGCCCTTTGAGGAGCGATCCGAGGCCTTGCGGGCCTGCTTCTCCTCACGACGCTTTGCGGACTCTGCATCCTGACGCTCACGCTCAGCCAGGCGCATACGTTGTTCGCGCGAAAGCTTCTTTGGGCGCGCCGACCGCGCCGCCTCCGCAGCTACCTGGGAGTTCTTCGCCAGAACCATTTGCTTCAGCCAAACATCGTCCGGAACTGTCTTCCATGGTTCCACTGCGAGGCTACGGAAGATCGCTATCTTTGAAGCCGTGTCCCAGTCCTCCGGGAAGTTAGTTGCAACCTTAAAGCGCTTTGCGTGCTTCTCAACCTCAGTCAGAGTCTGCGCGTTCAGTTCTTCAAGTCCTGTGGGATTGTCCTTGAGTTCGCTGGCCTTTTGGTCGTACTCCGTAAAGAAAGGCACACCCCACTGCTGATACTTCTCCTCGCGCTTGTCCTTTAGCTCGTCAAACGCGGGCGATCCGGGCGTTGGCATGGTCTTGATGACCCAGAGTTGTTGTGCCCAGGCAAAGAGAGCCGTGGTGATCATGTACATCAACATGCCCATTTGGAACACCATGCCGGTGAACACGTACATCAACGGCATCATGTACATCATGGTCTTTTGGCTGCGGACCATTGGGTTGTTCGGATCCTCAACTGCGGGCATGTTCTTACTCATCGACATGCGCATGGTGAGGAACTGCAGCGCCACCATAATGATGATCAGGACAACGAAGATGGCTTTCTTTCCAACACCCTCGGCAGTAGCCATGGTCTGGGCCATGCCGACGCCTAGGATTTGGGAACTCGTAATGTCCTGGGCAACACTCTGGGTTAGTGGACCGAGTGCATCATAGGAATAAGTGCCCTCCGCCAATGACTTAACCGCAAAAATAACGCGGTACAGCGCGAACATGATGGGAAGCTGAACCAGCATCGGCAGACAAGAGGCGAAGGGGGAACTTCCCGCCTTCTTGTACAACTCCATCGTCTCTTCTTGCTGGCGTTGACGAGAGATGGGGTCGGTCTTCCCCTTGTACTTCTCCTGGATTTTCTTCATTTCAGGCTGTATCACCTGCATGTTCCGCGTTGAGCGGATCTGCTTTAGATACAGCGGAAGGATCGCGAAGCGCACCAGGATGGTGAGGATGACAATCGCAACTGCCCACGCAATACCGGGTCCATCGGAGAATCCGATGAGGGTGAGGAGCTTGTGTATCTGTACCCAGATCCATGCGAAGGCAACGATGATCGGGTGTAGGACTGAATCCACTCAGGACTCCTTATGCCGCGGGGAGGTATAAGCGCCGCTTTGGTCTTCCCCACCTGGGGCAACCTCGGGCGAAACTCCCTCTACCTTACGGCCCAAGACCGGGTTCGAAGGAATCGGTTCATTGTTCCCTCGCCCACCTCCGCGGCCGCCTAACGTGACGTTTTCTTCAATGTCGTGACCGGCCCAGTCCGACGGCGGCACCCACTCCGACGCCTTCCACTTGCCCTTGGCTGGGACATGGTCGACGCCGCCCCTGCTGAAAGGATTGCATCGCAAGACTCGCCATGAACCAAGCAGAACTCCCTTGAGGGGGCCGTGGACCTGAATCGCCTCCACGGCGTACGAGGAACACGTGGGATAGTACCTGCACTGAGGCGGCAGCGCAGGGGAGATGAACTTCTGATAGCCACGAATGGGTGCGATCAACAGCGCGGAAAGAGGATTACCCACGAGCCGCCTCCTTCTTAAGCGCTGAACTGAGCGCCCGATCGAGGTAGCCAGCGAGCTCCTGGGAAGTCATCTTTGAGGACGAGCGAAGCCCTCGGACAACAACTCGAGTTCCGGTTGGAACATCAGCGAGTCTGCCCGCCAGAAGATGACGAAGCTTGCGTTTCACTGCGTTACGGTCCACGGCAAGAGGAATCTCCCGTTTAGGAACGACGATCCCGGCGCGGGCGTTTGTACCGGGCCCCAGAGGACCGTCATCATGATTCTCAACCTTTGCGTACACCACAAGGGCTCGGTTCCCCGTTCGGGAGCCGAGCCTCATTGTGTCTGTAAAACCAACGCGTCGCGGAATGCGACTGCGAGAGGCCAGCAACTTGGCCTACGCGTCAGACCGCGATCTGCGCCCGCCCCTTACGGCGACGGCCGTTAAGGATTGAGCGTCCAGCGCGGGTCCTCATGCGAGTGCGAAAACCGTGTGTCTTGTGGCGACGACGGTTATTCGGCTGGTACGTACGCTTCGTCATGATTACTCCTATTGATGGCAGACGGATCTGCCCCTACGACACGAGTTTCTTGGATGCCGATTCACTTCGTAATCAGGCACAGTAAACCCGCGTCAGTTCGCCAAAACAGACTACGCGGGAATCGGCGAGGGGGTCAACGAAGCACGCCCAGTCCAGATTGGTCTTCGCCGGACTCACAACTGTGTATGAATCCCTGAATATCTCTGCGAAGTTATCCACAGTTCGGAGGGAAAACCTGCGCGGGCTCTCGCGCGCAAAGACAAGAAACCGCGAAAATCCTTGAAATAACAATGGTGTAAGACGACGAATGTAGTTCCACAGACTAATTCACAGGGTGGGAGTTTCTCGGTTCACGGGTAGACTCGATCAGGTCCATTCACAGTGATCGGTGTTCAATGTCACGCCGGAAAACCATTGGGAGCAAAGCATGCAGGGTTCCGAGTTGGTCGAAGCCTGGGATCGTGCTGTGACTCGGGTCAACCCAGAAGAACTCGGTCCCGCCTATGAAGCTTTCATACGCATGGTCAAGCCACTCGGGGACATTGAGGGCACGATTCTCCTCGCCGTGCCCAACGACTTTACAAAGCAGTACATTGAGGGCCGGCTCTCCAAGGAACTCACCGGGGCTCTATCTCAAGAAATGGGACATGTTGTCCGTATCGCGGTCAGTGTCGATCCCGCGCTTGAGTACGAGGACGAGGAGGCCACTGACGAAGGCCCGGAGCCTTCTATCCCTTCCGCCGCCGAAGACACTTCTTCTTCCGGCCTGTACCCAAGTGCGCGCGAAGACAACAAAGAAATTACTGATCGAGGTGCCTACCAATCAGGGGAGATGCCAAAAAACTCTGGAGAGTTTGCCTCAACCGATGAGCAAATCAGCCCCGAAATAGCGAATCAGCCCGCACCCGGGACAAGTAACGGTCCTTACCGGACTCCCGGAGAACGTCCAAGCTCTCACCTGAACCCTAAGTTCGTATTCGATTCGTTCGTAATCGGGCCTTCGAACCGATTTGCTCACGCGGCAGCGCTGGCCGTTTCAGAGGCGCCTGCACGCGCGTATAACCCACTGTTCATCTACGGAGACTCCGGCCTGGGTAAAACACACTTGCTCCACGCGATCGGGCACTATGCCGTCTCGCTCTACCCCCATCTTCGAGTCAAGTACGTCAACTCTGAAGAGTTCACGAATGAGTTCATCAGCGCGATTCTTAACGGCCAGAGAATGGAAGCTTTTAAGCGCCGCTATCGCGGCACCGATATCTTGCTGATCGACGACATTCAGTTCATCCAGGGTCGACGCGAAACAATTGAAGAGTTCTTCCACACCTTCAATGCTCTACAAAACACCGGCAAACAGATCGTGATGACCTCAGACGTTCCTCCAAAACAACTTTCAGGCTTTGAGGATCGTCTCCTGTCTAGATTCCAGTCCGGCTTGGTTACCGACGTTCAGGCACCAGATCTTGAAACCCGTATTGCCATCCTTCAGATGAAAGCTGACGCTGATGGCATTCAAGTTGATCGAGACGTTCTTGAATACATTGCATCAAGAGTCTCATCAAATATCCGTGAGCTTCATGGTTCACTGTTGCGAGTTACCGCCTTCGCAAAACTCAACCACCAGGCCCTGGATCTGCCTCTGGCCCAACGATCATTGAAAGACCTACTCTCTGACCCGGACGATACTGAGATCTCCGTATCCCTGGTAATGGGTCAGACAGCCTCATTCTTTGGAATCACGATTGAACAGATGTGTTCTTCCGACAGATCTCGTCCCATCGTTGAGGCTCGTCAAACAGCAATGTATCTGTGCCGCGAGCTCACAGATCTCTCACTGCCGAAAATTGGAGAAGCGTTCGGCGGCCGCGACCACACCACCGTTATGTATGCCAACAAGAAGATCGCGGCATCAATGGTTGAACGTCGAGAGACCTACAACAACGTCACGGAACTGACAAACCGCGTAAAGCGCAAGGCTCGCGAAAACTGAATCTCACCTATTGAGAGCCCCAGACTTGATGAATCCACATGTTACATAGCTGTAGTTCCAAGTAATGATGCGGCTACGTCTACTTCCGCTGTTACTAAAACTGAAATTTTTTCTTCTGAATGCCAAATTCTGGGAACAACCACGCCTGAACCATAAGGTTTTCATATTCATTCTGTTCTTCATCCACATGACTACACAGCAAAGCCGTCTTTGTTCAGAATTTGATGAACAGCAGATTCCTTGCGTCGACGGCTGGGAGAGCGGATATGCACAGAATTCACAATGGCTACTACTACTACCAACTAATTCAATTCATGATTGATCAACATCCCGCAGTAGGAAGTTGACGCACCTAAATCAGGCTCTGTAACCGCAGATTCCGGGGTTACTGAGACGCTCAAGTCGGGTAAAGTGAAGTGCCAAATATGATTCCTGGAGGATCCGTGAAACTCAAGCTCGCTCGCGATGTTTTTTCTGATGCCGTCCAATGGACTTCGCGCGCAGTTCAACAGCGCCCTGCGATTCCGATTTTGGCAGCTGTGCGGCTTTCGGCCCGTGATGGTGAACTTGAGCTTTCCTCGTTTGACTACGAGGTTTCGGCGAGAAGTCGAGTTGAAGCACAGGTGGATGACCCTGGAGAGGTCCTGGTATCCGGGCGGATGCTAAGCGACATCGCGAAATCGTTACCGAATTCCGCTGTTTCTATCGAGCTAAATGACTCCCACGTTGAGGTTCGATGCGGGCGGGCGCAGTTCTCACTTGGAACTATGGCACTGGAGGACTACCCACTGCTTCCTGAGCTTCCGGAAAAGCAGGGAACAGTTGATGCTCGTGACCTGGCTGCAGCGATCGGACAGGTTGTTATTGCAACGTCAAAGGATGATACGTTGCCACTTCTGACAGGGGTCCGCGTAGAGATTGCGGGGCCTAAAATTACGTTCTTAGCGACTGATCGTTATCGTTTGGCGCAAAGAGAAATGCTCTGGAATCCTCGGGATATTGAGTTCTCCGCCGAGATGTTAGTCAAGGCGAGGGTTCTGGCGGATGTTGCGCGCAATCTGACGTCATCGGGCGACGTCGAACTTCGTCTCAATCCCTCTGGAGTCGGGGAACGCAACGCAATCATCGGTTTCAGCGCTGGCGAGCGTCAGGCAACCTCGTCCCTGATGGATGGCGATTACCCTCCTGTTCGAAAACTATTCCCTGAGGCGACCCCGTTGGAGTATGCGTGTTCCAGGGTCGAACTGCTCGAAGCGGTCAAGCGCGTTTCGCTGGTTGTAGAGCGAAAGACCCCGGTTCACCTGACGTTTGCTGATGGTGCGTTGCGGCTCGAAGCAGGTCAAACTGAAAGTGCGCAGGCCGAAGAGTCTATCGCGCTCATTAGTGAGTCTGAAGAGTTACGAACAGCATTCAATCCAGGCTACCTGCAAGAGGGCCTGGCGGCACTTGAGACCGAGTTTGTTCGTTTCGGGTTCGTTCATGCCACCAAGGCGGCAGTAATGATGGGACAGAGCGAGGCAGACGGCGGGGCTGACGAAGACTTCAAGTACCTGCTAATGCCGATTCGCTTTGGTCTGTAACTGGCGACCGTGAGGGTTTCCCACCTTGCGCTAACCGACTACAGATCCTATAAGTCAGCAGTAGTCGAATTGAGCCCGGGAACAACCGTTCTTCAGGGGAGAAACGGACGAGGCAAGACCAACTTCGTTGAAGCCATTGCCTATCTCGGCACGTTTAGTTCTCACCGCGGCGGTTCCTCGGCCAACCTGGTTCGTATTTCGCCGGATGGTGAGGAACAACCTGGTGGCGCTGTGATTCGCGCAAAGATCGAGTCGGAGGGCCATTCGGATCTAGTTGAACTTGAGATTGCTCGTGGACGAGCAAATCGCGCTCGACTGAACCGCGCGAAGGTCTCTCCGCGCGAAGTTCTTGGCGTTCTCAGGTCGGTTATCTTCGCACCGGAGGACCTGAATCTGCTTCGAGGTGACCCTGCGGGGCGACGAACGTTCCTCGACGAGATCGCGGTGAAACTAAAGCCGCACCACCTCGGCACTCTTCAAGACTTCCAGAAGGTTTCGCGTCAGCGGGCAGCCGCACTAAAGCAGCTGCAGAAAGCGCGATTCAGTGCGCCGGAAGACGTTGCTGTCCTCGATGTTTGGAATGAGCAAATTTCCCAGCTATCTGCGGTGATTGTCGCCCATCGAATTGCGGTAGTTGCAGCGATGCGCCCACACGTGATGCAGGCATATGCGGATCTAACTGATGAGGATCGAATTGCGGAGCTCGACTACGTCTCACGACTGAACCGCGACGTGCTCGCGGTCGATCTTGATCCCGCGGATTTTCGTGTCGAGGAAGGTCAGTTTGTTGGAGATTCGAATCCATTGGTAAGTCGGTTGAACACCGCTTATAGGCAGGAGGTTGCGGAGCGCCGAGATCTTGAGATTCTTCGCGGGGTCAATTTGGTCGGAGCTCATCGCGATGACTTGGGGGCGACCCTTGACTCGCTTCCAGTCAAAGGATTCGCGAGCCACGGGGAGATGTGGTCGATGGCGCTGACTCTGCGATTGGCTGAGGCGGAAGTGCTCAAACGTGACCAGAGTTACCCGGTGCTTATTCTTGACGACGTCTTCGCTGAACTCGATCGGAACAGGCGCAGTGGACTCATTGAGTGCATCGGTAGAGCCGAACAGGCGATTATTACGGTCGCGGTACCCGAGGACGTTCCCGCTGAGCTGCACGCACGCGCCTTTGAGGTGTTGAGGAGTGAGGACGGAAGTACTCACATTCGGGAAGCAACGGACCAGATGTTGGGGGAGGAACAAAGTGACTGAGTCGGCCAACACCGCTACAGGCGCCTCCTCGAACCAGAATGGTGAGGGCAACAGTGCCGATGAGGTCCTTTCGGAACTCTTTGATAAGTACCGCGCGAGGGGTCGCGGCTACACGGGACGGCGCGCACGCCGCAAAAGAGGACTTTCGAAAAATGAGCGCGTCGCAAACCAGACAATCGAGAACGCGGAGGACGACCTAGAACGTCAACGAGGCTGGGTTCCCTCGCCCGGGATGTACAGGTCAAAAACCGGAACAGGACCGTCGAAGTACGACCCTCGTCCAATCGGAGCGATCCTCGATAAGGAAGTGCGCGACCGTGACTGGCAACGCTCTCTCGCTACCGGACAGGTCATCGGCCGGTGGGAAGAGATTGTTGGGGACGTGGTCGCACAGCACTGCCCGATTGACAGCTTTGACGGTGGCCGTCTGGTAGTTCAAGCGGATTCAACCGCCTGGGCTCAAGAACTCAAGATATTGCTGCCCGAGGTTATGGGAGCAATCGATAGGGCGGTGGGTGTTGGCATCGTTGAGTCTGTAGTGGTGCTGGCTCCGAGGGCTCCGAGTTGGAAACATGGACCTCGTAGCGTCCCCGGCAGAGGCCCGAGAGACACTTACGGCTAACCCCGGTGAAGGTGGGGTTGGACACACTCAATATATGCCGATTTTTCGTTGAAATAAGGCCATTTTCGCGAATTGTCAAATGCCGGTTTCTAGGTGCAATTTGATAGGATACTGGTGGTAGAGAATTGCCTTTAGCTGCAGGTATCTGCGGGTCGAGGCCACAAATGTCCGGTTGGGTTCTGGCTTCCGGTTCGAAGTCGGACGAACGTGACTGACCCTGTCTCGGCGAATCATTCGGGACAGGTTTTGTTATCACCGGAGAGAAGATTTTTGCGCCCTCGATTTCGGGCGCGGACAGGGAGCTGCTTGTGACTGACTCCGTAAAGGACGAAGCGGGCACCACCGAAGTTGGGATTACTCAAGATGACAACGCGAAACTCAGTACAGCTGAGTCAGGCAACGCTGAGCACCGGGATATGACGGTCCCAGAGCATCACTACGGCGAATCTGACATCACGGTACTTGAGGGACTTGAAGCGGTCCGCAAACGCCCCGGCATGTACATCGGGTCAACCGGAGAACGCGGCCTGCATCACCTGGTGTACGAAGTTGTCGATAACTCAGTGGATGAGGCGCTTGCAGGATACTGCGACCACATCGACGTCACCATTCTGGCGAACGGTGGTCTTCGAGTAACCGACAATGGGCGAGGAATCCCGGTCGGTATTCACCCGACGGAAGGACGTCCGACCGTTGAGGTCGTGATGACCATCCTTCATGCCGGCGGGAAGTTCGGCGGTGGGGGATACGCGGTTTCTGGCGGTCTTCACGGCGTTGGTATTTCCGTCGTCAACGCACTCTCACGTCGCGTTGAGACCGAGGTGCGGCGTGACGGCAAGCGCTGGGCAATCTCTTTCGCGAACGGTGGCCACACCGTCTCTGAACTGGCTGAGGTCGGCGAAGCTGAAGACACGGGAACCACCCAGACCTTCTGGCCCGATCCCGAGATCTTCGAGACGGTTGAGTTTGACTTTGAGACGCTCCGTCAGCGGTTCCAGCAAATGGCCTTCCTCAATAAGGGCCTGCGAATCACGCTGACCGATGAGCGTGAGGATGTGCAAGACGAGATCACCGGCGACGATGATGACGAGGATTCCCAGAACGCTCACCGTCGGGTTTCCTACATGTACGAACGTGGCCTTGTCGACTACGTCGAGTACCTCGACAACGCCAAGCGAGTAACCCCGATCAACCCGGACATCATCAGCCTGGAAGCCGAGAATGAGGCTGGAACCCTCAGCATGGAAGTTGCCATGCGCTGGACTACCGCCTACTCAGAAACCATCTACACCTACGCGAATACCATCAACACCTCTGAGGGGGGAACTCACGAAGAGGGTTTCCGTACCGCACTGACGACCATCATCAACAAGTATGGTCGCGAAAAGGGCGTTCTTAAGGACAAGGATGAGAACCTCTCGGGTGACGACGTTCGTGAGGGAATAACCGCTGTCCTTTCGGTCAAGCTGACTGAGCCTCAGTTCGAGGGCCAGACGAAGACGAAACTTGGCAATACCGAAGCTAAGACATTTGTGCAGCAACAGATCTATGCCCTGCTGGGTGACTGGTTCGATGCGCATCCCGCCGAAGCCAAGTCGATTGTCCTCAAGGGACAAGCTGCGCAACAGGCACGCCTGGCAGCCCGCAAGGCGCGCGAGGCCACACGCCGTAAAAGTGCTCTCGACTCAGTTTCACTTCCTTCGAAACTTCGCGACTGTTCCTCGCGTGATCCTCGTGTTTCTGAACTGTTCATTGTTGAGGGTGACTCCGCAGGCGGTAGCGCGGTGATGGGTCGTAACCCCGACACCCAGGCGATTCTCCCGTTGCGCGGAAAGATCCTAAACGTAGAGAAGGCGCGGATGGACAGGGCAATGTCCTCCGAAACCATCCAGGCTCTGATCGGCGCGCTCGGTACCGGGATCGGCGACGAACTCAACCTTGAGAAGCTCCGCTATTGGCGCATCATTTTGATGGCTGACGCTGACGTGGACGGCCAGCACATCGCGACCCTGCTGATGACGTTCTTCTTCCGCTATATGCGTCCTCTTGTCGAACAGGGCCACATTTATCTTGCTACGCCACCCCTTTATCGACTCAAATGGACTAGCCGGGCCGATCAATATGCATACTCTGACGTGGAGCGCGACGAGCTTCTAGCCGACGGACTCGATAAGGGGTGGAAGATGCCAAAAGATGGCATCCAACGCTACAAGGGCCTCGGTGAGATGAACGATCATGAACTGTGGGATACCACGATGGATCCCGCACACCGACTGCTCAAGCAGGTTGAGGTTGGCGAAGCCGCCGCAGCTGACGAGATCTTCACGATCCTGATGGGCGACGACGTCGAATCGCGCAGGCATTTCATTCAGCGCAACGCCCGCGACGTGCGATTCATCGACGCTTAGTACCAAGGAGTATCTGAACTGTGAGTGACAAGTCTGTATCAAACGGCTCTGACGGGCAGGAAGATCCTAAGCAGGATTCATTGAGCGAAGAGGTCAGCGAGGCAATTGAAGCCGCCGCGGATCTTGACCAGGCTGAGGTGGAAGAAGACCTGCTTGCTTTTGACGAATTCGGTCGCCCTGTAGGTAACCGCGTGGATCCGGTCAATCTCGAAAAGGAGATGAAGCAGTCCTACATGGCCTACTCCATGTCCGTGATCGTCGGTCGCGCTCTGCCTGACGTGCGCGATGGCCTCAAGCCTGTTCACCGCCGCATTCTCTACACGATGTTTGATGGTGGTTACCGGCCCAATGCCGGTTTCTACAAGTGCATGCGTGTTATTGGTGACGTCATGGGTAAGTTCCACCCCCACGGCGACTCCGCCGTCTATGACGCGTTGGTTCGCATGGAACAGCCATGGTCAATGCGTTACCCGCTGGTCACCGGACAGGGCAACTTTGGTTCTCCGGGAAACCTGGGTGCGGCAGCCCCTCGTTACACCGAGTGCAAGATGGCCCCTCTTTCAATGGAGATGGTCCGCGACATTGACGAAAATACCGTCGATTTTGTTCCCAACTACGACGGCAAGAACATGGAGCCGGTGGTGCTCCCTGCCCGCTACCCAAACCTTTTGGTTAACGGGTCCGAGGGAATCGCGGTTGGTATGGCCACCCGCATCCCGCCACACAATCTGCGAGAGGTCGCTGAGGGGGTTCAGTGGTACCTTGACCATCCCGAGGCTACGCGCGAGGAGTTGCTGGAAGCTCTTCTGACCTACGTCAAGGGTCCGGACTTTCCAACTGGCGCCGTTATCCTGGGACGCCAGGGAATCGAGGATGCGTACCGCACCGGTCGCGGCGCCATTGTTCAGCGTGCTCACGTTGATATTGAAGAGATTCACGGTCGCACCTGCCTGGTCGTGAAGTCACTGCCCTACCAGGTAAACCCTGATACTCTCACAGCCAAGATCGCTGAACTGACCCGCAGTGGTCAACTGACTGGTATTGCTGATATTCGAGATGAGACGTCGGGTAAGAACGGGCAACGCCTCATCCTCGTCCTCAAGAAAGACGCCATCCCGAATGTTGTCCTGAACAACCTGTATAAGCGCACCCAGTTGCAGGATTCCTTCCCGGCAAACATGCTCGCGCTGGTTGACGGGGTGCCTCGAACCCTGAGCTTGGATGGGTTCGTACACTACTGGGTGAAGCACCAAATCGACGTCATCGTTCGTCGCACGCAATTCCGGCTGGCGAAGGCGCGCGAACGCCTCCACATTCTCAACGCCTACCTCAAGGCGCTGGACATGTTGGACGAGGTTATCGCGCTGATCCGTCGTTCCCGCACGGTTGACGAGGCCCGCACCGGATTGATTCAGCTCCTTGAGATCGACGATGTTCAAGCCGACGCGATCCTGTCAATGCAGTTACGTCGTCTGGCAGCCCTGGAACGTCAAAAGATTCTGGACGAACACGCGGAGATTACAGCCCGAGTTGAGGATCTCCTTTCGATTCTGGACAGTCCGGCCCGCCAACGAACGATAATCAGTGAGGAACTGACGGAGGTTGTTGAACGCTTCGGTGATGACCGCGTTACGCAGATTGTTCCCTACGGCCCCGACATTTCGGTGGAGTCGCTGATCCCGCAGGAGGATGTGGTCGTCACCATTAGTCGTGAGGGATTCGCTAAGCGGACCGGTATCGACAACTACCGGGCTCAAAAGCGCGGCGGAAAGGGAGTTCGAGGAACCAGCCTCCGCAACGATGATGAGGTGGCCCAGTTCTTCGTCACCAACACGCACGACTGGCTGCTGTTCTTCACGAACATGGGACAGGTTTATCGGACCAAAGCGTACGAGTTGCCGGAAGGTGGCCGCGATGCCAAGGGTCAGCATGTCGCGAACCTGCTGGCATTCCGTCCGGATGAGACAATCGCGCAGGTAATGGCAATCAGCGGGTATGAGGATGCGGAATACCTCGTCCTCGCCACCCGAGACGGCCTGGTGAAGAAGACTCGTCTCGATGCTTACGACTCTCCGCGCCAGGCGGGCGTTATCGCAATCAATCTGCGTGAGGACGAGGATGGTCGTAGTGACGAGCTAGTCTCAGCCAGAATCGCGGAGCAGGAGGATGACCTCATCCTCGTATCGAAGGATGGAATGTCAGTTCGTTTTAGCGCTTCGGACGAAGCGTTGCGACCGCTGGGACGTACCACCTCGGGTGTCCGCGGGATGAAGTTCCGTGAGGGCGACGAGCTGCTGACAATGGAAGTCGTGAAACCAGAGTCGGACCTCCTCGTCGTCACCGACGGAGGGTACGCGAAGCGAACGCCGCTTTCGGAGTACCGAGTTCAGGGGCGCGGCGGTCTGGGAATCAAGGTCGCCAGCCTATCTGAAGATCGCGGGCGTCTAGTCGGTGCGCTGGTGACGGATCCGGATGAGGAAGTCATGGCGATCATGGACTCCGGCAAGGTAATTCGGGTTAGCGTGGCTGATGTGCGGCCGACGGGTCGTAACACGAAGGGTGTGATCCTGGCGAAGCCTGATGACAACGACAGGGTCAATGCAATCACAAGGAATAGCGAGTCTCAGGTAGGCTCTGACCAGGACGAACCCGCTGAGGAGAACTCGGATGTCTGATCAGACCGTAACCAGCGAAGATATTGGCGCGCCCCCTCCACCCTCTCACGCGGTCGAACAGACGGAATACGTCGCGGGCCAGACCGGGTCGTTCGACTATTACGTTCAGGAGACGCAGTACCTGGATGAGCCGAGACGATCCGATGTCACGATTGCGCGAATCGATGCATGGAGCGTTCTAAAGACCAGCTTCCTGATCTCGATTGCCCTTGGAATCGCGACTGTGGTCGCGGCGATTCTGCTGTGGTTCCTGCTGGACGGTATGGGCGTTTTCGGTGCGATGGAGGATTTCCTGGTGGAACTGAACGCTGAGCGCTTCCTTGGACTGCTGGAGTACATGAGGTTGCCGCGCGTGATCTCGTATTCCACGATTCTGGGAGTCGCGAACGTCGTTATATTCACCGCGATGTCAGCGCTTGCTGCGCTCTTATACAACTTGATTGCAGCGTTGGTCGGCGGGATTCGTGTCTCGTTGATGGATGAGTAAACATACGAGATATCACACTGCGTTTTGGGCGAACTGGTTTGCCGCAGGGTGATGCCGTCCGGTAGTGTTTTTCATTGTTGTAACGGGCCTATAGCTCAGTTGGTTAGAGCGCAGTCCTGATAAGACTGAGGTCGATGGTTCGAGTCCATCTAGGCCCACAGCCGTTGCAATGACTGGGGTGAGAGCATGAAGAAGTTCGTGAAACTCGGGTTTTTCCTGGTCACGGCGGTGGTGGTGGTCTTCGGGATTCGTACGGCGTACGACCTGATCGACAGCCCGGTTGTGTGGCACGAGGTTGAACCCGAAGGCTGAGCGACCAACGGTTTGCCTTACGGGGTTAGCCGACAAGTACATAGGGGCCATGGCGCAATTGGTAGCGCACCTGCTTTGCAAGCAGGGGGTTGGGGGTTCGAGTCCCCCTGGCTCCACCAAACAAGCAGGTCAGAGGCGGTTAGCTTCCGACCTGTTTTTGTTTATGTGCTGCTTCCCCACGGTTTCCCGGCGCTTCGGATTCTGGTGGGGTTGGGGGCAAGGAAAGGTAGCCGTTCTCGCCATTTCCTCAGGGCTCATTTCAGAAAGAAAGCCAAAGTCGCCACCTCCTTGCTCATAAACCGCAGAACTTCGATGCCAAGCTGGCGACCCTGGCTTCCTTTCCTGATCAATGACGCATCTATTGGCGATCTAGGCTTTCTTTAACGTCCCTCAGACGAGTTGATAAGGAGCTTTGGTGAGGATTGGCTCGATGGGGCGATTTGGAATCTAGTACAGAGCGTCCACTGAAAAGCCGCTGGCTCTGATGGGTCGTGCCCTGAGTTAGCTACAGAGTGGCCACTTTGTAGCTAACTCCATGAGCCACGCGAGTCGTTGGTGCCGCTCTGTAGCTCATCGTGGGCTAACCAGACAAACTAACGCACGGCCAAACTCATCTGACTCAATCGTGCACTTCTGCACGAGTTGGGGGTTTTGCTTGAAATAGTCAATCTCTCGAAGAAGCTGGCATACCTTGTCAGCCATCCGCACTTCTCCTTCGGATTCCGTAATGCTTGGAACGCTACAGAGTTCGAGAAGGGTCTGACCTATCGCTTCTGCTTTCATTGCTCTTTTACCCCTCCGCTTGGGACCAGGTGTTGGACCACCGAGGATTTGCTGGGATACTACGCCGTGGCCACAGGGCCAGAATACGTCTGCGCTCATATGGAGCGGGGAAAAGTCAGGCTGACATAGCTGGCGTCCTCTGTTCGACTCGAACTGAGAGGCTGTCACTTGTCTCGGGAGAAGGCGTGTTGGGTACGAGGTCCCAAGCCGGTGTTTGTTACTCTTCCCGTTCACCGCTTCATGAAAGCCAAGATTGGCGCCCTCGTATACGCGATAGAGATATAAGTCGATACTGAATTAGTCCGATACTCTCCTAGTTTGAAGGGCAGAGAAGCCATGGACGCAATCGAAGCTATTTACAAGCGCAAGTCGATCAGGGCGCTCAAGCGGGAGCCGATTGACGAGGAAACCATCCGAGAAGTTCTTGAGGCCGCTGGTCGGGCCCCGTCCTGGGGAAGTAGTCAACCCTGGTACGTCGTAGTGGTGTCAGGGGAGAAGCTCGATAAGCTTCGCGAGCTTTGGCGGGTAAAGGATCCGGGCATGGGATTCGCAGACTCAGATTTTCCTGGTCCAACGAATGATGACTGGGCGCCAGCACCGGAGTGTATCGAGAACATCATCGAGTGGAAAGAGAATCGCGCTCGGCAAATGGATGTGACCGTGGAAGAACATGATGAGGTATTCGACCAGTTGGTCCTCGATTTCTACGACGCCCCGGTTTGTGTCTTCCTCTGCCTCAAGAAGGGTCTTTCCCCGTATTCCTGGTACGACCTCGGTTCCTTCGGTGAAAACTTGATGATCGCGGCGACCGATAAGGGTCTGGGTACTATGCCGGCCTACAGCACGGTCATGTACGGAGACATTCTGCACCGCGAACTCGACATTCCGGAGGAGTATGGAGTAGTGCTCGGCATTGGCATAGGAAAAATCGATGAGTCGAATCCGATGAATAAGCCTGATGCCATCCACGTGCCGATCGACAGGTACACACGTTTCGTCGTCCAATAAGAGTTGCTATTTGACGCTCTCACTTGGCGTTACAAGCGGCACGGTGTTGGGATGAGCCTAGGTTCTAGGTAACGGAGGAGTTTTCTTCGTCCGGCAGCCGCTTGCTTGCATTTCCGGTGGTTTCGGTCGTCTCGCTCGCATCCAAGGAGTCCCCCGCGGGGCTTCTCAGATCTACACAGTGACGACGAAACTATCGCAGACGGGGGCTACTAGACAACATTTGTTAGATAGCGTTCGCAGGGCTCGGTCACAGAATGATAACGATGTCAGGAGAATCGGCTTTCTTTGGGCGATATAGCCTGGACTGAATCCGACTTTCGCATGGATTCATCGAGAGTCAGACCTAGGTTCTTCCCAAATGTAAATGATGCCTGTAGTCGTAAGCTTAAAGTATCTCCCGCGCATTAAACTGCTTGTGAACTGCATGGATAATGATATCTCGGGTGTCCATTGCGTGCAGTGCCGTAGGATCTAGTGATCCGATCTTGAAGCCTTAGTGTCAAGAATACGGACGGAAGCAAAGGAGACGGCGAGCACAATATTGCTTGACACCGATGTCATATTCTCTCTATATTGAGAACGTCTACCGAGAAGTGAGAACTAAACGGTATTCACATGAACGTGACCATCAGTGAAGCGGCCACGGCATGTATTGCGGCACGAGTAGGTGGGGAGTAGTCCCCTATCAGATTCGATGTTGGCTTTTCGTATCAACCACAAAGCACAGCAACCAAATAGAGACTCAATGTGGAGGAGAAATGAAGAAGTCTATTGCTGTCGCTCTAGCGGCAATCGTCCTTGTTGGAGCTGGGTGTTCTAGTCAAGGAAGCAATAATGGAGAGGCAGAGAGCGGCGAGGCGACAACACAGTCGGAGGTTCCGGAAGCCTTCACCGCATACTGCGCAATGCAAGAAGAAGAGTGTGCCACATACCTTGACAAATTCACTGAAGAAACAGGTATTGAGGCTCGTTTCGTTCGACTTGGCGCAGGAGAGATCCTTGCTCGTGTCGACGCGGAGAAGGGCAATCCGCAGGCGTCTGTCTGGTTGGGCGGTGCGGCCGACAACCAGGTTAACGCTGCTGGCCGTGGACTCATCGAGCAATATGCGCCAGAGGCCGTTGAGCAGGTGGATGCCAAGTTCCGTGACCAGGATGGATTCTGGATTCCGCTTTCTTGGGCGCCGCAACTGATTGTGCAGAACCCCGAAGTTGCTGCGAGCGTCGGCGCACCCGACCCCACGACGTGGGAGGCTCTAGCTGATCCGGCATACAAGAACCTGATCGCCCTCGCCGACCCGGCCTCATCAGGAACGGCATTTGTCTTTGTCGCTGGACTAATCCAAGCTTACGGAGAAGACGAGGCTTTTGAGCTGCTAAAAGCCATTGACCAGAACGTTGTTCAATATACTGCGTCAGGAGCCGCTCCCGTAACAATGACTGGTCAGGGAGAGACAGCAGCAGCTGTTACCTATCTACAAGATGCCGAGGTGGCGCTCGGAAAGGGCTTCCCAGTCAAGGTATTCTTCCCGGCTAGCGGTGTCCCCTACGAGATTGCTGCGACTGCTCTGATTGCTAACGCACCTGAAAAGGAGATTCCTGGAGCGAAGGCCTTCATCGATTGGACTCTTACCGAATCGGGGCAACAGGCAATGGCCGCGACGGGTCGTCTATCAGTCCTCGACGGGGTTGTTAACCCGGACGCACAGGTCGATGTGTCAGATGTGAAACTGATCGACTACGACTTGGTGTGGGCCGGTGAAAACCGCGACCGCATCCTAGCGAGGTACTAGGAAGAAATTCGTCGAGGGGCCGAAGACTAATAATGACTGTCACTAATGCGCCCGTTCTGGAAGCAAAATCTAGACGACCGCGTTCGGTGAAACGAGGACGGGGATCCTGGCAAGAAGTCAGGAAGGACCCCTGGCTATTTGGAATCTTCGTCCTAGTGACAGCCTCACTTGTTCTGTTTGGGGTTGTCCCGATCGTAATGGTGCTAGTTGAGGCCGCGCGAACCTCCGGTGAGGCTGGTGGGCTCTCCCGCTTCTGGGAACTTCTGTCGTCAGCGTTTGTCTGGACGGCCTTCGGTAACTCCATGGTCCTGGGGTTCATGTCGGCATTCTCGTCCACTGCGCTCGGATTCATTTTGGCGTACACAGTGACCCGCACGACGATTAGGGGCCGGAAAGCCCTGCATGCAGCGGCGCTTCTGCCCATGGTGACTCCGCCTTTTGTCCTCTCGATTGCGATTGTTCTACTTTTCGGGCGATCAGGAATCATAAGCAAGGGCATATTTGGGATTAGTCCCAGCATCTACGGCCTACCCAGTCTGGTGTTGATCCAAACAATTGCGTTCACGCCTATTGCTTACATGAATATCCGCGGAATGCTACAAGCCCAGAACACTTCGCTTGAGGAAGCCTCGACTTCTCTTGGAGCTGGCGGATGGACGACCTTTCGGCGATTGACATTGCCGCTGGCTATGCCGTCGCTGCTTAGTTCATTCCTACTAGTGTTCGTTAAGGCTATCGAGGACTTCGGCAATCCATTGGTTATCGGAGGAAATTATTCTGTCCTAGCAGTCGAGGCATACAACCAGATCATTGGACGTTATGATCTACAAGCAGGAGCCTTACTGGCCTCAATGATGCTGATGCCCAGCCTACTCGCGTACATGATCCATCAGTACTGGAGTAACAAGCACTCCTTCGTTACGGTGACAGGAAAAGCGAGCTCGGCGACTGTAAAGAAGACCCGCCCCAAGGTTGGAATTCCACTCGGAGTCGTGTCAGCAATCTATGTTGGAGTGGTTTTCCTCTTCTACGGCACCGTTTTGGTAATGTCGTTCGTCAAACTTGCAGGTGTCGACAACTCGCTAACGCTTGATCACTATAACGTCGTGTTTACACGAGGCATGAAGGCTTTCAAAGACACGTTGCTTCTCGGTGCCATTGCGATGCCCATCACTGCTCTGCTTGGAATGCTTGTAGCATTCTTTCTTACGCGAAAGAAGTTTCCGGGCAAAGCCTGGCTACGATGGTCGACTCTACTTACCTATGCTGCACCAGGTGCGATCTTAGGCATTGGTCTGGTGGTCACTTTCAATACCCCCCCGTTGATATTGACAGGCACCGCAGTGATCATTGTGATCGCGATGGTGGTACGAAACATGCAAGTTGGAATTGAGGCTGGCTCGAACCAACTACGACAAATTGATCCAGCTTTGGAGGAAGCATCTGCAGTCCTAGGTGCATCCAATGCGACGACGCTTCGAAGAATCACTCTCCCGCTATTGCAGCCAGCATTGTTCACGGCTCTGGCCTACGGGTTTACCCGCGCCATCACTTCAGTTAGTGCGGTTGTGTTCTTGGTATCCGCGAACTGGACCCTGATGACCATAACCATCCTTTCGAACGTGCAGCTTGCAAATCTTGGTTTGGCTTCGGCGTACGGCGTGGTACTAATCGTCATCGTCATGGTCGTTCTCGGAGCCATGCAACTTGCCCTGAACTGGAACAATAATCGCCAGAAGACCAAAACCACAAGAGGAAAGATCTCGTGAGTCACGTCGTATTTAAAGATGTAAATAAGAGTTTTCCAGCTTTGGACGGAAGCGGCGAGTTCCAAGCCGTCCGAAATCTCAATCTGAGTATTGAGCAGGGTGAGTTGGTGACGTTGTTGGGACCATCGGGGTGCGGAAAGACAACTACCCTGAGAATGCTAGCGGGATTCGAATCGCCCACCTCTGGATCAATCTTCATCGCTGACCAAGACGTCACAAACCGTCCAGTTAGTGCGCGTGGCGTAGGAATGATGTTCCAGGGTTATGCCTTGTTTCCACACATGACAGTTTTTCAGAACGTTGAGTATGGACTCAGGGCTCAAAAGGTCAGCAAAGCTGAGATTCGAGAACGAGTCGGTGAGGTGATGGACCTTATGGACATCACAGAGTTCCGAGATAGAACACCTGCGCAACTTTCTGGCGGTCAACAACAGCGTGTGGCGCTTGCACGTTCAGTGGTTACGGAACCCGGGGTACTCCTGTTTGACGAGCCCCTCTCGAATCTTGACGCACAGCTGCGTGAACGCATGCGTGACGAGTTGCGTGCCATTCAGCAGCGACTTGGCATTACGAGCCTCTATGTAACGCACGATCAAAGTGAAGCATTAGCTATCTCGGATCAGGTCGTGGTCATGAATGAAGGGCTGATGGAGCAGAAAGCGTCGCCTCGAATCATGTATGACGAGCCGGATACCCGGTTTGTTGCGGGTTTCTTGGGCAAGGCAAACATCTGGGATGGATACGTCGTCAGGGGAGACGGTGATGCTTACCTGGTGCGTTGCGGCTACCACGAATTCATTGCGCGTTCGTCTCGGGAGGATCTACATAGCGGCCAGCAGATAGGGGTAACGATGAGGCCCCACAGCCTCGGGGTCGAGCGTGACCCAAAGGGTAAGGCAAGTGTGGAAAGAGCCGTGTTCCAGGGTGACGTTGTGGAGTATTTGATTGTTGACGAGGAAAGAAGAGTCAACGTCGTATCTCCCGTCCTGGCGGACACAGTGATTATCCCACCGGGCGAGAATGTTCGTCTGATTCTTCCAGAGAAACCAGCGTGGATCATTCCAGATGATACGGAGGTAGAGAAATGACAATTATTGGCGTGGCGCTGGCGGCGGCAGAGTCCTCTGCCCGTGAGGCCGGTTTTGTAGCGCGTGAGGCGTTTCATTCCCGAGGGGACTCGGAGGTGAAGTTCAAAACGAAGAGGGACTATGCCGACATCGTCACCGAGACGGATCGCGAGGTAGAGCGATTGCTCGTTGAGCGGCTTCAAGGATGCTTGCCCGCATCGGTTGTAGTTGGCGAAGAGTTTGGCAGACAGGGCGAAGGCCCATTTACGTGGTACGTGGATCCTATCGACGGAACTAGCAATTTCGCCTCTGGACTCCCGTACTACAGCGTCTCTATCGGCGGTGCCAAGGATGGTGAAGTGGTCGTTGGCGTCATTTATGACCCGGAGAGAGATGAGCTCTTCTCTGCAGATTCGCAGATTGCTCGCCTAAACCAGAAGCCTTTTCACCTGGGTTCCAGACCGCTGAAGGACGCCGATTGTGAACTAATGGCGAGCGTACCGTTTGAGTCTCCGGGGGGAGTTCCCAGCGCCGAGAGCATGGACGCTTTTGCTGGTTGGCTCGGAAGCTTTCGAGCCGTCAGGCGGTGGGGTTCCTGCGCGCTACACCTCGCATATGTTGCGACTGGACGAGTTGCTGTCTGTGCGGAGCGACGCGTCAACCCATGGGATATAGCCGCCGGTGTCAGACTCGTGAAGACTGCCGGTGGAAGAGTGCTCGGTTGGGACAAGTCGGGTGAAGAGGTTGATCCGTTCGCACAGACTGCGGAAGTGTATAGCCTGATCGCTTGTGCTCCCGGTTTTGATCTTGAGTCCTCAACGCTTGCGGGTTTCCCTGCGATTCTTGGCCCGGTGTCCGGTGACTAGAGTACGCCCTCTTACCCCGGGTGCGAGGCGATTCCAAGCCCTGGCACGGCTCCGAGCAAGTTGACGAAATGGAGACGTTGAACGCGGGCTTAGATATTGGTAGTACCGGAGTCAAGCTACTTGTCAGTAACGGCCTTGACCAGGTGATTTTCGATGGTCGACGAAGTACTCCATGGACCCCTGAACATGGGAGTGATGTCGTACTGGAGGCGCAGAGATTAACGGACACATTGCTGGATCTCTTGACTGAGGCTAGCCAGGGGTTGACTTCTCAAGGGTTTGCCAAGGGGTCCGTGCGATCACTTGGGATTACCGGCATGGGCGAAACAGGATTCCTGGTTAATTCGCAGGGTTGCCCGGCGGCGCCTGCATTTGCTTGGTTCGATAGACGCGGCGAGGAAGAAGTAAAGGAACTTCCTGACGACGTCAGAAAGAGTTTTGGGGCGAGAACGGGCATTCCGTTTGGCGCGCAGGTCTCCGTCGCGAAGATCGCATGGCTTAAGGCTCATGGGGTGGAGCTAGGAGGTCTTCGTTGGTTAAGTGTGCCCGAGTATGCGGCATATGCCCTAGGTGGGGAGATGGCTGCTGAGCCTTCGTTGGCTGCGCGGACAGGGCTAATGGAGGTGGAGTCAGGCAAACCCTGGTTGCGACTCCATGATGCATTGGGCCTCAGCAAGAGCCTAGTGCCAGATACGCGACATGCGGGTTCTAGCTGGGGTGATCTCAAGGTTGTTGCTCCCGACTCTGTTTTTTCAGGTGCTCGTCTAACTGTTGCAGGTCATGATCATCTTGTCGCCGCTCACTCTATTGGTTGGGCAGATCCATCGGTGCAACTCGTTTCAATGGGAACGGCAGAAGTCCTGCTACGCAGTGTCTCCTCGCCACTAACATCTGAAGCTAGGACTACGCTTACGGATGCCCTCATCAACTGCGTTCCGGGCGTCTACCCGGGACAGTTCGTGCTCGTTGCGGGAATCAAGAGCGGTCTGCTCATGCGTCGAGCGCTGGAACTTACGGGGATGCAAAGCGAAAAGATGCTCGAACGGCTCGACCATGACGCGGCAACCTGGTTGCGATCGAGTAGTAAGCAGGAGCGCTCGTCTGTCAGGGTTACCGGTGCGCGTAACGACGATGGGTTATTGAAAATCTCCATTTTCAACGATGGTGTACGCGCCACTCAGCTTTTCACGGCTCTGTTGGAGCACGGTAACGACGAGTTGTTGCGCCTTGAAGAGATCCTGTCGGAGTTTGTTGAACCTGCTACGAGCACGGTGCTAACAGGGGGTTGGGCGAAGATGGAATCAATCCTTGAAGCCAGATCCAAGGTTCTCGTTGCATTGGAGGCGAGTACTCGAGATCAGGATGCCGCATTCGGAGCGAGCATGATCGCTTCAAGAAGGTCGCGATAGGCGTCCAGTGTTCGGGTCCAGCAACGAAATTAACGAAGTAGTGCTTATGCAACGAAAAGAGGAAGATATGCACACGCTCTCAACAGTGGAACGTCGAGCCCTTGATCGGGTGAGTACCGACAAAGGACGATTGCTAATAGTCGCTGCGGATCAAAGAAACAGTATGAAAGCAACGATGGTGAGGAGAGGTGCCGATCCCAAGGAAGTATCAAACGAAGCACTCTTAGACGCTAAGTTCGACATCGTTACATATCTAGGAAACAAAGCGCCGGCCATTCTGCTGGATCCGGAAGTTTCGGTGCCCGATGTTATTGATCGGTCAGTGCTAAGTCCTAAGACGGCGCTGGTAGTCGGTATGGATGCATCCGGGTACGAGGAACGGAACGGACTTCGCTATACGAGAATGGTTGCAGGGTGTAGTCCTTCCAGCTTGCGCGAATTGGGTGCAGATTGCGCCAAAATGCTTTGGTACATGCGTTCAGACAGGCAGGATGAGAGCTCGGAGCTTTTTGAAGAGATGACAGCGCTCATACGGGAAGCTCACGAAAGTGGGCTTCTGCTAATCGTAGAGATACTTACCTACAGACTCGCTGGAGAGAGTCCCGAGGAATACGAAGCGAATTTCCCCGAGTTGATCCGAGGTGCGGCCGAGCTTTCCGTGAAAGCCGGAGCACGAGTCCTCAAGCTTCCCTATCCCGGATCTGCTGCGGCTTGTACCGCAGTCACTCGGGCCGCAGGGGATGTGCCGTGGGCTGTCCTTTCTGCGGGGGTGGACCATGAAGTGTTCCTCACCCAGGTGGAAACCGCAGTCAACAACGGGGCCTCTGGTGCTATGGCGGGTCGTTCCTTATGGAAAGATGCGCTCGCGATGTCTCATGATGAGCGAGCTAAGAAGCTAACTGATGTCTCTGCGCCTCGGCTCAGAGAGCTGCAGAATGCTGTAGATCGTTAGGTGGCTTCTGCGCGAGTTGGCTGGTTGTGGACATAGATCTGTGACGAACCAACTCGCGTCAGTCCGGACTATTTCAATGCGGGACGCAGTTCCCCACTTCCGCGAGGAATTAGCCGCGCGTTGACGATCACTGTCTCGACTGAGGCGGCGCGGCTTTCACCATTGGGTGAGAGCATGGACAGGAGCTCGTTGGCCGCCACTTTGCCGATAGTGATAGGTGAGTGATTTACCGCCGTGATGCCGGGGGATAAGCTCTCAGCCATCGCGAAATCACCAAAGGACACGAATGCGAGTTGCTCCGACTGAGGTAGTGTCTTGAGCTCAGGAACGACCCCCATCGAAAGGCGCGTATTGGTTGATATCAACGCTGTTGGTAGCTGAGGAAGTGACAAGAGTTCCTGAATTACTCTATGGACATCGGCGGGATCCGGACAGTCAGTGCGCACAAGTGTTTCGTCTATTTCGATACCAGCTTGCTTCATCGCATGACGGTATCCGCGGATTCTATCTTTGGTTGTTTCCGTGGTTGGTAAGTCGCTCAGGAAGGCGATGCGCTTGTGTCCGTAGTGGACTAAGTGCTCGGTAACTTCACGCGAGAGGGCAAAGTCATCCACGACTACAGAGACCGCTCCATTAGCTTTGCCTCGACGGTCAACAAACACAATTGGGGTGGACTGCGTATTAATGCCCTTGAGTGAATCAGATTTAGAAGGAGCGACAATGAGGCCAGAACAACGTCTTTGAAGAAATTCTTGTACCAGCTCTCGTTCGCGATTCACCTCTCTGTTCGACGACGCAATAAGTACCCTGTAACCGGCCTTATCCAAGACTCTCTCGATCTCGGCAGCTAATTCAGCAAAGAAGGAATCACCTATGGTGTCTACGATGATTCCGACCGTGTGATCCTTACCTGAGCTAAGGGATCTCGCGGCGAGGTTGGGTCGATAGTCGAGTCGGTTCATGCTCTCGATGACCAGTTCACGCGTGCTGTCGGCAACAAGCGGATCGTTGTTTAGCACCCTTGACGCCGTTTTAACGCTGACTCCAGCGTCCTCTGCCACGTCGCGCAGAGTCGAATATTCGCCGCGTTTCTTAGCCATCACAATCCTCAGTTATTGGCGCTTCATGCCATCTATAGCTCCGCGCGCTTGAGGACTTTTTGTAGTTCTCTTCGCCCAACCACGCTGACTGGCAAGACCCGACTCGGATGTTATCATGCGGCACGTTAGGTACTAACGTAAATGGTTTTGCTAGCCTGCTGACCACAGAAGCTACTTTTGACTCCAACGGACTTGATGCTTCGAGGAACATTGTGGGTTGTTTTGGCCTGAACCTTGGCGCCTGAAGGCTATAAGAAGCCGAGGACGACGTTTTTTCCGCGTCCCTCGTCTCGCCTCGTTTCTTCAGCCGAGTCAACTGAAGATCCTGATCGATACTGATCCAGATGAACTGGAACGAACTGATTTGTCTGGCTATCGCACAGAATTCATCCCATATGCCCTCGCCACAGGCTTCTTTTGTGAAAGGCGCTGTTACGACTACGGACTGATGTGCTTGGAGGTTCTCTTTGGCCAGATCGAGAAGCGTTGTATAGCGTGCGTTGCGTGTCAGTCCGCTGAATTGCGCGTCGCTGTAGTCCTTGACTCCCTGACTTGATGCGATCAGTGCTGAGAGTGGTCCGGTCGCTGTATCGAGATCCAGGAGCGAAGCGTCAAGAACAGGTGCTAGTGCGCGTGCCAAGGTAGATTTTCCACTGCCGGGTGGTCCGCCTACCATGAGTAAGAATGGTCGCACCGTTTCTCCTAGTGTTGCTAATGCTGATATGTGACCGACTGACACCCCTATACGGCCGTGAATCCCCCATCGATTGGGAGTTGTGCACCAGTAATCATGGAGGCGAGGTCACTGAGAAGGAACAGTATGGGCGACGCTATCTCGGCCTCGGTCGCCCACTTGCCTAGCGGCATTCTGGCGAGTGCAGGTTCTCCGATCTCGGGCCGCCCCCAATAGAAGGCTGACATCTCGGTCATTACAACAGTGGGGTGAACGCTGTTGACTCGTATGCCATATGGTCCGAGTTCAAGAGCGGACACCCGAGTTATTGCATCGACGGCACCCTTGGATGCCGCGTAGGAAACGTGGTTGGGGAGTCCGACCAAAGAAGCTTGGCTTGAGACGTTTACTATTGATCCTCCTAACCCCAGGTCAATCATTCGTCGTGACGCATACTTTGTCATCAGCATTGTGCCGCGTGCGTTCGTTGCGATTGCTCGATCAAAGACGCTCATGTCCGTTTCCCATGGCGTAGCGATCTCACCTCCGAATCCCGCGCAGTTCACTAGTCCCCAGATGTTCAGCGCTGAAAGAGCGCTCTCCACCTCATTCTCATTGGTTATATCTAATGCAACTGGCTCTGCATTGGTTTCGTGTACAAGGCTTGCCAGTTGGTCCTCACAACGTGCGGAGGCAAGAACCTTTGCCCCCGACTTGCTGAGTTGGCGGACAATCTCCCCGCCTATCCCGCCCGCGGCACCAGTTACCAGTACCGGTTTGCCACCAAAGTTGATCTCCATCCAAATCTCCGTCATGAGTCGAGGGTTAATCGCCACACACTTGTTCTTATGACACCGATGACATTACATTAAGACTAGCTTAGATACGACTCCCTTGTCCCGTAACAGAACGTTGAAATGTCGAAGGAGACACCGTGAAGAACCTTGATTCAGGCCGTGATCGCGGAGTGGTAGCAGAAGTGGCATCGATTGCGAGCGAACTGAGATCAAATCTTGGCTCAAGCCGAGTCATGATCGGAATAGCGGGGCCTCCCGGAGTCGGAAAATCCACCTTTACTGAGGCATTGGCTAACGAGTTAGGTCCAGTCTGTGCGGTGGTTCCGATGGATGGTTTTCATTTGTCGAATGATGTCCTTACTGAAAAGGGCATGCGTGGTGAGAAAGGCGCTCCACACACTTTTGATGCGCTTGGATATGGTGCAATCTTAGAAAGGATTAAGAAGGACGATGGGAGCACTGTATTTGCACCAGTGTTCGACCGAGATTTGGAGCAGGCGATTGCTTCGGCAATTGAGGTGCGTCCAGAGCATCGAATCATTCTCACTGAGGGGAACTATCTGTTACTCGACGATTCCATGTGGTCGATAGCCCGCAATCAATTGGACGAAGTTTGGTACCTAGAACTCCCCCGTCGAGTTAGGAGGAAGCGACTTGTTGAGAGGCGTATCGGGTACGGTGATTCTAAGAGCGACGCGGAGCGCTGGGTTGACAGAGTCGATATGCCGAATGCTGATGTTGTCGACAAGACGGCCCTTCACGCAGATAGAAGGATTCTGCGCCCTAAGTATGACCGGGACCTAGCGAAACCAGGGGTGGTACATCTTGGTTTAGGAGGATTCCACCGATCTCATCAAGCAGTCTATTTTGACCGGATACTCGAGTCGGGTGACATGGATTGGGGGATCGTCGGAGTTGGGGCTCGTGAAGTTGATCGTGAAAACCAGCGTGGTTTTGAGGAACGCTCTGGAATGTACACGCTTCTCACCGTTGCGACCGACGGAACTGAGAAAGTGCAACAGATTGATTCACTCATCGACTACAAGTTCGCTCCCGAACGCCAAGATGAAGTCATTGAACTAATTGCAGATCCGGAAATTCGGATTGTGACTGTGACTGTGACTGAGGGTGGGTATGAAGCACAAGATACCGAAATGGGAGACGTCGACGCCATTTCTTTGCTAGCCGACGGACTACGTGCTCGGATGATTGGTGGAGGTGGCCCAATAGCAGTAGTTAGTTGCGACAACCTGCAGGGGAACGGAGCAATAGCGAAACATGCGGTTCTTGCACGAGCCAACTCCTTAGATGGAGAGTTTATTAGCTGGTTGAATCAGAACGTTAGTTTTCCTTCGTCGATGGTGGATAGGATTACGCCTCGCCCCGACAAATCTCTAGTTACTCACCTTCGAGCAACTCATCGAGTTTGGGATAGCTGGCCAGTGAGGTCAGAGGAATTCTTACAGTGGGTTCTGGAGGATAGGTTTCCTGCGGGACGCCCAGACCTTGAAGCGGTGGGCGTTCAGATGGTTGCGGATGTTCGCCCCTACGAGTCAATGAAGTTGCGTCTACTGAATGCTTCACATCAGGTGATGGCACATTTAGGGCTGCTTGCTGGAATCGACTGGGTTCATCAAACAACAGAGGACCCAGAGTTTCAACTGCTCTTGGAGACCTACATGAAGAGGGAAGCCGCGCCAACGCTCAAGGAAGTGGAGGGAATAGATATTCCAGATTATTGTGCTGAACTGATGCGCCGGTTCTCCTCTAGGGCTGTGCAAGACACCCTCGAACGCCAGGTGGCGGATGCCTCTGAACGTATTAGGGCCTTCGTGGTTCCGGTGGCGAGAGACCAGCTTTCAATGGGAGGTCCTGTCGACATTACGTCGTTGACGGTGGCCGCATGGAGCGTGCTGGCTCAACAGCGGTTGGAAGCAAATGAGGCATTGCCTGACCAAAATAGTGATTTGGTCGAAAAGGCCGTCTTTGCGGAACGCGCAAAGGATGGGGCGTTTCTAGACGAATTCTCCTTTCTTGAGGACTTGGCTTCGGATTCTCGCTTCCGGGATGCGTTCGTCTCATGGCGGGAGATGTTAATCGCTCATGGAGCTCGTTCAGCGGTCAGTAAGGCGATTCGTCTATCTCGTACACCGTGAGAGAAGTGTCCAAAGAGATCTTGACAATGCCTGTTCGTGGATTCTGCTTGGGAGGTGAGGTCGTTTTCTTGCCAGGAAGACCGTTTCATCAGTCCGAGACGGAGGTTAGCCTTCGGGGCCTGTGTCCTAGCACTTCATTAGACGCGAGACATAGCTTCCTATTCTGTTCTGCTTCACCACCGGCGTGAACCACATGGCGATCGCGGCGACCAGGCTGAATCCTTGGAAAACGAAGAGAGCCGAGACAACCCCAATCTGGCCCGCGAGCCAGCCAGCTAAGACCGACCCGATTGGCATTGCTCCCCACACCGCGAATCGGAATGTCGCATTGAGGCGTCCGAGCAGTTGGGGCGGACAGATCCTCTGTCGCAGACTCAACTGCAC
>WPCI01013849.1_pt1 | contig 84359 bp, 73 predicted proteins | sample 5399871 | NCBI WGS metagenome assembly WPCI01 (sample SAMN12869469, study PRJNA574797) | sludge metagenome | isolation source: wastewater treatment of pH7 | place: China:Beijing | collected 2019-05-20 | reverse complement strand
GGATCCGCAGACCCGGAACAAGGAGGACGAGCTCAACGACCGCAACCAGCGTGGTCAGGAAGAGTACGACGAGCAGCAGGGTGAGGGCAACGGCGGTGGCGTGAACTGGTAGTTGCGGAATGCGGCCAAGTCACGGTGCTGTGCAACGTGCTGATGGCAAGGAGGCCACGAGTTCGGTCGTACTTCTCGGCGAGGTGCCGAGTACAAACCTGCCGAACGCAGTGGCCCGGTCTCTTGAGTGAGCGCCGAGCGAATGTCATTTCCCGTAGACGACGACGTCGAGGACCTTCCACGCGAGCATCGCGGCCAGTGACACAAGACCGCCGTACAGGAACGCCTGCTCCGTGGGGATCGGCATTTCGGGGCGGCCACAGTCCGAGCGCTCGCGATTGATGCGCGTTGTGGTGTAGTACCCGGCAGCGACCCATACCAAGGCAATGGGCACGCCAACAATGGGTTGGGCTCGGGTGAAAACGATAAGAGTTGCGACGAAAAACATACACACCACGGCCAACGTGACCGCTGTCCGGCCCACATGATTCATGTCTCCATTGTCCGCCATCCGGTGTCCTTTTGGCTCTGTATGCGCTGTTCCCTTCATCATGACAATTCTGGTGGTGGGATGTGCCTTTATGAGATTTGCCGTTGTGCGAGGTGTGCGTGAAGAGTGGGCAGAATCTGCAAGTCTCCGGGTAGCCAGAGGAGGGAGTCGATGTCGGCCGCGCGCACCCAGCGCAGCTCGCGGTGGCTCGATCCGAGTGTCGGGCCCGGTGCCTCCGGCGCAATTATGGCGAGCCACACCCGCATGCGCGCGCCGTTGGGAAGAGCCCAGTCTCCGCTGGGACCGAGGATGGGCGAGCCGAGCGTGAGTGAGGTGGACAGTTCTTCGCGGATTTCGCGGTGCAGGGCAGACTCCGGTGTTTCGCCGGGCTCAACCTTGCCACCCGGGAACTCCCACTGGCCAGCCAATTTCTCGGGGTAGGAACGCTGCGCGGCGAGCATACGTGTGGGTTGAGTGAGTGAATCGACGATTGCAGCGCCCACAACGAGTCTGCTCATATGTCCTGATTCCTTTCCGGGAAGAAGCTCCAGATTGTTTTGATTTTCGGGATTGCCGCGGGATTGTCGTGAGACCCCCGGGGTGAGCATGGCCCCGTCTTGACCACGGACCCGTCTCGAATGGCGGCGTATCCGGATTCACTGGGAACTGAGTCGTGGATCCAGGGGTGTGGAGAAAGGAGTGGGGTGAATCCGGCGCGGCGATGGAGTCCGTCTTTGTTCCGATGTCAGGAAACAGAGTGCCAAGTGTGCGCGAACAGACTGGAGTCCGTGAGAAATTGGAGCGGGCGACGGGAGTCGAACCCGCCTCTGAAGCTTGGGAAGCTTCCATTCTACCGATGAACTACGCCCGCAAGACGCTCCCCTAGCTTACAGCGCGTGCCGCAGTTCGGCAAAAGCGCTCTGAATGATTGAGAACCTGAAGGCGTTGGAACCCTGAATGGACAGCGAATCTGGACCACTTCGAACGTTGTTCCGCCTTGGCGCTGCTCGCTGCGCAGTGCCCGTGATTCGTGCAAAGATCAGACCGTGCTTCTTTCTGATCGTGATATTCGCAAGTATGTTGAGTCGGGTCGTATCAGGGTTGATCCGTGGGATCCTTGGATGATTCAGCCGTCCTCGGTGGACATCCACTTGGACAGGTTCTTTCGGCTTTTCGACAACCACAAGTATCCCGTCATCGATCCGGCCGCGGATCAACCCGACCTCACCCGACTCATCGATGTATCGGCTGACGGCGAGTTCGTTCTACACCCGGGCGAGTTCGTACTCGGCTCCACGTTTGAGACAGTGTCGCTGGCCGACGACGTCGCCGCGCGGCTGGAAGGAAAGTCCAGCCTGGGTCGGCTCGGGCTGCTCACTCACTCCACGGCTGGTTTCATCGATCCCGGATTCTCGGGACACGTGACCCTGGAGCTCTCCAACACGGCAACAATGCCAATCAAGCTGTATCCGGGCATGAAGATTGGTCAGCTCTGCTTCTTCCAGCTGTCCTCGCCCGCGGACGCCCCGTACGGCAACGGAGCGGATGGTTCACGCTACCAAGGTCAGCGCGGGCCCACGGCATCTCGCTCCTTCAAGAATTTCCATCGGGTTGACGTCGGCAACACGCCGCTGGATCTCTGAGCTCTCCGCCCGAGCGTCTTCAGAGAGGCAACACTTCGCGCGAGAGGTCACGGCTGGGACAGTGTCAAGTTCGTGACCTCTCGCCAGATCCGTGACCTCTTCGCAAGCAGGCCTCAGGGCAGGCGCGGACACCGTCGCTTGAGCCAGGCGCCATGCTGGGGAAGTCGCGGCCCATTCGAAGCATCGAAGCCATGACCGAACACGGGTCAACGTATTCCCGCGTCGATCATTCTTCGACATATCTCACGTTTGCGATTCTGGTGCGTGATAGGACAGATCCGCGTCGCCGCTGATTTACCGCTGGTTGTCGCGGATTTCTCCCTCTCTTGGGGCATCGTATAGTCGGGTGTCACCCTTTAGTACACCGTCGGTTGGCGTAGTTGAATATGATACGATGTGTCTGCAAAATACGCGGATGTTCCTACGGTGATCATTCGTGCTCCTGACCACCCTCCATCAATCGTTGAGGAGTGATTAATGCCGGCGCTTCTGCTCCTGTTCTTCCTCGGAGCCCTTGGCGCGCCAGCACTTATGAAAAGGGGTCGGCTCGGGTTTGTCTTCCTCGCTGGAATTCCGGGAATTGCCCTACTTTGGTTCCTCATGGAGCTGCCACGGGCTTTCCGAGGCGAGACTTACGTCCAGAAAGTGACGTGGCTACCCCAGCTCGGATTCACCTTCGATGTTCGCATCGATGCGTTGTCCCTGATCATGGCGCTGCTGGTGACAGGCGTGGGAACCCTCGTTCTGCTGTACTCGGCCCGATATTTCAGCTCCTCCGCCTCGCATTTGGGGCGTTTTGCGGGAGTGTTCCTTGCATTCGCAGGGGCGATGCTGGGCCTTGTCACCACGGATTCCACGCCAGCGCTTTATATGTTCTGGGAACTGACCACAGTTTTCTCCTTCCTGCTCATCGGCCACTATTCTGACCGCACCAGCTCTCGACGTGCAGCCATGCAAGCCATCATCGTGACCACCGTTGGCGGCTTGACAATGCTCATCGGCATCGTCATGTTGGGTGAGATGCCGGGCGGTTCATATTCTTTCTCGGAACTCGTGGCCTCCGCCAACCAGGGAACTCTGGGCGGCGTGAACTCCTCATTGCTCTCCGTGGCGGTGGTGCTGATACTCATCGGTGCCTTCTCCAAGTCGGCCCTCATCCCCTTCCACTTCTGGCTCCCGGCAGCGATGGCCGCCCCAACTCCCGTTTCCGCGTATCTGCATGCCGCGGCCATGGTCAAGGCTGGCGTCTACCTCGTGGCGCGGCTGGCGCCAGGGCTCGCGGATGTGGCTCCGTGGCGGCCCATGGTGCTCGTTGCGGGAATCGGCACGCTCCTCATCGGCGGGTATCGGGCTCTCAAACAGCACGACATCAAACTGGTACTGGCATTCGGAACGGTATCCCAGCTCGGACTGATCACACTCATGGTGGGCTACGGTGACGCGCAGATGGCTCTCGCGGGCCTCATGATGCTGTGCGCGCATGCGCTCTTCAAATCGGCCCTGTTCCTTTCCGTCGGCGTGGTGGACGTTGCCATGGGAACGCGTGACCTGCGCGAGCTCAGTGGTGTGGGTCGGGCCATGCCGGTGACGGCCACCTTCGCTGGTCTGGCGACGGCATCCATGATTGGCTTGCCTCCTTTCGCAGGCTTTGTTGCCAAGGAAACCAGTCTCGAGGCGCTCGTTGGTGGCGACCTCACGGCAACGATTACATGGATTGCCATCGCCCTTGGATCCGTGTTGACCGTCGGCTACGGTCTGCGGTTCTGGTGGGGATCTTTCGCGGACAAACCGAACGTCGAACCGCTTCCGGTTGGCCGCACCTCGCGGGTGATGGTGGCCCCGGTCGTCATTCTGGCCTCCCTCGGCCTGATTCTTGGCGTGGTGTCCTCGTGGTGGAGCCATCTTTTGGAGTTGCATGCCGATACCTATGCCGGAACCGCAGGACATCTCGCGCTCTGGCACGGTTTCGGTCCGCCGCTACTCATCACCGTTGCCGTGCTGGTCCTTGGAATCCTGCTGTTCAAGGCACGTGTGCCGTTTGAGAGGCTGACGAGCACCCATGAGGTCCCCAAGGGAGCCGATCAGGTGTACCGGGACATCATCAGGGGACTGGAGCGGCTCTCCGGAATCGTCACAGGTGCAACCCAACGTGGTTCGCTGCCCGCCTACCTCTCGACCATCTTCGTTTTTGCCCTCGTCACCGTCACGGCGGCGGGTGTGTTTGGTGGAGCCAGCCTGCCCCAAGGCTTCCGACTCTGGGATTCGCCCGCCCAAGGGGCCACGGCACTGGTCACGCTGAGCGCGGCAGTTCTTGCCGCCCGCGCCCGCCATCGCATGAAAGCAGTGCTTCTCATGGGTGTGACGGGGTACGGCGTTGCGTTGACCTACGAATTGTACGGCGCGCCGGATCTGGCACTGACACAGGTGCTGTCCGAGACGATCACACTGGTGTTGTTCGTTCTGGTGCTGCGCCGCCTTCCACCCTACTTCTCCAACAGGCCCCTGCGTCGCTCGCGCAGCTGGCGACTCGTTCTGGCCATCGCCGCAGGTGTCTCGGTGGCGACAGTAGCCGCCATGGCTTCCGCAAGCCGTGTGCACAGTCCGATCTCCGAGATGTTTGCGGAGGAAGGGTTCGTGTTCGGATACGGCCGCAACATCGTCAATGTGACGCTCGTGGACATTCGTGCCTGGGACACCTTGGGCGAAACATCCGTGCTCGTCGTGTGTGCCATGGGTATTGCCTCGCTGCTGTTCGTCCGTGATCGTGTGGGCCGTACGGATAGATTGCGAAATGTTCTGGGCCCGGTCGATTCGACCACTCGCACCAAGTTCGCGGAAGCCGTGAACGAGGGTGGCTTTGTTCCCAAGTTCCTTCCCAACGCCGATAGACCTGCACAGGAGGGTCGCAACAGGACGTGGCTCGCCTCAATTCTTCGGCACGGTGTGGAGTCGCGTCCCGTCATCTTGATGGTCGGTACCAGGCTCGTGTTCTATTCGATCATCATGGTCTCGATGTTCCTGCTGTTCTCCGGCCACAATCAGCCCGGTGGCGGGTTTGCTGGCGGACTACTCACGGGAATTGCCCTGGCGTTGCGCTATCTTGCGGGCGGGCGCTTCGAGCTGGGAGCTGCTCTACCGGTACTTCCTTCCCATCTGATGGGCGGTGGACTACTCGTCGTCACCGGATCCGCACTCATTCCCGTCCTGCTTGGTGGAAATCCGTTGCAGACGGCCATGTTCGATTTTGTGCTCCCCGCCTTTGGCAATGTTCACTTTGCCACGGCCCTCATCTTTGATGTCGGCGTCTATCTGGCGGTTGTGGGGTTGTCATTGGAGATCCTGCGCTCCCTTGGCGGCGAGATCGATCGCCACGGCGAGATCGAAGGTCTGCAGGGACCGGATGATCTCATGATCGTGGCGCACGATGACGAGCGCGCCGCGGTGAAGCGCGAGATGGATGCGGAGGCGCAGCTCGCCGGGGAAGATGAGGTTTCTGCGCAGTTGCGAAGAAAAGCTGAGAAGGCGCGAGCCAAGCGCGAGGTGAGGAACCCATGAGTTCTCTGGCACTGATTGTCCTGTGTGGTGCGCTCGTTGCTGTGGGCGTGTACCTCATTCTCGAACGCTCGCTTTCCCGGATCATTTTGGGATTGGCCGCGTTGTCCAACGGCATCAACATTCTGTTCCTGATCGCTGGAGGCCGTTCGGGCGAGCCCGCCATCGTGGGTAGCGCCGAACCATCTGAGATGGCGGATCCACTGGTGCAGGCGATGGTATTGACAGCCATTGTGATCACCCTTGGCATGACGGGATTCCTCCTGGCGATGGCCTACCGTACTTGGCAGTTGCGCGACAACGACGAAGTCCGGGATGACCGGGAGGACCGCGCCGTGGCAAAGCGCAAGGCGGCTGAGGCGATTGCAGCCCATGACGACGAAGCCAACCTCTCCGACACAGCCGCAGAGTTCCATGATGACGTCGACTCGCGGGATGCCAATCCACAGAAGAACGCGATCCAACAGAAGTCCAACGTGCAGAAGGGAGCGAAGAAGTGAGGCTCAACGTCCTTCTTGCCATTCCCGTGGTCCTGCCCCTGCTCGGCGCAGGAATCCTGTTGGCTTTTCCGGCGAAGAAGTATCGCCGGTTGCAGTCCTTTGCGGCCATCGGGGTGCTCGTCATCGTGTTGGCAGCTGCGATCGCACTGCTCATAGGCTCGCTCAACGGACCTGTTGTCCTCGACATCGGCGGTTGGGCCGCCCCGGTGGGCATTGCGCTGGTGGCCGACCGCCTCTCCACGCTGATGCTGGTCACTTCGGTGACCGTGACGCTGATCGTGTTGATCTACTCGATGTTCCAGGGTGTCGCGGACGGAGACAAGGGCGCCCCCTCGGCGATCTACTTCCCGGCCTTCCTCATCCTGTCCGCGGGCGTCTCCAATGCCTTCCTTTCTGGAGACCTCTTCAACATCTACGTCGGTTTCGAGATTCTCCTCGCGGCATCCTTCGTCCTCATCACGATGGGTGGCACTTCGGAGAGAATGCGAACTGGCAGCGTCTACGTGATTGTTTCGTTGCTGTCGTCCATGTTGTTCCTCATCTCCATTGGGCTCATCTACGCTACGACCGGCACCGTCAATCTGGCACAGCTTGCCTACCGCCTCCCTGAGGTTGATCCGGGGATGCGGCTGGTACTACAGGTGATGCTCCTCATCGCGTTTGGAATCAAAGCGGCGATTTTCCCGCTGTCCGCTTGGCTCCCGGACTCCTATCCGACGGCGTCAGCACCGGTCACGGCCGTGTTTGCGGGTCTGCTCACCAAAGTGGGCATCTACGCGATCATTCGCACCCAGACCTTGCTCTTCCCCGGTGGTCGCTTGGATGACATACTCGCGGGATTCGCCATAGCGGCCATGCTTGTGGGCATCTTGGGTGCGGTGGCCCAGCAGGATGTCAAACGATTACTTTCCTTCACGCTCGTATCCCACATGGGGTACATGGTCTGGGGTATCGCGATCAACTCCGACGCCGCGCTGTCCTCCACCATTTTCTACGCGGTCCACCACATTTCAGTACAGACGGCACTGTTTCTCGTGGTGGGGCTGATGGAACGGCGAGGCGGGACAACGTCTCTCGCAAAGCTGGGCTCACTGGGTGCGGCGGTCCCGGTCATCGCGGTCCTTTACCTGATTCCCGCGCTCAATTTGGCGGGCATCCCCCCGATGTCGGGTTTCTTGGGCAAGTTCGGCCTGATGCAGGCATCGGCGAGTCGCGGAACGCCTCTTGACTGGGCGCTCATCGCCGCTGGAATCATCACCTCGATCCTCACGCTCTATGCGGTCATCAGGGTATGGAACATGGCTTTCTGGCAGAAGGCTCCCGAGCCGCTCCCGGAGCGGGATTGCCCTCGGGGCATGGTTGCTGCCGCAGGAACACTCGTGGCGCTGTCGCTCATGCTGACCGTGATCGCCAACCCGCTGCGCAGCTTCACGGACAATGCCGCATACGAACTGCGTGCCCGTGCCCCTTACGTGGCAGCGGTGTTGCCGGAAGCAGACGAGCGTGGCAGCGGAGTTTCTCCGGAGGTCAAGAAGAGTGAGAACCCGGACATCTCGCCGACGAACTCTTCGACTCCGAAACCGTCAGATTCCGATCCGAGCCCGTCCGATACGCCGTCGTCGTCCGACACGACTGGCACGGGCACTTCGTCCGTGACATCGCCGGACACCGGTGGTGCCACGTCCACCCCGACGGAGGTGACAACCCCATGAGCAAAGCAAGTGAGGCCATTCGCATCGCCACCCAGCGTCCGGGTCGCTTCCCGCACGCTTCGCTGGGAACTTTGGTCTGGCTGACCATCGTGTGGGTGCTGCTGTGGGGTGAGATTTCACCCGGAAACATTCTTTCCGGCTTTGGTCTCGCTCTCCTCGTCACCACTATTGCCCCATTCCCAACAGTGCGTTTTGACGGTCGATTCCGTCCGAAGGCCTTGGTCTGGCTCATCGTCAAGTTCCTCTACGACCTTGTGGTCTCCGCGTTCCAGCAGGCTCTCTTCATCGTGAAGCGCAAGCAGCCTCGCGGTGCCATCATTCGAGTTGCACTGCGCTCCGAATCGGACGCATATCTGGCGATGACCGCGGGAATGTCCGCCGTCGTTCCCGGATCGGTGCCGGTGGAGGCGGATGCCGCGAGTGGCACGCTCTACATCCACGTTTTTGACATCGGTCTTGCGGGTGGTGTCTCCAAGGCGCATCAGAGCATTCTGGATTTGGAGGAACGGATCCTGCGGGCGTTTGCCTCGCGCGACGAACTGATGGGAGCAGGTTTCGTGCCCGGATGGTCTCGCAGGTCCGGACGGCTGCCCGTTCCCTACGCTCCGGCGTACGAACCCCTTGAGGAGGACTGATGATCTGGCTTGTAGTCATTTGCGGAGTCATGCTCTTCATTTCTGCCTTCCTCGTGCTGTGGCGCATCAACGACGGCCCGAACACCCTCGACCGCATGGTCGGCGTGGACGTCATGACGTCGATTGTTCTGGGTAGCCTTGCACTTCTGGTCGCCGTGACTCGACGCTCGGACCTGTTGGCGGTATTCGTGGTGGTCTCGGTGGTCGGTTTCTTGGGGTCGGTCGCGGTCTCGCGAGCGGCCCGCCCGGACGACCCGGGCAAGCGCCGCATCCTCACCATCGAGGAGGAACGTGCGATTGCTGCGGCCGAGGAGGAAGAGGACGACGACGACACCGCCGATCCAGTTCATCCTGACGGTTCCAACGAGGAGGATTCCGATGAATAATCTTCTGGAGATTCTTGGGGCGATCTTCCTGTTTGCGGGATGCTCGCTCACGTTGATCGCAGCGATCGGAATATTCCGGACCGGTGATCTGATTTCCCGCCAGCACATTGCGACGAAACCGCAGGTGCTCTCTCTGATTCTCAATCTCACCGGTGCTGCCCTGCTGGTTCGTGATTCGACAATGACCTGGACAATGCTGCTCGTCATCGCCTTCCAGCTCATCACCTCGCCGATTTCGGCACACATGCTTTCCCGTGCTGGATACCGTACGGGGACGGCGCGAGCCACCAATCTTGTGGTGGACGAGTTGCGCGAAGATCTACATGTCAATCCCGCAGCGGTCGATTATGGAAAAGACAAGCGCTAACGTAGCGGTAACGGTACAACGAACAATGCGCCTGCCGTTTGGCTGGCGCAGGCCCAACCGAAGGGAAGAGTATGAATATCGGCTGGAAAGTGGTGAGCGCGGGTGCCGGAATCTTTTCGGGGTTCCTCGCCAACAAGATCGCCGATGGCGTGTGGAAGGCCGTGGTGGGCCGTGAGCATCCTCAGGAGGACGACTACACCGAACCACTGCGTGACGCGCTGGTGTTCTCCTTGGTCTCCGCATGTGTTGGCGCTGTGGTCCACCAGCTGATCATGCGTTCCACGGCCAAGTGGTACGGCTTGGACAAGCTCGGGAACGATCTGGCCGATGACCTCAAGGATGCGGGACTGGCCAAGCCCGTGGAGAAGTAGAAGGGGTGCCGGTTGGGCGAACGCCTTCTCCTGTCGATTGAGCGACTTCGAAATCCTCTGGATTGAGCAACGCCGAAGTCCTCACGGCCCCGGGTCTCGATTCTGCTTGGCTCCACTCAACTGACGAAAAGACCGCTCCACTCAACCAGCGGGGCGGCGTTTGGCATCGGATATCACAGACGGGTACTTGCGGTGTCCGCGAATCCTTCAGGTAGGCTAGTGGCCACGACAGGGGAGCGCCGTCGCGGCGCTGAGAGTGCAATCGCAGACCCTCGAACCTGATCCGGTTAGCACCGGCGCAAGGAAGTCGAGTTTCTCTCCCCACCACGAGGTGGGCCCTCCATGAATGGAGGATGCAGTGTTACACAAAAATTTGGAGAGCAAGATAGCCGTCGCCGGCACCGCCGCGTTGGCGCTGGCGCTGTCCGCATGTTCTGGTGCGGACGACTCAACCGGGGATTCAAGTGCCCCCACCACGATCAATGTGCTGGTCCATGACTCGTTCAACGTACCCGAGGATCTGATCGCCCAGTTCGAGCAGGAGTCCGGATACAAGGTGAGCACGACATCCCCGGGCGATGCGGGCGTCGTCGTCAATCAGCTGATCCTTTCCAAGGACAATCCCACCGTGGATGCCGTGTACGGCGTGGAGAACTTCTCCGTCGCCAAGGCCGTGGATGAGGGTGTTTTTGAGCCCTACACTTCCGAGAATCTGCCCGCGAGCGCCGAGCAGTATGTTCTGGATGATTCGCTCACTCCAATCGATGTGGGCGATGTGTGCGTGAACGTGGATCACGCATGGTTCGAGGACAACGGCATCGCCGAACCCGAAACCTTGGATGATCTGGCCAAGCCGGAGTACGCCAAGCTTCTCGTGGTCCAGGATCCCGCGGCGTCCTCGCCGGGTCTCGCCTTTCTCGTGGGAACGATAGCAGCCAAGGGTGGCGACGGCTATGAGGACTACTGGACCCAGCTGTTGCAGAGCGGCACCAAGGTTGCCTCGGGCTGGTCCGATGCCTACTACTCGGACTTCTCCGGATCCGAGGGCGAGGGAGCATACCCTTTGGTAGTTTCCTACGCCTCTTCGCCTGCGGAAACGCAGGGTGCCACCGGTTCGATCGATGCCACCTGCGTCCGTCAGATTGAATTCGCCGGCGTCGTGTCGGGAGCCAAGAATCCGGACGGAGCGCAGGCGTTCATCGACTTCCTGCTCTCGGATGAGGTGCAGGGGGCCATACCGTCCAACATGTACATGTACCCGGTCAATTCCGAGGTACCCTTGCCTGAGGAATGGACGAAGTACGCGGCCCTTCCGGAGGATCCCATTGCTGTTGATGCCGCGGCTGTTGCGGAGAACCGTGATGCCTGGATCAAGTCATGGACGGCGATTTACGAAGACAATGCCAAATAATGGAAGAACCTCATGACGCGATCCACGCAGACGAGTCCCCTCTCTGCTCGTGTTCATGACCCCCGCCGCGATCTCGGATACAAATATCGCGGCATTCGGGGAGAGGGTGCCGTGGCCGTCCTGGCGTGGGGATCGGCCACGGTGCTCCCTGTTATTTTTCTGGCCATATTCTTCCTGTGGCCGGTGGGCGCCATGCTGGTACGCGGCTTCGTGGACAGCGGCTCACTCGACTTGGGTGGATTCACCGAAGTTCTCTCGCTGAGGCGCACGTGGCGCATTGTATGGCAGACCTTGTGGATGGCGGCAGCGGGCACCGTTGGGGCGGTGCTTCTGGGAATCCCCGGTGCTTACGCGCTCTACCGTTGTGGGTTCCCCGGGCAGCGGATACTACGCGGAATCGCCTCGGTCCCGTTCGTTTTGCCCAGCGTGGTTGTGGGAGTTGCCTTCCGTGCACTTTTGGGTCGTGGGGGACCGTACGGGTTTCTGGGCCTGGACGGGACGACGACGGCCGTCGTACTCGCGATGATCTTCTTCAACTTTTCTGTTGTGGTGCGCACGGTGGGTACCATGTGGGCGGGTCTTGATCCGCGCATGGAGGAGGCCGCCAGGACACTGGGGGCTTCCGGGCCGCGAGTGTTCTGCACGATCACCATCCCCAACTTGGGCCCCGCCATTGGAGCGGCGGCCAGTTTGGTGTTCCTGTTCTGTTCCACGGCCTATGGCATCGTGCAGACTTTGGGCCGTCCGGGATACGGCACCTTGGAGTCGGAGATATGGGTCCAGACCACCACCTATTTGGATCTGCGGACAGCAGCAGTACTTTCCTGCCTACAGTTCGTCATCGTGGCGGTGGCACTTCTTGTCAGCCACCGGATGCGCAGCGATGTGCCGCTGCGCATGAATGAGACCTGGGCACGCCGTCGCGGGCGTGGCGATATTGTGGCCATCGGCTTCACGTTGGCCGTGATTGTGTTGCTGCTCATCGCTCCGATGGTGTCTCTGGTGGCGCGCGCTTTGCACAAGGGCGGCGTGTGGAGTCTGGAGAATTTTCGCCTGTTGAATACGTCCGGACAGGGATTCACCGGAGGAACGACCGCGCTCGAAGCGTTGCAGAATTCCGCGATCATCGCCTGCCAGGCCACCGCGATCGCGTTGGCCATCGGCGTACCCTTGTCGCTTGTTCTCTCGCGGCCAACGCGACGCAGGAAGCTGCTGACCAAGGGGCAGCAGGCGCTCGACTCCCTGGTCATGTTGCCGTTGGGCATCTCGGCCGTGACGGTGGGTTTTGGTTACTTCATCTCCTTGCAGGGCCCGCCGCTCAATCTTGCCTCCACGGGAATGATGGTGCCGCTGGCGCAGGCAGTGATTGCGCTACCGCTCGTGATCCGATCGCTGGTGCCGGTTTTGCGAGCCATCGATCCTCGGCTGCGAGAAGCTGCGGCAACACTGGGTGCCTCCCCATTGCGTGTGTTGCTGACGGTCGATGGCCCCTTCATGTTGCGCGGCATCGGGTTGGCGACGGGGTTTGCCTTCGCCATCTCGCTGGGAGAATTTGGAGCCACCAGTTTCCTGGCTTCGCCGGATTTCCAGACACTTCCGGTGCTCATCGCCAGACTGCTGGGAAGGCCGGGTGCGGACAACTACGGCATGGCGATGGCGGCATCGGTGCTTCTCGCCGTTGGAACAGCCGGGGTCATGGCGATCTGTGAATCACTGCGTCCGCGTACGGCTCGCAGTGCGGAAGGTATCGGAAGATGAGTGAGATGCTGGGCAAAAGGGGCGGTGTGCCGGCGTTGGAGATGCGCGACGTCGTCGTCACCTATCCGGACGGTTACGAGGCCATTCACGGGGTGGACCTGGAGGTCGGTGCCGGGGAGATCCTGGCGTTGCTGGGTCCGTCCGGATCAGGGAAGTCCTCTCTGCTGCGCGCGGTGGCAGGACTGGAGGCTGTAACGCGCGGTGAGGTCTACATCTGGGGCGAGAACATGGCTGGTGTGCCCGTTCACAAGCGTGGCTGCGGCATGGTGTTCCAGGATGGTCAACTCTTCCCACACCGCACGGTCGGAGGAAATGTTGCCTACGGGCTGGAGCGGAGTGGGCGCTCCAAGCGGCAGATCGCCGATGAGGTGGAGGAGTGGCTGGATCTGGTTGGGCTCTCGGGTTTTGCCAATCGTGCCATCACCACGCTCTCCGGTGGTCAGGCCCAGCGTGTGGCGCTGGCGCGTTCTTTGGCTCGGCGTACGGGTCTGCTGCTGCTCGATGAGCCACTTTCGGCTCTCGATCGTTCGTTGCGTGAGGATCTTGCGGTGGAGTTGCGACGCATCATGACCGCAGCAAATACGGGAGGGGTCTACGTCACCCACGACCATGACGAGGCTTTCACGATTGCCGACCGCATAGCGCTTGTTGAGGACGGGCTCATCGCGACCAGAGGAACTGTCTCCCAAATCAGGGAGAAGCTGGCCCGCTGAGATGGTGTCGCGGATGTCCGATGGCGAGGCACTGGGGACTGGCGGTTTGCTCGTTCGTCTTCACAGGTGGTCGGCAGCGGCGAGGCCACTTTGAGTGGCCGGATTGTTTGTCCCCAAGTAGCATCCGCGGACCTTGGTCCCGTAGGGTTGAACCCATGAATATTCGGGAGATCGAGCCGATCGAGGTGGCGCAGTGGGCGCCCCACGTGGTCGATCACATGGTCGAGGTTCGCACGGCCAGCGCCGCGTTGCGCCACACCCAGATTCCTCGGTTCAAACGCATCCAACTGGAGCGTTTCCGGGTGGGCGTTCCGCACGGATCCCAGATCCTCGTCAACGATGATCTTTCGCAGTGGTTGTGGTTGGATCACTCGGGGGCACCGGATCTCGTGGATGTTCGAGTCACCGACGAACCGGAGCTTTGGGCGCGTGTCTTGAACGAGGCGACGAGTGGCAAGGCAGCCACCTGCAGTATCTTTCCCCGTGGGGACAGCGAGAGATTCTTTGCACGAGTTGAGCAGCACGAGATACAGATCAACCTTGCAGCCGACCTCCAGCGTATCTCTGCTCTCCCGGAAGCCGATCTTCCTCTCAATAGGGCACTCGTGGGCAATCTTTCGCCCGAATCCATCAACACGGCGCGGACCAAGAAGCTCAATATTCACCTTCGGTCCATGAGTGCGGGCGAGCTGGGTGAGTATCTGGGTTCCGTCTTGCATTCCTGGGCTCGTCACCAAGTCGCGGTGTACCCGGATACGAGTATTGAGCAGTGGATTCAGATTGGATCCGAGGATGTGGAGCAGCGGCTGCACGACGGTGTCTCGACCCCGGGGTACGAACTACTTGCGGTGTGCACGGAATCCCAGATGGTTGGCGGTGTGTGGACCGAGATTGACGGGCAGTGCAGCACGATGCAGTATCTGTACATCTATGGGCCTCATCGCGGTCACGGCTATTCGCGGGCGGCGCTCATTGCGTTGGCTGAAAGGTTGCGTGCAGAGGGAGTGCGCCGCATCCGCGCCAACATGGTCCCGGGCCAGCGTCACATCATTGAGGTCTGTATGTCCGTGGGTTTCAAGGTGACCGAGAGGGTCGTGCGCATTCGGGCGTGAAGTGGGCCGTAGGTGGTTGAGTGAGCCCACCCCTCGCTCAACCGGCGAGGGGTGGGCTCACTCAGCCGACAGCCAAGGCTCTACAGCTCCAGGAACCGCTTGAGATCGGGCAGCATTCGCTCGATCTGCAATTCTCCGGCGCGGTAGTTGGCCTGTAGCTTTGCCACGTTCTTCTCGTGGTTGGACACCATCATCTTCTCGGGAAAATACAGCCACGCCCGGCCCTGACGCTCCAGCTCGAAGAGCTGGTCCCGCGTCCGGTTGTAGTGGATCCACCGCTTGGTCAGTGCTTCGGCAACAGTTGGGAACTCGCGAAAATATCGCCGGTAGAACTGGGGCCTGGAAGGCGCGCCCTTGCGGTAGGAGCGTGGCCTGGTCATGACGACGACGAAGTTCTCGTATCCGTCTGCGATGGCCGCGTCCAGTGGGATGCCCCCGGAGGTGCCGATGGCGCCGTCGACGTAGAGTTCGTCGTCGATCAACGTGGGAAGCATGAGGCCGGGCATGGTGGAGGAGGCACGGACCTTCTTCATCAGATCCTGCCGGTCACGCACGGAAGTTTTGTCCCAGTAGACGGTTTCGCCGTCGCTGACACGGAAGGCACCAATGCGCATCTGTGCCGGATGGTTTGTGAAAGCGGAAAAATCGTAGGGGAGGGCTTGGCCCACATCGGTGGTGTTCTCATAGATGTACTCGGCGTTGAAATATCCCTGCCCGCGTACGAAGGTGTGGAGTCCGCCAATGTTGGGGTCGGCGAGGAAATCGACCCAGCATTTTCTGGTGCGCTCGACGTCGCCGCCCAGATAGTTGACGGTGTTCGAGGAACCGGCGGAAATACCGGAGACGTGGGGAAACACCATGCCCTCGTTCATGAGCGCGACAACGACGGGCGATGTTCCGCTAGCTCGCATTCCTCCGCCCTCGAAGATGAGGGCAGTGCTTTCCAATGCCGGCATACCTTTCCTTTCGACCCAACCAGTCTAGTGGTCGAAGGGGCGAGATGATTGATTCCCCGGGTGGGGCGGGCTTTCGCTCCGCACGTGGGCGTGGAGCGTTGAGCCGTGCCTTAATTGGCACGGCTCAACGCTGTGCACCCATGAAGAAAACAAGAAGGCCCTCAACCCCATCCGCTCCGCCCGGAACCAGAAAAAATCGAAATCAATCATCCAGTGACCGAGAAGATTCCTTGTGTTGTGGAAAGGCCGGGGAAAAATCGAGCTTTGCGGCTGGAACGCGCTCGGCGGGCCCGGCTGCTGCGTTGGGCTCCAACTCCGCGAGCGCAGCTGACGGTTGAATGCTGTTGACACCACCCGTGAACGCTGTTGATAAGGTCGTGGGAAGGGGGCAAGCAAGAGTTCTTGCGAGAAGACACGGCTCCGTGTGGTTGCCTTCTCGCGAACTCTGGTGTGAAGCAGGACCAACGAGTAAGGGGAGACCGATGTTTTCCGGTGAATTCATGAGCATCATGCCAGTCGCGGTGATCTCCATCGTGGTGGTGATCGTCGTATTTGGGGCTGTGTACTATCAACGTAAGGGACGCCGTTTTTGGCATTTTGCCGTCAGTCATGATTTCACACTCACGGAACGGGATTCGGCCCTCGGCCAATTCGTACGAGATCATGCGAAGGTTGCGGGTCGCGACCACATTGCTCTGAACGTGGTGGAACATCAGGGCGCGTCCGATTCTTTCCAGTACGGCAACCTGCGATGGCGCACCCGGGATGCACAGGAGAAGGTGACCCATAGCAGGGAATTCTTTCTCTCTCCGATCGCGGCCAACTTCCCGCCCACCCACGTCAGTGTGAGAGGCGGCTCCGACCCTTCCGGACATTCCACTGCCGCCGAGCCGATGGAGTTCAGCACGGAGTGGGATGTGAGCTCGGATGACGCTCACTTTTCCTCCATATTGCTCACGCCGGACATGCGGGAATTCTTCAAGACGTCAAAAGGAGGGGAGTTCTACCTTTTCCCGGGCTACCTCCTGATCATGGGAGCAAGCTATTCTCCAGAGAACAGCCTTGAGTTTCGGGATGAAGCTGCGCGCTGGCGGAGCCTCATCCCGTCCACACTGTGGCGGGAATACGGAACATGAGATCACAGTCCCGGTCAGAAGTAGGATGCTCAAGCACGGCTGAAACCGTGTGAGGCTCACTCGCTATGGGACCGTGCAGGGTGGTTGGCTGGTGTACGGGAGAATTCTGGCAACGTCCGGCTATCGAGAGGAATAACAGTTATGGATGCTGGTTCCGGCGGGTTTTCAAATTTTGCGCCCGCTTTGTTGATCATTGTCATAGCCGGTGGTGCAGTGATCCTCGGGCTTGTCTATTCACACCGCGAGCGCCGCCGCATCATGGAGTTTGCCAGCGCGAACAACCTGCACTTCACTGCCAAGGATCGTGAGTTGGGCAGGTACGTTCGCAGTAACGCGGGCATTTCGGGTTCGAGCCACATGGCGCTCAACGTGGTGGAAAGCAACATGGTGGGTGATGGTTTCCGCTATGGCAATCTGCGGTGGACCACGGGTTCTGGAGACGACAAGACGACCCACTATCAGGAATTCTTCCTGTTCCCCGTTCCGGCGAATTTTCCCAATACGCGGATCCAGCCGGAGGGACTCTTTGGCCGTGCGATGAATGACATCAACACCGAGTGGATGGAGTTCAACAAGGAGTGGGATGTCCGCTCGGACAATCATCATTTCGCATCAGCACTGCTCAACCCCCGCATGCAGGAATTCTTCATGTCCATGAAGGGCTATGCCTTTTTCATTCGCCCCGGCCACCTCCTCGTGATGGGAGGCAAGTACCGCTGCGAGAGGTGTTTTTATTTCAGGGATGCGGCCGTGCAGTGGCGTTCACTCGTGGTGCCCTTCCTCTGGCAGGACTACGGAACGGGGCGGTAGGGAGCTGGAAAGTGCCTGCTGGTTTCGTCGCGCTGTGTTTGCCCGACTGGCGGTTTCGACTGCGGCTTTCGGCCTCCGCTCAACCGGCGGAGGCTCCGTCGCTCTTTTCGGTGGTCTCCGGCTGGGCATGCAGCCCGGCCACGCAACCAACCAGCAGTACGAGGAAACCCACCCGCAGCGGCGAGACCGGTTCATCGCCCGCGGCCATTCCCCAGACCACGGCGAGTGATGCCCCAATCCCCGTCCACACGGCGTAGGCCACGGCCGTCGGAACATGTCTCATCGCCAGTGCCAACCCGATCGTGGAGGCAATCAGCGCTCCGGCGAAAACGAATGCCGCGGAATCAAGTCCCGAGATGTTGCCCAGCGCGTGCGCCCACACTGCCTCCAACACCCCGGAGGTGATGAGAAGCATCCAAGCCCTCCTGCGAACCCGCACCGCGTCCGGAGTTCGCAACTTCGCTCCGTCTCCCGACCTCACGCCGTCACCTTCAGACCCACGACGGCGACCACGATCCCCAGAATGCACAGGGTCTTGAGAACCGTGACGCGTTCGGTGCGAGTGGCGAAGGCCCACAGCGTGGTCAGCGTGGCGCCGATCGCGGCCCAGACCGCATATCCGGTTCCTGAAGGGATGGTGCGCAACGCGACCCCGAGCCCGGCGATCGAGAGGATGGAGGCAACCACGAACACAACGGTGGGTACCAACTTCTTGAGTCCGTTCGAACGGCCCAAGGCGGTTGCCCACACCGCCTCCATCGCGCCGGAGGCAATGAGTATCAGCCAGTCCATTGCTGCTGCGGTGCCCGTTCTACTGCAGGGTGCGGTTGTATTTGAGCGAGTTGACCTTGCAGGAACACTCGGTGGCGATGTTGATGCTCTGGGACACCCTACCCTCCGCGCGCAGCTCCAGTAGTCGGGGAACAACCTTGTCGCGCAGCGTCCACGGATCGATGGTGTTGACGTAGATCTTGGTGCCCCCCTCGAAACCGGCCAGAGTGGATACACGCCACTTGATGAGAATGCGCCACGGCATGGGAACGTCCAGATCGACCGGCTGGCAGTACCATTCCTCGTTGGTGGGGATGAGCGCACCGGTGGCGGCGTGCATGGCGTGCACCAGGTCGGACATGTCGCGAAGTTCCTCCGAGCTGTGGTGCCATGGCTGTACCGATGCCGAGCGGCTCCACACTTCGAGCGTGGGGTAGCGGTGGCCGAAGCCTGCGATGGCCACGGCATTGCGATTTTCGGCGATCACAAGGTTCTGGTAGCCGGCGTAATCGACGGCGGCCTCGTTGTAGTAGTTGGGATTGTCGCGCACCTTGGGGGCTTCGACCCGTGCATTGACGGAGCGTTCATCGATGGCCACGAGCTGCTTGTGCAGGTGATCGAAGGACGCACCGGCGGGCTTCAGCCAGTTCTGGAAGACCTGCACATACTTGACGTACCGGTTTTGTTCGTAGAGATCTCGCATGGCATCAACCGTCAGGCGCATGTACCACGAGTGTTCCAGAGGGGTGAGACAGCCGGAGGAGGCGACCTGGGAGGTGTCCGTGGCTCCGTCGACAAAGTGACGTCGGGCGATGACCACGTCATGCCCGCCGCCGAAGAAGGGCTTGGCCATCTCCAGTTTTTCCCATTCGGGAAGGCTCTCCCAGTCCTCCGTGTTCACATGCGAGGCGCGGGCCTTTTGCTCGACAATGGCGAGCGCGTGGGCACGTCCTGCCGGATCCGACAGATAGCGTTCCATCCGTTCCTGTGCCGCCACGGGCATCTTGTAGCCGTAGTTCTGGGCCCAGTAGTCGTAGGAGACGATCTCGAACAGGTTGGGGATGCGGCGGAACTCCCACGGTTCGGCTAGGTCGTCGACCCGTGTTCCGCGCAGAATCTTGGCGCCCTCGCCTTCGCGCACGATGCGGCTCTTCTCCGGGGGCGTCTCCAGGACTCGATCCGAACAGAAGGCGCAGTGCCTGCCCAGCTCCCCAATGGGTTGGGGATTGGCAGGTACCACTTCGAGGGGACGGTTGGCCCTCCCCGGAACCGTCCACACCTCGGTGTTGGAGAAAGGATTCAGTTGTTTGATGGTGCCATCCGCCATTTTGGTGAGTTGTGGCGGAATAGAGGTGTGACTATGACGCATGTCTCAAGCCTAATCGTCTCTGGAGTAAAAGGTGTACTTGGCGCGAAGGTGGAGCCGCACAAGATGAGGGTCCCCACCGCTTGTGCGGTGGGACCTTCGGCAGATGCAGGGTGGGGATCTCGCCTCGGAAAGGGTGTTACTGACGTGCCAGATCCGCGGCGCCGATGATGCCGGCTTCGGTGCCGAGTGTGGCCACAACGATCGGTACGACGGGACGGAAGGATCCCGCGGTCAGCGAACGCTCGAACGAGCGCTGGGTGGGTTCCAGAAGAAGGTCGCCGGTTTCGCACACGCCTCCGGCCAGTACGAACATCTCGGGGTCGAGAACTGCGGCAAGATCGGCAAGGCCTGCACCCATCCAGCGGCCCACCGTGTTGAAGCATTCGATGGCGGTGGCGTCGCCTTCCTGGGCTGCCTTGGTCACCATCAGACCCGTGATGTTCTCGGGTTCTCCGTCTCCAAGTTCCAGCAGTCTGGAGGACACGGCTGGGGAAGCGGTGGCGAACTCTCGGGCCTCACGCACCAAGGCGTTTCCGGACGAATAGACCTCCCAGCATCCCGAACGTCCACAGCCACATCGTCGGCCATCGGGTACCAGATTGATGTGACCGATTTCAGCGCCGAAGCCGTTCGTTCCGCGCAGCAGTTGATTGTCGATGATGATGCCTCCACCGATTCCTGTCCCGACGGTCACGATGATGGCAGAGTTGCTTTCGGCTGCGGCACCGAAACGAAACTCGGCCCAGGCGGCGGCATTGGCGTCATTCTCGACGATGACATCGAATCCCGTTCGCTTGGAGACCCTGTCGGCCAGAGGTTCATTCCTCCAAGCCAAGTTGGGTGCAAAGATGACGGAACTGCGCTCGGCGTCGACGAAGCCGGCGGCGCCAATGCCCACGGCCTCCACTTCGTAGGAGAGAACGAGCTCGTCGATGCATTCCGCAATGACTCCGACAACTGAGTCCGGATTGTTTGCGGGCGTCGGTTTGCGGACATATGCGAGGAGTTCGCCTTCTTCGCTCACCGCGCCCGCTGCGATTTTTGTGCCACCTACATCAACGCCGATTGTGATACTCATGATCTCCATTTTGGCACGTCCATGCTACGTTTCCGGGGCAAAGAAGACTTTGTCTCATGTCTCAGGTGCCCCTGTTTTCCCGGGCCCGGGAATAGTCGTAGAATAGTGGCCTTTATCCACGCGTAGAGGCACATGTCATACGTTGCGCTTCAATGGCGACAACGGCGGGGATCCTCGTGAAAGGAAGACGATGGCGAAAGAGCGCTCATCCTTGGGACGTCAGTATTCGCTGGTGGGTGCAGCGCTGATCGGGGTCATCGTCGTCGTCGCGCTGAATCTTCGGCCCGTTCTCACGTCCGTGGGTCCCATCACCGCCCTCATCCAGGAGTCGACCGGTCTCGATACGCCAACCATGGGTCTGCTGGCATCGGTGCCCGTGCTCTGCATGGGATTGGGTTCGTTCGTCACCCCGCGCCTCATCAGAATGACAGGGATGGACAACGCCGTGCTTGTGGGGTTGGTGTCGCTGGGAATGTTCACGACTGTGCGGTCGTTTGTTCCGGGGGCAGGACTCTGGGCGGGGACTGTGGGAATCGGGCTCTCGATCGGAGTACTCAACACGGTGCTTCCGCCGATCATCAAGCGGGACTTTCCCACTCGATCATCCACCATCACCGGTATCTACTCGGCCACGCTCACCCTGAGTGCGGGAATTGCCTCCGGCGTGGCGGTACCGATAGCAGGTGCCACCTCGTGGCGCGTGGCCACGGGAATCTGGATGGTCTTCGTTGTTCTGGGTCTGATCTCCTGGTTGTGGTCCATGGGCGTGCGCGGAACCCGTGTGAAGGATGGGGCTCTTGCGGATGGTAGGCGTGGGACGACGACGGATTCGGGCTCGGTTGCGCGCTTGCCATCCGATGCGTTCGTGGAAACGGATCCGGTGGCGCAAGCTGCTCGGGAGGATCGGACGTCGTCGCCGGAGAATTTGGTGTGGCGTAGTGGCCTCGCATGGACCATCACCGCATTCATGGGAGCTCAGAGCCTGCTCTTCTACCTGTTCGTACAGTGGCTGCCACAGATTGAACATTCGCATGGGATCTCGCTGGAGACCGCCGGCGTCCACATGACGCTGTTCCAGGTTGCAGGGTTGATCGCAACATTGGGACTGACCGCGTTGCAGGGCGAGCGGGCTGACCAGCGGCTCGCAGCCACCGCGACAGCCCTGTTCTGGGCGGCGGGCCTCGTGGGAATGCTCCTTGCTCCCGGTGGCGCGGTGGTGTGGGCGATGGTCATGGGATCGGGCTCCGGCGCGTCCTTCGCACTCGCCCTTTCCTTCATCAGCACTCGTACACGCCACCCGGTGGAAGCTTCCCAGCTTTCCGGAATGTCCCAGTCCTTCGGGTACGTCATTGCCGCGTTCGGACCGACTCTGGCGGGAATGCTGGGGGCAGGTCTTGGCTGGGATTCGGTACTCCTCATGGCGCTGGGCCTGTCGGGAGTGCTCCTGGTGTTGGGATTGATTGCGGGGGCACCGCGCAAGATCTAGCTGGTCACGGTGGGCTGTGGTGCTTGGTCCGGAGCGATCAGTTGGCGACGATTGTGGTGGCGCGAGAAAGGATCCTGGTCTCGATCACGCCGACGATCGTCTGCGCCAACATGACGGAAATGAGCACCACCAACTGAAAATGGGCGGCCTCAATGGGAGAAGCTCCGCCCATGAGTGCGCCCACGAATGCGCCGGGCAGTGTGACGAGCCCGGTGTTCTTGGTCTGGTCAATGTTGGGGATGAGCATCTCCTTGACTGATGTCCGAGAGACGTCGGCGAAGGCTTGCTGCGAACGGGCGCCGAGAGCCAACCAACCCTCGATCTGGTCGCGCTGGGCGCGCGAAGTCGCCATGAACTTCCGGCCGGCAAGTGTCGCGGCCCCCATGGCGTTGCCGGTGACGATACCTCCCAGAGCGATGACGTTCTCCGTGGTCAGAGGAAGCATTCGGGCCGCGAAGACCATGCAGATGACCGTGCTTGCTCCGGTGATGATGGCGATGGGTGCTGCCTTGCGGCTGTGTGGGAGCTCGGAGATGCGCCGCGCCGAGGTGACGCTCGCGATCGTCACCATCAGGAGAAGGAAGAGACCGGCAGTCCACGGGACGGTGAAGACCCCTCGCAGAACCAAGGCGATGGCTGCAAGCTGCACAACGGCACGTAGCCCGGCTGTGAGAGGTTGCCATCCAAGGCGTATGCCGGCCCAGTGCTGCAGAACCATGGTGGCTGCAATGAAGAGGCTCAGCCCGATGACTGTGGGGAGAAGATGCTGGGTGTCCATGCGTCAGGAAGGCTCGGTGAGCGGTGGTTCCATGGGATCAGTTTAGATTGGAACGAGGCTTCCTTTCGGACAACAGGCTTCCTTTCGGACCGATGGAGCGGACGTTTTCTTCGGGACGACGACGTCGTGAGCAATCCGCCACGCTTCGGAGAAACACGATCCACCTGCATTTCGACCCACTCGGAGCACGCGGCTTCGTGACCGCGCGAGGACGATCCGCATGCACTCGCCAAAAGGAACGGAATGTTGTTTGCGGCTTCGTGACCGCGCGAGGACGATCCTGGCGCTGAGAAACCCGGAATAGAGCTCAGAGGAGTTTGGGGTGAAACCTGCCCCACATGCGGGGCCTTGCATCCTGCCCCGGTGTTCCGGTGATGAGATTCCGGAGTCAGGCGTGAAGAAGGGATTGGTGGAAGCTGAACATTTCTGCTGGTCATGTCATGAGTTGGCGGATTCCTCGGGAAAGTCGGAGGCATCTTCTCCGAGACGTGGGGGCTCAAATGCCCAGAGTTGTGAAAATTCCCGTTCTACCCTCGGTGGTGGTAGGACAAGAACTGGCGCATGTCATCATCTGTTTCTTGCCCTGCGGTCCCAACGTCTAGCGCAGATCGAGTAGGTCATGGAACAGCATCCGGCCGTAGAGCCACCCAGATACGGTCCCGAAGAAGAAAAACTCATCATCCGCAACAAAGCCGGCGTTCCCGTGGGCGTCAAGCCCGAGAACAAATGGACAGTGAAGAAGATCATCCTCTGGGCAGTCGTCGTGGCGCTCGGAACCGTGGGATGGGCGATCCTCGCCGTCTTCCGAGGTGAAGAAGTCAATACCATCTGGTTTGTCATCACAGCCATGTGCACCTATGCCATTGCCTACCGCTTCTATGCGCTCTACATCCAGCGCAAGATCATGAAGCCCGATGACTCGAACGCCACTCCGGCCGAACGCATCAACAACGGCAAGGATTTCGATCCGACGCAGCGGGTTGTGCTCTACGGACATCACTTCGCTGCCATCGCCGGGGCTGGCCCGTTGGTGGGGCCGGTGCTCGCCGCTCAGATGGGATATCTTCCCGGCACGCTGTGGATCATCTTTGGTGTGGTTGTTGCCGGCGCAGTGCAGGACATGTTGGTCCTGTTCTTCTCGATGCGCCGCGGAGGCCGCTCGCTCGGGCAGATGGCCATTGACGAGATCGGAAAGGTTGGCGGCACCATCATGACCATCGGCGTTTTCGTGATGCTGATGATCGTGCTCGCCGTGCTTGCGATGATCTGCGTGAACGCTTTGGCAGAGTCGCCCTGGGGAGTTTTCTCGGTTTCCATGACCATCCCCATCGCCCTGGGAATGGGACTGTGGCTGCGCTACGTCCAACCCGGCGCCATCACGGGAGTCTCGATCGTGGGATTCGCCCTGCTGATTGCCGCCATCATCGGCGGCCGATGGGTCTCCGCCAATCCCACCCTGCACGAGTTCTTCCATCTGAGCCCCACGACTCTGGTGTGGGCCATGGTGATCTACGGATTCCTTGCGGCGGTGCTTCCCGTGTGGTTGCTGCTGACTCCGCGTGACTACCTCTCGACCTTCATGAAGGTCGGAACCATCGTGGTCCTCGCCATCAGCATCATCATCGTGCGCCCCATCGCGCAGATGCCGGCGATCACCGAGTTCGCAACGAACACCGAGGGCCCGGTGTTCGCAGGAACGCTTTTCCCCTTCTTGTTCATTACCGTGGCCTGCGGCGCGATCTCCGGAATGCACGCAACAGTCTCCTCGGGTACAACGCCGAAGATGATCCAGAAGGAGAGTCAGGCCCGCATGATCGGCTATGGTGGCATGCTCATGGAGTCCTTCGTGGCAATCATGGCGCTCGCGGCCGCGGTTTCGCTCAATCAGGGAGTGTACTTCTCCATGAATATGTCACCGGCAGCAATGGCAAGTACCGCCGGCATCGAGAGGATTGAGGGAGCCCCCGGTTCGGAGGAGTTCTACGCGAATCAGGCCGAGGCTGCTGAGGCCGCCATCGCGAACATCGGGGTCACGGACGTGCACGGCGACCAGCCGACCATCGAGTGGGAGACCCACGACGCCGACGGAAACGACGTCACGCTGACTGGTGGTGAGGCGATGCGGGCTCTGGCCGACGACGTCGGCGAGCCCTCTGTCATTTCGCGTACCGGCGGGGCTCCGACCCTCGCCGTGGGGATCGCGAACATCATGCACCAGTTTGCCGGTGGCAAGGCCATGATGGGCTTCTGGTACCACTTTGCGATCATGTTCGAGGCGCTGTTCATCCTCTCGGCCGTGGACGCCGTGACTCGCGTGTCCCGTTTCCAGCTGGGCGATGCGATCGGCAACATCGTCCCGAAGTTCCGCGATCCGGGCTGGAGGTTCGGCTCGTGGTTGACCACTGGCGTCGTCGTCGCCGCGTGGGGTTCGCTGCTTCTCATGGGGGTCACGGATCCGCGTGGAGGAATCCAGACGCTCTACCCGTTGTTCGGTATCGCCAACCAGCTCATTGCGACGATGGCATTGCTGCTGTGCACGGTGATAGTGGCCCGGAAGGGATTTACGAAGAGCCTGTGGATTCCCGGCGTGCCATTCGTGTGGATGTTGATCGTGACCTTTGCGGCTTCGTGGCAGAAGATCTTTTCTTCCGACCCCGCCCTTGGCTATTGGACCCAGTGGCGCATTGCGCGTGAGACGAGAGCGGCGTCCACGGATCCAGAGGTGATTGAGATCCAGAATGCCGTCATTCGCAACACCTTCATTCAGGGAACGATGTCGATCATCTTCGTACTTTTGGTGACTGTGGTGATCGTCTGTGCGATTCTCAGAATTCGAAAGACGATCTCGACCAAGGACACGGCCACCTCCGAGGATTCATACCAGGAGTCGAACTACTTCGCTCCGGCAACGATGGTGGCCTCGTCACTCGACAAGAAGCTCGTCAAGGAATACGAGATTGTCGGGGACCCAGCTCTGATTCCGGGCCGGGGGAATGGCCATGGCGGTCACTGATCCGGTGGCGTTTGGCTGGGACCGTGATGGAAATGGGAGGCCATGATGCGTGCGAGGCTCCTCGAGTGGCGACGCCTGTGGCGAGACTTCACGGGCGAATCGGCATACGACAAGTATGTGGAGCGCCACCAGCGGGAGCATCCGGACCACGAGCCGATGAGCCGCCGCCAGTTCTGGAAGCAGCGGGCGGACTTTGACGAGGAGAACGTCTCGACAGGCTGCTGCTGAGTCTTCACGGGGACGCCAGCTGCCTTGGCAGTTTGCTCCTCTTCGGCGAGAATCACCCTTTGTATACGAAATCCACCCGTAGAAAGGCGATGTCGTATACAAAGGGTGTCTTTCGGCAAACTCAGTGAGCCCCCCACGGGTAGGACCCCGCACTCCCGTGGGGTACGGCTCTGGACTGCCGCGCCCAGCACGGCCAGCGGCGAGGCGGATGGCCTACCCTGTGACGTGGAAGTTCGTCTCATTTTTGCCTCGGGGATATATTCCTATATTCCCGCCATGTTAATTTGGGTAAACGATCCACCGTCTCGCTCAAGGGCTTCACAGCCAGAGACTTCCTGAAAGGCACTGACATGTCAACGCCCAGGCAAACACCCCACAAGTGGCGCATCGCGGCTGCATCAATCGCCGCCTCCCTATTACTCGCAGCATGCGGTGGCAACGGTGGTTCCTCCGCATCGAGTGGTTCGCCCGATTCTGCATCCGAAGAAATCATCATCGGAACCACGAATGAACCGACCAGCTTCCAGCGCAACGTTGGTGGTTCGTCCGGCATCTCGGAGACCACCACACGTAATGTCTACGAAGGCCTGACCTCGATTGACGACAACGGAGATGTCATCAACACCCTCGCCGAGTCCTACGACATCTCCGAGGATGGCCTGACCTACACGTTCAGGATTCGCCCCGATGTCACTTTCCACGATGGTACGGCATTGACATCCAAGGACGCCGCGTGGTCGATTTCCGAGGCCATCGGCCCCGAATCGAAGTCGGCGCGCGCCTCCGATCTTCGCGTCATCGAAGGTGTTGAGACCCCCGATGACGTCACACTCGTGCTCACGCTGAGCCACCGCAGCCACTCGTTGCCGTTCTTCCTTGCTTCTGTCACCATCGTCAAGGATGGCGACAAGGAGAACACCTCCGATAACGGAACCGGCCCCTACCAGTTGGAAGAGTGGGTTCAGGGGGATCATCTGACGCTGGTCCGCAACGAGAACTACTGGGGCGAGCCGGCCAAGAACCCCGGTGTCACCTTCCAGTTCTTCTCCGATGAGACAGCGCTCAACAACGCGCTCCTGACCAACGCGGTGGATCTCGTCATCCAGCAGGAGAGCCCGGACCAGCTTTCGCAGTTCGAGAACAACTCGAACTACCAGGTCACGGACGGCAACTCGATCAAGAAGTGGCTCTGGACCTTCAACAACAAGCAGGAGCCCTTCACGGACGTCCGCGTTCGTCAGGCGCTCTACACGGCCATTGACCGCGAAGCGATCCGCGAGGCCGTGTGGGGAGACTACGGAGTTGTCATCGGCTCGATGCCCCCGGTCACCGAGCCCTGGTACGATGCCTCCTTCGCCGAGATTCACGCCTACGATCCCGATGCCGCCAAGGCACTCCTCGAGCAGGCCGGGGTCAGTGATCTCTCCTTCGACATCACCTATGTTGCCGGTGGAACGCAGGAGATCATCGTCCAGCAGATCAAGTCCGATCTCGCGGACATCGGTGTGACCCTCAATCCCGCGCCGATCGATGATTCAACGTGGTACGAGAAGGTGTACACCAACAAGGACTACGAGACCACGTTGATGGACCACAACAACCCGCGCGATGTGCTGTGGTATGCCAACCCCGATTTCTACTGGCAGTATGACAACGCCGAGGTTCAGGCTCTCAAGGTCTCCTCGGATGAGGCCAGCACGGACGAGGAACAGACCGAGGCCATCCACGAGCTTTCTGAGATCATCGCCAATGAGGCTCCCTCGGCGTGGCTCTTCCAGGCACCGCAGATCCGCATTGCTCGCGCGGGCGTCAGCGGCTACTCGGCTGACAAGGTTGCCGAGCCGTTCTACGTTGCCAACATCGTCACATCCGAGTGACGAAGGAACGGCCACCGGGCGCCACGTCGACTGCCCGGTGGCCGTTCCTGCTTCGCCATGCAGCTGCGTTGGCGCACCATGACTCGGACGCAGCACGTGGCGTATAGTCCATTGCCGACCAACCCAACGCGCCAGAGGAGGTCTCGTGCATAACCGTTGGTTGAGCCCGACACTCTTTGTGCTCAAGACAGTGGCCTCTCTGCTGGTGTCACTGTTCATTGCTTCGATCATCATCTTCCTGCTGCTCCGCATACTTCCGGGCGATTCCTCGGGAACCAGCCTGGGCGTGGGCACCACGCAGGACCAGTTGGAGCAACTGCGGCGGGAGCTGGGAACGGATCAACCGCTGTTCACGCAGTACGTGCGGTGGATAGAGGATCTCTTCGCAGGGACGAGCGAGTCCTTCGTTTCGCGTATGCCATTCGGTGAACTGATTGGACACCGCTTGGCGATCACCGTCCCGCTTTCCTTGGCGGCTTTTCTTCTTTCGGTGCTCATCTCCACTCCCATCGGAATCATCGCGGCAACCCGCCGCAAGTCGCCGATTGGTCTTCTGGTTTCCGGCCTTTCGCAGGTGGGCCTCGCGGTGCCGGTCTTCTGGGTGGGCATCATCCTCGTGTGGATCTTCGCGCTCAATCTCGGGTGGTTCCCGTCGGGCAACTTCCCCCGTCAAGGTTGGTCCAATCCGGAAGCCGCCATCCGAGCTCTCGTTCTTCCGGTGACAACGATCGCCATCGCCATGAGTGCAACCATGGTGCGCTTCATACGTTCCGCGGTGATTGACGTTCTTGAGGCCGACTACATGCGCACGGCTCGTTCGCTCGGATACTCGCGCACGCAGGCATTGCTGCGCCATGGCCTGCGCAACGCCACGGTGCCCGTCATTGCAATCTTCGGAATCGAGCTGGGAACCTCACTTCTGGGCGCGGTCGTCATCGAGAACGTTTTCGCACTGCCCGGACTTGGTCAACTTTTATTGACTTCCGTGGATGCGCGTGACCTGCCCGTCGTGCAGAATCTGGTCATGCTGCTGACCGCGGTGGTACTGGTCCTCAACACCGCCGTCGACCTCATTCAGAGGCTCATCGATCCTCGCTTGCAGGACAGTCGCGGTAGGAGACGTTCGCGAGGGGGCGCATCATGAGTATTGACCTGAGACCGGAACTGGACGCCAAACCCGCCGAGTCCAAGCGCTCACGCAGGGCATGGTCGCCCTCGTTCATCGCGGGTGTCCTGATGGTTTCCGTCACGGTGGCGGTTGGACTGATTGCGGCCGTGTGGACCCCCTACTCGCTCGACTCCACTGGCGACGGAGGGCGGCTCGCCGGCCCGTCGGCCGATTTCTGGTTGGGGACGGATCGGCTGGGTCGCGATCTGTTCAGCCAGTTCATTTCCGGGGCGACGTCGGCGCTGATCGTTGCCGTCTCCACCATCATCATTGCCGGAATCATCGGTTTGGTTCTCGGAATTGCCGCGGCTGCCACGGTTTGGTGGTTCGACGCCGGAGTCTCGAAGGTCATCGACATCATGATCGCCTTCCCCACGCTGCTGCTGGCGATGCTGGTGGTGACCGTTCGCGGGGCCTCGCTGTCCTCTGCGATCCTGGCGATAGGAATCTCGGGTTCGGCGGTCATCGCGCGAGTTACCCGGATCAATACCGCTCGGGCGCTGCGAGAGGACTATGTGCGGGCCGCGCGCACCTCCGGAACTGGGTGGTGGGGAATCATCGGCACCCACGTGCTGCCCAACATCTTTCCAATGTTGCTGGTGCAGCTCATGCTGCTTGCCGGAGCCGCGATCCTTGCGGAAGCGTCGCTGTCCTATTTGGGTTTGGGTGCTCCGCCGCCGACGGCGAGCTGGGGCCGGATGCTTCTGGAGGCGCAGTCCACCGTCTCGGTTCGTCCGTTGAGCGCACTGGCACCGGGCATTGCCATCGCGTGGACGGTGCTCGGCTTGAACCTGCTGGGTGATGGCATTCGCGACTTCACCGATCCAACACTGCGGGGTGACCGATGAGCCTGATCGTAAAAGACCTCGGCGTCACGACCTCAGAAGGCCGGACGATCCTCGATCGCTGCTCGTGGGAGGTGGACAGTGGTGGCCGCCTGGGAATCATCGGTGAGTCCGGCTCCGGTAAGTCCATGACTGCTCTGGCCATTCTGGGACTTCTTCCGGACGGTATGCGGGCCGTCGGCTCGGTTCTGCTCGACGGACAGGAGATCCTCGGGTTGCCCGATTCGCAGCTGCGACGCATCCGCGGAAGCCGGATCGCCATGGTGTTCCAAGAGCCGCTGACGGCTCTTGACCCCCTCATGAAGGTGGGTAGGCAGATCGCGGGCCCCCTTCGCCTGCACAAGAATCTTGGCAAGAGGGAAGCTGCGGTGAGAGTGGAGGAACTGCTCAGGATGGTTGCGCTTGACGAGACCGCGCGCATCGCGTCCTCGTTCCCATGGCAGCTGTCTGGCGGGCAGCGCCAACGAGTCGCTCTGGCGATGGCGCTTGCCTGTGAGCCCGAGGTGATCATCGCCGACGAGCCGACGACGGCGCTCGACGCCACCGTGCAGGCCGAGATTCTGGATCTGTTGTCCCAGCTGGTGGACGAGACAGGTACAACCTTGCTGTTCATCAGCCACGATCTGCCCGTCATCGCCAAGGTCGCCGACGACCTGATCGTCATGCGCCAAGGTGAGGTCATTGAGCGGACCACGGTGGTGCAGGGGCTGACCGCGCCGCAGCAGGACTACACGAAGCACCTGGTGCAGTCCGCGAAGGAAGTCAATTACATTCCGGGTAGAACCGGGATCGTGAACCTGCAAGACGGGGCCAAGCCCGGCGGCGAAGGGGGAGACCAATGAGTGAGACCCTTTTGGAGCTGCGTGACGTGAGCCGAGTCTACCGGTCCCGCGCGGACGATACTCACGCCCTGGAGGGTGTGAGCCTACGGATTTCCAAGGGACGCAGTTGTGGGATCGTGGGCGAATCGGGGGCCGGTAAGTCCACGATCCTCAATCTGTTGCTCGGCTTGGATGATCCGACCGAAGGCGAGGTGCTGTTCAAGGGTGAGCCGCTGGCGCGGCGCAACCGCGCCCAGATGAAGGACTTTCGCGGTCAGGTGCAGATGGTGTTCCAGGACCCTCGGTCCTCGCTGGATCCGCGGATGAGCGTTGGGCGGATCATCTCGGAGCCACTGCGTTCGCTGCGCATTCCCGGCAACCATCGGGAGAGGGTGCACGAAGTCATGGAGTGGGTTGGGCTCGAACCCGACATGGGTGATCGGTTCCCCGCACAGTTCTCAGGTGGTCAGCGCCAGCGAATCGCCATTGCGCGGGCACTGGCTCCCAATCCGCAGCTCTTGGTGGCCGACGAGCCGGTGAGCGCGCTTGACGTGTCGGTCAAGGCCCAGCTCATCAAGCTCCTGGCCGATCTCAAGGAGCGTTTGGGACTCACCATGCTGCTGGTCAGCCACGACATCGCCTTGGTGGGGCAGTTGTGCGAGGAAACCGTGGTGTTGCGCCAGGGACGCGTTGTTGAGTCGGGGGAAACCGCACACATTCTGGCGGACCCGAGATCGCCCTATACCAAGCAACTGCTGGCAGCGATTCCCGTGCTGAGCGGCACCGGCGGGGGTGCCGCGGCGGAGTTTTGATTTTCTTTGTGGGCGTGTGGCGTTGAGCCGTGCCTCTATTGGCAGCGCTCAACGCTCCGTACCCATTTTGTAGTGTCCCGGGCACTGTCCACCGGGCCGGAGCTAGAATCGAGACATGGTTCCAGCATCACAGTGCGATCGCCGATTGGCTGACGAACAGGCCGTGGAGTCCGGGGCGTATCCGCAATGACGAATGTGATCTACCTGAACAACAACGGAATCGAGATTGATTTCGAGCGTTCGGTGCTCGCGCGCCTGGGCGTGAAGGACATCAACCTCATCCAGGTCGATGATGGTGGCCGAGGCCTTCCGATGGACCATTACGTCAATGAATATCATGCCGAGGGCGTGGCGCTATCCTTCGAGCCCGCCACGGCTGAAGTCCTCGCCAAGTGTTCCTCACTCAAGATCATCTCGGTGTTGGCGGTTGGGTATGACACGGTCGACGTCGGGGCCGCGACTTCGCGTGGAATTACAGTCACCAATGTGCCCGGCTATTGCGACGAGGAGGTGGCCCTGCACGCTTTTGCCATGGCACTGGACTTGACGCGCCAGGTCACCTTCCACGATCGATTGGTTCGTGGGGGTGGGTGGCGTCCGCTGACGGGTTACCCGATGCAGCGTCTGTCCGGGAAGACCTTCGGGCTGGTGTACTTCGGACGGATTGCCGCGAGGCTGGCTGAGATGCTCAAGGCGTTCGGGTTGGTTCCGCTGGTCCATGCGCCCACGAAGTCGGCGGAGTTTCTTGCGGAGCACGGCTGCCGCAAAGCCGAGACGCTTGATGAATTGTTGGAGAGCTCCGACTACGTCTCGCTGCACTGCCCGCTCATCCCCGGGGTGACCGAACATCTGATTGGCGAAGATCAACTGCGCCGCATGAAACCAGACTCATTCCTCATCAACACTGCGCGCGGCGGCGTCATCGATGAATCGGCGTTGGTCATGGCACTACGTGAGGGATGGATACGGGCGGCGGCCGTCGATGTCGTCGAAGATCCCACCACCACATCCGAACTGGCGGAACTGGACAACTGCATCGTCACACCGCACACGGCTTTTCTCTCGGAGGGCTCGATGAATGAACTGCGCGAGCGCACGCTGCTGCACCTGATTCAGAGGCTTTCCCGCGACTATGGCGGCGTGCCCGATGATGTGGTCAACCCGGAGGTGCTTCGCGGTTCTTTCGGATAGAGATCCGTGCCCGGGATCGCGAGTTCGTCCATTGTGAGCGACATTTGCGGTTCGAACGGGCATGATGAGGAAGATGAGTAGCCACAACACTGCGCCGACCGGTCGGGATTTGCAATTGACCGACGCCTCTTCGCGGCATCGCATTGACTCGGAAACCGGACGCTTGCGGCAGGTGATCGTACACCGTCCGGGTCTGGAGTTGTCCAGAGTTACGCCGTCCTCCATGGATTCCCTCTTGTATGATGACGTGCCGTGGTTGGAGAAAGCTCAGGCGGAGCACGACATATTCGTCAGTGTGCTGCGGGGGCAGGGGGCGGATGTTCTCCACCTGCAGGAGCTACTGGCCGTGGCGTTGGAGAATCAGGACGCTCGCCGCTACGCCCTGAAGCACACCTTTGACCGGCGCTCGTACGGTGTGGGTCTGGCCGCTGCCCTCACCGAGTATGCCGAGGAGCTGGATGCGCCGGATCTCGCCGAACTTCTCATTGGAGGACTGACCAAGGAGGAGCTGATATCTGCCCGTGGTGGGGCTCCCTCCTCTCTTCTGTTGGCCGCGCAGGAACCGGCTCACATGACATTCGCCTGCCTACCCAACCACCTGTTCACCCGGGATTCCTCGGCATGGATTTATGGCGGGGTGTCGGTTCACGCGCTCAATCGCCGGGCACGGCGGCGCGAAACCGTCAACATGTCCGTCATCTACGGCTGGCATCCGGAGTTCGCCGGAGCGCGGCGCTGGAGCAAGGGACTGGACGATGCTCCGGCTGCCATCGAGGGCGGGGACATCGTCGTCCTGGGGAATGGTGCGGTACTCGTCGGGCTGTCCGAGCGAACAACCCCGCAGGGAATAGAGCGGCTGGCGGCGGATCTTTTCGCGGCGGGGGAGGCCACAACCATTGTTGCTCTGAATGTGCCCAAGAAGCGTGCGTTCATGCATCTGGACACCGTGCTGACCATGGTGGACCCCGAATCCTTCCTCATCTATCCCGGAATCGGACAACTCGAATCAATGGTTGTCACGCCCGCGGCCTCGGGAAATATTCGCGTGCGCACCCACGCTACGGAGGAGATGTGGCAGGTCATCGCCGCGGCCATGGGGAAGAACCGGGTCCGGGTGTTGTCACCGGGTTTCTCGGTGGCAGAGGCCGAGCGTGAACAGTGGCATGACGGATTCAATGTGCTTGCGGTTCAGCCCGGTGTGGTCGTCGCCTACAACCACAACGTCTTGTCCAACGACTATCTGATATCGAACGGAATCGATGTGCTTGAGATATCGGGCGGCCAGCTCGGCCGCGGCCGAGGAGGGCCGCGTTGCATGTCCTGCCCGACCCTGCGTGAGGCGGTGTAGCCGCGCACCCGCGCAACTGCCGACCCGACGAAGGTGACAGTGATGTTCGCCGTCGCCGGTGTGGCCGCGCACCCGCGCAACTGCCGACCCAAGTGACTGCATACCCGTGTACCTGACTACATACCTGTGTACCGCTGACCCAACCAATCGTGCACCGGTGAAACCGCTGACCGTGTTTGGCTCGTTCATCACGCCACTGCGGGCAGCGAAACTCCCGCCGACTTGCCAAAAGGCGTGGTTTTGTCTACAAAAGAAAGAAGCGCCGCTCGGGGGTGTGTCAGCAAGGATCCGGGCGGCGCTTCTTGGTCTTGTCACCGGGAATTCCCGGCGCAGGCTGTGTGTCAGCCGATATTCAATTGTGAGATTCAGTTGTGATGGTGAAGCCAGAACTCACTCGGCATGTCCCGGGCTCGCTCAGGCCTCCTTTTTGGCGGTTTCCGCTGCCGCTTGTGCAGCGATTCGCGCCTTCTTGGCTTCGGCATGGGCCTGCATGTCAGCTTCGCTGTACGGGCCTTGCACGCTGCCACCGGTTCCGTCCTCGCGTTCCCAAGCCACCTTCATGGCGTCCTTGGAACCGAAGCGGGCCAGATGGCTGCCAACAACCTGCTCGAGTCGGTCGATGTCCTCTTCGGGGCAGGAAAGCTCAAGGGTGAGGGAGTTGCCCTGACAGGACAGGCGGACATCTCCCCCACCATTGAAATCGAGATGGCCACGTTCGCCGTCCCACGACCCGATGATCTTGCGGCCCATGTGGGACACAAGCTGCTTCCCGTAACGGGTGGGCCGCTGCGTGGGGACGCTGGCGATTGACCTCATGAAAACTCCTACGATGTCCAAGGGTAAGTAAGGTACCCCTAACCTCTATGAATATCGTGCCGTAAATGTTGCGTAAATGAAAGGGGGGATGGGGTGAGTTCTGGGTCACAGTTATGTTGACAGCATAATTGCTCTCGTCGTGGGAAGATGTTCCCGAGCGCACGCGGGCCGCCCGAATGACCATTCTTCCTCCCGACTTTTCATTGATAATTCGCGGATGTGAAAACTGCTCACGCGATTTCGGAATAGAAACCCGCTCCGCAAAGTTGAGTTGGGTGGACTCAAGAATGACAGAGCTTGGTGGACATAGGTTCGTTGAACAGTCACACTTGAGTGGTGAGTTCGCGCAGCCAACTGCGCGGGCAGCCCTGAAAGGTCTTCGGGGTGGAGGTTCCTGCCGCACGCCGGGATGTCCTCCCCGGCAAGAAGTAAACATTTGAGCCCGAGATTCTCGGGATCGATACGAAGGAGAAAACTTATGGCACGTGCAGTTGGTATTGATCTTGGTACCACGAATTCCTGCGTCGCAGTCCTCGAGGGTGGCGAGCCCACGGTCATCGCCAACGCTGAGGGTGCTCGCACCACACCGTCGGTCGTCGGCTTCCTGAAGACCGGCGAAATTGTCGTCGGCGAGGTCGCCAAGCGCCAAGCCGTCACGAACGTCGATCGGACCATCTCGTCCGTCAAGCGTCACATGGGCACCGACTGGACCGTCACCATTGACGGCACCACGTACACCCCGCAGCAGATCTCTGCATTCATCCTGCAGAAGCTGAAGAAGGACGCGGAGGCATACCTCGGCGAGCCGGTCACCGACGCCGTCATCACCGTCCCCGCCTACTACAACGACGCCCAGCGTCAGGCCACCAAGGACGCCGGCGCCATTGCCGGTCTCAACGTCCAGCGCATCGTCAACGAGCCGACCGCAGCGGCTCTGGCCTACGGCCTGGAGAAGGGCAAGGAAGATGAGGATATCCTCGTCTTCGACCTCGGCGGAGGCACATTCGACGTCTCCCTCCTGGAAGTCGGTAAGGACGACGACGGCTTCTCCACCATTCAGGTGCGCGCCACTTCCGGTGACAACCGCCTCGGCGGTGACGACTGGGATCAGCGCGTTGTCGATTGGCTGGTCGATCAGGTGAAGTCGAACTCCGGCGTGGATCTGTCCAAGGACAAGATCGCGTTGCAGCGTCTGCGTGAGGCCGCCGAGAAGGCCAAGAAGGAGTTGTCCTCCGCAACCACCACGAACATCTCCTTGCCCTACATCTCGATGTCGGACAATGGTCCGCTCCACGTGGATGAGACCCTTTCGCGCGCCAAGTTCGAAGAGATGACCAAGGATCTGCTTGAGCGCACCAAGGCTCCCTTCAACAACGTCATTCGTGACGCCGGCATCAAGGTCTCAGAAATCGATCACGTCGTGCTCGTGGGTGGCTCCACCCGTATGCCGGCCGTGACCGATCTGGTCAAGACCCTCACCGGTGGCCGTGAGCCCAACAAGGGTGTCAACCCGGACGAGGTCGTGGCAGTTGGCGCCGCCCTGCAGGCAGGTGTCATCACCGGTGACCGCAAGGACGTGCTGCTCATCGACGTCACCCCGTTGTCCCTTGGCATCGAGACCAAGGGTGGGATCATGACCAAGCTGATCGAGCGCAACACTGCGATCCCGACCAAGCGCAGCGAGACCTTCTCCACCGCTGAGGACAACCAGCCTTCCGTGGCCATCCAGGTATTCCAGGGTGAGCGCGAGTTCACGCGCGACAACAAGCCGCTCGGTACCTTCGAGCTGACCGGCATCGCCCCGGCTCCGCGTGGCATCCCCCAGATTGAGGTTACCTTCGACATCGACGCCAACGGCATCGTGCACGTATCCGCCAAGGACAAGGGCACAAGCAAGGAGCAGTCGATGACCATCACCGGCGGCTCGGCTCTCCCCAAGGATGAGATCGACCGCATGGTCAAGGAAGCCGAAGCTCACGCTGCCGAGGACGCCGCCCGCAAGGAAGAGGCCGAGACTCGCAACCAGGCCGAGCAGACCGTCTACTCCATTGAGCAGTTGCTCAAGGACAACGCGGACAAGCTCCCCGACAACGTCTCCTCCGAGGTCAAGGAAGCTGCTGACAAGGTCCGTGAAGCCCTGAAGGGTGAGGACACCGAGGCAGTCAAGACCGCTCTGGACGAACTGAACGAGAAGTCGCAGGCCATCGGCCAGGCTCTCTACGCCAGTGCTCAGACCGAAGGAGCTCCGACTGACGGCTTCACCGAGGCGGGTGCTGCAGGACAGGCCGGTTCGGACGACGACGTCGTCGATGCTGAGATCGTTGATGATGAGGATGAAAACAAGTGAATGAAGACAACCTCAGGAACGAAGCCGCAGGAGAGGACGTGACTCCTGAGCAGGCAGACGCGACTCCCGCGGGTTCGCGGGACGAGGCGATCGATGGAGCAGCGCACCGCCCCGCCGAGTCGAGCGACTCGGCGGAATCCGGTGACTCGGCGGAGTCCGCTGAATCCCCCGAGGAACTCACCGATCCGCTCAGCGAGGCCATGAAGACCATTTCCTCGCTCGAGGATCAGTTGGCGCGTGCTCGAGCTGACGTCTACAACCTGCAGCAGGAGTACAACGGATACGTCCGGCGCTCCAAGCAGGAGGGCGCCCAGCGCCGTGAGGACGGGATCGCTTCGGTGATCGAGAACCTCCTTCCGGTGTTGGACGATGTCGAGTTGGCGCGCCAGCATGGAGATCTCCAGGGGCCCACGGGCCAGATTGCCGAAAAGATCGAACAGATCCTCGCGACCAATTTCAAGGTCGAGAGGTTTGGAGCCGAAGGCGACGAGTTCGATCCCATGATTCATGAGGCGCTCATGCATCAGACTTCCGCGGATGCAACCAAGGAGTCGGTGGGCACTCTCATCCAACCCGGATATCGTCAGGGAGAAAAACTCCTTCGTCCCGCACGGGTGGGCGTTGTATCCCCTGAGTGATCGAGCAGGTGCGCCACCCACGCGGGTGGCGCACCTTGTAAAAGGAGGTGAGGCGTAATGGCAGGTGCAAGCCAAGACTGGATGGAAAAAGACTTCTACAAAGCTCTCGGGGTGTCCAAGGACGCCTCCGCGGATGAGATAAAGAAGGCTTACCGGAAGCTGGCGAAGCAGTATCATCCTGACCGCAATCCAGGCGACAAGTCTGCCGAGGATCGCTTCAAGGAAGTGGGAGAGGCCTATCAGGTTCTCTCCAATGCGGAGGATCGCAAGCAGTACGATGCCATCCGCGCACTGGCCGGTGGCGGACCGCGCTTTGCCGCGGGTAGCGGCGGAGGCGCCGCTGGTTTCGAGGACATCTTCTCTCAGATGTTCGCAGGCGGGGCCGGCTTCGGCGGTGCTGGCGGTGCGGGGGGCAACCCCAACGTGCATTTCCAAAGCACCGGAGGTGGCGCCGCTGGTTTCGAGGACATCTTCTCGATGTTCGGCGGTGGCGGCCAGCAAAGTGGAAACCGTTTCGGAGGTTTCGGCTCAAGCCGCAGGCCCGAGCGCGGCCAGGACCTCAAGACCGAGGTCTCGATCCCGTTGCGCCAGGCTGTCTCGGGTACCACGGTCAAACTGACCACGGCCCGTGGCAACTCCGTGACTGCCCGCATCCCCGCAGGCGTCAGCGACGGCCAGAAGATCCGTATCAGTGGAAAGGGTGGCCCGGGTGCAAACGGCGGTGCCCCTGGTGACATCATCGTGACTGTCCATGTGGAAAAGCATCCCGTCTATGAGATTCGCGGCAAGGACGTGTACGTCGATCTACCGATTTCCTTCGGGGAAGCGGCCTTGGGCGGAACCATCGAGGTTCCTCTCCTCGACGGAAAGAACGTCCAGGTCAAGATCCCGGAAGGTTCCTCAACGGACAAGCTCTTGCGGGTCAAGGGCAAGGGATTGCCGAATGGCAAGTTCAGCCATGGTGATCTCTACGTGCGACTCAAGGTTGCCGTACCGAAGAAGATGTCCGATGAGGCACGTCGTGCCGCATCACTGTTTGCAGCGGCGACCAAGGAAGCCGACCCCCGGGCCGACTTCAAGAATCTGGCAAGGAGCTGATCATGGCAGGGATCGCTGGGCGTGACGCCCCAATTCTGACGGTCTCCGTTGCCGCAGAGTTGGCTGGCATGCATGCCCAGACGGTCCGCCAGTACGACCGTTTGGGCCTCGTACCAGCCAAACGAACACGTGGTGGTGAGCGGCGTTATTCGCTCTCCGATGTGGACAAGCTGCTGGAAATCCAGGAGCTCTCCCAGAAGGAGGGCATCAATCTTGCCGGGATATCCCGCATTTTTGCGTTGCAGCAGGAGAATGAGCAACTGCGTCGGCAGAATGCCCGGTTGCGCAAGCGGGTTGCCGACCTACAGGAACATGTGGAACAGCGTCAGCTGTTGGACCATCGTGTGTTTGCTGCTGGCGCGGATGGCGATGTCGTCGTGTTCAAACGCGCCCAGGAACTGCGCGAACACCGTGCCCGTATGCGGGCGGCGAACGCGGGGCAGATCCCGGAAGGAGATCAGTACCCTGAACGCTTGCGTTACCCGGATGTCAGCGCGGAACTGGTGGTGTGGCGGCCCGTGCTCCCGCGTCCTCGAATTGAGGATTAGTCATCCGTGGGGGAGGCTGCGCGCTGAGTCTCTGAGCTTTTGGGTCTCTGAGTCTCGCCAGATCTACCTTTTGTGCACCAGATCTACCCTAGGAACCGCGACTTCGAATACGAACTGTAGAGCTCGCGGGACGAGCCGCCGAACTCGTCGATGCGACTCCTTCTCGAGGTAGGGGCCGGGGGCGAAAAGGCCACACCTTTTCGCCCCCGGCCCCTTCGCGGTTCCGGTTGCCTCGCGGTTCCGGTTGCTTCGCGGTTCCGTCACATGCCTTCGCCTGCGCCGGAACCGAGCTGCACGGCCGCTCCCTTTTCCGCAGCTTCCTTAATGGCGTTGAGGGCACGCAGCGTGGCGATCGCGTCGCTTGGAGTGACCACAGGTTCCTCTTCGCGGCGAACCACCCGAATGAAGTGCTTGAGCTGCATGGCGTGTGGCAATGCTTCGTCAACCGGCGGGATCTCGAGCTTGATGGGCTTGTGCCACGACGAGGCACCCTCATAGCTGAACAGGTGCAACCGCGGGAGCGAGAGCGCCCCCTTGGTTCCGGTGATGAAGTACGCGTCGGCATCAAACGGCCGGTACTGAGGATCCTCCCGCGCAGTCGTCTCCCAGTTCCAAGGAGAGGCGGCAGCATCGGAAATGGTGACCGACGCCAGCGCCCCGGACTCGAAGCGGATGTTGACCACGGCCGAGTCCTCGGTCTCGAAGTGGCGAGCCGCTGACGACTGGAATGCCTGCACCTCGCTGATCTCACCGATGAGCCACCGCATGAGGTCGATGTCATGCACCAGGTTCACCAGAATCGGGCCGGCTCCGGTGCGCCGCCGCCACTCGACATCGAAGTATTCGTCCTCCTTGTAGATGCAGTAGTGGAACGAGGCCGTGACGATCTGTCCGAGCGCTCCGGAAGCGATGATTTCGCGAGCCTTGGCCGCCTTGGGATTGTGACGCCTGTGCTGTCCAACCAGGACGGGAACCTCCGCCGTGACCGCCTCCTCGGCGAACGTCTGGGCATCGTCGAGGTTGTCGCTGATCGGCTTCTCGATGAGAGGGCAGATGTTGCGTGCGATGGCCAGGCGGGCGATGCGCAGATGCTCGTGGTTCGGCGTGGCGATGATGATGGCATCCGGCTTGACCTCATCCATCATTGTCTCCGGGTCAAGGAAGAAGGGCACGCCTGCGCCGTTGGCCACCTGCTGCGAGGTTTCCATGACATCCGAGATTGCGACCAGTTCCGCTTCGGGCTCGTCGCTGACGATTCGAATGTGGTTGCGGCCCATGGCGCCAGCGCCGACGACGGCGATTCGTACGGGATTCGACATGGTTGGTGGTACTCCTTTGCGTACGTCCAGTTTCTGTGGGTGCGTCACGAGCTACTGCTGTGCAACGAGTTCCTTCTTCCGCGCCTTGTCGGCGCGGTGGAGCAGAACGAGTAGAACCAGCCCGACTGCCGCGACGGCGGCTGCGACATAGAAGGCCGACTGGTAGGCATTGACGCCGGCCGTGGTGTCGATGAGCCGGGAGGCGATCTGCGGACCAACGAGTGAAGCGATGGCGTAGGCGAAGAACATGATGCCGTAGTTGATGCCGAAGTTCTTCAGTCCGAACTGCCGCGACGTCAGCGGTGGGAACACCACGAGTACTCCGCCGAATGATGCGCCCAGCAGGCACAGGAAGATCGCGAACATCACCGGCGAGGTGGAGATGGACAGTCCCAGTAGCCCAATGATGGTCAGGACGATGATGCCGGCAAGAGTGGTGACCTCACCGATCTTGTCGCACAGCTTTCCGGTGGTGAGGCGTCCGACCAGGTTGGCGGCCGTGTTGATCATGACAAAGTTGGCGGCCGTGACCGCATCGAACCCGAGCTGGGTTTGGACGATCGCCGAGAGCTTGCCGATGAGCATGAGACCGGAGGTGGCAGCAATTGCGAAGATCACCAGCATCAGCCAGAAGGTGGGAGTGCTGACCATCTGCTTGGGACCGTAGTTGACCTCCTGCGCCGCGGCGCTGTTCTTGTCCTCCGGGTTCCATCCGGCAGGTCGCCAATCAGGTGGGACAGGACGCATCAGTGCACCCGCGGTCCAGGACAGGACGAGGAATCCGACACCGATGTAGACGAAACCCTTCTGTCCGAAGCTGTCATTGAGGACAGCTCCAATCTTGGAGAGCATGATGCCGCCAATGGAGGCCGCGCACAGCAAAATGCCGTTCATGGTGCCGCGCTTTTCCGGGAACCAACGCAACGCAGTGTTGATGGCTGGGTTGTAGAGTAGTCCGTTTCCGGCTCCCGCGAGAAGGCCGTACGAGAGGTAGAGCATGGGGACATTCGTGGCGAACCCGGTGAGGATCCAACCGGCACCGAACACGGCGCCGCCGATGAAGGTGAGGCTGCGTGGTCCCGCCTTGTCGACGATTCTGCCCGAGAGAATTCCAAACAGCGCCATGACTGTTTGATAAAGGGTGAGTGCCAGTGCAACTTCGGAAGCGCTGCCCCCGGTGGCTGACTGGAGCGGCTGGTCGAAAACCGTGAAGACGTTTGCCGCGGAAACGACCCATACGGCGATGAAGGCACCAATGAACACGAAGTTACGATTGGCGATTCGATTGGGTTGAGACACTTTCTAGCCTCCTTGCTAGCGTGCTGGGAAAGCCCAGTGAGACGAGGCTTACGTCCTCTCATGTTAGGGATCACATGAATCATTGCGCGAGGGACGATTGTCCCGAATGGTACAAATTATATCAATTCCAGTTTAGTAACTAACCAGTACAAAGCTGATCAAACCCTGTCAATAGCGTGCTACTACATCTTTTAGGAAATTCCAACTCGCTAAATCGTTGTAATCTCAGCACTTATTGCACCCGTGAGGACAAAGGTCCTTTACGGTGGTGGGGGTCACCCATATGCTCGAGTCAGATGGCAGCAAGCATGTTTGTGCTATCTGGTTATATGCGAACACTCCAATGAGGGAGTAGGAGACAAGATGATTACGCAAAAGCCAAGAGACGCAGAAGAGTTCAGAGCTTACCTCAAGCAGATCCGTGAACTGGCCGAGGGGCCTTTCGAGGAGATGCAGAAAGAAGTTGAGGTTACCAACAAGTTCCCCGAGGAATTCTTCGAACTTTCAAAGCAGAACAGCCTCTACAAGATGTCCATGCCGGAGAAGTACGCTGGCTGGGGGTTGAACTGCTGGGAGATCTTCCAAGTGCAGGAGGAGTTCTCCCGCGGCCCCGGCGGCATGCGGATGCATCTGCACTATGCCGCCGACATGAACTGGCGCATCATGGATGAGTTCGCCTGCAAGGAACTCCATGACGAGGTCATGATGAAGTTCGCGAACAAGGACATCTTCGTGATCTTCGCCCTGACCGAGGAGACTGGAGGATCGGGAGCCGATCTCCACACCACCGCCGTTCGTGATGGCGACGACTACATCCTCAACGGGGAGAAGTACCTCATCTCCCACACCGATTGCTGCGAAGGTGCCTACGTCTTTGCCGTGACGGACCCGGAAGCCCCCAAGGACAAGCGCCTGTCCGGCTTCTTCGTCCCCAACGATGTCGAAGGATACGAGATCGTTGACATGCCGCACATGATGGGTTGCCGGGGAGCGGGTCATGCCGGCCTGAAGTTCACCAATCTGCGCCTGCCCAAGAAGTATCTTCTGGGTGAAGAGGGCCAGGGCCTCGAGATCTCGATCTCTGCGCTCTCCCTGTCCCGCGCCCACATTGCCGTGTCCAACCTGGGTATGGCACAGCGAATGCTGGAGATGACCATCCGTCGGGCCAAGGATCGCGTGACCTTCGGCAAGCCGCTGGTTGCCCGCCAGGCCATTCAGGGCTACATCGCGGAGATGGGCACCCACATCTACGCACTGCGCCAGATGGTGAAGGACATCGCGGAGGATTACGACGCGGGCAAGGACATCGAGCAGAAGGCGGCAATGTCCAAGCTCTTCTCGATCCAAACCGTGAAGCTGGTCTCCGACTACATGTTGGAGATCTTCGGTGGCATCGGATACTTCGAGGACAACCCGTACGGACCGGTTGAGCGCATGTACCGCGACTGCCGCGCCATGTGGCTCGAGGAAGGCCCGCCAACCGTGCAGCGCCTGACCTCCTCGCGCAAGCTCATCGCCAATGGCGGCAACACGTGGGGAATTGACCCGGCAACGGGTCAGGAAATCAATGATCCGGTCAAGGATGTCAGGATCGCCAACTAGTGCATATTTCGGCTGGAGTCGATCGCAGCGGCTCCAGCCGAAGTACTATCGGAAAGGCCGAATAGCATGTTGCCGCTCGAAGGACTCAAAGTCCTCGATATGACCACGTTCCTTGCTGCACCGACGGCGCTTCGCATCATGGGGGAATGGGGAGCAGACGTCATCAAGATTGAGCAGCCCAAGGGCGACCCTTGCCGCGTGCAGGGTGCAGTGTTCAATACCCCCTACACGGACGCGGAGAACATTGGCTTCGACTTCGCGAACATCAACAAGCGTTTCATCACCTTGGACCTTCGGGTTGACGAAGGCAAGCAGGTGATGGACAAGCTGCTCTCGGAGGCGGACGTATTCCTCACCTCCACACGCATCAAATCCCTGAAGAAGCTGGGCTACGACTTCGATACCCTGCACGAGAAGTATCCGCGCTTGGTAATGGCACAGGTTCTGGGCTTTGGTCAGAAGGGACCACTCAAGGATGCGGCAGGCTTTGACGTGACGGCGTACATGTCGCGCGGCGGCGTCTACCACACGCTGTTGAACCGAGGCTCTGACCCGATGATCCCCACCAACGGGTTCGGCGATTTCCAGATCGCTTCCACGATTCTGGCGGGTGTCATGGCCGCGTTGTACGCACGTGAGCGCACGGGGCTTGGCGACTACGTGACGACGTCGTTGTTCCACTGCGGAGTCTGGGCCATCAATACGGCCATGGTCTCCGCGCAGTACGGCAACGAATTCCCCAAGGATCGCCGCGAGGTCATCAATCCCTTCAACAACACCTACTTCACATCGGATGATCAGCTGATGACGGTGTGCGCTCCGGAGTACGACCGCGACTACAACAAGATCATGGCATTGCTCGGGCGCGAGGATCTCGTGGATGACGAACGTTACGCGATCTGCGACCACGTCAACGCGACCAAGGCCAACGGGGAGGTCGTGGACATCCTTGACGATGCCTTCCGCAAGCATCCCCTCAGTTATTGGTTGGACAAACTCCATGAGGCCGATGTGCCGGTTGAGAAGTGCCAGCTGCCAAACGACATCTACGAGGACGAGCAGGCATGGGCGAACGATGTGCTGCGTACGATCCACTACCCACAGACGGGCAATGATCGCATCATCCCCACGAATCCGGTTCGATTCGAATCGTCGGGGGACCCGGAGCTGAGGCTGTCCAAGTCGCAAGGAACGGACACCGAAGAGGTTCTGGTGGAGCTGGGCTATGCGCCGGAGGAAGTCCGGGCAATCCTCGCTTCGGGCGGTGCCCAGGGCAAGTTCGTTCGCGGCTAGGAGGAGAAGAACATGGCTCAGATGTACACAGAGGACCAAGAGCTCCTCATCGAGACGATTCGCGAATTCGGGCGCACGGAAATACAACCCAGTGTTTCCGAACGGGACAGGGATTCCATCTGCGAACTGGAGACGTTCCGTTCGGCTTTCGAGGCGGACCTCCATCTGCTGGAAATCCCGGAGCGTTTCGGGGGTATGGGAATGGACTACCAGACCGGTGCCATGGCCTTCGAGGAGCTGGGTTACTGGGATGCCGGGTACGCAATTTCTCTCGTGACCACGTTCGTTGCCATGCGCAATGTCATGATGTTCGGCACCGAGGAGCAGACGCAGCATTTTGCGGATCAGATCGTCGGTGGAGGGCTCGGCGCCTTCTGCCTCACCGAGCCATCGGCGGGATCCGATGCTGGGGCACTTTCGACGACGGCGGTGCGTGACGGCGACGAGTACGTCATCAACGGCTCGAAGTGCTGGATCACCAATGGTGCGATCGCGAACGTCTACGCGGTTCTTGCCAAGACGGATCCCTCCAAGGGCAACCGCGGCATTTCCTGCTTCATCGTGGAGGCGGATCGCCCCGGGGTGGAGCACGGTGCCCACGAGGACAAGATGGGTCTGCGCACCTCCAACACCTGCGACGTCGTCTTCCGCGACGTCCGTGTTCCCGCCAGCAATCTGGTGGGCGAGGAAGGGCAGGGTTTCAAGATCGCCCTGTCCGGCCTGGACGTATCCCGTGCCTTCATGGCGACCATCTCGGTGGGCATGATGCAGCGCGCGCTCGATGAGTCGGTGCGCTATGCCAAGGAACGCAAGCAGTTCAAGAAGCCGATCATCGAGTTCCAGATGGTGCAGGAAATGCTGGCTTCCATGGCCACCAAGGTGGAGGCCTCACGCTGTCTCGTCCAGAACACCATGCGGATGATTGATGCCGGACTCAGTGTGGAGAAGGAAGGTTCCATCACGAAGAAGTTCGTCACCGACGAGCTCCAGAGGGTCGTCTCCGACGCCGTGCAGATCCACGGCGGAAACGGCTATTCGCGCCAGTATCCCGTGGAGAAGATCATGCGAGATGCCAAGATCTTCCAGATCATGGAGGGAACCAACCAGATCCAATCCATGGTCATCGCAAAGTGCCTCACAAGGGAACACAACTAGCGCGCCCACTGGTCGGGTGCCCGCATCAGCATTGACGTGGGCACCCGGTCCGGGGGAGGGGATTGGCATGGGTGTCATTTCGGCAAGTGACCGGGCCTCCAGAGCTCTGGAGCGGGCCCGAGAATATCGGCGCAAGGGACTGTGGGGAGACGCCTCAATTCTTGACTGGTTCAGGCTGTCTGTGCGTGGCTCGGGTGAGCGATGCGCCGTCGTCGACCGTCTTGGGCGGCAGCTGACCTTTCGCGAGCTGGACGCCGAATCCTCAACCTTGGCCCTGTGGATGATCGAGCGCGGTGTCCGGCCCGGGGACATTGTTGGCATTCAACTTCCCAACTGGTGTGAGTTCACTGTTGTCTACGCTGCGTGCTTGAAAGTGGGTGCGGTCGTCAACCCGCTTCCCACGAACCTGCGCCTGGCGGAACTGACACACATCACCCGGCAGTGCAAGACTGTCATGACCTTTCATCCCACCAAGTTCAGGCACACGGAGTTCGAGGAGATGGCGCAGAAGTTGCGACGGGTCTCGACCACGGTGCGTGATTGCGTACTCGTCGATCGACTCGGAGTCCCCGCGCGAGAACTTCCCACGTTGAACCGGATAGTCGAGGTTCCGGACGTATTGCCCCGGGTCATGGAGCATGAGGCGTCCGGAGACGATCTGGCGGCCGTCCTTTTCACGTCGGGTTCGGAGGCGGAGCCCAAGGGCGTGATGCTCTCCCACAACAATCTGATCTCCTCGGAGCGCTCCTTCGCTGCGACCCTCAACATTACGTGGTCGGACTCGATGTTCATGCCCGCCCCGGTTGGTCACGCCACAGGGTTCATGCACGGGGTGACGATGCCGCTCATCGCCCAGATCCCGTCCGTACTTTGTGACAGCACCGACGGAGTGGACATGCTCGACATGCTGTGCAAGTACGAGGCCACCGGCGGAATGGCGGTTCCCGCGATCGCGGAGAGCATCCTGGAGCATTGTGTGGCCTCGGGTCGTGGGCTTCCGGCTCTTCGTTTCCTGTGCTGCGGAGGCTCGCCGGTTCCACGAGAGCTGATGCGGCGAGCACGCGGGCAAGGGGTGGATCTCTATTCGGTATACGGTTCCACGGAATCGGCGCCGCACACCATGACCACCTTCAGCGACACCGCGGAACGAGTCATTCAGACGGATGGGCGCCCCTGCTGGGGAACCGAGATCAAGGTGGTCGATCCGGCCACCCGTGAATCAGTGGAGCCCGGCCAACCGGGCGAGGAGGCGTCTCGAGGCCCGGCGGTCTTCATGGGGTATCTCAACCAACCGGAGCTGACGGCAGCCGTCGTCGATGACGACGGCTGGTACTACTCAGGGGATCTGTGTGTCATGGACCCCGACGGCTACATCCGAATCACCGGGCGACTGAAGGATGTCATCATCCGCGGAGGAGAGAACATCGCCGCCGCGGAGGTGGAACTGATTCTGCGGTCCCATCCGCGGATACGGGAGGTCGCCGTCATCGGGATCGACGATCCGGTTCTTGGGCAACGGGTGGGTGCCTGCATTGTGAGCCGCGACGGCGGCGCCGTGACCATACCCGAGCTGCGGGAGTTCTTCATCGCACGGGATTTCGCCAAGTTCAAGATTCCCGAGCAGGTCTTCTTGTTGGACCAGATGCCACTGACCAGTTCCGGGAAGATCTCCAAGGGGCGGCTCCGCAAACGCTACGGAGCCGGGCGAGAGCGCGGCGGAGGCCAAGAGTGACGGCAGGCTTTCGTGCGCGGACCGATACTGGGCGTTCGTGCGCGGTGGGATGCGGGGCGGTCCTGATCACCTCATGCCATTACCGGCTGCTCACCTGCCCGGGCGTGGATTCTTGAGAACGAAGCGGAGAACGGCGTCCTCAATCATTGTCCGGATGTGCGGTGATTCCTCCGGCCCGAGCATATCGCGTCCGAAGAGGATGTTGAAGCTCCCGCGGTGTTCGATGCGATTGAGTGCGAGAGCTGAAAGCACCTGATGGACGTCAATGGCGCTGGGTGCGGCGTCGTCGTCGCGGAAGATACCGGACTCGCGGCCACGGGCCAGAATGTCGTCAAGAATCCCGAGCGTTTTCTCGTTGATGGTCATGAGCTCGGGAGTCTGCGCGATCGTGGCGCCCTCGAACTGTAGATTCTCATAGGCGATGATCTGGACGGCATCGGTATTGCGCTCGAAATGCTGCAAGGTCTCGCGTGTCAGAATGCGCAGGGCGGCCTCGGGTTCCAGGCTCTCCGGATGAAGATCGATTTCGCGATGGCGGATGCGGGCGTAGGACTCCTTGAGGACCTCTCTGTACAGTCCAGCCTTGGAGCCGAAGTAGTAATAGATCATTCGTTTCGAGGTATTGGTCTTTGACGCAATGACGTCAATTCGCCCACCGAGCGGACCCTTGTGAGCAAACTCTTTGGTTGCTGCATCGAGGATTTCACGCTGCGTCAGTTCTGGGTCGCGGCGCGGGTTGCGGGCAATGGCGCTCGTGGACATCAGGAAAACTACCGCTCTCTCAATTTCTTCATGGGAACGGTTGAACTCTACTCGGATTTTTTCCGAATTGAATTTCCGTGTTTTTCCCGGACCGGATTCCCGCGACAATTGACGATTGAGCCGACGTGCCGCGGCCCGTTGCTGGATTTCCGGAATCTCCTACCTGTGCAGGGGAATCATGCTGATTGCGCCCGAAGGGCATTCCTGCGCGCAGATTCCGCAACCCTTGCAGTAGTCCTCGCGCACCGTGTAGCCCGTGGTGCTTTTCTCGATCGCGTTGTCCGGGCAAACGGCGTAGCAGTTGTCGCACAGGAAGCACGAGCCGCAGCACATGCAACGTGAGGCCTCAGCTATCACCTGCGGGCCGGTACCGGAGGGGCCGGCATCGAGTTGTGCGGGCGCCCGGTCCACAAGGATGTTGGCAGGGTGCGGATCGTAGTACCAAGGGTTCAGGACGTCGGATCTCGCCACGACCGGCTCGAGTGGCCCAGCTGAGGTGGGTGAGATGGCTGGGGTGGGGGATGCGGGTGAAGTTTGGGACACGGGTGAAGCCGGGGAGGTCGCTCCTTGGAGGAAATCGCTGAGGGCCCGTGCCGCCGCGGTTCCCCGGCCGATGGATACCGTGCATGTTCGCCGCGTGCGCCCGCCGCGGTGAATCGGCTGGCTCCATACGGTCTGGCCAGCGACGATGGCCATGCAGGTCGAGGCGCCCGTCGCCCAGATGACACCATCGTAGGTGGGGAGAATGTCCTGGACCTTGAGGATGGTGACCTTGGTGTGGTGAGCGACCCCCATGTTGAGGATTCTCTCGATCTCCGCACCCAGAATGCCCTTGGGCAGCCGGTTCTCACTGATCGAATAGTGCAGCATTCCGCCCAAGGAGCGCCGCGACTCGTAAAGAACAACCTCGAGTCCGGCTCGCCGCAAGTGGTAGGCGGCTGCCAGCCCGCACGGACCCGATCCGACGACGGCGACCCGGCCCGGCACGGAGGTGGTGGGTTGCGGGAATCTCCATCCCTGCGCGAGGGCGTACTCGCCAATGCTTCCTTCAAGATCGCGGATCCTGAGGGCTCCACCGAAGTCCTTCCTGTTGCATTCCTGCTCGCAGGAGGCGTAGCAGATTCGCCCCATGGTGGCTGGAAGGGGATTCGTGGTCGTGATGACCTGCCAGGCTTGGTGGATGGCGTCCCGATCCGCGTTCTGCAAGGCCAGTATCCACTCGCGTACCGGCTCACCCGCGTGGCATGAAGCCGCACACGGCGGGGTGAGCGTGGAGAAACGGGGAGTTTCGGTGCGCCAACTACCTGTGTGATTGCTCAATGACGAGCCTGGGATCAGGGTGACGCCGAACATGAGTCATACCCTTCGATTCGTGGTGGCTTCCCGGGTGGTCCGCGGTCGCTGCGTTGCGCCTTGTTTCGCATTGTAGGCGCTTTTGCATCGAAGCATAAGGGCGATGGGCTCATTTGTACCATACAGTTAATTTGAGTCATTACGTTTATTCGTATTGCGGTCAACTTTCCAACTCAGCTTCTTCAAAATGGCACAAAATGCTTGTAATCTAGTGGGTGAGAACCGTATGTGGAGGTCACGAGAGTGACAGGCCAGTCGTAACCAAATAGTTCAATGCCAGAGTGGGTGTGAGAATTTTGGTGAAGGAAATATTCTGCGAATTCCGGAATGACGGGTCAGGCACTCCGCGTGCGGAACCTTGTGTACTGGATAGTGAAACCTGTCGGAGCGGCCGCATGAAGGCTGCGAGTCCGGCGCCGGTGAGTGCCTTTCAAGGCCTCGCACAATACTGGAAGAGACTGAAATGACTGTTGTTGTGGCTTACAAGTACGCCTCCAACCCCCAGGATGCATCAGTGGATGTGGACGGGAAAGTGAATTGGTCACGGGCCAAGCCTGCGGTGAGCGAGTACGATCCCGTCGCCATCGCGCTGGGAAGTCGCCTTGCGCGTGAGGCGGGAAGCGAGATTGTGGGAGTCAGCGTGGGAAACTCTGCGCTCTCCAGCTCCTTGGCGAAGAAAAACGCGATGTCCAAGGGTCTTGACCGGGCATTGATTGTTGCCGACGATGCCGTCTCCGGATGGAACGCCAGCGCGGTTGCGTCCGCGCTCGCGGCTCTCGTGGGGCAGGAAAGCGATGTCGATATCCTCCTCACCGGCGATTCCTCCATTGATGAGGGCTCCAGAATGATGTCGGCGCTCGTCGCCGGATACCTGGGTTGGCCCTGCCTCCAGGAGGTGCTGGACGTCCAGAAGACAGAAGGAGGCTACGTCATCACGCAAGCCGTCAAGGGCGGGAAGCGGCAGGTGGAGGTGAGCGGCCCCGTCGTCGTCGCCACCACGTCCGATGCGGTGACGGTCAAGGTCCCCTCAATGAAGGAGATTCTCGCTGCGGGCAAGAAGCCGGTGACGGTGGCCCCCGTGGACGAACTCGATGTTGCCGATGTGAGCATTGCCGTTGACGGTCGCAGCAAACCCGAACCGAAGGCGCGGAAGAACAAGATCTTCAAGGGAGATGGCGCCGTCTCCGATCTGGTCTCCGCTTTGCGCGCTGATGGCATTCTCTAAGGAAGTAGGAAAAGATCATGGCACACACGTGGATCATTGCAGTTGAGCCCAACATCTCTCACCTGGTGACGCTCGGTAGAGCAATTGGCGGTGAGGTCAATGCGATTGTCGTCGGTGACGCCCCGGTTGCCGGCGTGGACCGCGTCATTCGGATCCCGCTGGAGGAAGGAACCCCGGCGGAGGCGGCAGGTCCGGCCGTCAGCGCGGCGCTCTCGTTGCAGGACGGGGATGTGGTTCTGTCAGCCAACAGTCCGGCCGAGCGCGTGCTGGCGGGCGCGGTGGCAGGTACGCTGCGGCTCCCCTTCCTGCCCGGTGTCAAGAATCTGGCCGCGGGCGGAGCCAGCCTCAGCCGGTTCGGAGGGATCGCGAACGAGTCGGTTTCCTTCACGTCTGCCGTTGTTGCGGTGGTGGATGGCGGGCAGATCGTGGAGGGTGAGCAGCCACCCGAGGAGCAGGCAACCGGTGAGTCCCACCAGATGAAGGTCATCGGCCAGGAACTCGTGGAGGTTGAAGAGGTGGATCTGGCAAGTGCCAAGCGAATCGTCGCCGCCGGCCGCGGATTCAAGACCAAGGAGGATCTTCATCTCGCAGTGGAGCTCGCAGGCGTGCTCGGCGCGGAGGTGGCTTGCTCTCGACCTTTGGCCGAAGGCGCGGAGTGGTTGCAGCGCAACCGCTACATTGGAGTCTCCGGGCAACACGTCAACCCGGAGCTCTACGTCGCCGTCGGTATCTCCGGGCAGATCCAGCACACCGTGGGGATGAACGAATCCGAGACCGTCATCGCCATCAACGGCGACGAGAATGCGCCCATCTTCGGCATCGCCGATTACGGTGTCGTTGGCGATCTCTATGAGGTCCTGCCTGCTCTCACGCAGGGCATTGAGTAGGCCATCGTGTCTGAAGAACTCGAATACGACTTTGACGTCATCGTCGTGGGTGGCGGTGTCGCCGGGAACGTATGCGCCCACCTGTTGGCGCGTGACGGGCACGAGGTGCTGCTTGTGGAGCGAGGCGTGGAACCCGGGTCGAAGAACCTGTCCGGAGGCATCTTCTACTGCCGGATCATGGAGCAAATCTTCCCCGAGTTCCTGACCGAGGCACCGATCGAACGCCGAATCACACGCAACAGCCTGAGCTTCATGAACTCCACGTCCGCCGTGAACGTTGACTACTGGGACCAGCGGCTTGCCGATCCGGTCAATGCAGTCAGCGTGCTGCGGGCGAAGTTCGATCCGTGGTTGGCTGAGAAGTGTGAGGAAGCCGGGGTCACCGTGATGCCCGGAATCAAGGTGGACGAACTCCTGCGCGAGGGCGACCAGTTCGTGGGAGTCCGTGCCGGAGAGGACGAGCTGCGAGCCCGAGTGGTGGTTGCTGCCGACGGCGTCAATTCCTTCCTTTCACAATATGCCGGTGTTCGTGCCAAGGAGCCGATGGAGAATCTGGCGGTTGGAGTCAAGTCGGTCATCTCGCTTGGGGAGGAGAAGATCCGCGATCGCTTCAATCTGACGGGGGAAGAAGGAGCAGCCTACGCGATCGTTGGTGACTGCACGCAGGGTGTTGCGGGCGGTGGTTTCATGTATACCAACACGGATACCGTCTCGATCGGAATTGTTGCCCGGCTCGATGATCTGGCGGACAAGGGGAAATCCTCCTCCGAACTGCACGATCACTTTCTTTCTCACCCGTTCATCAAGCCGTTTCTGGAGGGTGGTGAGCTGCTCGAGTACGGCTGCCACCTCATTGCCGAGGGCGGCAAGAAGATGCAGCATGATCTGGTGCGCGGAGGGCTTGTAGTGATCGGCGACGCCGCAGGGTTTACTCTCAACACCGGATTCACCGTGCGCGGAATGGACCTTGCCGCGGGAAGCGCACAGGCCGCGGCCAAGGCGATTCACGCCGCTCTCGAGGCGGGTGACTACTCGCAGGAATCGTTGCAGCGTTACGTGACTGAATACGAGTCCACGTTCGTCGGAAAGGACATGGACACCTACGCCAAGGCTCCGGATTTCCTCGAGAACGAGGAAATGTACGGGGCCGTGGGAGAGCTGGTCTCCGATATCCTCTACGGCATCTACAACCTGGACACCTCCCCGCGCAAGCACTTGTTGCCAACGGTTCTGGGCGCGTTGAAGAAATCGCGGGTGAAGCTGCGGCGTTGGGTGAAGATCGGCTACCAAGCAGTGAGGGCGATGTGACATGGCAGATTATGTTGAGAAGTCGGTGACCGAACGCCTCGCGGGCAACGTCTACGAGGTGGACGAGGAGAACTGCCACATCGAAGTCAATCAGGCCATCGCCAAGGCGACGGGTACCGGGAAACTACTGGTCAAGGTATGTCCCGCCCACGTGTATTCGGAGCGTGAGGACGGAACGATCGCAGTCGAGTACGCGGCCTGTCTGGAGTGTGGTACCTGCTTGGCGGTGGCGGCTCCGGGAGCGCTGACGTGGCACTACCCGGAGGGCGGCATGGGAATCATGTTCCGGGAGGGGTAGCGGATTGGTTGCGTGAGGGTGGATTGGTCGCGTGAGAGGGCCGTATCAATGGTTCGGCGGCGGCGTGGTCAATGGTTTGGCAGCTTCGTCGGCGAACTCTAACGTTTGGTCACGAAGTCGCGGTTCTACGGGTAGATCTCGAGCACAAAGGTAAGACTTCGTGAAACTCAGGGCGCCCCCAAGGGAGTGGGCTGGGAAGGGCGCCGACCGTGCTGAGCCGCAACCCTGAGGTATCAGGATCTACCTGCACGGACGTCACAGTTCGGTCTTGGTTTTGGAGACATTTTGGGACTCACGTCCGGCGTGAAGCCAACACCATGGTCTCGGTGTGATTCGTCTGCGGGAACATGTCGAATACTCGAACCTCGCGCGGCTGGAATCCTGGCATTGCCGCGAGGTCCTTGGCGAGCGTCACAGGGTTGCAACTGGAATAGATGAGGTGGCGGGCGCCAGAACTCTCAATCCACTCGGCAAGTTTGCCGATCCCTCGCCGTGGTGGATTGACGATGAGGATGTCTGGAGCGCCTCCCTCTGCACGGGCGGCGGCATTGGCATCGCCCGTGCGAAAGCGGACGGGACCAATGAGCGGGCTACTTGAGGCTGCTCCGGGGAACTCCTGCCGACCGAAGTTCCGCTGCGCGAGTTTCCGGGCGGCCAGTCGTGCGCTCCGAACAGCTTGCTCGGAGATCTCCACTCCCAGAACCTCCCTGCCCGGACCGCCGCAGTGCAGTGCGAAGCCGCCGACTCCGCAGTAGAGGTCCCATATCTGGAGTGGGCTCCGTTCCAAAGCGCGAGTCTCCGGCATGTATCTTTCCCCAGAGGCAGAGGCACTTGCCGGATCGGTCAAGGCCCGAGACCTGGTGACGTGCGCGGGGCGATCGTCGTCGTGCTCCTGTGGAGACAGCCAACTTCCTCTTCCGGGAGCGAGATCCCAGGTAATTTCCTCATCCTCGGTAGTGGAAGCGTGCTTCCACCCTTCGGATTTCGTCATTGAGCGGTCGCGTGAACGGGTTCCCGCACCTCGGACTTCGTCGTCGTGCTCCTGCGGAGACAGCCGACTTCCTCTTCCTCGGTCGCGTGAACGGGTTCCCGCACCTCGGACTTCGTCGTCGTGGACGAGACCATTGATCCACTCGCTGGCCTGGGCGTAGAGACCCCGTGCCACGGCGGTGTTCGTTTGGAAGAAGGACTGTGGGCGCAGGTAGAGGGTGACGCCGCCGAGCCGCATCGGCAGTACTTCCTGTTCGGTCAGGATGATTTCCTCGTGGCCCTCCGGCACCGCCTTGCGCTCTGGTAACAGGTTGACCGTCGCGACGGCGATCTGCGGCAGCTCCTCCCGCAGCCATGGCAGGTGCTTGCGGATGCGGACGAGCGATTCCGTCGAGCGCAGCACGAAGCGAACCATCAGGTCCCGATCAGGAGAGATCGAGGCAATGATGTTCTTGAGTTCCCCGCGGCCCGATACCACGTCGAAGGGCGTGAGGTGCGCGCGACCGATGAACTGCAACAGAACCGGAAAGGTCTCCGCCAGAGTGGGCTCGTAGAGGCCACACTCGCGCAGGTCAACGCCTCGACCGCCCGGTCCCAGAATGCCGAGCGTTGGCTGTTCGATGCTCCCTCCCACAACCAGCTTCGCCTTGTTGCGGAAGCCGGATTCCCCTGACTCGAAGGGCGCGTGCCACGTCAGTTCTGGCCATGCGCCAAGAAGCTCGCGCACGTGTGCTTCCTTCGCGGAGATTTGCGCAGAGTAGGGCACACCCATCAGGGCGCAGGACCGGCACACATCCGCGTCAAAGTAGTCGCATTGCATTGCTCCAGCCTAGCGGCTGCATTGTCCCAACCTGCCGGGCGATCTCAGGAGCGGCCGATTGCGTTTTGGAGCGGCCGATAGCGTGCACATCCATTGATGGAGTAAGCGGCTGGCTGGGTCGCGTCGGTTGAACCGGCGCAACGCGTCTCAACTCACGCCCCCAGTTGCGTCGGTGCCAGACGGGTCAGGCTCAGAGTGATGTTCCCGTTGCCATGGACATCCTCCGAGATAGCGGCGGAGGACTCCAGCATGAGCATTTCCGCACCCGTCTTGGGGCGTGCCTTCGGCAACGCCCGGGTACCCGAACAGCGTGAACTGACAACCGCGGAAGAACCGAACGTACATGATGATTCCATCGCTCTCCCGACGGTAATGACCGACGGTGTTCGTGCAGGTCAGCCAATCCGGCATCTCCAAGTATGCGAGAACGGGCTGGCGATCAGTCCACGGGGTCAGAACCACGTGGCCTGGGCCGGTTTGATTCTCTCCATGATTTTGTCAACGATGATGGTGGCGTTGATCGGATTTGTATCCATCGGCTCCGGGGGCTTCGTTACCTGGGATTGAATCGTCCCCATTCTGTTGAACGGCGAAAGCGCGTCCAGATCAAGCTGTGAAATGGGTCCAGACATGAATTCGCTTGGTTTGCTGGTGGCGTGAGCGTGCCACGGCGTACCTTCATTTCATGAGCAATGGAGCAGGTACGAGTCGCGACATCAGAAATCCCGAAAACGTGGGCTTCGCCGGCGCCAATCCCGCGACAAAGAGGAGTCCGGTCGATACGGATCCGGTCAACGTCGTCGTCATTCCCGACTCCTTCAAGGGGACGCTCTCGGCGAGCGATGTTGCTCGGGCAATGAGTCAGGGTATCGCGAAGGCGGCGGCCAGCCATGACATCGCAGTGAACATCACGGAGATTCCTTTTGCCGATGGCGGCGAAGGGACGCTCGACGCCGTGCTCGCGGCATGGGGCACCGATACTCATACGTGCGATTCCCGTGACGCGCTCGGACGGCCTCTTGCTTCCGGTTACGGCATCTCTCCCGACGGTTCCATTGGGCTGGTCGAAGCCGCACAAGCGAATGGCCTTGCCGCGGTCAGTGATGTACCGCTGCGCCCACGCGAGGCCAGCACTCGAGGTGTGGGTCGGATTGTGCACGAAGTTCTTGAGCGAGGTGTCGAGGAGCTTCTGCTGACCGTGGGTGGTTCGGCCACGACCGACGGCGGCACCGGCCTGCTTCGTGAGCTCGGCGCGCGTTTTCTCGATGAGGACGGTGTGGAGATTCCCGATGGTGGCGGTGCACTCACCAATCTGGCAACAATTGACTTCTCGGGCCTTGAACCGGCGGTGTGGGGTGTGAGGTGGAAGATCGCCGTCGACGTCACGAATCCGCTGACGGGGCCTCGCGGGGCCGCGCACGTTTTTGGGCCCCAGAAGGGTGCGGACCAGAACGACGTCGCAATCCTTGACGCGGGACTCGTGAACTTGGCGCGAGTGGTTCGCGAGGCTGGCGGCAAGGAAATCGGGGAGATCGCCGGACTCGGTGCCGCAGGCGGCATTGCTGCAATCTTGTATGCGTTCTTTGATGTTGAACTCATACCCGGCTGGGAGCTCGTCAGCGAGGCGCTCAACGCCCGCGAGCTGGTGGCGCAGGCGGACCTGGTGCTGACCGGAGAGGGCAGGTTTGACAGCCAGTCGATCGATGGCAAGGTCATTCATGGGGTGCGGCAGTTGACCCCCGAGCATGCTCCCCTCGTGGTGATCGCCGGGGGAGTGGACCTCATTCCAGAGGACATGGAGCGCTCCGGAGTAACCGCTGCCTATTCCATCTGTCCGGGCCCGATCACCTTGGAGGAGGTTGCCCCGCGTACCGCGGAGCTTGTGGAGCGTATGGCCTATCAGGTGGGCCGCCTCCGCTGGGCGTGAGTGTGCGTCGAAGTTCCCGCTGTTGGGTGCGTCCGGTGGGCTCCACGTCCGCCGTGCGTCGAACTCTACAGTTAGTGCGCGAGGTCTACAGTTAGAAGCGCGACTTCGACTGCTAAAGGTAGATCTCGGTGCGGGGTCTTTTTCTCCCCAGATCCAGTTCGTGCATGTCTTGTCCACAGGGTCGGGACAACCATCGGGTGACATTCGTGATTTCTGGCTGAATTCAAGGATGGTACTTCATCGTGACAGCCTCTTGACCAGGGCACAGATCGGCCCTGTGGGGAGGCGGGAGCTTCCTGCGCTTGGTTACATTCGGATTCGGCGCGGAGTCTATCTTCCCGAGGCACAGCTGCCATCGGATGCGCCTCGATGGGAGATTCGGCGCGCAATAAGCCAGGCGCGGGCGCTTTCGGTGTCGGTCGCGCGCCGGGGTACAGCTGTGCCAGTCTTGTCGCTGGAATCGGCGCTGGCTCTCCATGGCTTGGACACATGGACCAATACAGTGGACATCTCGTATCGGATCGAATCGAACACAGGTCGGCGACGTCTGCTAAATCTGGAACCGATCAGGGCTGCTGGGGTGGACATCTGTGCCGTGACGGAACGGCAGCTGATGAGTGCGCCACCACGAAGCAACACGTTGCGGGTCAGTGGTGTTCTCACGGCCGCGCTTGGAGTCGTTGCGTTGGACTGTGCACGTTATCTTCATCCTCTGGCCGCGACAGTGGCCGTGAGTTCGGTGCTCCGACACGCCAGCGGATTTGATCCGCGCAACCTTGCTCGTTGCCGTGCGATGGAGTCGAAGGCAAGGGACCTCATTCGACGTGATCTCACGGCGATTTCTGGTCGGAGAGATTGCCGTCAGGCCGCCGCAGTCGTGAATATTGCGGACGCTGGAATCCAGACTCCGGGAGAGGGCTACATGTGGTGGTTGTTGCATTGCATGCTTTCGGAGAAGTGTCTGCGAGATCTCGTCACCCAGTGGCCGATCGTGTTGGAGGGCAGGCGATATTTTCCCGACGCAGCCTTGCCGAAAAAGAAGGTCCTCTTCGAATTTGATGGTTTTGGGAAGATCCCGGAGAACGAACGTGAGTTCCTCACCCGGCAGCGTGCATTTCTCAGTGCAGGCTGGACGCCCATACGCGTTGATCAAGGTCAACTGGACCATCCCAGTGCACTCATCGACTACCTCATGCGTGAATTGCACGGCTGCGGTGTTGCCGCCCACTATCCCAGTGGAACACTGTGGAAGCCACTCACTCGCGCATTGTTGGCCCCCGAGAGGAGGTTCTGATCGGCTGCGTACGGCTCCTTCGGCTCATAGCTGAGAATCCTCTGATAGTGACCCGCGGCGCGGCGGGCTGCCGCAAATCAGAGTAGGCTGGCTGGGCGTTTCGCGCCGGATCGTCCTGTTGCCGGTCCCGGATTGACGTGCAAATTGTTCAAGCTACATGTGGGGAGGGACGTATGAAGTCGCTGGGCAGGATCCTGGTGTTCACCAAGAAGCTCACGCCGTACTACATCGCCATTGTTGTGGCATCACTGTTCGTTACGGCCGCTGGGATAACGGTACCTTTCATCATCGGTCACGCCACGGATACCGCAGTAAACGCCGTCGCAGGCTCCGTGGAAGTCAGTGACGCCATTGTCAAAGTGTTGTGGCTGGCGGGAGCGTTCTTCGCAGTGGACGTGCTGTCCACAATCATCTCCTCGATCGGGGGATACTACGGCGACATCATGAGTCAGAAGATGCGTTCGATCCTGTCGGTACGCTATTACGAGAAGCTTCTGACTCTCCCCCAGAAGTACTTTGACAACGAACTCACCGGCACGATCACGTCACGTCTGAACCGATCGATCACCGAGGTCACAAACTTCGCGAAGTTCTTTGCCAACAACTTTTTCACGACGATCCTGACCGTGGTGGCAGTGTTGGGTATCTCGGCGATGTTCTCCCCTTGGCTGACGCTGTTGCTGATGATCGTCTTCCCCGTCTACATGTGGTTGACGGCCCTGACATCACGCCGCTGGCAAGGTATCGAAGGCAAGAAGAACGAGCAGATTGACCTGGCGGGAGGCCGCTTCAACGAGGTGATTGGCCAGATTCGCGTCGTCAAGTCCTTCGTCCAGGAGCTGCGCGAGCTCAAGCATTTCACGAGCCGGTACGACAGGACGATCGACCATACCGCCGATCAGTCCTACCACTGGCATTGGATGGACTTCGCGCGCCGCGCCTTCATGTCCCTCGTGTTCTTCGGCATCTACGCCATCATCTTCGTGAGCACCGTGAACGGCAGCTTCAGCGTGGGTGACATGGTGCTCCTCATCCAGCTCGTGGCCCTCGCCCGCCAGCCCATCGGCTCGATGAGCTATATCGTGGACACCGCGCAGCACGCCATCGCCGGTTCGAAGGATTACTTCGAAGTCATGGCGCTCGAACCCGCTCGCCGCCCGGCCCTCGCGGACGAAGTCGCCGAAGCTCGCGAGGCAGGAACCCTTCCGGAAGCTCTGGTTGAGATGTCCGGCTCCATTGCGCCGGAGCCCTCCCCATCGGTACCAGAGCCCAACCAATTCGCACTGGAAGACGCCGAACGCTCTGTGGGCCCCGTCGATTTTGCGGCGCGGTCCGAGCGCGCAGATGTGGCGGTGTCATTTGAGGACGTCACCTTCGGATACGACGAGGATCCCGACGTCCTCACCGATGTCAGCTTCGATATCAAGCGCGGCGAGCGCGTGGCGTTCGTGGGAGAATCTGGCGGTGGCAAGACCACGATGACCTCGCTGCTTCTCGGCCTGTACACGCCCAGGTCCGGGAACATACGTGTCTTTGACAGGGACATCACGCAGATGCCGATCTCCCAGCTAAGGGATTCGATCGGCGTCGTGTTCCAGGACCCGGCGCTCTTCTCCGGCACGATCCGGGAGAACATCTCCTATGCCCGGCCCGATGCCACGGAGGAACAGATCATCGACGCCGCCAAGAACGCGAACGCGGACCAGTTCATCCGGGGCTTCCATGACGGCTATGACACCCTGATCGGCGAACGTGGATTGAAGCTTTCCGGTGGTCAGAAGCAGCGTATCTCGGTGGCGCGAGCGATCCTGAAAGACGCGGAGATCCTCGTACTGGATGAGGCGACCTCAGCTCTCGACACCCGATCCGAGCGCCTTGTCCAGGCTGGTCTGGAGACCCTCATGGAGAATCGCACCAGCCTGATCATCGCGCACCGGCTCTCCACGATCGCCAACGTGGATCGCATCATCACGTTGAAGGATGGCCGCGTGGACGAGGTGGGCACGCCAGCTGAGTTGGCCGAGACCGACGGCATCTACGCGACCTTGTTGGCGCTGCAGAATGAGGGAACGAAGAAGGCGAGATCTCGACTCAAGAAGTACGATATCGCCCACTGAGGCGGTGACTCGGCGCCTGTGACTGTGCGCCGAAACCAGGCCCGGTGGAGTGCATACATGCCGTATATATGCACTCCACCGGGCATTCATTTGTCTGAAATTACCGATATCGATGCATAAATGGAAGTAGTATTCCATTTGTTTTGCTGGTGGCGTGGTACGCCAGGGCTCAGACGGCGAGAAGCAGCGGTCCGATTTACGGGAGGTGGATACTGATATCGAAGTAGGGTTGATCGTTCGATGATCGGCTTTTCCGTTTTCCGTATTCAATGACCAGCTGTCTCGTTTTCCGACGACCTGAGAGTGGAGCCTCCAATGACCCCCTCCCGAAATTCACATGAGCCGTCCATCGATGAGACCTCCCAGAGCACTGAGATGCTCGAGCGGGACTCGCCTGATTCGCCGCCTACCAAACGCACCGAACCTCCCGCCAAGATATTGAAACCGGTCTTCATATCCGCGTCGGTCATTATTTTTTGCGCTGGTCATATTCACGGTCATCTTCAGCCGCACCTCCGGCGATACGTTGGCGGAGGCCGCCAGTAGCCTGAACCACGCCGTCGCCGACGGCGTCGGCTGGTGGTATGTCATCGCCGTCAATATCTTCCTATTCTTCGCTCTTTACTGTGCCTTCTCCCGCGTGGGGAATATTCGGTTGGGCCGCGATGGCGAGAAAGCCGAGTTCGGCATCATTCCGTGGTTCTTGATGCTGTTCAGCGCTGGAATGGGTATTGGGCTGGTGTTCTTCGGGGTGGCCGAGCCGCTGAGTCACTATGTGAATCCCCCGGATGCATTCGGCAATGCTCCGAGTTCCGATGCCGCGGCTGCCGAGTCCGTGGACCTCATGATGTTGCAGTGGGGGCTCCACCCTTGGGCGATATACTCCGTGGTCGGGCTCGGGCTGGCCTATATGACGTTCCGCCGTGGACGTCCGCTTGCGATCCGGTGGCTGCTCGAACCCCTATTGGATCGTAGACGTGTCGAGGGGTGGATCGGGCATGCGATCGACGCCGTCGCCATCGTCGGCACGCTTGTCGGCGTGGCTACCTCGCTTGGATTCGGCGTCAGCCAGAGCATGGGTGGTCTGGAATACCTTGACTGGGCTGAGCGCACGAACACGCTGGTGATCGTCGTGATCACGGTGGTGACCGCGGTGGCTCTCTGGTCCGTGATCTCGGGCGTGCACAAGGGATTGAAGTGGCTCTCCAACGTGAACATGGGCGTCGCAGCCTTGCTCGCGGTTGCCGTCTTCATCTTGGGTCCCACAACCCTCCTCCTGAAGGCGATCCCGGAGAACGCCGGACAGTACATAAGTCTGCTGCCCGAGACCATGCTCCACACCGGATCCCTTTGCCAGCGACGGATGGGAGACCGTCTGGACCATCGGTTACTGGGGTTGGTGGACCAGCTGGGCGCCCTTCGTCGGAATGTTCATCGCGCGTATCTCGCGCGGGCGCACGATCCGCGAATTCGTGATCGGGGTTCTTCTCGCTCCCACGGTCGTCAGCCTCATCTGGTTCACGGTCTTTGGAGACGCGTCGATCATAATGCAGCGCGATGAGGGCGGACTCGCCATGCAAGACCCGGTGACGGGCGAGCTGATCGTCGATTCGAATATGGTGCTCTTCCAATTCTTCGACTCTTTCCCCTCGGCGCTCGCATTGGTCCTCAGCGTCGTCGCTATCCTCGTGGTGGCCCTGTTCTTCGTGACGTCCTCCGATTCGGGCTCGCTCGTCATCGACATGCTGGCATGCGGGGGCAGGACGAACACGCCGGTCATCACCCGCGTCTACTGGTCGCTCTTGGAGGGTGTGGTGGCAGCGGTCCTCCTGGTTGCGGGAGGCGCGGTCGCCCTGACCTTCATGCAGACGCTGTCGGTTTCGACGACGGCACCGTTCTCGGTGATTCTGGTTTTGGCCTGTGTATCCCTCGGCAAGGCCTTCAGACATGAAGTCGCGATCATGCCGTCGTATGTGCAACTGATCCCCGCGGCCGAGCCCGGGCTCGGCCGCGCCCGCAGGACGGGCCCGCGAAGGGATTGCGAGGCCGCGCGCGAAAGGGAATGCGCGGCATGGGCGATGCGTCGGCAACATTGGTCGGATTGCCTCCGGATAGCCTGCGTGAGGACACCGAGCGAGAACAGCAGGACATCGTCTCGTTCCGTTCCATCAATTCAGATGCGCTGTCCTTCGATCCGGAGACCGGAGCTCCGGCCGCGGTGGACGAGACAAAGGACCCCTTGGCCGGCGAGGTCTTCGATACGCCGGAGTTCGAGGAGTCCCAGGAATACCTCGACCAGAATGGTTTGAACGGCGGCCCGGTCGAAGTGACGGATATGGGAGTGGAACAGACCCCCTAGAAAGCCAATGGATTCGCGTTATCACACTCGATAGGGTGCATAGCCGGCCCGATGCTCTTGTTGATTGGATATCTTCCAATCAACAAGAGCATCGGGCTTTGAAACGTTGGTACCGTGGGGCTTTCATACCTTCGGAGGAGAGCATGCTCCTACTTTCGGTGGGGGAAACGGCACCTAAATCGTGTGTAACGTGAAATTCAGGTAAGGACATCCACGACAGCAGGATGGACTTACCCGTCAATATTCGAAACGTTGAGCTCCGTGACGGGGCCCTCGTTGGGAGGCGTGGCCTGCCTTCTATCGCGGACGCTGGTTCTCCGACCTGCGCCCTCCTCACGTCAGAATCGCGGTCATTCATCGCCGGCATCTCCCTGACATCCAATACCGACGACCTTCTGAGATCCCGAGGTGCCGCTTGCGTTGCAGTCCACGACCTTCTCTAATCCAAGACAGCACCGTCTTCATGTTCAACTCTCACACCACTCTTACATCACATTTCCTGGGTTAGTTCGGGCCCCTCCACGATGGGAGAACTCGGCGGCGCGGCAGGGTCAACCACCACCTTCGACCCGACGCGCTTGAAAGCACAGCAAACGGCAGCTCCCCGATTCAAGCCGCAGGTGCATACCGCAGGCGCGGCTGGAACAGATCTGCATGCGAAGTCATGGATGAAGATATGCCCGATGTAGAAGCTCTTATGGAACATATCCCCGTCCGGTGCGTGCTTTCCACCAATCCGTTCATTTCACCGCGTTCCACCAATTCACCACGTTCCGCCGACCTGTCCAGGTTTCTCGTGGCGCGATGAGCCGCGGAACGGTGGGCACGTGGGCCGCGCTGCCCCGGGGCTTCCGCATCACTTTCCGCAACCCTCGATTTCTGAATACTCTCGACACTCTTGGCTCAAAGTTGACCGGGGGGGGGTTCGCCTCGGTGAGTTTCATTGACTGAAAACTTGGTGAGTTTCATTGACTGAAAGATCGAAAATGACAACACTGACAGACCACCCATGGCTGCGCCGTGACACGCTTTTTGCAGCTACCGAAGGCGGTGTGCTGATTTCGAACGCGAGTATGGGCTTTGAGATCTCCGGACGTGGAGCCTACGAGCTGTTTCGAGCTCTTCACCCGCTGTTCGACGGATCCCTGACTCTGCAGGAGATCCGGGACTCGGTACCGGATGACACATGGGCGCTCATCAACCGATTCATCAAGCCGCTGGTGGAGCACGGATTCCTTCGATGGATCCCGGCCTCGGACTATCGGGTACTCGAGGATGACACCCGCGCGACCTATCGCGATCAGATCGCCTTCCTGGCTCAGTTCGACGATCGCCCTCACCAAGCGTTCTCGAACTTTCACAACGCACGTGTCCTGGCAATCGGAGGAACTCCGCTGATCGGGAGCCTTGTGGACAACCTTCGCGATAATGGTGCCCTATCCGTCACCCACCTGGAAGCCCGCTCGGCAGCAGGCGCAGCCAGCCAGTGCGGTCGTTACGATCTCGTTGTTCTGGGGCCGGACTCCTTGAGCCGGCTCGACGAGGAATGGCAGGAAGACGTCCCGGTCATGGCCCTGTGCACTGCCGCGGAACGGCTATGGGCCTTGTCGACGGCGTGGAACCGATCCGATGCCTCTTGGGGGGATGCGGCTCGGGCTCTGGGTACGGGACTGGGAGGCGCAACCTGGGAGAAATCCCTTTCATCCGCGCGCGCGGGAGTCGCGCTGTGGACGACGGCGACGAGTTCCGAGTCCGTGCAACGGCTTTTCGGAGCGTTGGTCGCCTACGAGATCTTCAAGGGCCTCACCGGTGCCATTGAAGCTGAGACCTCGACGAGCGCCATTGCCTTCGATTGTCTCATGGGAGAAACGTCCACACATCGAATCCTGCCGTATCTGGCTTTCGACGGGCTCCCTATGGGATCCGCTCCTACGGGTCTCACCCTGGAGCGCGGTGCCTTTCCCGAGATGGTACCTCCGTGTCTTGATCAAGGCGATTCCCGCGCGGCGGAATACGAAGTCGACTGGGCCTCACTCGTAGACGAGTACACCCTTCCCGCTGCTCAGTTCGACGATCTCGAACTGGAACAGGTGCCGGTGAAGGTTTCCAGGCTCCTCACGCCCCAGGGGATCGTGAGAAGCGCGAGTGCTTGGACGACGGCCGATGCACGTATTGACGCGATCGCGCATGCCTATGCGGCTCATGTGGAGCGGCAACTCGATGGGGCAGACGAGCAAGCGGCTGTCGGAGTGGACACCCGTCCCGTCGAGGCCGCGCGGCGCGCGGTGCAGTCACTCGCCACTCGAATGGTGCAAGACCGCAGGCTGGCCGGCCAGCCCGTGCCACTGTGCAGCACGGGAAGACTGGGGAAGTTCATCGCCGACCTCGGGGGCGCACGGATACGCTTCGTCGACCTCGGGCTGATGGGGCCCTTCTCGATCGCTGCCGCCTGGGATGCCGAGAACCCTGGCGCGATGTGCGTTGCCGCCGATGCCACCCGTGAAGCGGCGCAGTGCCGTGCCGCGATCGATCTGCTGGGGTTCATGCAGATTGCCGACGAATCGGAGGGAATCCGCGGCGCCGGTGTGTTCGTAGATGCCGCGTGGGCAGAAGGGGAAGTTCCCTGCCCAGAGGAACTCGACCATGGAGTCGGGCAGGCCCCGGCCATTGAGGTTGCTTTCCGTGGCGTTGAATGGCCGAGCCATGGCGGTGCCGGCTTGACGGTGGTTCTCGCCAGCTGTCCTTCGAGGCTTGAACCGTTGGATGAACGGCCTGGGTTAGCCGGGGTCCGTGGACGATGACTCAGCCGATTCAGCCGATCGAGGGGATGCGTTTCACTGTCTGGCCCGGGCGTCGCTCCTGCCGTAGATGCCTCTGCGGACAGGTGAGACAGACGGATGCCTTCTTCTTTCGGACGGGTTCGCGCATGGAACCGGTCAGTGCGGTCAGAGACAATCCCTTCTTCGCTCGGGGAGCAATGTATGCACCCGAGTGCGGCTTCGACGACGGCCTGACGATCGACAGATCGTCCCTCTTCACCCGCGGCGCCGAATCCGTGTGTGCCCATGGCACGGGCGCCGAGAACGAGGCCTGTGAACCTGAGAGAAAAGGATACCGGGCCCGCAGCCTCGACTATTTCTTCTCCGGGACCAGCGAGGAGAGTTTCGTCAGCCCTGTCCACGCCGTTATCGGGACCGGCGTCGACTACTCGCTGGACGGTCTGGTCACAGCGAAGGCTTCGGGATTCCTTATCAAGTACGCCGAGCACGGCTCGTATACGCAACCGTGGGGTGGGCACCGTACGACGTACCGCGACGCTACCCGGTTGGGGATACTCGAGGGCATCGAGCGTATCGGCGCCGAATCAGGTGCCCCGGGCCAGGTTCTCCGCGAGCCTCCCCAGGGCATACCCGAGGTCCAACCTTGTGAATTCGGTGTGGCGGACTCTGATTGGATGGTCTCGCATCCGACGGTGGGGGCGTGGATCGTGGGCTGGGAGCTTGATCCAGCCCTCCCGGGGCTGTTGTCCGAACCCGTTGCCTTGCCGGAGAGGCTGGTGCTGTACCGTCCCGAGGTGGACACCGTCCGGTGGGTCCAGGAATCCTCCAATGGCTGTGCCATCGGGGGAAGCGATAGCGAGGCCATCCTATTCGGTCTGCTCGAAACTGTGGAGAGAGACGCCTTTCTCATCGCTTGGTATGGTGGCTTGGACTTGGCCCCGATCGATCCGGCCTCCATAACGGATTCCGTCTCCCGCGCCTGCCTCAGGCGCCTTGACCTGTGCGGTGTCAGGGTTCGGTTCCTTGATGCCACGTGTGGCCTTCCCATACCAACGGTTATCGCCGTGTGCGAAGAGCCGGGAGGCTCGACGTGTGTCGGAGCGGGAAGCAATCCCGAGCCCGAACACGCGCTGCGTTCGGCTCTCGTCGAGGTCGCCTCCGATTTCCAGGTGGTCGCGGCGCACCGAGCCCGGCGCGGTGCGCAGATCCGTGGGATGCTGGCTGATTATTCGCAGGTTCGCGTCATGGAGGACCACGCGGACATGTTCGCGGACCCAGATGCCCGCCCCCTCATCCGACGATGGATGGACCCCGGCCTTCCGTCCGTCCCGTTGTCGTCCCTGCGCCGGATTGAATCCAGTGGAGAGGGCAGGGATCTCGAAGAGGACCTCAGAGGGGTCGTTTCGATCTGCCGGGCGGCGGGCTTCGCTCCGGTGGCGGTTCCCACACAGACCGGGCTGGCCGATTCCTTGGGCGCGCGATGCTGGAAGACGGTGGTGCCGGGTTTGATCCCCATCGATTTCGGCTTCGATTATCAACGGGCCCTCCTCATGCCGCGGCTCGAACAGGCCGTACGCGACTTCTCCGGCATAGGGGCCGGCCAGGAATTCGTACCCGTTCATGTGCCCCATCCGTTTCCATAGGAGGCAGCAATGACGAGCAAGTGGTCTCAGCCGGGCAAGGCGGCGGTTTCCTATGCGGACCTCATCTTCCATCGCGCCCGCGATGGAATGCTCATCGACGACTGGCGAATCGATTGGGAACGCGAGCCATTGACGCATTCCTTCTACCCGACCGCGGATGTCTTTCAGCTCGGACTCCCGGATGAGGGTTCCTCCGTCGTCACCGGCGAGCCGGACTGCTCCGCCGTCCGTATCGGCGATCTGCTCCACCTTACCTACGGCCTGGTGTCCCAGAGGCTGACGATCAATCGCAATGACAGTCCCGTCGTCTATCAGAAGGCGCGGTGGGCCAAGTGGGGACGGACGACGGCGTCGGGTGGAGGCCGGTACTGCGTCGATCTTTACCTCGTGGAGTCCGGGCGCGGTGAGCGGCCGGACGGGAATCCGCTGCCACCGGGTATCTACCACTACACGCCGCTGCGTCACGCCTACGAACGGATCGGCGGCGACGATGCGACCGATCGTCTTGCGACGTTGCAGGGTTACCGCGAGACAGCGGACCGCTATCTCGTCATGACCATCAACTACTGGCGCAGTGGGTTCAAATACAACGATTTCGCATACCAGGCCACGGCGATGGACGTCGGGACCGCGATGGCGACCATGGCAGAGATCGAGGGCGACCGGACTCGCGGGACCTGGGACATGTGGCCGCATGATCATGCCGTGGCAGAGTTGCTCGGACTGGATCCTGCGCGTGACGGGGTCTATGCGATTCAGGCCTGGGGCGGGAGTCGGCCCTCGACGGAGGGTGGGCCCGTTGCCCGGCCCGTGCTGGAAAGGGTGACGTCGTCCGATCCGACGGTGGTGGACTTTGCGACCACCCTCGCGATGCAGCGAGATGTTGCTTCGTTCCCCGGACGGCCGGAGCCTTTCGCCGCCGTACGTCCGGTTCGCGGGGCTCCAGAGCATCGCAATTCCGATTGGGCACGGACACTCTATGGGCGTCAGTCGAGTTTCGGCAGATTCACGGGTGGTTCGTACTCCCGGGCTGCGCTTCTCGCCCTGCTGCGGAGGGCCGACGACGTTGGATCCCAGGTTGCGGTGTCCGGCGTCCGGTGGATGTATCTCGTCTACGTATCCGCTGTCGCAGGAGCGGAACCCGGCTTGTACAGGTACATTCCGGGCGCCGAGGACATCGAGCTCATCCGCGGAGGGCATCAGGATGAGTTCCTTGCCTCGACCTACTTCCTCAAGAACTATGACGGACGGCGCGCCGCCGCGACCATCGTCCCCTGCGCGAACGTGTACGAACTCTCCGAGAAATGGGGAGTCCGCGGATACCGTCTGGTCAACGCTGTTGTGGGATCGCTCTGTCAGGCGATATCGACGGAGGCGGTGCGTCATGGCCTGGGAACGGGAACCGCACTGGGTTTCGATACGGCCGCGCACGCGGAGCGGGCCGGGCTCGACGCGAGCGTCATGGCTCCCATGCTCATGATCATGACCGGGGTCGACGACCCGCTCTCCGGCTGCTTCCATTCCATTGGCGGGGCAAGGCTGGTGAAGGTATGAAGACCCTCGATCCCTTCTGCCAGGTTCGCGTCGGCGGGCTCTTGTACGACAGCTGTAGAGAACTGTCGGGGGAGGGCATCTCCCGTGCCGTGGACACTTTGATACGTATGGAGCAGGAGCTATTCACCTGCCGGGAACTTGTCAGCGACGAGCTGCATCGGTTGATCGGCGAGGTCACCGGCGCCGACCGCAAACGGCTCATCGATATCCGTCGTCAGCTCTTCAATGCCGATTATGGGGCAGCTGCGAAGTCCCTCGATTCTCTGCCGGGAGAGCTTCGCGGCAGGGTTCGCAGTCAACTCGGCGGATCGGCCCGCGCCCTTGATTCCTATGTCGGCACCCTCGCCAGGATAGTGGACATATACGCGCGGGATCTGGCGCACGAGCGCGCGGCATTGGCGTCTTTCGCGGACGATCCCCAGTTCATAGCCGGTGTCGCTCTATCCGCCGCCGGCCTCGTGCCGGCCATCGACAGGTATGCCCACAACGTGGTGATGGGCAGAACGGATAGAAAGGACCGCAAGACGGAGCGTTCGTTGCAGTCCTACATACTGCGTGCGGCCACCAAGACGAGTCCGTTCTCCCGGTTGGGGCCGTTGGCCCTCGTCCCACGGGACGCCGGCCGCGCTGGCGACGACATCGCCGGTGGCGCTACCAGATGCGTCTCGCGGCTCTCCGTCTACGCCGTGACCAGGAGCTTGAACAATCTGGCCTCGCATCCGCAGTGGCTGGGGCGCCTACGAGTACGCATCTCACGATTCGTCCATGACGACGGCGGCGTGTTGACGGTCGACCGCATCAGATGGACGTTCAAGGATATCGATAGCCGGGACGACTACGCCTCGAGTGTCGAATCGAGGGTGACGATCGGCCAGCGTCCTCTGACCGACGCCGTGAGCGATATCCTGGGCGATGGTCAGCTCCCCTTCTCGGAGCTGACCGATAGGCTCGTCGAAGCCAGTGGACTCGCCAGGGGAAGGGTGCAGGAGCTGCTCGGCAACCTTGTGCGTCTGGGCTATCTTGAGATCCCGAGTCTTGTTCTCCATCCTCACGCCGACGTCGACGAGGTTGTCTCGGCTCTGGACGAGGAAGGCGTCGGCGCTCGTCTTGCCCGTTTGATACGCGAATATCGGCGTCGGGCCGAAGCCTTCGCGTCGATCGAGGATCCCCGCGAGCGCCTCGTAGAGCTGGAGGAACTGCGTCTGCTGCTCGCGCGGTTGTATGAGGAAGCCGGGGTGGAAGGCGCTCTGCCTCGTTCGGTGGTGTATGAGGACGTCGTCGTCCCCGCCTGCGAAATCGGTGGGGCGGATGCTCACACGGCCTTCAAGGATCGTGACCTGCCCGTGCTCGTCCAGTTCTTGGATCTTCTCGACGATGCGAGTATGAAACACGCGTTGATGCGCGGCTACTTCGAGAGCCAGAAGAGGGCGAGGATACCGGCAACGGACTTCATCGACGATTTCATCGCCGAATTGTACGACTCCTTCGAGGGATACGATCTCGCCGCTATCGGCGACGACGATCTTGCCGAGGATCCCTGGTTGCGGTGGGGCGACGCCTGGCGCTGGGTGAGAGCACGGCGCGACCTCGTTGCTCGCCTCGTAGGACTATGCGCCGGTGCCCCGTTGGGAACGTGCGCCGCCGCTGGCCTGGAGCTTCCGGATATCGACATCTCGCGAGATCTGGAGTCGGCTCTGCAATATCTGCCGGGGCAGTCTCCCGTCTTCCGGCACATCAATGTCCTCGTCCAGCGAATCCCCGGCGAGGACGACGTCGTCCTCAACGACAGTTTCGGAGGGATCGGTTTCCAGGTCTCACGTTTCACTCATGCTCTCGAGACGGACGCGACAGAGTTCACCGGTCAGGTCGAGGAGCTCGCGCGGGCGCAGGGGGTGAGACTGGCAGAGGTCTCCGGTGGCGCCGTCTTCACCAATCTGAATCTGCACGAGCCGCTTCTGTCCACGCAGCTGCGACTGCCCGCCGAACCCGGTGGCTCTCGCAGCCGCAGTGGTCTGGACTTGGCGGATCTGATCGTCGAGGATTCCGCGGCCGAGGGGCGGCTGATACTCAGCGATGGGGCACAACAGGTCCATCCGGTGTACTCGGGATATCTGGTTCCCGCTGCCACGCCGCGGCGCAGCCAGGTGGCCACCCTGTTCGGTCCAAGCGCGAATATGAGCCACAAGCTGTCAGAGCTCGTAGCTCCGAAGCCGGAACGCGGACGTGTCTCGCTATGCCCGCGGATGAGGATCGGCAACATCGTCGTCGCCCGATCACGGGCGATCGTCCACGCCTCGGATCTTCCCCGTGCCAACCCCATGACGGCAGCCGGATACCTGGAATGGGCGAGGTTCTGGAGCGCCAACGCGTTCCCGCAGAGATGTTTCGTTCGCATTCTCGCCGACTCCGAGGGGCACACGAAACCCGCCTATTTCGATGTCCGGCTCGTCGTGTCCTGCTCCGCGCTCCACAACCAGGTGCGCGATGCCGGAAATGAGAAGTACGTGGAGATCGCCGAAACCCTTCCCGATGCCGCTACCAGCACGGCGTCCTCAAAGGATGTCATCAGCGAGCTGATGATCGGGATCAGTCTGACGGAGGAGAGCATATGACAACGACTTCGATCGTCCCGGCGTGCCTGGCCGCCGAGCGCGAGCTGCGTGACAGCCATCTATGGCGGGCCTATCACGTCTTCTACGGGGGAAACCCGCTTGTGGTCCTCGAGGAATGCATCATTCCCCTCGCCGAGTCGCTTGCGATCGAAGGCCGGATCGTCGAGTACTTCTACATCAATTACTGGTTGGAGGGCTCGCACGTGCGTCTTAGGGTGCGGGTGGCTGCAGCCGATCTGGAGGAGATCGATCGAGTGATTCTCGGGCGCATCGGCGAATATCTGGCCGAATCGCCGTCCTACCATCCCATGGCGGAACTGGCCGACAACAACTTCTACGAGAAGCTCTTCGTTGGCGAATTCACCGATGCGGACCGGCCCGCCTACTTCAACCCGGATGGGTCGCCACGGTTCGCCGCGAACAATTCCGTGGAGATCCGTCAGTACGAACCGGAGTGGTTCCGATATGGCGGAGAGGTTGGGATGCTCATCTCCGAGCGTTTCTTCGTCGAATCCACCCGGCTGGTGGTGCGCGCCATGGGGCTGGGCAATCTCGGGGTGCGCACGATCCTCCTGGGTATCTCGGCGCAACTGACGTTCATCACGGCGGTCTGCCTTCTGCGTGATCTGGAGAAGGTGCAGGATTTCTTCGTCGCCTATCATCGGCGCTGGGCCGACGGCTATGCCTCGAATCCCGCATACGGTACCGAGGAGGGAAGGCGCGAGCACGCGAACACCACGCAGGACATTCGCAGGCAGGTGCTGCCCCGGGCGCGGAGCATCCTGGATGGAGACACCGCGAGTTTTCCACCGATCCTGCGCGATTGGGTGGCGGTCTGCGACCGGACCCGCCGGCTCGTCGAAGAGGCGCAGTCCGACTCCGCTCTGCTGTTCGCCTACGACTCCGCAGTGGCAGCGGCGAACTCCGCGGAGGAGGCGGCGTGGTCACTGTGCCACTCTTTCATTCACATGACCAACAACCGGCTGATGGTCTCGGTCGCCGACGAGGCGTTCCTTGCCTATCAGCTCGCATCCGCACTGGCACAGGAGTTCGGCGATGACCACTGAGCAGATTCCGACGTTCTCCGGTTGGATCCCCGAACAGCACGAGGCACTGCGCATTGGCCCGCCCCTTTGGAATGGTAAGACGATGATCAGCGACATCGCCCTGGTCGGCGACGAACGCCTCGTGGAGATCGGGCTCGTCGAGCGTTTCATCCTCACCGCGGTGGACGGAAGGCGCAGTATACCCGAGATCAGGGAGCACCTGAGTGAGCAGGGCTTGGACCTTGCCGAGAACCGGGTGACGGGGGTCCTCAACAAGTTTGCTTTCTTCGGTGCGGTGAAGCGGCCGTTCGCCATACGTTCCGGGGTCGAGGGCATCGACAGGTCGGCCTCCCGTGGGCCCGCGGTGCGGAAGGATCAGCTCGCAGGAAACCGGCGATCCGGTGGCCTGTTGACGCTGTGGCGCCATATGGGGTGGATGGGGACGGCTGCCGTGTCGATGGCGGTGTTCGTCGCCGGAGCCGGGGCGCTGGGGCTGCTGCTCCACACCGTACCGAAAGCGCTGAGCCTTCTTACCGAGGCCGTATGGGGACAGTGGCTGCTGGCGTTGCCGGTCGCTCTGCTCTGGACGTTGCTGGTGACCCTGCTGCACGAGAACTCCCATGCCGCTGTTTTCAACCGGCTCGCTGGGAACGGGCCGTTCCTCGCGTTGACGCGTTTCGGGATCGTCCTCATGCCCAATACGCACATGCCGGGATTCTCCCTTCTGCGGCCCCGCGACAAGGCCCATGTGATAGCGGTTGGTCCTGCCGTTTCGATGGTGTGCTCCTTGATGCCCGTGACGGTCTTCCTGGTGAGCGGGGCGGAGACCCTCAAGGTTGTCGCGGCGCTGTGCCTGTGCCTCGACGCGCTCATCGTCTGCCTGGGTATCTCATTCTTTCCCAACACAGACGCCACCCGGCTGGTCGAGGCCGGCGCCGGCGTCGATCAGATCCAAGCCGTGGCCTTCAGATCCCTGATGCGCACATATGCCGTGCCCGCCAGCCTCTCCCTGCGGTCCCGGTTGGCGATCTGGATCTATCCGGTTCTGCTACTGGTCACATGTTCGATGTGGCTGGCAGTGGTGTTGTGGGCGTTTCAGCTCATAACAAGTTAGGGCCCGCCAGGGCACAACCCGAAAGGAAACAACAATGTCCAAACTTGCACATCTTGCAGCCGAGCTCGATTCCTTCGCCGCCGAGACCTTCGAGGTGAAGGACTATGTGGACTTCGCGGATATGGCGTTCGGTTCGACGTGTTCGTCGTCGTCCTCCTCGTCCTGCTCCTCCACCTGTACGTCCTGCTGTACCTCGACCTCTTCTTGCGCGACTGCTTGAATCAACAGTTTCTGGGTTGGCCCAGACCCGCTGCCGACCTGCGACTACTTTGGTCGGCAGCGGGCGGTGTGGACCATACGGCTCACGCCTGGCACCGCCCATTTGTGGGCGAAACGTGAAAGGAATCTATCATGTCCGACCTTGCGAATCTTGCGGCTGAACTCAACACCTTCGCCGCCGAGACCTTCGAGGTGAAGGACTATGTGGACTTCGCGGATATGGCGTTCGGTTCGACGTGTTCGTCGTCGTCCTCCTCGTCCTGCTCCTCCACATGCTCCTCGTGCTGCTCGTCGACGTCGTCGTGCGCGACGGCGTGATGACGCCCAGCCGCCCGTAGGGCCCTCCCTAGACCGCGGAAGGAGATGCCTTCCGCGCCAGGGCAGGCGCGAATAGACACATACCGTTGCGGTGGGATGGCGAGCATCCGCATCCGATGTCGGTACCCGGCATCCCACCCGGCAACACGTGGTGCGTCCACAATGAAAGGTATCCAATGTCCGATCCGGCAGTTCTCGTCGAGGACCTCACTGTACGAATAAAGAAGAAGATCATCCTTGAGGATCTGAACCTATACGTGGAAGAAGGGACCTTTCACGGGATCATCGGCCCCAATGGGGCGGGCAAGACCACCTTGTTCAACGCGATACAGGGCTTTCGGCACCCCGCCAAGGGGAGGATCCGGGTCATCGGTGAGTCTCCGCGGCCGCGGAATACGCGGCTTCTGGCCAGAATCGGCATCCAACCGCAGCAATCGGCGTTCTTTCCCAAGACAACGTTGCGCGAGCACCTGAGCGCCGTCGCGGACATACACGATGTCCCAAGAGGCAGGGCCGACGAATTGATCGATGCCCTGAACCTCGTTCACGCCGCAGGCACAAAGGTCGAGGGACTCTCAGGCGGAGAACGGCAGCGGCTGGCGGTGGCCACCGCCCTGGTGCACAAGCCCCAGATCCTATTCCTCGACGAGCCGACAGCGGGTCTGGATCCCGAGGCCCGCAGGAGCCTCGTCGCGCTCCTTCAATCCTCGGAGGTCGTGGGGATGACGACGCTTTACACCACCCATTACCTCGACGAGGCGGAGCGGTTGTGCGACACGGTGTCGATCATCGACGATGGCAGGATCATCGAGACTGCCAGCCCGAGCCGCCTCATAGCCGAAGCCCATCTCGGTGCGACCATCCTTCTTCCTGCCGCTCTGCACCAGGCCGATCTCGTCTCGGGCGTGTGCGGGCAGGCGAATGTGCGGGTGAGCCCCGACGGCCTCGAGGTGCGTGGAGACGACACGGCAGGCCTCTTCACCCAGCTCGCCCAGTATGGCGTCGACACCCGAAACGCACAGGTGCACAACGGGCGCCTGGAAGATGTCTACCTCGAATTGACCGGGAAGGATTTCGTGGCATGAGAACTTTCAACTCATTGACCAGGGTGCTCTTGAAATACGACCTGCGCGATTGGTCCACCCTCATCTTCACCTTCCTCTTCCCCGCGGGCCTGCTCATAGCCCTCGTGCTCTCCATGAGGGATGTGACTCCCGGGGTCGATCTGGCCGGGCCCATCAGTGCGAATGTGCTGGCGTTCGGCGTCTCCTTCGTGGGAATCTTCGCGGGGGCCACCCATCTTGCCCTCTGGCGGGAGAACGGCATGTTCAATGTGCTGCGGAGTTTCCCGATCAATTCGGGAACCGTCATCGGTGCCCAGGCCACCGCCGGTGTCATGCTCGCGATCGCACAGATCATCGTCTTGACCGCGGTGGCGATGACCCCGTGGTTGGGGATGGAACTGGTCGCAACGGCTCCGTTGGCCCTGATCCCGTTGATCATGGGCTATCTCCTGTTCTTCATGCTCGGCGTGCTGCTGGGCATCGTGGTGCCTTCGATGGCCGGGGTCTCGATGGTGGCAATCGTGGTGATTCTGCCCCTCGGCTACATCGGCGGGGCGATGATGCCGGTCGGAATGCTCCCGGCGTGGGTGCAGGCCGCGGCCCCCTACACGCCGATCTATCATCTGAGGGAAGCGGCGACGATGCCACTGATCGGCGAAGGCTCGTGGAGCGCCGCGGGTTGGGGCATGATCTACCTTGCCTGTGTGACGGCGGTTCTATACGGCATCGTCCGATCGGCGATGCGCTGGAAGTGACATCGTGGTATTCACTCTTTCAGACGACGGAGTAGTGGCGATTCCCGGGGGATTCCTCGTCACCCGGGTGGCAGACCTCCCCTCGATGCCGCATGCTCACCTCAAGGAGCAGTGGGCCCGCACCCGGCCGAAGCACATTCACCGCATGGCGATGTCCAAGACCGGAGCTCCGGTCGCCCCGGCAGGTGAGGTCTTCCCGGGGATAAGGGAGGCGCTGGCCACGATGGTGGCTGCCATGGACGCGCCGCGGGATGCCGGTGGCGCGTCGGCCGGGACCGCGGCCCTCGCCACGAGTCAGAGCGGTCCTGCGCCGGTCTGGGAGTTGCAGTTTCCGGCGGGGCAGATCCGCCGTGGATCGGTGACCCGAGTGCTTCGGGGCAAGGAACCCGGCGAGCCGCTAGGTTTTGAAAGTCCTCCAGCGGCGATACGCCGAGGTGTCGCTGAAGGCGCAGCTGACCAGAAGAGGGGAAGCCCGGTCGCGCCCGCGCCGCAACCCGCGGCGGAATCGGTCGCGGAGAGACCGCGGTCGCAAAGGCGCGGTCTCAGGCTTCACGCTTTCGAGTCGCTCGATCTTCCCTCCGTTGAGTTGGCGAACCCGGTGGCCGCCTATCTCGGTGGGCCGGTCGCGCATCAAATCGGATGGCTGACGGTGGCCCCGACAACCGGTTCCACGCTCAACTGGAACGGGACGAGCGTACGGACGCTGACGTGGTCCGGACATGCCACGACGTTTGCGGACAGTGCCAAAGCGGCGCTGTTGGAAGGGATGGAGCGCCGGGTGGGAGCCCTTCAGAGCGATGAGCGCTTCGTCGTCGCCGCCCGGTCGGAACTCTCGGGCAGGGTGCTCACCCCCGAGGACTTTCCACCATACGGGGACGAGTTCTACGAGCACCGTGGGGCCAGATACGATCCTGCCGAAACACACGAGTGGGTCTCGGCCTCGAGCCTCGTCACCGGGGAGGATGTGTGGATTCCCCGGGAATTCGTGTACTACGGCCAGCAGATGGCGCACCGGAGGTGGGCGTTGTCGACGTCGTCGGGTTGCGCCACCGGTTCCACGCTGGAGGAGGCGGTCCTCTTCGGCCTTCTCGAGCTCATTGAGCGCGACGCATTCGTGGCTAGCTGGTACGGCAGAATCCCGCCGACGAGGATCTCACCCTCCTCGGTCCCGGGGCTCACGGGTATCCTGACGCGCGCCGAGTTGCTCGGGTATAGCGTCGAATGCGGTTTCGTCCCCTCCGAGACGGGCATACCCGTGGCGGTTGCAAGCATCGCAGGGGCGTCACAGATCGGGCATGCCGCAGCCGTGGGCGCATCGTGCCACCCCTCAGCGCGCCAGGCGATCGCGGGCGCCGTTAAGGAAGCGTGGACGTACATCTGCGAGCGGATTGCCCTCGCTCCCGAGATGGCGGGGCGCATCGAGCAGCTGGCGGCGAACCCCACCCTGTGCGAGGGCATCGGCGATCACCCGCTGCTGTGTATAGGGGCGAAACTCGCCGACTACAGGCACCCATGCGGCACGGAACCGGCTCGGGAATTCTCGGATGACAACGAGTGGGAACCATATGCTCTCGCTGACCCGCGGATTCTCTTGGAAAGACTTGCCGACGATCTATGGGAGGCGGGCATCGAAGTCTTTTCCCATATTCAGACGTCCGATATCGAGGGGCGCTGCGGGCTGGAGACGGTCATGGTCATCGCGCCGAGCCTGCTGCCGATCGATTTCGGCTGGGAGAACCAGAGAGCCCTGCGTTCTCCCCGCCTTCACGAGCTCATGAGGAGACATCATGGAACAGCGGTGCAGCCGCGTGACATCCCGCATCCCTTCTCGTGACGCGGACCTTCCGGTCTCGGATATGCCACGCCGGAACCCGCGTTCCCTCCGGAAGGCAGGGCGAGAGCGGGGTACACGCCGCCCTGGCGTCAAGGCGCACGCGGCGCCTTTCAACTCGCTCTTGCTTCTTGCCTATTCCGCGATCTACGTACTTCCGCTCGCATGGGTGCGAGACGGACAATACCTCCTCTCGGTGCTGGGTACAGGGCTCCTCGTGGCCGCCGTGGGAATCGCCGTCGCCGTGTTGACGAGTCCGCGCAAAGACGAAGGACGCCGACCGTCGCCCACGGAACTCGCCTGGGTGGGCGCGACATCTGGGCTCGAATTGATCGCGGCCGTCGCCGGGCTGCTCCTCGGGCTGTTCCTGGACCTTTGGTGGCTACTGGGCGCGTTCTTGATGTCGTCTGTTGCCCTTCACTTCGCGGCACTCACCCGTGCATTCAGGAGGACGATCGACTTTGTGCTTCTCCCCGTGGTCGTCGTTGCGGCAGCCATCGCCTGGGTGCTCCCGCTCGCCTCGTTGGTCGATAACTGGGCATTGGCCGGCGCTCTCGCCAGCGCCTCCTGCCTCTCCTACGCGGTCGTCCTCACCCGTTCGATGCCAGGTGGGGCGTGACGCTCACATCTGCTCGAGCGCCAGGTGGGGCGTGACGCTCACATCTGCTCGAGCGAGCGCTTCAGGCGCTACCTCTCCGCGTGCTGTGCGTTGCCCTCCTGTTCACCGGCCTCCCAGAAGAGAAGCTGGTTTCCCTGCCCATCCATGATGGTCAAGGATTTGGTCGGCTCGAGGGTCGCCCTGACGTGGATGCTCTCGTCGCCGCCACGGTTGGACACGGTGTACTCGATCCACGGGTTGTCCTTGTCCGTCACCTCGACCAGCCCGCGGGCTATCCAGGGATTGCGGCGGCGCACGCCGATGAGATCGTGGTACAGCTGGTACAACCAGCTCCCGGCCGGGAAGAGCTCGTCCGGTGAGGGGGGAAGAGGTGGGCGCAATTCGTCGTCGGCGGCAAAACCCTCCAACTTGCGGCCCTGGAATCCCTGCTCGTCCCCGTAGTAGATGGACGGCATGCCCGGTACCGTGAGCAGGATGCCAGCGGCGACGGCGCCGCCGTCGGTTCCGACTCTGGTGGCGATGCGTTCGACGTCATGGTTGCCGATGAAGGTTTGCGGAACGAAGTGTTCGCAGAGTTCCGCATGCTCGCGGAGTCCCCAGTCAAGTTCCCAGAAGTTGACGTCTTTGATGGAGCTCCAGATTGCCTTCCAGAGGCGGTACTGGGTGATGGTGTCGAGGGTGCTCTCCTCGACGAACTCGATGTATTCGCCGTGGATCATTTCGCCGAGGAAGAGTGCCTCCGGGAACTCCTTGCGTACGCGTGTGGTCACTTCCTTCCAGAATTCCGAGGGGACGTCGTAGGCGACGTCGAGGCGCCATCCGGAGATCCCGCGGCGCAGCCAGTAGAGCATCACATCGGTGACGAGATCGGCGACGGCGGGGTTGGAGTGGTCGAGGTTGACCAGCCCGCCGTGACCCTCCCACGTTCGGAGGTTGCCATGTTCGTCGCGTTCGCTGAGCTCGCTCGCGAGCGGGTGAGTGTCCGCCACGTGGTTGAAGACGCCGTCGAGCATGATGTGGAGACCCCGTTGGTGGCTGATTTCGACGAAGTGGTCGAAGTCGGCGTCGTTGCCGAGCCGGGGATCGATGCTGAAGTGGTCCAGCGTGTCGTAACCGTGGGATACCGAGGTGAAGATCGGGCCGAGCAGAAGGCCGTTGCAGCCGAGCCTCTGGATGTAATCGAGCCAGGGGCCGGGGTGCTGCAGGCGCTGGGCCGCGTCGTCGCCGTGGCGGTCTCGAATTGGCGCGTTGAGGGCGCCCAGGGGGAAGATCTGCCACCAGATCGCATGGTCAAGAAGAAGTGACACGGTGCCTCCGATCGGCGTCGCGGCCGAGGATGACGGCATCCTGCGACGATGCCGGTAACGTTCGGCTTCGGCTTCGGCTTCGTTCGCGAGTGGCCTGCGATGCCTTACTTGAAAGAAGTTCTTGGATTCAAGGGTACGCGAGGCATGCGTGGATGCGGGCGAATACTTTTGGCGTGTAGTGGGAGACGGCGACGCCCGGCTGCTGAGAACACGTAGATGCGAGAACTATATCGGTGTTCCGGGTCTCGGTCGGGTTAAGGGGGCCGCTGTGCCTGCTGGGATCTGAAATTCTGGAGCGTCTCATGGGATCGTGAGATTATGCGTGCGCATAACTTTCCTGAAAACGATGAAAATGGGCGTTTTCTGGGCCTGTCGTGCCATATAGGGAAAGTTATGCGCACGGCGCTCCCTGGTTGGACGAGTGTGCAGGCAGAAAGTCGACCGTGTCTGGGTAGGCGACTGATCGGGACACTTACCCCCTGGTGTTCCTTAGTGGGCTCACCGGCGTTCTGCGTGCCGTCTACGGCACGCAGAACGCTCACACGCCCATAACGGAGAACGCTCAAGTCCCACAAAGGAGGGGCAGATCATCGCCGCACCCACCACAGGCTCGTAGCAGCCAGCTGGTAGGAGTGTGCCATCACACGTGAGGGGCGTGGGCCGGGTGCACAGAGATGTGGGGCTCGAACGAGGCCGGGTGGAGTGAAGGTTCATTAAAGCATGTGTGCGATTGATGTCTATTGACTCTAGGATACCCCGGCGGGTGCCGCTGTCGCGGGCAGAGGCGCAACCTCACGGAGTGACTCGGCGAACGACGGTTTTCGTTAACGTTAGATGATATTCCGATGTCTGAAAGATGAGGAATGGCGTGATAACCAGTGAATATATCGTCCTCGAATGAGTTCGAGGCGGTTGCTGAGTAGGTTTTTCACAGCCTGAGTACTGCCCAAACGACGTATTGAAGGCGCTTTTTATTGCTCGAAACAAAGTGTGGTTTGGACTACCCTCCCGTGTGCTGCGTCACGTATGGTATCTAATACGTTCATAGTCGTGCTGCACGGGCAGCTCGCCCACGACAGTAGGGGCTTCAAGCCAGCGTGGGCTAAAAGAAGGGAAAGATGTGAACACTAAGAAAAAGGGGAGGCTGATTGCTGCCACCGCGGCGGTTGGTTTGCTAACCACACCCCTCCTAGCTCTTCCGGCGGTTGCGACGCCAGCCAATGACAATGTTGTCATCAACGAAGTCAGTGTTGGGGCGAAGTTCATGGAGCTTTACAACCCGACCGATGAGGAGATTGACCTTTCAGGACTGTACGCTTCGTACTATTCGACGGCCGGGAACCCGCAGTGTGCGACTCAGGGCGCACTGAGCGGCACGATTGCCCCCGAGGGCTACTATCTTGTGCACATGGCCCCGTCCGCTCAGGCGGGGCTTCCCGATGCTGACGCCGTGTGGGGCTGTGGCAACGCCGTTGGTCAAAACGGAGGCTTTGCGCTGACCAACGGTGCCCCTCAGAACTTCAAGGGCAACGTTGATCATGAGGCCTACGGAGTTGTTGACTACGTGGGCCTTGGATCTCATGCCAACTTTGAGACGGCCACCGCCACCAGCCCGGGCTCGGATGCCACGAAGTCGGCCAACCGCACCAATGCGGAGGACACCGACAACAATGCCGCAGACTTCACGTTGGCGGACATCAGCCCCGAGAACTCCGGCTCCGAAGGAGGAGGCACAGATCCCACGGATCCGCCCGGTCCTGATGAGATCACTGCGATCGCAGACATTCAGGGCCCCGGGGCCTCTTCACCGCTCGTGGGCCAGACCGTGACCACTGAAGGTTTCGTGACGGCCACCTACCCGGTGGGCGGCAAGAACGGCATCTACATTCAGACTGCGGGTACCGGTGGCACCACCTCACATGCTGCTCCCTCCGTCGGTCTCTTCGTCTATGACGGCTCGGCCGCGCTGCCCAAGGGTGTCGCGATCGGCGATTTCGTTCAAATCAAGGGTGCGGTGTCGGAATTCAATGGTTCCACCCAGATCACAGTCTCTGGCGCCAGCAACTGGCAGAAGGTGGACGCGGGCGATCGCGTTGCTCCGCAGGCCGTTGTTCTGGACCGCCTCCCGGTGGAGGAAGAGGGCAAGGAAGCACTCGAGGGCATGCTCGTGGACTTCTCGGGTCCGATCACTGTAACGGACAACTACCAAAATGGTGTCAACTATGGCGAGATCGGCGCTGCTTTCGGCGACAAGCCGCTGCGTCAGCCCTCCGATCTGTTCAACCCGAGTCGCGATGGGCATGCCGCCCTTCAGGCTGTCGATGCTGACAATGCCGCCCGCCTTATTACGATCGACGACGGACGCACCGCCAACTGGAACACGACGGCAATCAAGAACTCGGTTCCACTGCCCTACATCTCCAATACGGAACCGGTACGTACGGGCGCCGCGGTCGATCTGGTTCAACCCGCCGTCGTCGAATTCTCCTTCGAGAAGTGGCGTCTGCAGCCGGTTGAGCCGGCCACCGACGAGAACGGTGATCGCGGTTCAGAGTTCTTCGCATTCGAGAATGATCGCCCCTCCGAGCCCGCCGACGTGGGTGGAGACGTCTCCCTTTCGGGCTTCAACGTTCTCAACTACTTCACCACCACGGCTGAGGAGGTGAACTGCACCAGCACCTACAAGGATCGCCAGGGCAACCCGATCACGGCCAATTCCTGCGACACTGTCCGAGGGGCTGCCAATGCGGAGAACCTCGCGCGTCAGCAGGAGAAGATCGTCACCGCCATCAACACGCTGGATTCCACAGTCGTGTCGCTGGAGGAGATCGAGAACTCGGCCAAGAACGGCAAGGATCGCGACGATGCATTGGCAACCCTGACCGATGCTCTCAACGATGCCGACTCCACCAAGAACTGGGAGTACGTGCCCAGCCCGTCCACCGGCCTTCCCAGCCTGAGCAATCAGGACGTGATCCGCACGGCCTTCATCTACCAGGCGGATCAGGTCAAGCCCGTGGGAGAGTCCAAGATCCTCAACGATCAGGTGAACTTCTCCAATGCGCGCGAGCCTCTGGCGCAGGAGTTCGTGGCTATTGACGGCAATGGTGACGAGTACGGCGATTCCTTCGTGGCGATCGTCAATCACTTCAAGTCGAAGGGTTCTGGCACTCCAGCTCCGGATCCGTGGCAGGGCAACGCGAACACCGATCGCGTGAATCAGGCCAATGCCCTGGGTGCATGGGCGAACGAGCAGTATCCCGATACCGCCATTTTCGTCATTGGTGACCTCAATGCTTACTCCGCCGAGGATCCGATCCTCAAGCTGGGCGAGCACGGTTACACCAGGGTCATGGACTACATGGCCGAGCAGACCGGCGACGAGAGCTATCTCGATCTGACCACCTACCAGTACTCCAGCCTGCACGGCTCCCTGGATCAGGCGCTGGGTAACGACCTTGCGCTCGATATGGTGAACGACGCCGAGGTGTACGCCATCAATGCCCCCGAGGCAATTGCGCTGGAGTACTCGCGCTACAACAACTACCTGACGATCTACCACGATGCCACGCAGTACCGTTCCTCGGATCATGACCCGGTGAAGATCGGCCTGAACGTGACGGATGCGCCGGCTCCGGTAGAGGTGACTCCCGTTGCTCCGACAGTGTCGGAGAATGTGGTGTCGATTCCTGTGACCGAGGGTGTTGTGTATGAGGTCGACGGCGAGGCTGTGACCGGTACGATTACGCTTTCTGAGTCGGTGTCTTCGATTGTTGTGAATGCCGCTCCCGTGAAGGGGTATGTCTTCGCTCCCGGTGTCGTGACGGAGTGGACGTTCGCGTTTGAGAGTGATGTTGTTCCGGTTCCTGTGACTGGTGCGAATGTGTTTTTTGCTGATGATTGGGCGCAGTCTGTTGCTCGT
>WPCI01283776.1_pt1 | contig 84457 bp, 80 predicted proteins | sample 5399871 | NCBI WGS metagenome assembly WPCI01 (sample SAMN12869469, study PRJNA574797) | sludge metagenome | isolation source: wastewater treatment of pH7 | place: China:Beijing | collected 2019-05-20 | reverse complement strand
TAGCAGTTGTGCTACATTGTGAATGTAGTACTAATGCTATATCGGATGACGATGCAGAGAATGCGGCACTGCCGCACTGGATGATGCGAGAGGTGTGCCATGGCGGTGATCGATGCGAGGGACATTCGCAAGGCCTACGGCCGAAACACAGTGTTGGATGGCGTGGACCTGACTCTTCACGAAGGCGAGTCCGTTGCCATTCTGGGGCCCAACGGTGCGGGCAAGACCACGACCATTGAGATCCTCATGGGTTTCCTCTCTCGCGATGGTGGATGGGTGAACGTTCTGGGACAAGACCCCTCGCGGGAGCAGAGCCCACGCTGGCGCTCACGAATCGGAATGGCGATTCAGACCGGCCACGACCATCCCAAGTGGAGGGTGAACGAATTCCTGACCTGGATTCGCGAGCACTACGAGAACGCTTCCCAGTTGCGTACGGTGGACGAACTGCTCGAGGTGTTCGGCCTCACCGACCATGCACGCAAGCCCTTGCTCAACCTCTCCGGCGGTCTGCGCCGTCGTGTCGATTTGGCCGCAGCGGTGGTGAACCGGCCCGAACTGCTCGTTCTCGATGAGCCAACCACGGGCTTGGACCCGGCGGCAAAGCGAGCGGTTCACGACGTCGTCGCCGATCAGATGGACAACGGAACGTCACTGTTGCTCACCACGCATGATCTTGCTGAGGCCGATCGGCTCGCAAGTCGGATCATCATTCTGGACGAGGGTCGAGTGGTTGCCGATGGTTCCCCGCGCGCCCTGCGTGAGCAGGTTGAATCCATGGTGGAGATCACCTGGTCGCAGGGCGGCGCGAATCATCTGCACGTGGCGGCGGAGGCCGAGGGTTTCGTACGCGCACTGCTGCGCGATGAGGACGTACGCCATCTCGAAGTCAGGCGAATCTCGCTCGAGGATGCCTATCTGGCATTGGTGAATCGCGAGGAGCAACGCCCTGCGGCATGGCGCGGGACGGGTGCGAAGTATGGAACCGAGGACGAGGGGACGTGGCAGAGCGCCCTCACTGACTTCGCAGACGCCCCAACCAACGCCGCGACTTTGTACGGAGAGAAGTAGAAACATGTTCCAATCCCAGACTGTTCGCTCGGCCCTGGTGCAGGTGCGTGCGGAATCGCGTATCAGTTTCCTCACGCCCGCCTTTCTGGCAACAATCTCCGGCCCGGTGGCGCTGATCCTGATTGTGTCTGTTGTCATGGGTGACATGAGCTTCGACGGTATATTCGACTCGGCGGGTGCCTATTCGTTGGCTGGTCTCATTGGTGCTGCCGGAACGATGTCGGCGTTTCAGGTGATGACGGAGATGCAGCAGGAGCGCAACGAAGGCACGTTGCTTCGGCTGCGAATGCTCCCCGGTGGAGCCTCCTCATGGGTGCTCGGCAAGACGATCACATCCTTTCTCTACCTGCTGGTGACGGCCGGGTTCTCAATCATTGGTGCAATGGTCTTCTTCCCCGAGCTGCGACCCGAATCGCCGGTGGGATACTTGGCGCTGGCTCTGCTCGTTGTCGCCTCGTTCCTTGCCTTCTTCCCGTTCGGGATTGTGGTGGGAACTCTGGTGCGGGGCACATGGGGAATGCTCATTGCCATGGTTGTCTTCATGGTGGTCTACGGCGGATCGGGCACGGTGATTCCCTTGGACTGGTATCCCTCGTGGGCGCAATGGCTGGTGGCTGCCACCCCGTTCTACTGGGTTGCCCAGCTCGGGCGCTGGGCGCTCCTGCCATCGGAAGCGGGCGTCGCTGAGATCACCGGCAGCTTCCAGCCGCTTCTCGCCGTGACGATTCTGGCGATCTGGGCGATCATTGGATATGTCATTGCGCCGAAACTCATGCGCAGTGGCCTCAGCAGAGAGACCGTTGGAGGGTTCATGGCCACTCGTGAACGAATTTCTACAAGGGGTTACGCGTGAGTCCACGCCATGGGGAGGATGCCGTCTTCAACCGGCTTGCCGTGTTGCGGGCCGATCGCGGCATCTCGCGCCGCGAGTTGGCCGATGCTCTGGGAATCCACTACCAGACGATGGGCTATCTCGAACGCGGTGAGTATTCGCCTTCGCTGCACCTCACGCTGCGGATCGCTCGTTACTTTGGTGTGCCGGTCGAGTCAATCTTCAGCTTGGATGAGTTGCCACCGATGATGTAGCGCCGTTGGAACAGCTGGCGGCGGTACATGGATGGACTTGGCGAGCCGGTCCGGAAGTGCGTGGCCACCCGGTGGCGGAGTCAGCTTCTACGGGAGCCGCAATCTCCTGCTGCTCGTACCGTGTGTGGCTAGCGGTGCCTGTCCTTGGCGGCATCCGCGAGAGCAATGACGAGTGCAACAACCACGAAGAACCCGATGAGTAGGTAGCCTGCGTCAAGAGCACTGGCGTAGCCCTTGGGGAGCTGATGGAAGAAGATTCCGGTGACGGCGGCCGTGCCCACGGCCGTGGCAATGCGCTGGCCGGTCTGCATGATTCCTGCTGCCGTTCCACCATTGGCGACGGGTACATCGCGTAGCGTGAGCGCCTGATTGGGCGAGGTGATCCACCCCGCGCCGAAGCCGATGGGAAGCGTGGAGAGGGAAAGCAGCCAGATGCTGGCGCCATGGGAAATCAGGACACTTGCCCAAGCCGTCAGTAATAAACCGAGCAGATTGAGGATGAGACCGTAGACGACGATCTTGCGTCCCCACTTGACCACGAGTCGTCCAGCCAGCGGTGCGGAATAGATGGAGGCGAGCGCGCCGGGCAGACCAAGCATCCCCGAGACGAGAGGGGTTTGCCCCATCCCGTCCTGAGCAAAGAGAGCAATGAGTACCCAGATGGTGGTGGATCCGGCAAAGAACACGGTGATCATGGATGCGCCCATGGAAAACGTGCGAATCCGGAACATGGAAAGGTCGACCATGGGCGAGCGCCCGCGGGCGCGATAGCGCCGTTCCCAGACAAGCCAGATCGCGAGCACGGCCAGTCCGGATGGAAGGAACCACCACGCCCCAATGTTGTCGCTGGCGATCATGAAGGGCAACATCACAAGGAAGATGGCGGCCCCCAGCAGCAGTGAACCGATGGGATCGAGATCTTGACGATGCCGCGGTGCGTCGGGCTCTTTCTGTCCACGCGCCGGCCTGGGCAACCACAGGTATCCGAGGATGACCGCCGTCAGTGCGAAGGGGACATTGATGCCCAGTGTCATACGCCATCCGAGTTCGGGTGGGAGCGCTCCCAACACGAGACCCCCAATGACCGGGCCAATCGCCACGGCGGAGCCCACCACAGCTCCGAACATGCCGAAAGCTCGCGCTCGTTCGGGTCCGCGGTAGTGCTGCTGGATGAGCCCTGAGACCTGGGGGCTGTACATGCCTGCGCCAATTCCCATGACCGCTCTGGCGAGATTGAGCACCAAGGCGTTGGGAGCCAGTGAGGCCGCGATTGATGCCACCATGAAGATGGATACCCCAATGAGGAAGAGGCGGGAACGTCCGAGGAGGTCCCCTGCCCGGCCCGCAGCAACGAGTACAACGCCGTAGGCGAGGGAGTAGCCGGAAAGTACCCATTGCAGCTGGGTGGACGATGCGCCGATGCCTTGTGCGATGGAAGGCAATGCAACATTGACGATGCTGACTGTAATGAGCGACAGGAACAGGGCGGAGAGCAGCACAACGAGGATTCGCCGACGGGCCGCACCGCTCAAGGCTTCATTGTGGTTGGGCATGAGACCCAATTATCGTCTCCATTACGAGCGAATGATACGGCCCTGCACCGAAGGTAGGCAAAGTCACCTGAAATATAGCACCCAACATCGGGTATACTTAGTGATGTATATCACTAACGCTAAGATTTTGAGTACCATGTACTTATTGGCGGAAAGCTCCGGTCAATTTTCTTCCAGAAACTATCTTGAAGGTTGTGCTAAAATCTAGGGAATTTATTGAATCAAAACATACTAAAAAAGGAGTTGCCCCCCGGGGATGAGTGAGCTTATGGCGCATTTGAGTGAGGGTCGTTCTATGGGGTAAGTAGGCGAAATTCCGGTGTATTCTTTCCGTCACACTGCTTGAATGAAAGCTCTGCTCCGCAATTTTTCGGCCAGAAAGAGCCTCGCTTAAAATTTACTCATTCCAGAATTTGGCCTGTAAGCCTTGACGAAGGGAGTCGTCTCTGCTCGAAGTATTTCCGCTTTGTATTAGTTCTCAAGTGCGCAGACCTCAGAGAACTTTTAACTTTTTGTAGCAGTAAGATCAAGCAAGTCAAATTTCTTAGAGATTTTGGCGACCTCCTTATTAGGAGACCCTCGAAGGTCAGGAATGGTTGGAAATCCGAGCCGACTCCCTCTGACCCTCGATTTCACGCACATAAAAAGAGACCGGAGCGACCGAGATGGGTAGTTTTTGGCAATTATTCTGGCTTGTCATTGAGGTTTTCCTCTTAGTGGCATACCTGATTTTCCTATTTCAGATCGTCAGTGATCTACTGCGCGATTCAAGCCTTGGAGGGGCCACGCGGGCCCTGTGGATGATCCTTTTGATTGCACTGCCGATTGTTTCGGCATTGGCGTACCTCGTTATTCGCGGAGGAGGAATGGACAGGCGCCGTCGCGAGGCTGCGGCTGAGGAACTCAGAATTGCAAGCAATGGCGCCTATGGATACTTCGGAGGTAGCGTCTCCAACGAGATCTCCAACGCGTTCACACTTCTGGAAGACGGCGCAATTACACAGGAGGAGTACGACGCCCTCAAAGCCCGAATCATCGCAGCCTAGTCGTCTGGCGGCCCAGTCGCAGTGATGCGACAGCCCAAATGGCCGAACGTCGATCTGGCGGCGAGGGTCGCGCGAACAGCAACGGACAGGACCGTTGGCGGAATCTTGCTCTCACTGTGCCGTTGGCGGGAGAGAGTGGGGCGGAAACGATCGGACCACTAGAATCATGTTCGTGCATGAAGTCCTAGTTTCCGCCCCAGCCAAGGTCAATCTCGCGTTGCGAGTGGGCCCACCACGGCTGGATGGTTTTCACCCCCTCGATACCGTCTTTGAGTCGCTTGACTTGTACGACGACGTCATCGCCTCGCCCGGGGAGGGAATCTCTGTGACGATACGTGGTCTGGGCGAGGATCTTCCCACCGACGAAACCAACTTGGTAGTCCGTGCCGCTCTGTTGCTGAAGGAGCGTCACGGCGTGGACGAAGGTGTTCGGCTGGAGGTCACCAAGAGGATCCCCGTAGCGGCAGGAATGGCTGGAGGATCAGCGGATGCGGCAGCTACCTTGGTTGCCTGCTCACGGCTGTGGAACCTGAACCTTTCGCTGCACGAACTGCTCTCGCTGGGCGCTGAACTGGGTTCGGACGTGCCCTTCAGCTTGCTCGGGGGACGTGCTCATGGAGTGGGGCGCGGCGAGGAGTTGGAGCGCATTGGATCGGACATGGTCCACAATTGGGTCCTTCTCACAAGCGAGCAGGGGCTCTCGACACCCGCGGTGTTCAGAGAGTTCGATGACATCATGGGGTATACGCGCGTGCCGGAGACCCTTGTGGCCGATACGGTGGACCTGCGTGATGCCTTGAACCGTGGGGACCGCCAGGCCGTGCGTGATCACATGGTCAACGATCTTGAAGCCCCTGCGCTCTCGCTGCGTCCTGATCTGCATGAGACCATGCAGATCCTGCGAGGACGAGGATATTGTGCCCTTTTGTCCGGCTCAGGTCCAACGATTGCTGTCCTGGCAGAGGACGCCATGGAGGCCGACGACCTGGCCGGCGAACTGTCCCGACTGCTGCCACAGTGCGGAGTACTGCGCGCCGACGGTCCGGCGCGCGCCGCCGATATCAGGGAAGAGAAGTAGGAATGGCACATTTGCTCGGACTCCAGCACGTTGGAGTCACTCTTGGCAACCGGCCAATTCTTGGCGATATCTCGGTCAGTCTCGAGGACGGCGACCGTATTGGCATCGTCGGCCCCAACGGCGGTGGAAAATCGACTCTCCTGCGGATAATGTCCGGTGAACTGCTGCCCGACGACGGCGTCGTCACAAAACTTGGTGAAGCGGTGGTGACCCGACTTTCCCAGTCGGACTCCTTCCGAGAAGGCCAGAACGTCCTGGAGGCCATCCACGGTTCCACTGCCGAACACGAGTGGGCCAGTGATGCTCACATACGTCGACTACACGTGGGTCTGCTCCCCGAGATCTCGCTGTCCACGCCGGTCAGCGAGCTCTCGGGTGGCCAGCGTCGTCGTGTTGCCCTGGCGGCGACTCTGTGCGAGGATGCGCGAATCGTCATTCTTGATGAGCCCACCAACCACCTTGATGTCGAAGGTATTACCTTCCTTGCCAACTACCTCAACGAAAGATTTGGGGGACCCCGCCCGTCGGGTGCTCTTGTGGTGGTCACCCACGACCGCTGGTTCCTTGATGCCGTCTGTACCAGGCTTTGGGAAGTGGTGCCCGGAGATGATGGGCCGGGAGGAAGGCAGCCGGTTCCGGGCCACGTCGAGACATACGAGGGCGCCTATGCCGCCTATGTGTTGCAGCGTGCGGAGCGCGAGCGTCAGACTGCGCTGGCCGCCGAAAAGCGCAACAACGCCCTGCGCAAGGAGCTTGCCTGGCTGAGGCGGGGAGCCCCCGCGCGCACCTCGAAACCACGTTTCCGCATCGAGGCAGCCGAAGCGCTCATTGCGGACGAACCCGCTCCGCGCGACACTCTTGAGCTGACCCAGATGGCCACAAGCCGACTGGGCAAGGACGTCGTCGACCTGGAGGACGTGACATTTGCCTACGCCGGTGGCCGCAACATCCTGGAGAATGTGACGTTGCGTCTGGCACCAGGCCAGCGCCTGGGCATTCTGGGAGCAAACGGTGCCGGAAAATCCTCCCTCTTGGGATTGATGTCCGGACAACTGCAACCGAACATCGGTCGGGTGAAGACGGGCAAGACCGTCAAGCTGGCCACTCTGACGCAGTCCACCACAGAACTCGATTCGATAGGTCAGAAGAGGGTCGTGGAATCGGTGCATGAGATCGCCGCCCGGATCACGGTGGGAAAGAAGGAGATCACTGCCACGCAACTCGTCGAGCGTTTGGGGTTCACCCGCGAGCGGGCTTGGACTCGGGTGTCCGAACTGTCCGGAGGCGAACGGCGCCGCCTACAGCTCATGAGGCTGCTCATGGATGAACCCAACGTGCTGCTTCTCGACGAGCCCACGAACGATTTGGACACGGACACGCTTGCCGCGGTCGAGGACCTGCTCGACTCGTGGCCGGGCACGCTCGTTGTGGTTTCTCATGACCGTTACCTGCTTGAACGCCTCACGGATCGCCAGATGGCCGTCATGGACCGGGGCTTGCGCGATCTGCCCGGGGGAGTGGACCAGTATCTGGAGCTGCGGAAGGAACAGGAGACGCCAGTCTCCGCAGTGGTGGGGAACGTCACGGGGCCGGTATCGCAGACCGACGTGGCCGAGCCAGGACTCTCCGGTGCTGTACTGCGTACCGCACAGAAGGAGTTGGCCTCGGTCGAAAGGCGCATGGACAAGCTTGCCTCCAAGGTGAAGAACGTACATCAGAAGATGGCCGAACACGACCAGAGCGACTACGACGGGCTCACGAAGCTCACCGAGAAGTTGCGTCAACTTGAGAAGGAGACGGCTGAGCTGGAGGGACGGTGGTTGGAACTCTCAGAAGCTGTCGAGGCTTCGTGACGCTGCGTGCGACAAGCGACAGAATGGGAAGAGTGTGCTTGCGACTCAAATGTCGCAGGAGCAGATCCGGTTGTACGTGACCACCTGATCGCCTTCCCATGCCCAGGCTTCCGCTTCTGCCAGCGAGACGAAAGAACGTGGTGCGAGTTGGCCGTTCGTCATGAGAACGCCAATCTCGATTTCCTCGCGCGGATCGGACCAGTCGTTCCGCTCCGCAGGGGCGGCGCTGGTCTCTGATTCCATTGCCATCTCGGTCTCCTCACCAATCCACTCCTTGTGAATTGAACCATGAGAAGGTTCGAGTTATTCCTGCGGGTACGTCCGGCGGATCCAAGCATGTGGCGGAGCTCCGCCACATTGGATACAACCTTTGGTGTGCGCGCCAGAGAAGGGAGAAAACTGAGCAACGAATGCGTCTCGCTACTGTTGCTCGCCCATCTGCACCTGTTCATCGCCCGCCCTCGCGACTGGCTGACGAATGATGGTACGCAGTCGCTCGGGAGCCACCCGGCGAAAATCGCTGAGGTAGATCTCATGGTGTCTGCCCGTCACGCTCAATCCGTTGGCGGGAATGAATTCGTCGTGCATCCGAGCAACGATCTCGGCTTCGTCGTCGAATGAACCGACGTGCAGAGTCTGGACGCTCAGGCCCTCGTCGAGGTTCTCCAGCCGGACGTCATCGAGCCGGGTTGCGGCATTCTTGGCCCTTGTATGTTCCACAGCCGCCGCAAACATGTCGTCGCCAATCCAATCGGGAACCATGAGTAGCAACGTCCAGTTCCACTGGGACTTGTCGCGTGCCGTGGAAAAGAAGTCCATGTTCTCTGCGTACCACAGCCCCTCCAACGGCGGCACCACGTAGTCACGGCCGAGCTCCTTCTTGCTGGCGAACTTCAGCGTGTAGGCGAGCGGGTAGAGGTTGCTGATTGCCTGCGAGAATTCTGGAGAGGTGTTCGGGTCTCCGTGGCCGTCAATCATGAGGTAGCGCATGCTCGGAACGTCGAGAATGCGGAACAGGTTACGTTGCGCCTGATAGCTGTCGAGACTCTTCTTGAGATCGATTTTTTCGCCCATGGTAATCCTGACGTGACAAAGTAGCGGTGGTCGGCAAGCAGTCCGAGCGCTGACAAGATGATCGTTGGCCCAATTCTGCCGCGGATGCGGCCCTGCGGGCGACCCTGAGAGGAGTTGCAGAATGCGGTGACGGATTCTTGCCTGCGGATGCCTAGACGGCCAACCCCGCCACGTACCACTGCAAGCAGAGGCACGTGGTGGTTTGCGACTTCGCCCGGGCCCGTGGTTGATCACCTATTTGACGACTACGACCTCCACACCAGCATCGCGGATCCTTTCGATCTCCTGCGCGGGGGTGAGCGAATCGGTGATGACGGTGGTGAACTCGGAGACCGCGACAAAACGATGCAGAGCCGTGCGAGTGAATTTCGAGTGGTCCACCATGAGAATGCGGCGCTGTGCCCCTCGAATCATGGCGCGCTTGGTGTCCGCGACGTTCGAGTCGGGATGGTAACAGTATGCCCCGCGCACGGCCGTTGTGGACATGAGGCAGATGTCGACCCCGAGGTTTTCGATGTTGCTCACGGTCATGGGGCCGAAGTAGGCGTCGGCCCAGTTCAAGTAGTTGCCGCCCAGATGTATGAGGCCCATGTGAGGGTCGTTGGTCAGCAGTTCCTCGATGAAGCGGGCATTGGTGGCAACGGTGAGCGGCGTCAGTTCGCGCAGCCCGGGAATCAGGTGGGCGCTGGTTGTCGAGTCATCCAGGAGGATGGAATCGCCCCGTCGGACGTATTTCAGTGCGGCCTTGGCGATCTTGTCCTTGAGTTCCCGGTTCATGCCCAATCGTAGTTTCGAGGAAGACTCGACCAGTGAGGAGGAGGCCGTGGAGACCTCTCCGTAGGATCGGGTGAGAAGCCCTTGGTCCACGAGTTCGGAAACATCGCGGTAAACGGTCATGCTGGACACGGCGAGATTGTCCGCCAGCCATTCGACCGTGGTAACGCCTTCCTGAACCACTAGGGAGACGATCTTGCGCAGCCGATCCTTGCGGTTGCGGGGAGTACGTTTGACCGTGTTGTTGTCCGGACCTTTGATGGATGTGCGCCCGGTGGTGGGGGCGCTGTATTCGAGGTCGGACGGGGCGCTGTTGGGGTGAGAGCTACTGGACACGTGATGACCTTTCGAGGCGGGTTGCCCCGAGATAGAAAGTGGGGGACCTCCCGTATGGAAAGTCCCCCACCCATTGCTACTTACTTAAGGGCGGGCCGGAAGAACGGCGGCCGCGAGGGCAACCTTCACGTCTTCCACTTCCTCCTTGAGGATAGCGTTAATTGTGGCGAGGAGCGGCAACTGGTCCGCGATGTCGGAAGCGCGCTGCTCCACGAGGGTCACGGCGAGTCCGGTGGCGGGAACTCCCTCCACCGTCTGCTCCAGGCGCTTCATCTCTTCGAGGGCGGCGCTGGGGGTTTCACCGCGGCCCAGGCGAACGCCATAGACCTTGTTACGTCCGGACAGCCCGGTGACCTCGAGGTCACCGACTCCGGGTAGGCCGAAGGCAGTTTCGGGCTTTGCTCCGAGCTTCGCTCCCAGCAGTGACATCTCGCGCACCGCCTGAGCAAAGGCAGCGGCCTTGAGATTGTGATGTGGAATGCCGGTCGCCTCTTCCAGTCCGTCGGCGATTCCCAAGGCGATGGCGTAGACGTTCTTCATGGGAGCACAAATCTCGACTCCGACCTCGTCGTCCGTGGCGGCGATTGCGTACACGTCGGAGCGGGCACCGCGAGCGGCTTCCTTGGCGACATCGTAGGTACGGCAGCCATAGATCGTGGCGGTCGGCATCCCGGCCGCACATTCATTGGCTTTGACCGGGCCGGCGATTGCGACAACAGGAGGTAGCTCCACGCCGAGCTCACCGGCGATACGACGCAGCGTGTCGGGAAGCAACTGGATGTTGCCCGCAGGATCGGGGCTGAATCCCTTCGAGGTCATCCACACGGACTTGACGTCCTTCAGCAGTGGCAGAGCGAGCTCAGCCACGCCGGGAACGCCGTCGGAGGATACCGACATCACAACGACATCGGTGCCTTCCAGCGCTTCTTCCAGCTCGTCGGAGCGGTAGGTCTTCACCTGATCCGAGATGACCACGTTGATGCGGGGGTGAGGCGTTCCTGCCTCAATGGCATCAATGAGATGATCATCAAGCCAGGTCCCCCAGAGGCGAACGTCCCAACCGGAATCAATGAGTGGGCGGGTGAGGCCCGCGCCCATGGCTCCGGCGCCAAGTACGGTAATCGACGACATGTGTTCCTGCTCTTTCTGTTTGCCGGAAAGTCCGTGGCCGGGAATGGGCCGGCCACGGAGCGATCGTGGTTTAGAGTTCAGCCTTCGGGGATTCAGGCTTGGTGGACGGGTAGCGTTCGGCGATCTCGTGGAGCTCCTCGAACACATCCTTCAGTTGGGGGTACAGACGCTGCTGGACGGCTGCGATCTCCTTGTAGCGCTCGTGCATCTCCATGTCCGGCTCGATGGTCTCACCGAAGTGAGCCATGGCGCGGGCAGAAGCGGCGACGTCCGCGACGCCGTCGACAACTGGGGCATGCGCACCCAGTGCTGCGAACGCCAACACAGCTGCGCCCAGTGCGGAAATCTCGTCCTCCACGCACACGGTGATCGGCACACCCGTGGTGTCGGCCATGATCTGACGCCAGAGCATTGAGCGGGTACCGCCGCCCATGGCGCGCAACGATGTGAGCTTCACACCGGTGCCACGCTCAATGGCATCGAGGTTGTTGCGCATCTCGAAGCCGATGGACTCCAGGATCGAACGGTACATGTGGGCACGCGAATGTGTTCCGCGCCAGCCGACAACGGCACCGCGGGCCACTGAATCCCAGTAAGGGGACTGCACGGCGTTCCAGTAGGGAAGGGTGATCAGGCCCTCGGCGCCCGGAGGAATGTCCGCTGCGGCCTTGTCCAACTCGGGATCAGGCTCGCCGAGGAGCTTGGGATCACCGAGGGACTGACGGAACCAGCCGGCAAGGTAGGAGCCCGAGGACTGGAGAACTTCAAAGACGTAGTGCCCGGGAATTCCGGAGTCAAGCGTGCGGAAGATCGGATCGTAGATGTAGTTGGCGGCGTCCACGCCCGCGTTCACGGCGGTGCCGAGGTTCAGGTAGGCGACGTTGGGATCCACGGCTGCTGCGCCGATTCCTGCGGCCTGGCCGTCACCGAGTCCGGAAACGACGACGACGTCGGGCGAAATGCCCCACTCGGACGCCAGCTCGGGAAGAACAGTGGCGACAATTGTCGCGGGAGGAACGAGGTCGGCCATCTGGTCGCGGCGTACACCGGCGATCTCGAGCAGTTCATCAGACCACTCGCGCTTCTCGATGTCGAACAGGCCAAGAGAGTCCGCGCAGGCAGTGGAGGAGACCCACTTGCCGGTCAGGTTGAAGGTGATGGCGCAGGCCACATCGACGATCTTGTCGGCCTTCTCGAAGTACTGGGGTTCGTTCTCGGAAACCCATGCCATCTTGTAGATGGCAGGAGTCACGCCGGCCGGCTTGCCGGAGAGCTCGTGGACATGTTCGTTGCCGTACTTGCGGATCTGATCGGTGGCGCGGCCGTCCAGCCAGAGAATTCCGGGGCCGATGGGTGTGCCGTCAGCGAGGAAGGGTGCAAAGGATTCGCGCTGGTGGGTGATGCCCACGGCCTGCACGCGTGCACGGTCCTCGGGGCTCAGCGAGGCGAGGGCCTCGGTGATCGTCTCGTGGGTGGACTCCCACCAGCGAGCTGGATTGTGCTCGTAGAAGTCCATCGCCGGGGTGTGGAGTTGGATGTTGCGCTTGGCGGTGACCAGCACTTCTCCCGAGGCATCAACGACGATCGCCTTGGTGGAGGTGGTGGAGGAATCGATGGCTACGACCAGAGGGCCGGTTGCTGGATTTACGGTTTCATTGGTCATGGTGTCTCTCTTCGGCTTTGAATCGACACTGCCCGGTGCATCTCCGCGCCGGGGTGGTACTGAACTGCACCAACACTAGAATTATCAAATAGATTGTTGATTTCCACAATAAAACTGTGAAAGTTCCGACTGGAAGTATTCTCATGTCGCACGTGAAAATTTTCTCAGGAGGTGCCGAGGCGCATTTTGACAAGGAATGGCAGCGGTACAAGGCCAGCCCCAAGGCACTCAACCCCCACGGAGACGCCCCAAGTGCCGCTTGAACGCCCCGATTCGCGTTGAGTGGAAAACCGTGAGCGCCACTAAGCTGGGCTCGTGGAGAATATGCAGGCACCGATTCTGGCGGAGATTCCTTTCAAGCGTTGGTCACACAGCGCGCGGGAGTGGTTGGAGGCGCGCTGTATCGATCGGACAATGGTGTTCGAGGTTCAGCTGACCACGAGGTTTCGTGGGGTGAATGCTCGGCGGGGAATCCTGCTTCAAGGTCCCGGAGGGTGGGGTGAATGCGCTCCATTTGAGGAATATGCTCCGAACGAGGCGTCGCTGTGGCTTCAGAGTGCTGCGGAGGCTGCCTGTGATGGAGTGGGGATTCCTTCCGTCCGCGATGCGGTTCCCGTCAACGTGACCATTCCGGTGGTGAACCCCGAAGAAGCGGCCAACCGTGCACATGCCGCCGGTTGCCGGACGGCCAAGATCAAGGTGGCTGATCCTCGCTCCACGCCTCGGCAGGACTGGGAGCGAATCCGCGCCGTCTCCCGGATCCTTGCGCGCGATTTTGGAAGTGATGCGCGTGTTCGCATTGATGCCAACGGTAAATGGAACCGTGAGGAGGCTGTGCAATCCATCGCCCATCTTGGCGAAGCGGCAGCTCCCGTGGGAGGTTTCGAGTATGTGGAGCAACCCTGCATGAAGGTCGAAGATCTCGCGTGGGTGCGCGAACGGGTAGGGGTGCCCCTCGCGGCAGACGAGTCCATCCGTCGAGCCGTGGATCCTTTCCGGGTCGTCGAGTACGAGGCCGCTGATCTGGCAGTCATCAAGGTGGCCCCGCTCGGGGGCGTGCGCCGTGCCCTCGATCTGGCTCACCAGCTACCCATCCCGGTAGTGGTCTCTTCCGCAATCGACACCTCGATCGGACTATCCGCGGGTGTTGCGCTCGCGGCGGGGCTTTCGGAACTGCCGTACGCCTGCGGACTCGATACCCAGCGTCTTCTCGTGGGAGATGTGGCAGAGCCATTGGTTTCCCACGACGGTTTTCTGAGTCTTGCGGACGCGCGCCGAATCGCCGCCGGCGACCTGGTGGATATCGACGCACTGATTGATGCCGATGCACCGATGGAGACCGATACGGTCGCGGATGCCGATGCCCGCGTGCCTCTTGCCGACACCTGGGTGGAACGCGTGGAAGCAATGATTGCCACGCGTGGGAACAGGGACGCCGCATGAGAAGGATGGACGATCTGGACGCCACCTTGAACGGTTCGGAGAACCCTTCGATCCAGCTGGCTCACGCAGTCCTCGATGCCCTGATCGAACAGGGCGTGCGCTGGGTTGCCTACTGCCCCGGCTCCCGGGACGCCCCTTTCGGCTACGTGCTTGCAAGCTTGGAGGAGCGTGGTCGAGTGCGCGCGGCGACCTTCAGCGATGAGCGCAGCGCCGGATTCTGGGCGGTGGGCGCCGCCAAGGCGGTCGGCGAGCCCGTCGCCGTCATCACCACCTCCGGAACCGCCGTGGCCGAACTGCATCCGGCGTTGGAAGAAGCGTGGTTCCAATCGCTGCCAGTCATCGCCGTTACAGCTGACCGTCCCCACGAGATGCGTGGCGTCGGAGCTTCTCAGACCACCCATCAGGCTGGAATCTTCGGTGGCAGCGTGGTTGCCTCCGCCGAGCTTCCTGCTGAGATTTCGTACGATGTCAGCGCCCTCGCGCGAGTACGTGGACGGGTGCGGAGAATCGTTGCCGCGGCTCGAGGATTCCTGGTGCAGGCCGGTCCGGTGCATCTCAATGTCGCATTCCGCGACCCTCTGGTCCCGGTCTCGTGCGAACGGACGCGTGATCCTCGGGCGGAGGGGCATGCGACGCAGAATCTGATGGCTCCGAGTAGTCATGCCCTCGAGCATTTCGGCGGTGATGATCAGTCTCCCGGATCCCGCGTGACCGGCCGCGCTGATCCGCCCGTTGGCGATGCGAACCCCGTCCTTTTCTCCTCACAGCGCCATCCGGCATGGGATGAGATCGTGGTTCCGGGCCTACGCACCCTCGTGGTCGCGGGCGACGGTGCCAGCTCTGATGTTGCCGCCGCGGCTTCTTCCCGGGGAATCCCCATCGTTGCCGAGCCCAGTGCGAATGTGGCCGACCTCGACACATGGATTCCCTACCAGCAATGGGTGGTTCCCGAGCTCATGGGGTGGGTGGAGCAAGTCGTGGTCACCGGGCGGCCTACGCTGTCCCGGCCGATCACACAGTTGCTTGGGCAGCCTCATATCCGCAAGATCATCGTGGCCACGCACCCGGAGTGGGTGGACGTGCACGAAACGGCGGACGTCGTTGTCTCCGGGATGTCGGACGAGTTCGACCGTGGTGGGACAGCCGAGGCAACGCCTCTCTCAACGGGAAGGTATGTCCATTCCGATCTTTCCTCCATGATTCGGCCGTCCGGCTCGGCTGCTGATTCGACTCCGAAGGGCTGGTTGGGCACCTGGCACAACGCTGCTGACGCGGTCGATCGAGCGCTCGGTGACCTCGGCCTCATGGAATTCGAGGTCGATGCGGATGACGATGGAAGCCTGACTCTGTTGTCCGCCTGCCGCGCCATCTGGCGGGGGAATGGAACGGCATCGTTGTGGTTGGGCGCCTCGAACACCGTGCGTGGATTCGACCTTGCAGCGAATTTGCCCGGGCGCAAGGACGTATACTCCAACCGAGGCTTGGCGGGAATCGACGGCACCGTTGCCGCGGCACTCGGTTTGGCCATGGTGGGGGATCGGCCCGTACGTGCTGTCATGGGGGACATGACCTTCGCCTACGATCTTTCCACACTCGCACAGCGTCCCGAGGTATCAGAGGAGGAGCGGCCCGATCTCCAAGTCATCGTCCTTGATGACGGTGGCGGCTCGATTTTCGCCTCTCTGGAGCACGCAGGCGCGAAGCCGGACGTCTATGAGCGTTTCTTCGCCGTCGCACCGCAGGTGGATCCGGTAGCAGCCGCCCAAGCATGTGGTTGGATTGCTCAGCGGATCGAAACCTGTGTTGAACTCCGCGACGCGCTCGCCGCTCCCATCGTGGGCCGTTCGCTCCTCCATGTGCCCATTCCACGGCCAGCATTCCAACTTGATGCTGCTCGTCTGGTGGCTGCCCAAGCGATATCCAAGGTGACCGAGGCATCTGCTCGAGGTTGAGTCCTGGGCGGGATACATTTCATTGCGCTGAGAGCACCGTTACGCAGATATCTGCGTAACGGTGCTCTCAGGTGCACTGGATGTTCCATGGGCCAAGAAGTGACACCGCGTACGCACGTCAAGTCTCCGCGTCCAGCGCTTTGGAACCGGTGACTTGCCCACGATCTGCCCTGAAAACGTGGATTGGGTCGGGGCCGAGGAGATCTTGTCCTCAGATCTCGTAGCTGCCCTTGTCTTCCTTTTCCCGCTCGAAGGTGAAGATGTCCAAGAACTTCTGGGCGCGCTCGGTCTGCGGGTCGGCGAAGAACTCGGTAGCGCGCCCCTGCTCCACGATCTTGCCTGCATCCATGAAGATCACGCGGTCGGCAACCGCGGCAGCAAACTGCATTTCGTGGGTGACGATCAGCATCGTCATGCCCTCCTTGGCCAGTCCGGCAACGACGTCAAGTACCTCACGCACCATCTCAGGATCCAGCGAGGCCGTGACCTCGTCGAGAAGCAGGACCTCGGGCTGCATCATGAGGGCGCGCACGATGGCCACTCGCTGCTTCTGACCCCCGGAAAGCTGACGCGGATAGGAATCGCCACGATCCCCGAGGCCCACGCGTTCCAGCAGCTCTTGTGCCCGCGTCCGTGCTTGATCCTTGGATTCCTTGAGCACCTTCAAAGGAGCGAGGAGGAGATTGTCCATGACCGTGAGATGGGGGAAGAGTTCGTAACTCTGGAATACCATGCCCACACGCTGGCGCACCTTGTTCCACGGTTGGGATCCGTCGGTGATGATCTGGCCATCCAGCGAGATCGTCCCACTCTGGATGTCTTCGAGACCGTTGATGCAGCGCAGCATGGTGGACTTGCCGCAACCGGACGGACCGATCACTGCCAGTACCTCGCTCTTGGTGACCGAGAGGTCGATTCCGTCCAGCACGAGGCGTTCGCCATCGTAGATCTTGACAACGCCGTTGAGTTCCAAAACCGTGAAGTCGCTCATGATGCCTTCCTAACTCTTTTCAGGATTTTGATGATCTGGGTGGCACGTGTCGTGCCCTCAAGTTGCGGGTGCTCGTCACTGCCGCGCCCACTTCTTCTCAAGTTGACGCGCGGCCAGCGATAGTGGGTAACAGATGACGAAGTACAGCAGGAAGATGACCCCGTAGATCCACAGTGCGGCGTCGGGGAAATCGAACCGGTTGGCGTCGATGATCTGCTGGCCAACCTTGAGGGCCTCGACCACGCCGATGAGTGCCACGAGCGTGGTTGTCTTGATCATTCGCGTTGCGAGATTGATGGAGAGCGGCGCGAGACGGCGAATGGTCTGGGGAAGGATGATATAGCGGTACTGCTGGGGTGTGGTGAGGCCCAGCGCGGCTGAGCTCTGGTACTGGTGGGTGGGGATCGAGGAGAGAGCGCCGCGTACCAAGTCACCCATTTCCGCTGCTCCCCACAGCGCGAACACGATGATGGCGGAGACTTCGCCGGTCAGGTTGATACCCGTGCCGCGGGCCAATCCGAAGTAGACGATGAAGAGCAGCACGAGCTGTGGCATGATCCGAATGAACTCGAGGTAGAGGCGCATGAGGAAGCGCACCACGCGGTGCCTCGACATCATCGCGATGCCCACCAAGACGCCCAGAATTCCGCCGAAGAGGAGTGAGAGGCCGGCGATGCGAACGGTCACCCACAGTCCTGAGAGCAGACGAATGAAGTTTTGCCCCTCGAAGAGGACGCTAATTCCCAAATCCTGCATGGCGCAGCCTCCTCTCGAGACGGGAGGCGATCAGTGAGATCGGGAGAAGAATGATCATGTAGAAGAAGACCAGCATTCCCAGCGCGTACCAGGTGTTGTAGTCGGAACCGATGATGTCCTTCGTGACGAACATGAGGTCTGGTAGCGCAATGATTGAGACCACGGACGTCTCCTTGATGAGGAAGATGACGTTGGCGGTGATCCCGGGAAGCGCCGTGGCGAGCGCTTGGGGCAGGAGCACACTGCGGATTGCTGACGATGTCGTCATTCCCAGACTCAGGGCAGACTCCATCTGAATCTTGTCCACGGCTTCAATCCCCGAACGGAAGGCTTCGGCCATGTAGGAGCCTCCCAGGAAGGTGAGACCGACGATCGCGCACATCTCGGAGGACCACACGATGCCGAGCTTGGGCAGGCCGAAGTAGATGAAGAAGAGCTGGACGAGCAGTGGAGTGTTGCGAGAGAGCTCGATGTAGGTGCCGATGATCTGGCGGGCCAAGGGCACACGCAGGTACTGAACGAGCGCGCAGATCAGGCCCACTATCAGGGAGTAGACGATCCCGAAGAGAGCGATGCGCAGTGTCAACCACGTCGCATCAACGTAGAGAGGCAAGTACTCTCCGATGAGGTCAAAGTTCATTGCGAAGTATCATTCCTGGGCCCTTGCCGCTGAATTCTTCTGGTCCGCCATTGTCGCTGGGGGTTGGGGTGCGTACGCATCCTCGAGGCTGCGTGGCCTCAGCCCGCGAGCGGGGTTCAGCCACTGACGGCATGGTTGTTGCCCACCGGACCGGTGGGCAACAACCATGCGCGAGGAGTGCTACTTGATGACACCGCCTTCGACGATGAGCTCGTCGGGGTCGACATCATCGCCGTAGACGGGCAGCAAAGTCTTCTCGTATGCGGCGTGGAAGAAGTTTTCCGGTGCCAGTTCGGTCAGCTCGTTGTTGAGCCAATCAAGCAGGGACGTGTTGCCCTTCTTCACCGCGGCGGCGATGGTGTCCGGATTGCCCAGCGACGTGATGCCGGTGGTGAAACCGGGATTGTTCTTGGCCCAGGCCAAACCCTCGGTGTTGTCCGTGACCCAGGCGTCGCCGCGGCCGTCGAGCAATGCATTGGTGACTTCGGTGTACTGTTCGTACTTCTGCACGTCAGCATCCGGATAGTTGGCGTCGAGGAAGGACTCGGCGGTGGTGCCACGAACGATGAGCAGTTTCTTGTCCCCAAGCTGATCGGCGGAGGTGATGAGATCGGAATCCGAGCTCACGACTCCGAGCGACACCTGCATGTAGGGGTTGGCGAAGTCGACCTTCTCCGCGCGTTCCGGAGTCACCGTGAAATTGGCGAGGATGACGTCCACCTTGTTCGACTCGAGGAACTCCACACGGGCCGCGGCGTCCACCGGAACCCATTCGACATCTACCCCGAAATCTTCGCCGATGCGTGTGCCGTACTCGACGTCGTATCCGGCGTACTCGCCAGAAGAATCAACGGAGCCGAAGGGGGCCTTGTCGGAGAAGACGCCGATGCGGATGGTGCCATCCTCCTGAATCTGCTCGACCGTGCGGCCGGTGGAGCTGGCCGCCGGGGCCCCGGAGGAGGAATTGTCACCGCCGGAACCGCAGGCGGAGAGCGCCAGAGCGGCGGCGGCGAGGCCGGTGGCGAGCTTGGTGAATCGTGACAGGGACATGAGTGAACCTCTTGCGTAGTGTTTTGCTGACAATAGTGAGGGAAAGTCTTGGATGGGGTGGGGTACCTCGCGGTACGTGCTGTGGAGCCCTGGGATGCGTGGCTCGCCCATTCGTGATGCACGGAGTGCTCACTCAGGCCCCGCCGCTGTGACATGATGCGCGTGGCACTCGACGGCCGACGGCTTATCGGCGACTCCCGGAATACCGGTGTTCAGCCGAGGGATCATGTGCGCCGGGCAGGTGGTCGGTGTTGACTTCAGCGACAACAGCGTTCGGACATCATCATGCACATGGAGGAACGCAACTGGTGAGAGCCGGTATCCGTGCGGGGAGTCATGATGATCTGCAACATGGCTTCAGACTACGGTGCGAATACATATGAGCCAACTAGGTTTCAGGCTTTGAGACCTATGACTCTCTGGCGGGGTTCGGTGGGGAGTTTCTGACTTTTGTGTGGCCTCGCCTAGCTTGGCGGGTGTCATGTCGAGGGCGTGGGACTAAGGGTCCACATTACCCGGACATTTGGTAGGTTTATGTGGTCGTCAGGATTGGTTCGCCCCGATTCCGGTGGTTGGCCCGCAGTGGCCGCGGTACTTGCTCCGCCCGGAGTGGGTACCCGCTGTGCCTACAGTTCGACACCCTCCAGCGAGGTGTCTTCTGAATCCTCCAGGCCCAGGGCGTCGAGGATGGGACGCATCTTGGCGTGAGTCTCCGCAAGTTCGACGTCCGGTTTGGAGTCCGGCATGATGCCACCGCCGGCAAAGACTCGAATCTCGTGGTGATCCTCCGAAAGCTGACCGCAGCGCAGCGCGATCCCGAACTCCCCGGCGCCTCTGCCGTCAATCCAACCGACCGGTCCCGAATAGCGCCCGCGTTCCGTACCCTCCAGCTTGTCCAGCAGATCGAAGGCGAACTTGGTGGGTGTTCCGCATACGGCTGCGGTCGGATGGAGGGCGTCCACGATGTCCAGCACATTGGACTGAGGTACGGCGGCGGTGACCTCTGTGGCCAGATGGACCACGTTGGGAAGTTGGAGCAGGAAGGGTTCGGCGGGTACGTCCAAGGTGTCCGCGAGAGGAGAGAGTGCTCGTGCCACGGATTCAACGGCGAAGTGATGCTCGCTGCGATTCTTCATGGAGGCGAAAAGAGCCGAGCCCCCGGAAGGTGCGGCAGTTCCGGCGAGAACCCGGGAGGTGACCACGCCCGAGTCGAGTGCGGCGAGCAATTCCGGAGTGGCGCCGACCAGGCCATTGACCGCGAAGACCCACGTGGAGGGATACAAGTGTGCCAGTCGCTTGGTGAGGAATCGCTCGTCGATGCTTTCCTCGGAATGGACCACGATGTCCCTCGTCAGCACCACCTTCGAGGCGACCCCCATGCGGAGTGAGTCAATGAGTTCGCTCACGGCCTTGCGCCATTGGCTCTGCGTCATGCGACCGGGCTTGGTGTACATCGTCGCGGGATTGCTGGGGTGGAAAGAAATAGTTTCGTCCTCGGGACGCGAGGATTCGCCAACAGCTGGCGAGGAGGTTGCCGCCCGGAGCCGGGAGGGGAGGTTGCCGCCCTGTGGATCCTTCGAGTTCGCCGAGCGAACCGATGCGGTCACAAGCACGGTCACGTCCCCGCGGCGCACGAGAGCCACCTCGGGGACGATGAGGAATCCCGGAGTCTTGGCGGCAAAACCGAAGGAGGCGAGTGCGAAGGGGGCGACGTCCGCCCAGGCGTGAGGTGTTTCGTTGGCAACCTTCGCGGAGTCCGTGACAGCGTTCCAGTACACGGAAGCTTCTCGAATGGCATGATCACCCTGAACTTCGACGCGCAGGGCCTCGCCCCAGCCCACGATTTGCTGTTCTTTTCCGAGCCAGGTGAGCAACCCGGTGGCCGTCGGGGCCCAATCAACGAGTTCGGAGGGGGCTCCTTCGAGTTCACGAACTTGCACATGCAGTTCTGGGGGCGGAATAGCCACAGCCGCTACATCTCCTCACTTTGGTGCTTGCGGCCGCGCTGGCCGTACCCGGTCATCTTAGCCGCAAGCGCGAAGACGGCACATCTGAGGGAAAGGGCGTTCGTCCGCATGGAAGTTGGATTCTTGCCACACTGCAGCAATGGCATGGGTATCTCCCGACGCAGGACTACGGGCTGCCGGGCGGAGTCGGCCAGTCTTCGTGCAGTTGTCATGCAGGAGGTGCGGCGACGGTCGTGAATCCGCTGTCCGTCCCCATGGATCAGAGGATCTGCGCTCATTTGCCCGAGACGATGAAAGGTATTCCGCAACATCTTGCGGAAAGTATCTTGACATCAAGTAATCTTGTCGCATGTGCAGTTCATATGGGCCCCGCGACGAAGTCGACGGGATTGTCGAGGCGTGGGGGCGCGAGAGACTGGATTTTGATCCCGAGCCGCTCGCCGTCTTTTCTCGCCTACTGCGCCTGGAGCGTCACATTGACCGAATGCGGCGGCAGACCTTCTCCCGTCACAACATCGAGCCGTGGGAATTCGAGATGCTCTCTGCCTTGCGGCGCCAGGGAGCCCCCTACCGGCTGACGGCAGGACGGCTCATGCAGGAGACGCTGGTGTCGTCGGGTACCGTCACCAACCGGATCGACAGGATGGTGGCGCACGGGTTTGCCGAGAGGCTTCCGGATGTCGATGACCGCCGCGTCGTACACGTGCAGGCCACCGAACGTGGGTTGGGGACAGTGGACAACGCGATGGCTGACCTCCTCAATGTTGAGCGTCATCAGCTGGGCAGCATGGACAAAGTGTCCCAGCGCCAGCTTGCCAACCTTCTGCGCGAGTTGCTCTCGCACTTCGAGCGCGAAGCCTGAACCCTCAACAAACCCATCCACGAGCGCTTCTTCCGCAGTCCACTGAGGTGGCGAGGTAACGGTTCCCCTTGCGTTTTCGGTGCCATTTCCTGGTGCCGCGACGGGCGGTGGGCACGTGCTCTTCCACGCGGGGGCTTTTCGTGCGCCCTCTGGTCATCGTGCCGGGGCCCGATCGTCAAAGAAAGCCGGTACTGATCCCGGGTGATCCAACCAGTTTGCTGGCCCCGGATGAGCCAGCGACCGAGATACGACGACGGCGGCGCCGCCACAAGTACGTGGGTGGGCACCGCCGTCGTCGATACGGGTTCGCGGTTGTTCGCCAACCGAGCCGCTGGTTCTGGCGGGGTTATGAGGCCTTTCCGAAGACATTGGAGAGCTTCACGCGCTCGCCGACGTGCAGGATCGAGCGCTCGTAGATCTTACCCGCGAGGGCGCCCAGCAGCGGAATCGTCACGAGTGTCAGCGCTATCGCAAGGCCCTGCTCCCACAGTTCGATCTCGCCGATGGCCGAACGCATCGGCATGAGGTAGGGGGAGAAGAGCGGAATGTAGGAGAGTACCTTCGTGATGGTGGCATCCGGCAGGTAGGGCACGAGATACATTGCCACGTACATCGGGATGAGCTGCATGAAGATGATCGGAGTCTGAACCGCTCCGAGGTCTTCCTGGCGCGAGACCGTTGCGGCCAATCCGCCCGTCAGTGCGGCGAAGGTGAAGTAGCCGAGAACGATCCACAACAGCAGCATCGGCACGTAACCCCATACGCCCAGTGCCCCAAGGGCTGTCAGTACTGCCCCTGCCCCCGCAAGCAGGCCGGAGATCCAAAGCCCTCCGAAAATTCCTACGACGTAAATGAGGAAGATGACGAGCATCGCGGATCCGATGCCGAGAATCTTGCCCAGTAGCAGAGTACGCGGTCGCACCGTGGTGAGAAGGATTTCCACCACTCGGCTGGACTTCTCCTCCACCACGCCGGCGGAAAGGGTGGAGACCCCCATGATCGTGATCATCATGAGAATGACGACCGATGCCATCCCCACCGCATAGCCGATGGGGTTGCGAGAGATGGCGTTTTCGGAAACGTCGACCACGTATACGCGCGAGACGTCCTGAAGCTGTTGCGAGAGTTCGGGCGTCAGTGCCCCAGATTGATCCACGAGATATTCCGTGGCTGCGAGGATCGTCATCTCTCGCACCGGGGTGTTCGTGTTACTTGCGGAGACCATCGGGGCAGTGGGGTTGCCGGAGATGATCGCTTCGAACTCGGCCCCCTCGGCGTTGAACGCCTCCTTCGGATCAGCGTCGCCGATGTTTTCAATTGTGACGTGTGATCCGGACTCGAGGTACGGAGTCAGTGGGGCTGCCTCGGTTGTGACACCGATGGTGAACTGCTGGGGAGCGGTCTGGTCGCCGTCGTCGTCGTTCAACAGGAAACGGCCCAGGACTCCAGCGGCCAGGAAAAGAATCACCAACACTGTCGTGGAGATCTTCATGGCCTTCGAGCCGAGAAGAGTGGTGAATTCGCGCTTGATAACCAGTCCGAGCATTACTTCGTTCCCTTCTTTCCGAAGGAGAACCGGCTCTTTTTGGCGGGTTTGTCCTCCGGTTCGTCTTGTGGAGTGACGACGACGTTGTTGAAGAGTTCCGACAGGTGCGGCCGACGTGGGGTGAACTCATGGACAGGCCCAGTGTTCATGGCCGCGCGCAGAATGTCCTGATCCGAGACTCCGACCGGCTGGTTGAAAACCACCCGGGTCACTCCCTGACGGCGCGGCGCCTCGGCCGTTCCTTCCAACGGATCGGGCTGTACGACGACGCCCATGGGCAGGAGTACCTGACGCAGGGTCTCCATGTCTGCGCTGATGGCCAATGCGAACTGCTGATGCTCGGTGGAACGTAGCTCGTTGACGGTTCCTTCGGCAACCATGTGTCCCTGAGAGATGATGCCGACGCGGTCACAGAGCCGCTCGACCAGATCAAGCTGATGGGACGAGAACACAACCGGAGCTCCGGTATCTGCCTTTTCACGCAGTACGTTGCTCATGACCTCGACGGCGGTGGGGTCGAGCCCAGAAAACGGCTCGTCCAGAACGAGCATCTTCGGATCGTGCACCAATGCTGCAGCGAGCTGAACGCGCTGTTGATTTCCCAGCGAGAGTTTTTGGACGTTGTCCTGCCTACGCCATCCCAGACCGAGTCTGTCAGTCCAGTACTCCATCCGGTCATGAGCATTGGGCTTGTCCAAGCCGTGCAGTCGCGCGAGGTACTCCAGTTGGGCGCCGACAGGCATTCGAGGATAGAGACCTCGTTCGGAGGGCATGTATCCGATCTCGCGGCGAGTGGTGAAGTCCAGCGGAGTCCCGTTCCACGAGACGGATCCCGAATCCGCCGACATGACGCCCAACATGATGCGCATCGCCGTTGTCTTGCCTGCGCCGTTGGATCCGACGAAACCAAAGATCTCACCGGGATTCACGTGGAAGCTCAGATTGTCGAGAGCTTTGAGACTACCGAATGATTTATTGAGTGCATCGATGCTGAGCATCGGTTCCTCCTTGTTCGGTGAAAATTGTGATATCACAATATCAGAATGTGTTGGGAAGCCGTGAGCTGCGCCCACGGGGAGTTCTCGCCGACCCACTGGTGAGGTGTTGTCGAAGTTTGTACTGTCGTGCAGACTCCACTCTACTTTTCGCGGATTGTGTCTCGTCCGAGCGGGACGATGTTCTTCTCACACTCGCAACGGCGGTCGGTTGTCCAGCTTCATGCTATGGCTTACCTGCTGATATATACTCTTTGGAGTGCCGAACGAAGGGCATTTCGAGCCAGTGAGGTGCGAGATTTCTTCCAAGGCACAGTGTCAAGCAATCAAAGGATACGCATACGCCGGTGACGGAGTCTCACCGAGCGAATGTGGGGGAGTGTCAGCCTTACAGTAAAGGACCACTCATGTCTGTACTGACTCCTGAGCAACGTGCTGCTTCCTTGAAGGCAATGCGGGAAACCACTTATGACGTCCTCGTGATCGGTGGAGGCGTGACCGGTGCCGGTATCGCATTGGACGCGGCCTCGCGTGGGCTCACCACAGCTGTCATCGAGGGACAGGATTGGGCTTCGGGCACCTCCTCGCGATCCTCCCGACTGGTGCATGGCGGTCTGCGCTACCTGTACAACTTGGATTTCAAGTTGGTGGCGGAGGCACTGAAGGAACGCGGGCGCTTGCTGACCACCATTGCCCCGCACCTCGTCGAGGCGCAACCATTCCTGTGGCCTCTCAAGACACCCGTCATCGAACGCAGCTATTCCGCCGTTGGCGTCGGAATGTATGACGCACTCGCGGTCATTGGTGCGGGAGGGCACAAGACCGTGCCGATTCAAAAGCATCTGTCGAAGAAGGGCGCGATGCGCCGATTCCCGGAGATCAAGCCATCCGCACTGAGGGGAGCAATTGAGTTCTACGATGCCCGTGTGGATGACGCACGGCTGGTGATCACGCTGATTCGCACCGCGGTGAAGTACGGTGCTCAAGCGGCCAGCCGTGTCAAGATGATGGAGATCCTCAAGGATGAACGTGGGCGTGCGACCGGAGTGAGGGCCAAGGATCTGGAGACGGGTGAAGATCTGACGATCAAGGCCAAGCGGATCATCAACGCCACTGGCATCTGGACCGAGGAAACACAGGACATGGCCGGCGGTACCGGTGGTCTCAAGGTTCTGGCCAGCAAGGGAATTCACATTGTCATCCCACGTGAACGACTCAAGGCCACCACCGGCATGTTTCTGAGAACCGAGAAGTCGGTGCTCTTCATCATCCCGTGGCAGCACTACTGGGTGATTGGAACGACCGACACCGCCTGGCATGAGCAGCTCAAGCATCCGGTACCCACGGCAAAGGACATCGACTACGTTCTGGAGCATGCCAACGAGGTGTTGGACAAGCCACTGACCCGCGACGACATCATCGGCACCTACGCCGGGCTGAGGCCGTTGCTCCAACCCAAGGTGCTCGACGAGTCCAAGTCCACCAAGGTCTCGCGCGAACACACCGTCACAGAGGTGATTCCGGGAATGGTGGCGATTGCCGGCGGCAAGCTGACGACGTACCGCGTGATGGCCGAGGACGCCGTGGACTTCGCGTTGGGCAAGGAGCTGGCCGCGAAGAAGCCGTCAATCACCGATCACCTGCCCCTCGTCGGGGCTGCGGGACTCGAGGCGGCGCGTAATCAGGCGGCGCGAATCGGCTCCACGTACGGCTTCGATGCGGATCGCATGAAGCACCTGTTCTCACGCTACGGAGCCGAGGTCATCGATCTACTGGCCGCGATCGACTCAGATCCGAGCCTGGGTGAGCCTCTCAAGGAGGCTCCGCAGTTCCTGCGGGCCGAGGTCCATCGCGCCTGCGCGGCGGAGGGCGCGCTGCATCTGGAGGACATCTTCGTTGCCCGCGTGCGCTTGAACTCCGAGGCCCGGGACCGTGGTGGTGCAGCCGTGGACGAGGTGGCGGAGATAGCCGCGAAGGTTCTGGACTGGGACGAGGAGCGTACCTCCCGTGAAAAGGAGAACTATCGCGCCCGAATTGCTGCCGAGCTTGCGGCCGAAGAGCAGGAAACTGACAGCGCCGCTTCGCAGGAGAGACTGAAGGCTCCGGACATCGTCGGTTGAGCAGGTTCCTCCTGCTCGTTGAGAGGCTCCGATCTTCTCGTCGGTTGAGCATCCGCGAAGAGGTAACACTACGCGCGAGAGGCCACGCTTGTGACCATGTCACAAGCGTGGCCTCTCGTCAGATCCGTGGCCTCTCCACGAGTTGATTCGATCGGCGAGGTATTGCCTCCGGGGTCCTGTTCTGTCTGCGGGTACGCTTCGCCGGTCGGATTGAACCCGCCCGCGCCGTCAGGTCGTTGAGCGCCAGATCGTTGAGCGCCAGGTCGTTGGGCGCCAGATCGTTGAGGTCAGGACTTGGGATGCTCCGCCTGCTCGGCGTTGCGCCCGAGAGAGATGAGTAGAGGATCCCGCTCCATGCCACGCAGTCCGAGCCAGAGGAGATTGATGACATGAGCGGCGGTTTCCTCCTTGGCTGGCTCACGCGCATCCACCCACCACTGGCCGATGCGGCCAATCGCGCCGGCCAGGAGCTGACCATAGATCGGAGAAGTCTCGGGATCCAGGCCCTGTTCCTGAAGGACCGGCGCCAGAAGATCCGCAACCTGCTCGGCGACATCGGCGATGATTGTGGTGAAGGTCCCTCCGGACAGTGCGGTGGGTGATTGATGCGACAAAAGTCGGAATCCATCCGCGTTGGCTTCGATGTAATCCAGGAGGGACATGACCACGCGTTCGAGCATGACCCGGGGGTGGAGACCAGGCTTCATCTGGGAGGAGAGCATCTCCGACAGGACGGTGATCTCGCGATCCACGATGACCTGATAAAGGCCCTCTTTGCCTCCGAAATGCTCGTAGACCACGGGTTTCGAGACCTCGGCGGCGGATGCGATTTCCTCGATGGAGACGGCGTCGTATCCCTTGGCGCTGAAAAGTTCGCGCGAGATTCGGATGAGCTGCTCCCGGCGTTGGGCGCGCGTCATGCGCACCCGCTTGGGAGACGTGACCAGGGGGGCGGGTGCGGTTTCTTCCATGGACTCATTATGACAGTAGGCAAATGCCCGCTAGAATCTATCCCGTTCACCAATCCGCCTTGGTGTAATGGCAGCACAGAGGTCTTTGGAACCTTTAGTCCAGGTTCGAGCCCTGGAGGCGGAGCCAAGTCGCACCTCTTTGCCCTCGGGTGAAGAGCGTTGGTTAGGCTTGTCTCAGCCAAAAGAGAGGTATTCGACGTGGTGACTCGCCCTGCAGCAGTTGTAATTCTGGCCGCGGGCGCCGGTACCCGCATGAAGTCGGAAACTCCCAAAGTCTTGCATGAGATGTGCGGTCGCTCACTTTTGGGCCACGCCATTGCTGCCGCACGAGGTTTGAATCCGGAACATCTTGTCGTCGTTGTTCGCCACGAACGCGACCGCGTGGCTGCACATGCCCTTGAGTGTGATGTAAATCTCATAATTGCAGACCAGGACGAAATCAAGGGGACCGGTCGCGCCGTGTGGTGCGGACTGGAGGCATTGCCCGGTGATGTGGAGGGTGCCGTCGTCGTCATGGCGGGTGACGTGCCGCTGCTGGATACCGACTCTCTGTCTGACATGGTCTCCCGTCACGGTGACAACGCCGTGACGGTCCTGACCACGAACGTGTCCGACGCATCAGGATACGGGCGCATCGTGCGCGACCGGGATGGTCAGATCACCTCGGTGGTCGAACATCGAGACGCCTCACCCGATCAGCTCCACATCTCGGAGATCAACACCTCGACCTACGCATTTGACGCCACCTTCCTGAGGGAGAGTCTCGCGGGTCTCAGCACGGCCAATTCCCAGGGCGAGATGTACCTGACCGACGTGGTCGCCGCGGCATACCGGTCCGGGCACGGTGTTGGCGATCTCGTGCTGGAAGATTCCTGGCTCGTCGAAGGCTGTAACGACCTCGTCCAACTGGCGGCCTTGCGTGCAGAAATGACTCGCCGCATCAACGAGAAATGGATGCGCGCCGGCGTCTCGATCATCGATCCGCGCACCACCCACATCGATGTCAATGTCACGCTCGAAGCGGACGCAAAAATTCTTCCCGGGACATCGCTGCATGGCGACACCCGCGTTGAAACTGGGGCGATCGTTGGCCCGGGTGAGTTGACGAACACACTTGTGAGCTCGGGGGCCACGGCCAGTCACATCGTGGCCTACGGTGGTGTAGTACCGGCGGGAACAACACTTCCGCCGTTTTCGGTTTTCCCAGTGGTTGAGGTAACTGCTGGTGGTTCAGACGTGAGCGGCGAACTACCCGCCGCACGGCAAAACTGACAGGGAGCCTTCCATGACGGGAATGCAAGTAGCCAACGACAAACGGCTCAAGCTGGTGACGGGCCGTGCCCATCCGGAGCTTGCACAACAGATCGCTGACGAGCTGGGCATCGAGCTGCTCCCAGTCACCGCCTATGATTTCGCCAACTCCGAGATCTACATTCGCTTCGACGAATCGATCCGCGGCGCTGATTTGTTCATTGTGCAGTCGCATCCGGCACCGATCAACAAATGGCTCATGGAGCAGCTCATCATGGTCGACGCAGCCAAGCGCGCCTCGGCCAAGCGCATCACCGCAGTGGTTCCCTACTACCCATACGCTCGGCAGGACAAGAAGCACATGGGGCGTGAGCCAATCTCGGCTCGACTGGTTGCAGACCTGTTCCGGACGGCCGGGGCCGATCGCATCATGAGCGTGGATCTGCATGCTGCCCAGTCGCAGGGATTCTTCGACGGCCCGGTGGACCACTTGTGGGCGATGCCCACCCTCGTCGAGTACGTGAAGACCAAGATTGATCCGGACGAGACCGTGGTGGTTTCTCCGGACGCGGGCCGCATCAAGGTGGCCGAGCAGTGGGGCAACCGACTGGGCGGCGTTCCGCTGGCATTCGTGCACAAGACGCGCGATGTGACGCGTCCGAATCAAGCCACCTCGAACCGAGTGGTGGGCGATGTCAAGGGTCGCACGGCTGTAATCGTTGACGATCTCATCGATACCGCCGGAACAATCTGCGGTGCCGTACGGGTGGTTCTTGAGGCGGGTGCCAAGGATGTCATCATTGCTGCCACTCATGGCGTGCTGTCCGATCCCGCTGTCGAACGCCTGCAGGCTTCCGGGATGAAGGAACTCGTGGTTACGGACACGCTGCCCATCGATGAGAGCAAGCATTTCCCCGAGCTGACCATCCTCCCGATTGCGCCGGTTCTGGCCAAGGCCATCGACGCCGTCTTCGAGGACGATTCTGTCGCAAGAATCTTTGACGGAGATGCCGGCTGAGACGGAGATGCCGGCTGAGTTCGATGATCTGCTCGACGGCTGAGGCTGGCCGGGGCTGATTGATCTCGTTCAAGAGGGGTTGGCCGTCAGTTCTCGGTTTTTGTGGGCGCGGAGCGTTGAGCGCTGCCAATAGAGGCACGGCTCAACGCTCCACGCCCATGAGAAGTCCCTGACCTTCCTGGACATCACAATCAGTCCTCGCTGGCGTGCGTGCGAACCCAATCCCGGGCGGTCATGGAGTACAGCACGCAATCCTTGTAACCATCCGGTAGCGCCGGATGAATGAACTCGGATGAGAGACGCATTCCAACCTTCTCCATGACACGGCGGCTCGGAGTGTTCTCCGCTGTGGTGTAGGAACCGACTATCGGCAGGCGCTCGATGCCGAAGGCATAATCACGTGCGGCCTTGGCTCCCTCGGTTGCGAGTCCTTGATTCCAGGCTTCTTTGGCGAGGCGCCAGCCGAGTTCGTAAACGATCTCGGCACCGTTCTCCAGAGTTGGAACTCCGGCATTCATCTTTTGTAGACCGATGAATCCGATGAAGCTGCCCGGAGGCAGTAAGCTCGGGCGCTGCTCGGCATCGACGTGGGCGATTGCGGTGGTTGTTTGTACGGCCCAGAGTCCGAAGCCTTGTTCGACGAGGTGTTCTTGATAGGAGAGCGCCGCTTCGACGGACTGTTCGGCTGAAAGAACTCCGGGGAAATAGTGGCGCACGTCTTCATCGGCGTTCATCTCAATCCAAGTCCCGAGATCCTCCTCGTGCCAGCCGCGTAGCAACAGACGATCGGTCTCCAGTGTGAAGACTTCCTCGTCACGATCAAAAGCGGTACTCATGTCGCTCCATTCTCCATGGTTTGAGTGGGGTCCCAAGAGGCACGGTCACTCGCCCTGCTATTCGTGGCTGGGCGCTCCGATCAGGCCTCTTTTCCTCAATTGATGGTACTCGCGGTAAATTGATGGTACTCGCGGTAACTCGATTCCACGTTTGCCCTTGTCCCTGCGATTTGCGGCACCTTTCACTGCCTTCCATTGGCAGCGAGGAGGTCGTCTCGCTAAAATAGTTGGGTTGCCTCGGCGAGGGAGTTCACAACCGTGAAGCTCCGTTATCGACGCGGTGGGTCGATCCAGATGATCTGTGCCTGCGGTCTGAGAGGACAACATTGTTCCGCCGCTTGACGGAGCACCGTACAGAGATGGGAGATCCACCATGGCAAATGAGCTTTCCGCTGTTACCCGTACCGATTTTGGCAAGGGTTCGGCCCGTCAGCTGCGTCGCGCCGGCCGCGTTCCGGCAGTCGCATACGGACACGGCGAGGATCCGGTCCACTTCTCCGTTGATGCCCACGAGCTGTTCCTCGCCATCAAGGGCCAGGCCAACGCTCTTCTTTCCTTGGACCTGGATGGCGAGTCCATCCTGGCCCTGGTGAAGGACATCCAGCGTCACCCGCTTTCGCGTCAGCTGGTCCACGCCGACCTCCTGCGCGTCAAGCTGGGCGAGAAGGTTGACGTCGAGGTTCCCGTTGAGCTCGTCGGCGAACCGGCTGCGGGCACGCTTGTAACTGTCGAGGTCCTGCACCTGCTGGTCAAGGCTCCGGCCACCAACCTCCCCGAGGTCATCCAGGTCAACATCGAGGGTCGCGAAGAGGGTGCGCACGTCACTGTTGCGGACATCGACTTCCCCGAGGGTGTTGAGTGTGAACTCGATCCCGAGGCAGTTATTGTGGTCGTCTCCGCGCCGGAAGTTGACACCGAGCTCGAAGCCGCCGACGCCGCAGCCGCTGAAGCTGCATCCGCGCAGGCCGCCGCTGAGTGATTGTAGTAACGAGCATGGCTCGTTGACGAAGGGATGCATGGCTGGCTCGGATGGTCACATCCTCCGGCCAACAGCAGATTCCTTTGCTGACGACGTGTATCGGCCATGATTGTAGTGTGGCGCCTTTCGGGGCGCCACACTCGTTATGACCCAACTCGACAAGTGGCTCGTGCCCGCTCATGCTGGCACGTGCGGGCGCAACGGCGCCGGAAAGGAAGCGATGTACGCCGTCGTCGGCCTCGGAAATCCGGGCGAGAAGTATGCGCAGACCCGGCACAATGCCGGGCACATGGTGATCGACGTGCTCGCTGGCCGAGTTGGCGGCAAACTGTCGGCGCATCGCGCGTCGCGCACGCACGCCATGTCCGCCCGCATTGGCGTGGAACCGGGCAATCCGGGCGAGAGGCTCATCCTCGCAACGCCCGACTCGTACATGAACGTCTCGGGTGGGCCAGTCAAGTCGCTACTGGACTACTTTGATGTCGAAGCCACCAACCTCATTGTGATTCACGACGAACTTGACCTGCCATTCGGCACACTCAAGCTGAAGCGTGGGGGCGGGGAGGGCGGTCACAACGGCCTGAAATCGATATCGAAGTCTCTGGGCAACAAGAATTATGTTCGCCTTCGTTTTGGGATCGGACGCCCGCCGGGACAGCAGGACCCGGCCGATTACGTGCTGCGGCCGTTCGGAACCACGGAGCGCAAGGATCTCCCATTGTTGCTGGAGCAGGCAGCGGATGCCGTCGAGGATGTTCTGGCCAACGGTTTGGAGAAAGCCACCATGCGTCTGCACACGGCCAGCTGAAATTCCTTGCCTTCAGCGGGATGGCTAGTAGAATCGTTCGTCTGTTCCGGATATCGAGGGGCGCATCGTATCCGCTCCCGCAACTGGCTGCCTGCAGGCATTGAGATAGGAATTCATGGATCTGCGACCACTTCTTTCCCTTGTCGCCTCCGATTCGGCGTTGGCTGAGGCTCTTGCCGACGGCGGTGCCCAGCGCGACATCTCCATGCCTCGCGGTCTCGTGCCTCCCGCTGTTGCGCTGTTTGCTCTGGGTTCTGCCGCTGGCCCTCACCCCGCTGTGGGTGTCGGCTCCGGGCGGGCGGTCGCGTCACGGAGATCTGCTGGAGGACCCGGCGCGCGCTCTGCAGCTCTTGCCGGGTCCCGCACTGCCTCTGCGGTGATTTCCGGTGCCAAGCCCTTGCCCTTGCACGTGGTGGTGACGGCCACCGGCCGTGGCGCCGAGGAATTGCAGGGAGCCCTGCGCGCGTATCTGCCCCGTGAGTCGGTGGAGATCTTTCCTTCGTGGGAGACGCTGCCGCATGAGCGCCTTTCCCCGCGCTCGGACACTGTTGCCCAACGCTTGCTCGTGCAGCGCCGCTTGGCCCACCCGGAGGAGTTCGCGCCCCTGTCCGTGCTGGTGATGCCGGTGCGCGCCCTGCTGCAACCGATCACCGAGGGGCTCGGCGAGCTGGCGCCAGTACGCCTGCGGATCGGCGATTTCGTTGACATCGAGCAGCTTGAGAAAGATCTTGTCGGGGCCGCGTACTCGCGTGTGGACATGGTCGAGCGCCGCGGCGAGTTCGCGGTGCGCGGTGGGATCATCGACATCTTTCCTCCCACGCAGTCCCACCCCTTGCGCGTGGATCTGTTCGGCGACGAGGTGGATGAGATTCGCACATTCTCCGTTGCCGACCAGCGTTCGATGCAACCGGCGGACGAGGTCTACGCACCGCCGTGCCGCGAGATCCTGCTGACCGAGGATGTACGCGAACGCGCCCGCGATCTCATGGCCGTGCTTCCCGGAGCCACGGACATGTTGGCACAGATATCCGAGGGCATCGCCCCGGAAGGCATGGAATCCCTTGCCTCGGCCCTCGTGCACACGATGATCCCGGTGGTCTCGACCCTGCCGCGCGACGCTCGCATTGTTCTGGTGGAGCCCGAGCGAGTGGATCAGCGAGCTGAATCCCTCATTGCCACCACCGAGGAGTTCCTCGCGGCGGCGTGGTCCGCGGCAGCGGCCGGGGGCAAGGTCCCGATCAACGTGGACGCAGCCTCTTTTGCCACTCTCGCAAACACCCGCGAGCGGGCCAGACGTCGCGGCCAGGCGTGGTGGAGCGTGGGCGGATTTGCTCAGGACACCCTGACCTCGGACTTTGCTGCCTCGGTGAAGGCCAAGGAGCCGCAACGCTACCTCGGCAAGGTCGAGGCAGCAATCGCGGACATCAAGGCCCATGCCCACCAGTCCTGGCGCCTCGTGTTGGCCGTCGAGGGGCCGGGACTTGGTCGTCGCCTTCGCGACCAGCTCGAAGAGGCCGATGTCGCGGCGCTCTACGTGGACGATCTGCCCGCTGAACTCGAACCCGCGGTGTGTTACGTGACGGCAGCCCCCATCGCCTCCGGATTCCTCATGGAATCCCAGAGCCTTGGAGTTTATGCTGCGGCGGACATCATGGGCCGTGGTGGATCCTCCACCCGCGACATGCGCAAGATGCCGGCGCGCCGCAAGGCCAGCGTGGATCCACTCTCGCTCAAGCCCGGCGACTTCATCGTGCACGAGCAGCACGGCGTGGGCCGCTTCGTGAAGATGGCCAAGCGTGCCATCGGCTCCAACCGCGAGACCCAGCGCGAATACATCGTGGTGGAGTATGCCTCGACCCGCCGGGCGGCGCCGCCGGACCAACTGTGGGTCCCCACGGATTCGCTGGACCAGGTGTCGAAGTACTCGGGTGGCGACGCCCCCACTCTCAACAAGATGGGCGGCGCCGACTGGGAGAAGACCAAGGCCAAGGCCAAGGCTGCCACCAAGCAGATCGCGGGCGAATTGGTGCGGCTGTACGCCCAGCGCCAGGCCACCCAGGGCTATGCTTTTTCCCCGGACACACCGTGGCAGCGAGAGCTGGAGGACGCCTTCGCCTACGTCGAGACCCCGGATCAGCTGCACACCATCCAGGAGGTCAAGGCGGACATGGAGAAGTCGGTTCCGATGGACCGCCTCATCTCCGGCGACGTCGGCTACGGCAAGACGGAAATTGCCATCCGAGCGGCCTTCAAGGCGGTGCAGGATGGCAAGCAGGTCGCCGTGCTGGTTCCCACCACGTTGCTCGTCCAGCAGCATTTCGATACGTTCCGGGAGCGTTACTCCGGCTTCCCCGTGCGCCTCGCCGAGCTTTCCCGTTTCCAATCGGAGCGTGAATCGGAGGAGACGATCATCGGACTCGCGGATGGCAGCGTCGACGTCGTCATCGGAACGCATCGGTTGCTGACCGGCAACGTGAGGTTCAAGGATCTCGGGCTGGTGGTCATCGACGAGGAGCAGCGCTTCGGAGTCGAGCACAAGGAAACGCTCAAGCAGATGTACCCGACCGTGGATGTACTTTCCATGTCCGCCACTCCGATTCCGCGCACGCTGGAGATGGCGGTGACGGGCGTGCGCGAGATGTCCACGCTGGCCACGCCGCCGGAAGAACGCCACCCCGTGCTCACTTACGTGGGTGCGCGTGAGGACAAACAGATCGTGGCTGCCATCCGTCGCGAGCTGCTGCGTGACGGTCAAGTCTTCTACGTGCACAATCGCGTGAACGACATGTCCCGGGTGACGAGCCGTCTTCAGGAGATGGTTCCCGAGGCGCGGGTGGGTATGGCGCACGGCAAGATGGGCGAGCACCAGCTCGAGGGCATCATCCAGGCCTTCTGGGAGAAGGAGATTGATGTTCTGGTGTGTACCACGATCGTGGAGACCGGCTTGGACATTTCCAATGCGAATACTCTGATCGTGGAGAATGCGGACAAGTTCGGATTGTCCCAGCTGCATCAGCTGCGAGGGCGCGTGGGCCGAGGCCGTGAACGCGCCTACGCCTACTTCTTCTACGATCCCGACCGTGCCCTGACCGAAACCGCGTTGGAGCGTCTGCGCACCATCGCCTCCAACACCGACCTTGGTGCGGGAATCCAAGTGGCCATGAAGGATCTGGAGATCCGCGGTGCAGGAAACATGCTGGGCGGTGAGCAGTCCGGCCAGATCGCCGGCGTCGGCTTCGATCTCTACGTCCGCATGGTCTCGGAGGCGGTTGCGAAACTGCGTGGTCAGGTACCTGAGGGCGACGACGACGGCCCGGCCGACGTCCGCATCGAACTTCCGATCGATGCCTTCCTGCCGGAGGGATACGTTCCCTCGGAGCGGTTGAGGCTGGAGATCTACACCAAGATCGCCGCCAGTACAGATCAGGCGCAACGTGACGAGGTACGTGCGGAACTGTTGGACCGTTATGGACCGATCCCGCCGGAGGCGGAGCGCCTCTTCCGCATCTCGCAGCTGCGCGAGGTGTGCCGCCGCGCCGGTCTTTCCGAGGTGACTCAGGCGGGGCGCAGCATTCGCTTTGCGCCGGTACAGCTGCCTGATTCGCGTCAGGCACGGCTGAAGCGGCTCTACCCGGGATCGATGCTCAAACCGGCCATCCGGGTGCTCATGATTCCAATGCCGGGTGGCAGCGGCCGCATGGGCGAGCAACAACATCTTGAGGGAGACAAGCTCCTGGATTGGGTCGAGCAGGTCATCAGCTCGGTTTTCCTCGCGAGCATTCAGATATAACGAGTAGGATGGTCGGGATTCAGAGGTTGCGTCGATGGGTCCGGTACTCGCGGCTCCAATGCGCTGGCGGGACCTGTGGTCAATGGGATTGACTCATCCGGTTCTGGAGACTAACTGATCTGGTCGTGCGGGCCGGAAGAAACGAGGAGTAATGATCAAGAAGCGTGCCATCGTGGGTGCAGCAGTTCTTGCCGCCGGGTTGCTTGCAGGGTGCTCATCCCACCCCGGGGCAGCGGCGATCATCAACGGGCAGGAAGTCAGCGAGAAGAGCGTCGACCAGTTGGCTCGCCAGATGAACGCGGATACCGAGGGACAGCGCACACAGGTGCTGAATCTCGCCCTGAGTGCTGCCATCGCTGGCCCGGTTCTCGACGAGTTCTCCAGTGTGTTCACGCCCGAACTGGAGCAGCAGTCCCTGCAGGCCTGCACTGCTTCGGCGGGACTGGGCGAGATCACCGAGGACTCCCCGGAGCAGATCAAGACCTTGTGCCATGCCTTGACCTTGGGGCAGATCGACGCCGATTTTGCCGCCGCACTCGATGAGGCGGCGAGCACGGCCGATGTTGAGCTCAGTCCTCGCTACGACACCGTCACCTCGAATCTGCCCGATTACCTCACCACGGATGATCGCTCGCTGGAGGACCTGATGGTCCAGGGGAGTCCCTTCGCGGGGTAGGCGGGCCTGTCTCCGCAGATTGAGCTTTGGCAAAGAGGTAACGCTTCGCGCGAGGGGCAACGGTCAGGACAGTGTCAGATGCGTGGCCTCTCGCCAGTTCGGTGACCTCTTCTTCAGTGACCTCTTCGCGGGAAGGGTCAGGGTGACGGGCCCATTTTTCTGCCCGCATTGCGGACTTCGTGAGAATTCTTGAAGTTCCTTTTCCCACAATAGGTACAGAAGTCCCGCTCAGAGGTCCAGGACAAAACGCTGGCCGCGAAATTACCGAACTAATTGTGATCCAAGCTGACGTGGGGGCCCTTTGTGGGACACAATAGGGAGTGGCGGGATTCGTCCCGTGGAGGTACGGTCGCGACGCGGCTGTATAGTTGAAACCAAAGGAGTACCTGTGGCCAGCATTGAGGCTGTTGCTTCCCGCGAAATTCTCGATTCCCGTGGTAACCCGACCGTTGAGGTCGAGGTCCTGCTTGACGATGGAACCTTCGCCCGCGCGGGTGTTCCTTCGGGTGCATCAACGGGTGCATTCGAGGCTGTCGAGCGCCGTGATGGTGATAAGGATCGTTACTTCGGCAAGGGTGTCGCTGACGCCGTCGCCGCTGTCTCCGAAATCATCGAGCCGGAGATCGTCGGTATGGATGCCGAAGATCAGCGTTTCATCGATCAGACCCTGATTGATCTTGACGGCACCCCGAACAAGGGCAAGATTGGCGCCAACGCCATTCTTGGTGTTTCCCTCGCCGTCGCCAAGGCCGCAGCTGAGTCTGCCGGCCTTCCCCTGTACAAGTACCTCGGTGGCCCGAACGCTCACGTTCTTCCGGTCCCCATGATGAACATCCTCAACGGTGGGTCCCATGCGGATTCCAACGTTGACATCCAGGAGTTCATGATTGCCCCCATCGGTGCGCCTTCCTTCAAGGAAGCTCTGCGCTGGGGTGCTGAGGTTTACCACACCCTCAAGGCAGTGCTCAAGGAGCGTGGCCTGAACACCGGTCTGGGCGACGAGGGCGGCTTCGCCCCCAACCTGGATTCCAATGCCGAGGCTCTGGACCTGATCGTCGAGGCAATCGAAAAGGCCGGCTACACCCCGGGCACGGATGTTGCTCTTGCTCTGGACGTTGCCTCCACCGAGTTCTTTGTCGATGGCAAGTACAAGTTCGAAGGCGCCGATCGCGACACCGAGTACATGGTCAACTACTACAAGGACCTTGTTGAGAAGTACCCGCTGGTATCCATCGAGGATCCGCTGTCCGAGGACGAGTGGGATGCTTGGATCTCCCTCACCGCCGAGATCGGTGACAAGGTCCAGCTCGTTGGTGACGATCTCTTCGTGACCAACCCCGAGCGTCTTCAGCGTGGTATTGACGAGAAGGCCGGCAACGCTCTGCTCGTCAAGGTGAACCAGATCGGTTCGCTGACCGAGACCCTCGAGGCCGTGGAGAACGCGCACCGTGCGGGCTTCAAGACCATGACCTCTCACCGTTCCGGTGAGACCGAGGACACCACCATTGCGGATCTTGCAGTGGCCACCAACTCAGGTCAGATCAAGACGGGTGCTCCCGCTCGTGGCGAGCGCATCAACAAGTACAACCAGCTGCTGCGTATCGAGGACGAGCTGTCGGATGACGCCGTCTACGCCGGCCGCAGCGCCTTCCCTCGTTTCAAGGGCTGACAACAGCTCGAAAAGCCAAGGCAGGAAGGCCGTAAGGCTGACTTGGGCTAGATCAAACGTGTGTGCCAGCCCGACCGGGCTGGCACACACGTTTTTCTTGTCACATGTCCTGTGTCCGGGGTGAACGAATACGAACATGGTGAGTGCGTGCCAGAGAAGATGGACGGTTCGGACTCTCAGCACTTCGTGGCGTTCATCGGACCTCCAGCTGGGGAGGCTAGACTAATTCGCATGAATGCCCGGAGTACTTCTCCCTCAGGTTCTCAGCGCCGCCCCCAGGGGCGGCCGGGAAGTCGTGATGCTCGACGCCGCCCTCACCGGCCGGACAATGCTCCCAGCAACCCGAGCCCAGAGAGTCCGGCGAGCTCCGAAAGAGTGCGCCCGACCGGGAATCGTAAGCCTGATTCAAGACGGCCCTCCGGCCCTTCTGGATCCGCCCGTCCGAATTCTTCTCGCGCAACTGCCGGCGCTCCCAACGCGGGGGAAAGCCAGCGCAGTGAAGGGCGGCAGCGCGATCGCTTCAAGACCAGACGCAGTGTTGTGATCGGCGGTGAGCGGGGGACCAAGCAGTTCTCTCTGCGGATTCTGGCGGTGGTCATGACCGCCATCGTTGCCGCGATCATCGTGACCCCAACGTTGACGAGCTACTACAGTCAGCAGCGTGAACTCGCGGCTGCCCGAACCGAACTCGGGGATATCGAGGAACGTAACAAGGAACTGGAGAATGAGCTGAAGCTGTGGAACGATGATGATTTTGTTCGTGCTGAAGCCCGGGAACGCCTTGGCTACGTCATGCCGGGGCAGACCCTGTATGTCGTCAATGACCCCTCCGAGGGCACCGCGCAGGAGCAGCTGGAAGAACGGATCCAGAGCGTCAACAGGGACCGCCGCGCGGCCACTCCATGGTTCATGACCATGTGGGATTCGATCGACGTGGCGGGGCAGAGCGTCTCCGAGTTCGACAACCCGAACAATGCGCCGGTGATTGACCCGACGGGACAGGGAACCGTCGACCCGAATAGTGGTGTTGAGGACTCTGCCACCAGCGGACCCGCCGAATGAAGCTCGGCGGGTACACACGACCGGAAGGTCGGCATATATGACTGAACAGAAAGATGGAAAGCCTGTGGAGCAGCGCATTGACGAAACCGCACCCCGCCGGGATGCTAGCAAATCCGGTGAAGAATCCGGTTGGGTGATGGCGGAGTCCGACGTGACCGCGCAGGTGCTGGCCAAGGTGGCTCGCAATGCCACGGAGCTGCGCGAGGGGGACAGGGAGATTCTCGCTGAACAGCTCGAACGGCTGCCCCGTGGCCTTGTCGGAGTGGGGGCGCGTTGCGCGTGTGGCAGACCGGCTGTCACAGTGACTCTGCCCCGCCTTCCCGAGGGATCCCCTTTCCCTACGGTTTTCTATCTGAGCCTGCCCTACTTGGTGCGTGAAGCTTCGCGTCTGGAGGCCAACGGCGTGATGGCGCAGCTCAACGAGCAGCTGGCGCAGGACGAGGACCTGCGTGCCGCCCACGTTCGTGCCCATGAGAGCTATCTTGAGCGCCGTGCCATGTTGGGTGATGTCCCTGAAATTGCGGGCGTCAGTGCCGGGGGGATGCCGAGTCGTGTGAAGTGCTTGCATGCCCTTGTGGGTTACTCGGTGAGCGTGGGGCGAGGAGTGTGCCCGATCGGGGACAGGGCGCTGGAGATGATCGGGTGGGATCCCGCGGTGTGTCACTGTGGCGATGCGGGGTATACCGGTCGGTGGGAATCTCGATAGGAATCACACAACAAACATCTGTTGGGTGTCGGACCTCTATGACAAGGTGGACCAGTGAGAGTTGCTGGAATTGACTGCGGAACAAATTCAATCCGTTTGCTGATCGCCGATGTGCCCGGGCAAGCTGGGCCGCTCGACGATGTGGTCCGTCTGATGAACGTTGTCAGGCTGGGACAGGGAGTGGATCGAACAGGACAGTTCGCTCCGGATGCTTTGGCGCGCACGTTGGCCAAGACCGAGGAATATGCCGAGCTCTGTAAGCAGCATGGCGTTGAGTCCATTCGGTTTGCGGCTACCTCCGCCACTCGTGATGCGAGCAATCGCGATGAGTTTGTGCAGGGTGTTCTGGATCGTCTCGGCGTGCCGGTGCAGGTTCTTTCCGGCGACGACGAAGCCAACACCAGTTTCGCCGGTGCCTCGTCCGTCATGCCCCAGAACGGTCCGTCTCCGATTATCGTGGTGGATCTGGGTGGAGGCTCCACGGAGCTTGTTCTCGGTGATGTCAACGATGGGGTCATCTCCGAGTTCTCCATGAATGTCGGGTGCGTCCGAATGCATGAGCGCCATCTCACCTCCGACCCCGCCACACCCGAACAGATTGCTGCGGCGCGGGCCGATGTCAACGCTGCGCTTGATGATGCCGAGCAACACATCGATTTCGGAGCTGCCGAGGGACTCGTGGGCCTCGCCGGAACCATCACCACGTTGACCGCCAAGGCAATTGGGCTGAGGGAGTATGACGCCTCTCGTATCCACGGCACCGCTTTGACACCCGAGCAGACGATGGAGGCATGCGAGTGGTTCATTCACTCGGACAAAGCCGAAAGGGATGCCTTGGGTTTCATGCACCCCGGGCGGTCTGATGTGATCTCTTCTGGAACTCTGGTGTGGGAGGAAGTCGTCAAGCGCGTTGCTCTGCGTATGAGCGAGCGCGGCAAGTCTCTGGATGCCGTGGTGACGTCGGAACACGACATCCTTGACGGGATGGCCTTGTGGGCCGCTCATGAGCCACAGTTCCCGGATTGGGACTGACCGAGTCTTTCAAAGGACACTCCCCACCGGCACCTTCGCGATTACTCGCGTTGGTGCCGGTTTTCGTGGGTGGGAATGCGTCGTCGTCAAAATGTTGGAGTGGTTACTCGCCGATCTCCCGCAAACGGGAGGCTTGGCGGATCCGCAAAGCAATGGCGCCAGAAATGACCGCGAGGAGCGAACCGAGGATGACGGCCACGCGAGCGTGAGCCTCGTGCGGATCGGTCGGAGCGAACGAGAGCTGTGCGATGAGCAACGAGACGGTGAAGCCGATGCCTGCAACGAGAGAGACAGGAACAATGTCCGCCATGCTGATTCCTTCTCCAAGTTTCAGTTTGAAGAAACGCAGCATGATCCACACGCCGCCGGATATCCCAATCAGCTTGCCAACTGGAAGGCCGAGGTAGATGCCGATGGCAACTGGGTCGCCCAGCATGCCGAGGATACCGCCCGAATCCACGATGTTGACACCCGCGGCAAAGAACGCGAAAACGGGGACGACGAATCCGGCACTGTAGAACTCGATCTTCTCTGTGAACTGTTTGGCGAGAGGGCGCTTCTCTTCCGCAGTGGCGCGGGCTGGAACCATCATGCCAAGTGCAACACCGGCGATCGTTGCGTGGATGCCGGAACCGTGCATGAAGTACCACGCGAGGATTGCCAACGGCCACAGCAGCCACCACTTGGTGATGCGCTTCCTGGTGAGAAATCCAAAGAGCAGGATGCATGCGATCGCCGCGGCGAGCCACAGAATGTCGATGCCGTCGGAAAAGAAGATGGCGATGACGATGATCCCGCCGAGGTCGTCGGCGACGGCGAGGGTCATGAGGAATGTACGGGCGGCGGCGGGAAGACCCTTGCCGAAGATGCTCAGGACGGCCAGAGCGAAGGCGATGTCCGTCGCAACAGGAATGGCCCAGCCACCGAATTCTACTGAACCCGTGATGAGCTGAACGATGACGTAGACGCCGATGGGCCCAGCCATTCCGCACACGGCCGCGATAATGGGCACGGCGGCCTTGCGTGGATCGTGGAGGGAGCCCGTGGTGAACTCCTGTTTGAGCTCGAGCCCGACAACGAAGAAGAAGAGTGTGAGGAGCCCATCTGCCGCCCATTGGGCGATGGTGAGATCGAGGTGAAGGGCGTGGGGACCGACGACCGTGTTCGCAATCGCGAAGTAGGACTCGCGAACCGGCGAGTTTGCCCAGAACAACGCGATGAGCGCAAAGAGAACCAGAAGCATTCCTGCGAAAGATTCGTTGAGAAGAGCCCTGCGGTAACGTCCGATCAGGTTCATACTGTCTGCCATTTCTACGCTAGCGATTGCGGTGCATGAGGTGAGGAGCCATGAGGTACTCGGGGTCAATTATAGACGCGGCATATCTGCGGAATTGTTCTCAGAACAGCCAATGAGACCTTGGTTTGCCCATGAGAACGAACGGTGATCTAGAATGATTGCTGGCATTGACCCGCGAGAACGGCTCAAACGCCGCCCCTATAGCCCAATCGGCAGAGGCAACCGACTTAAAATCGGTCCAGTGTGGGTTCGAGTCCCACTAGGGGCACAGCCTCTTTCTTCCGCGAGATCTACCCTTGGGGCACGAGATCGCGCTTCCAAGGGTAGATCTCGTTGATGAACTGTAGATTTCGGTTGCCAAGGGTAGATCTCGTGATGTTGTGAGGATCGTAGACGCGTATTTGTGGTGCAGCCAGCTCTGCGAAGTGGCCCAGTCCAGTTCCGCTCGCGGCTCAGCCAGAGAGCACTAGCCCAGCCAGGTGGGCACCGCGGCGAACATTCACGCAAGACCGGGGCTGATGGTGCACATGAGTGCCGCGTAGCCGAGCATCTTGCGATAGTAGGCATCGCGCACAGAGGAGTCCACATTCGACAGCAGCATCGCGCCGTTGGTGGAGAACGGACTGATGTCCACAATCGTGGCCGCGATGGCCAGCGCGGCCACGAACCCCGCGACGTTCACATCGCCCGAGGCAAGGAACGGTACCGCGAGGCTGTTCACGACGCCGATGATGCCAAGAGATGACGCGAGGGCGGAGACGAACCCTGCGAGGTAGAACAGAAGGATCGCGGCCAGGAGGGGCACGCCAAGCTTCATGATTCCATCCGAGATCCACGAAACGGTGCCCGCTTCCTCAAGAATGTAGATGTATGTGAGCACTCCGGTGATCAGGATGACCATGGACCAGGAGACCTTGGCCAGCGCTGCCTTGCCCGCTGCCGGACTGATGGTTGCGAGAATGATGTCGATGCAGATGGAGACGATTCCGACGGTGGCACCGAAGTCGATCACTGAGATTGCCATGATGGCCAGCCCGGCGAGGGTGAGAACCTGCAATCCGGTGAGCTTGCGTGAGGCGATGACATCTGTTGTCTGACCGCCCGCCGAGGATGCCTCCGGCGATGGAGGATCAGCATCTTCGGGTTCGATGGGCCCGGGCTGATTCCTCATCACGGGTCACACGACTGCAGCGAACACCAAGTTGAAGAAGAAGGGCGCGAGGAACAGTGTCAACGGTGAAGATTCGAAGCCGTTGCTGATGAGAAAGTCGTTGACGAAGATGCCATACACACTGATTGGTGAGAAGGCTCCGGCCAGAGCACCGTGGACAACGAGCAACCCCGTCATGAACGTGTTGAGGGAATGCTTGCATGCGAAGTTCAAAGCGAGTGGAGCAATGATTGCCGCTGCGAAAAGTGCACCGAAAGCAATGAGTCCCGCCGCCGTGAGGAAAAAGAGGATCCAGGGCGCAAGTGACACCTTGCCGCGTACCAGTCTCGCACACCAGTGCACCAACACATGGAGAGCCCCGTTGTTCTGGGCGAAGCTGAACAGGTAGGTGAGTCCGACCAGAGTGACAAAGAGATCGACGGGGAAACCCACCAGAGCCTCGTTGGTGCTCAGGCCGAGCCCGAAGACACCCAGTAGACATGCTGCGACGTACCCCATGAGTCCCATGTTCACGCCACGCCAGATACCAATGATGAACATGATTGCCAAGACGACGATACTGATGACTTCCAGATTCAACACAGCTCCCTTGGGTGAACGTCCTGAGGCAACAAGGCGGTGAGGGGTGACCTTGGCGCCGAGTACTGTCCCACAGGCCACAGGCCACAGGCCACAGAGCGCAGTACTTTACTGGTCATTCTCTGGCAGGTTGGGAACGCGCTGCGTTGAGGGCGCTGTGTGGATACGTTCGATGCGGCTGGCGATATGCCAATACTCCGCGTTGAGGAGCAGTGCTCTCACTGGGCTCCCACAGCGAGACTCGGGACGTCTCGATGATTTTCGTCGTGGGGGTGTGAGCGCTTCTGGCGGCTGACGCGACGGCCTAGTTCGACCGTGGGTGGTCCAGAACGGAGTTGAGTGCCTCAAGAGTCTCCAGAGTTGTCTGCAACCGTGAATCGGAGACGTGGGCGCCATCCAGTAGGTCCCGCCATTCGCGATGCACGAGTTCGACGCTTCGTTCGGCGGCGGGTGTCAAATAGAGGCGAGTGCTACGTCCATCGAGGGGATCGGCGGCGCGGAGGAGCTGCTGCTTCTCAATGAGGACGCGCACTGCAGTGCTGGCGTTCGAGGGGCGCAAGGCCAGATCCTTCGATAGCTCGGAAGGGCAGAGTCCTGGATTCCGGTGGACGTGACGAAGCACCAACCGTTCCATTTGGCTCAGGGGCACGATGGTTGGGTCGCGGAATTGGTGACTTCCCAGCTTGCGCGCGAGTTGCAGGACTGAATCAACCAGCTCGGGGAGCGGGTTCGGTTCATCACTTGTTGGCTTTGTCATGGTTTTCTCGCTGACAATCGTCTCAGTAGTTATATTAATATATTAATGTTTTCAGAACTAGATGGGTGTGAACACATGGCCGAGAAGAAGCCGTCGTTGGCGAACGATACCAAGCCACACGATGGAAGGTCCACAAGTATGCCGATGCTGTTCACGCTGGCCATACTTGCGGCGATGGCTCCGTTTGGCATTGACCTCTACTTGTCCGCTTTTCCGGCGATGACAGTTGAGCTTGCGACGACGGCGACCGGGATCCAGTTGTCATTGACCGCGTTCTTGGTGGGTGCAGGCGTTGGACAGGTTGTTTTCGGGCCGTGGTCAGACCGGGCCGGACGCATGATTCCTCTGCTCAGTGGCCTCGTCCTGTTCTTGGTCGCAAGTGTTGTTGCGGTATTCGCGGGAAGCGTCGAGATGCTCGTTGGAGCGCGTCTTCTCCAAGGTCTTGGCGGGGCGGCAGGAATGGTGATTGGCCGAGCCATGATCTTGGATCGCCAGCGCGGTCGGGAAGCTGCACGGATGCTGAGCATGATGATGGCGATTGGTGGTATTGCACCCGTGATTGCGCCGTTGATGGGTAGCCTTCTTGCCGACACCATCGGTTGGCGTGGACTTCTCGGGATTGTCGCAGGTCTGGGTGTTCTTGCTCTGGCATCGACTCTTCTGTTCGTTCGGGAGACTCTTCCCCGCTCCGAACGTGAAGCAGTCGCACACAACAGCAACTCCCGGCCGCGGGCTGCACTTGGCTCGCGAGGGTACGTGGGCAATGTCATGGCCTTTGTTTTCGGCATGGCGATCATGATGGCCTACATTTCAGCCTCGCCATTCGTCTATCAGAAAGTGATCGGATTGAGCACCGTGCAATACGGTGTTGCATTTGCGGTCAACGCCATTGGCATGGTGCTGGCCACCGCTCTCTCGGCCCGAATGATCGGCAAGAGTTCGACCCGGAAGCTGGTGGCAGGAGGTCTTGTCACCAGCTTCCTCGCGGTGCTCGTCATTCTCTTGTTCACTTTGACGGAGATCCCAAGCATTTGGCTTGTCATCCCATTGTTCTGCGCGATCGCGCCGCTGGGATTCGTCTTCGGCAACGCGACAGCGCTGGCGCTTTCGGCCGTACCTCGTGAGGCGACGGGATTGGCGTCCGCCGTGCTCGGATTCCTGCAGTTCCTTCTGGCAGGCATTGTTGCAGGCCTTGTCGGTATCGGAGGAGAGGAGACGACGCTCCCGCTCGCGTTGACGATGCTTGTCGCAGCAATTGTTGCTCTGGTGGGCTTGGCTCTGGGTGCGGAGAAGTTTCAGCAGCACCGTTCCATGGGAGAGGCCGGGACAGGCAAGAGTCGTGTACCTGCCGAGGTTCGATGAGTTGGAGGTTGCGCTGATAGGTCAGACGCAACGCGCCCGGCGATTCCCGAACGCGTTGCGTACGGTGGTTCACCCCGCGTACAGATCGCGGATGACCCCATAGGAGGTCGCCGCGCCGGACCGGGTTACCGTGCGACCGGCGGCGTGGCTGGCCTGCCTTGCGGCCTCCGCCAGGTCGAGTCCGCGTGCCAGCGCGGCCGCGAGCACGCCGACGAACGCGTCGCCGGCACCGGTGGTGTCCACGACGTCGTCGACCTTGTCCGCGGGGGTGTGGGAGCAGGTGCCGTTTTCGACCAGAACCGCTCCGGCACCGCCCAGCGTGACGATGACGGAGCGGCATCTGGTGGCAAGCTGGGAGGCCACTGTCATTGCTTCCTCGGCGCTGCGAGGAGGGGTCGCATCGGCGATCAGCCCGGCCTCGAACTCGTTGACGACCAGCGGATCGGCCAGCTCAAGCAACTTCGGCGACACCTCGGCCGCCGGAGCCAGATTGAAGACCGTACGGATTCCTTGTTCCTCGGCGAAGAGTGCCGCCTCAAGGTTGGTGTCGAACGGGATCTCCCCCTGGAGCACCATGACGGCCGTATCGGGCAGCTGCGCGATCTCCCGCTTCACGTAGCCGGGGTCGACCTGTCCGTTGGCTCCCGCAACCACGACGATCTGATTGCCACCTTCATCGCTGACCAGAATGTGCGCGGTCCCCGTGGGGGTGTTCTCGACGTGTTGCACGCGGGAGGTCTCGACCGCATTCTCCTTCAAGGTTTGGAGCAGCTGTTCGCCCGCTTCATCGCGTCCGACGGCTCCGAGGAACACGGTTGGCACTCCGGTGGCACCGCTGGCGCAGGCCTGATTGAGTCCCTTGCCTCCCGGTAGGTGCGACAGACTCGATCCCAGGATGGTCTCACCTTCGCCGGGCACTCTGGGTACCCTGACGACGATGTCCTGGTTTGCCGAACCAACAACCAATACAGCGTTGTTCACTTATTCCTCCTTTGTGGCGCAATGCGCCGGATGTGTTCCTGGTGCGAGATCCCGCACCGCAAATCTTTGTGTTGATGCCAAGCTTGTTGTCCGGACACCCGGTTTGTCGTATGAACGCGGAAGTCCCCGATGCGAGAAGTTCCGTGTCCGTGAGCGGTCACCAAGGCCCGTCAGGCAATCGGAGCCCGAAGCTCGGGAAGCAGCTGTGGCTCCACTTGGGCAACACGGCTCTCCAATGTGTTTCGATTGATCAAGGCATCAATCACTCCCTCGTGCGCCACGCTGTAACCTGCGGCGTGCGTGGCGATGCGAATGGAATCGTGAAGATCGCAGCCGTAGAGAAGATACGAGCCGAGAGCGCTGATGAAGGCATCGCAGGCGCCCGTGGTATCGATGACGGTGACCTCCTCGGCGGGGAAGTATGCTTCTGCTACGGGAGACCTCACGTAGCTCCCTCCCGCACCCAATGTCACGATGACCGTGCCAGCTCCCTTTTCGAGCAGCATGCCGGCTTTCTCTTCGAGGGTTCCCGGTTCGGGGCAGATGTCGTCAAGCTCCTGACGATTCGGAACCAGAATATCCACCAGCTCAAGCATGGCCTCGGACAGAGGACCACACGAGGCGGGTTTGAGGATCGTGAGCGCATTGTTCTTGCGGGCGATGCGCAGCGATTCATAGACGGCATCGAGAGGAATTTCCGTCTGAACCATGACGCAGTCCGCACCGATGAAGGTCGATGCGCGGTCCCGAATGTCCGCGGCACCCAGAGTGCTGTTGGCCCCCGAGACGACCGAGATCATCGATTCGCCAAGCCTGTCGAGGTAGATGAACGAGTTGCCCGTATTTTCATCGGGCTTGCGCGAAAGACAGGTCGTGTCAACGTTCTCGCGCTCCATGGAGCGGTAGATCAAATCACCGGAAGAATCCGAGCCGACGTTGCCGATGAGGGCCGTCCTGTGCCCCAGACGTGCCACGCCCACAGCCTGATTGACCCCCTTGCCCCCGGCGTGGCTCGTTGAGGTCTGGGTCTTGACGGTTGTTCCTGCCGTGGGCAGTCGCGCAACACGCAGGTAAGCGTCCAGATGCACGCTTCCCACCACGACCACCTTGCGCTGGTTCGCCTCGGGTGGCGCGGCCAAGGTGGCGGTGTTGTCCAGGTGGAATTCCTGTACGAACGAATGTGGTGACCCTCCGCGATCCTCCACCGAATGCACCAGCTTCTCGCACAGATAGCTGCCGAAATCGGCGTTGCGCATGGTGTAGGTGGAGATCTTGACGCTTCCGGGATATCCCAGAGCCTCACGGTTGTCGTTCTTCAACGAAATCAGGGAGACGTCATCGGGAATGCGGTAACGCAATGAGTCCATGAACTGGTGAAATTCCAGTGACGTGCGATAGTGCGAGGAGATGACTCCGGTGATGGTGTGATCCGCGATCCGCGCGGCAAGGGAGTCGTTGAGCTCGGTGAAGATCATGCGCTCGTCGATGGTCATGTTGTGCTCAAACAGGCACTTGCGATAGCCGGACAGAAACTTGGCTGCACGGCGCCCCTGAGTCACCAGGCACCCGATGCCCTGATGACCGCGCGAGATCAATTCCTCGGTGATTCGATACGCGGCGTCCTCGTAGGGCAGCAGCAATGATTCGTCCCCTCCGTAGCTGCCGATCTTGAGGACTGGCACCTCCAGAGCCTCCAGGTGGGATTCCTGTGCTGAGCTGGCCGCGGCGACCGGTTCCCAGATGATGCCATCGACCTTGTGCTTGGTCAGGGCCGCAATGTTCTTCTGTTCCTGGGTGATGTCCGTGTGGCTGTTGAAGACCAATGTGGCGTAGCCATCGGCCTGAGCCCGATGGATGATGCCTTCCAGGGTGGTGTCCAGAGAAATCGCGGATCGCATGAGAACTCCGATGGTCCACGTCTTCGTCTTGGCCGTGGTGGAGGCATAGGGGGTGTAGTGATATTCCCTGACGATCTTCAGTACGCGTTCACGAGTTTCCGCACTTATCCCGGCATCCTTGCCGTTGACGATTTTGGAAATCGTCGAAGGCGAGACATCGGCAATTCGTGCTATGTCCTTCAGTTTCATGCGTTGCTCCGGGCTTCGATGACCAAGGGTTAACGGTATTCGTGATCCAAATCACTGCTTGACACCACGTCCGATATGTGTAAGGTTATCACTACGAAAACAGTTTAGGCAAACGTTTTCGCAAGTTGCACAGAGCGGTGAGCACAGATGGGACACATGCAGGAGATCCGGGTTCCGCGCACTCCGACGACGTCGTTGGTTGCAGTCGCGCAGGAACTCTGGCATCAGGTCCGGAGGAAGAGGGCATGACACGTGAGAGAGAAAGTCGCCTTGGGGGACAGGCTGAGGTCCCCGTTTTCCACCAAGGTGGTGGTCCTGATACCCATCGCGGTGGGGATCAACGTCATCGGTGGAATGCTGTCATCGGTCCTCAAGCTTCCCCTGTTCCTGGACACCATCGGGACGATCGTCATCGCGTGTCTGGCAAGCCCCTGGGTCGCCGCGCTTTGTGGCCTTCTGACCAGTGTCTTCTTGGCTCTCGTTGCGAACCCCGTCTATCTTCCCTATGCCGCTGTGAGCGTGCTGTGTGGATTGACCGTTGGCTACCTGGTGCGGGCAGGGCTGTTCAAGAAGATCTGGGGAGTGGGCCTCATCTGGATCGTGCTCACTCTGGTCAACGCCTTCTCCGCGGGCGTGGTGACCTATTTCGTCTTCGGCGGTGCCACCGGAGTCAATGCCACCTCGTTTCTCACGGCCTCGCTCGTGGCCGCAACCCGAGAGATCTTCTTCTCCGTGATGACGTCCGCTCTCTTGGAGAACTTCATCGACAAGGGGATCTCACTCGCCATTGCCTACATCATCATTCGCAAGATTCCTCGCCGTTTCGTCAGCCAGTACATGGGAGTCGCCACGATCAACGATCCCGTTGATTTCACCGATTTTGACGACGACGAGTTCGACGACGACGAGTGGGCCTGAGGAGATGAACACCTTGAGACAACGTGGCAATGCGATCGAGCGGCTCAACCCGCTCGACAAGCTCGCAGCGGTCTTGTGCCTGGGCATCTCCGTCATGGTTTTTCCCAGCCTATGGTTCGGCGTGGCGATCTTGGCAAGCCTGTTCATCGTGTCCACGGTTGCGCGCCTGGCACGCCCGTTCGCCACCCTCATGTTGAGTTTTGGTGTCCCCATCACGATCATGCTCGTCTTCATCCAAGGTGGTTTCAGTGAACGCAACAAAACCGCTCTCGCTCAGATCGGACCCTTGACTCTGGGACTGGAGGGAACGCTGTACGCGTTGCGGATCATCCTGACCGTGCTGGTCTTTCTTGGCAGCTTCTACATCATGAACAAGACCACGGCTCCCAGCAAGTTGGTTGCGGCCCTGTCTTCGACTGGAATGCCCGCCAAGGCAGGCTACCTGATTCTTTCCAGCCTCAATGTGGTTCCGCAGATGCAGCGGCGAATGGGCATCATCCAGGAAGCGCAGGCCGCTCGTGGACTGTCCACGGGGGGCGGAGTGATCTCCCGGATGAAGGCCTACGTGCCACTCCTCGGCCCGGTGGTCATGTCCTCGCTGTCGGACGCCCAAGAGCGCGGAATGACATTGGAGACCCGGGGCTTCGCCATCAAAGGAACACGAAGAACCTCCTACGTGGAGGTTCCGTACACCGGCCGTGACGCCGCGCTCTGCGCGGTCCTCGCACTGATCTTGATTGGGGCGATTCTCGCCGCGATCTTCCTGGGGAAATAGATGACGCCATGAATACAACAGGAAATCCAGCCGTAGCAATTGAGAATTTCTCCTTCCAGTACAACGAAACCAAGCGCCGCGCCGTCAGGGATCTGACCTTTTCCGTGGACAAGGGCTCCTTCGTCTGCGTCATCGGCCCCAACGGCTCCGGAAAGTCCACGCTGTGCAATGCGCTGGTCGGTTTGATCCCGCACTACTTCGTTGGAAGATCCGCCGGAACGATCCGCATCAACGGAACCCCCGTCGCCTCCTCGACAGTGGCCGACTTGTCCAAGACGATCGGTTTGGTCTTCCAGAACCCCTTCAACCAACTCTCCTACACTGCCGAGACCGTCGCGGAAGAACTCGCATTCGGCCTCGGAAACCGCGGGATTGCACGCGAGGAGATGCACAGAAGGGTTGCCGAGGTCGCCGAAACCATGCGCATCGAGCACATCCTGGAGAAGAACCCTCTGGAGCTTTCGGGGGGCCAGATCCAGCGGGTGGCCTTTGGCTCGGCGTTCATCATGCGCCCCGAGATCCTTGTCCTGGACGAATGCACCACCCAGCTCGATCCATTGGGCGGTGAAGAGCTCATTGACATCGTCAAAGGGCTCAATGCCACCGGCGTCACGGTCATCATGGTGGATCACGACATGGAACGGGTGGCGCGCATCGCGGACAAGGTCGTGGTCCTTGGCCGAGGACGAATGTTGGCCCACGGCACACCCGAGCAGATCTTCGCCGGACCCGCCGGGCCGGACTTCGGGATTGCTGCCCCGGACTATGTGGCTGTCTCACAGGATCTCGCGGCCCGGGAACTCGGCAGTGGCCGCATCGAGATCACCGAGGAACCAACCATCGAGCTCGTGAGGGAGACGCTGCGATGACAATCGAACTGATCGATCTGGAACACACGTATCCCACCGGAGACCGTGCGGTTGCGGACGTCAGCCTGCGTCTGGGAGGCACTGAGCCGGTCGCGATCATCGGTCAAAATGGCTCGGGAAAGACCACCCTCGTGAAACATTTCAACGGGATTCTGCGGCCAACGGGTGGCCGGGTCGTCGTCGACGGCGTCGACATCGAAGAGTACTCGACCGCGCAGTGGGCGAAAACTGTGGGATACGTGTTCCAGAATCCCGATGACCAGTTGTTCTCCGAATCCGTACGTGCGGAATTCGTGTTCGGACCGCGGCAGATCGGGATGAGCAAACGCCGGATTCACGAACGACTCGACTATGTCGCTGAGCTCGTGGGACTGGGGAGGAAGCTGGATACCCACCCCTATGATCTCACCGCTACGGAAAAGAAGTTCTGCACCATCGGCGCGGTTCTCATGATGGACCCGAAGGTCATCGTTTTCGACGAGCCGACGTGCGGGCAGGATGTCGCAGGCAATCGGCGCCTCGAACACATCGTGACGGAGCTGCGGGCAACGGGCAAGCTCTGCGTCACGATCTCGCACGACATGAAGTTCGTAACCGGCAACTTTGCTCGCACCATCGTCATGAGCAGCGGGAAAATCCTGATCGACGGCCCCACCAGAGCCGTGTTTGCCCGCCCCGACATCCTCAGGCAGTCATACGTCTCACCGCCGCCCATCACCCGAGTCGCTCAGGCAGCGGGTGTCCGGGGAACGCCATTCACTGTCGAAGAACTTGTCCACAACATCCAATATGGAAGGAATCAGATACATGGCTGACGTCATTGTCCAGATCTACGGAATTCGAACCGTCGAGACCGCACGTTTGGTGGTGGGAATGGGTGCCAAGCACATTGGCGTCTCATACGGCGCGATCAAGCGCACCCCCGGCCAACTGACGCTGGAGCAGGCGAGGGAGATTTTCGAGGGCGTCCAGCCCGATGCCGTGAAGATCGGTCTCACGGTGTCCGAGGACATCGATGAGATCGTCAGCAACATCGAACAGGTCATGCCTGACGTCATGCACTTGTCCGGCGACATCGAGGGAATCACCCCCGCACAGATCGCCGATCTCAAGACACGTTTTCCGGGCCTCAGGATCATGCAGCCCATTCCGGTACTACCGGGCACTGCCATCGAGGATCAGAAGGTGCTCCAGTACGTTCGCGAGTACGAGGGGGTTGCCGATTTCTTCCTCATCGATACCAAGGCCCCGGATGCGGGCGACATCGGTGCCACGGGGATGACCCATGACCTTCTCATTGACAAGGCCATCATCGATTCAACCGATGTCCCGTGCATCATTGCCGGTGGCCTTGACGCGAGCAACGTTGCCGAAGCCATCGCCATCACCAAGCCCTACGGCGTTGATTCCTTCAGCCTGACCAATTACGACGACGAACGCGCCGACACCCTGGACTGCAAGGACCCGGCAAAGGTGGAGGCATTCATACGGGCGGCCAGAGATGCGTGACGTCCTTGTCGTCGGCGACGCCAACGTTGACATCGTGGTGCCCTACCCGGTGTTCCTCACCGAGGATCGCAGCCGGGTCAAGTATCCCGAGCCGGAGATGAACGGGGGCGGAACCGCCGCAAACACGGCGATCGCGCTCGCGAAGTTGGGGGTTCCCACCTCTTTCATCGGCACGGTGGGCGACGACCAGTACGGGCGCCATGCTCGGCAGGTGCTGCTGGACAACGGTATCGACGTCGAGGGGTTGATCACCGACCGGGGCCTCAACACAGTGGGGGTCTTCGCCTTCGTTGACGAGTACGGCGAACGCTACCTGTGGGGCTGGCCTCGTGTGGATCAGTCGTTCAAGTACCTCGACCAAGCGCGCGTTCCCATGGACCGCGTCCGGGCCGCCGAATGGATCCACTCCTCGGGCATGGCCATGACCTACCCGACCTCGGCCCGGGAGACGATCCTTGCGATCTTCAGGCAGGCTCACGCTGCCGGTGTTCCGACGTCCTTCGACCTGAATTCGCGCTGTGATGACAGGGACCTCGATCCCGATTTCAAGGAGGTGCTGCTGGAGATCATTTCATACACCACCTACCTGCTGGGGTCGGGTCCGGACGAGTTCGCGTTCCTCGGTTCATCCGGATGGAGGGAGAATGCCGCGGCGCTTGCCTCCGCCGATCGCACAGTCATCGCGCGGGACGGCGAACGCGGATCGGTGGCCTTCCTTGCCGGCGGCGAGGTGCAGGCCCCGGCGTTTTCCGTGGATGTCGTGGACACCATCGGTGCGGGCGACGTCTACAACGCCGGTTTCATCGCCGCCACCCTGGACGGCCAAGCCTTGAAGGATGCTCTGCTCAGCGCCAACGCCGTTTCCGCGTACTCGGTGGCGAGGAAGGGCCCTCAGAACTCGCCCACCGCGGCCGAACTCCGCGATTTCACAGCCCATCACATCCCAACCACGAAGGAGATTTCCTGATCATGAAAAAGGTCATTCTCGACTGCGATCCGGGGCATGATGATGCCTTCGCGATCATGCTGGCGGTCCAACACCTCGATGTTCTCGGCATCACCACCATCGGTGGCAACTGCACACTGGACAAGGTGACAACGAATGCGCTGAAGGTTCTGGAGGTTCTCGGGCGCACGGACATCCCGGTTCATCCCGGGCACGAGCGCCCTCTGGTGGCACCGCTGGTCACCGCACCTCAGTTCCACGGCGAGAGTGGAATGGATGGCCCCGCACTGCCCGATCCCGTGGCCAAGCCGCAGTCGCAGCACGCGGTGGACTTCATCGTGGACACCGTCATGGCGAACGACGACGTCACCCTGATCGCCACCGGGCCGCTCACCAACATTGCCGCCGCTCTCAACCGTGAGCCTCGGATCGTGGAACGGGTCAAGGAACTGGCCATCATGGGTGGCTCCGTGACCTTCGGCAACTGGACTCCAGCCGCCGAGTTCAACATCTTCGTGGATCCGGAGGCGGCCTATCGCGTCTTCAACTCCGGGCTGCACGTCAAGATGGCGGGAGTCAATCTGACCAGGCAGTGTTGCTTGACCGCCGAACACGTCAAGAAGTTCCGCGAGATCGGCACGGACGCCGCGAACCTGGCTGCGGATCTGACGGACTTCTTCATCGACGCCACGGTTGATTCCGCGGAGCTGACGGGTGCCAACATTCACGACGCTTGTGCCGTGGCCTGGGTCATCGATCCCGCTCTGGTCAAGGCCGCGCCGATGCGCATCGATGTGGAGCTCGACGGCAAACTGACCCGTGGAATGACGGTGTGCGACTACCGGCATTTGCGCGGCGTGGAACCCTCCATCGACCTGTACCGCGAACCACAGATGGGTTTCCGCGGTGAGGACCCCAACGCGGAGGGCGGGCTGGAACTCGACTTCCCGGGTTTCCTGGACCTGCTGTACACCACGCTCGACAACTACAAGTGACGAAAGGAGGACTGGGCTGCATGCCTGCACCGTGGAAATACAAGGTCATCCTCTGGGACTTCGATGGAACCCTTGTCTCCAGCCAAGGGGACGTGTGGGCCTCTTTGGCGTACGCAGCGGCCCAGCTGGGGGGCTCATTGCCGGAGGGATACGCGAGTGATCCTCGCAATCTCGCCGACTCGATCGGCTCCATCTTTCGGCGGGTGACGCCCTTCCCGGGTGAACAGCACGAGCAGGAATTCGAGGATGTGGTGGCAGTGCACTATCGCCACCTGAACGATCATGCCCACACGAAACTCCACCCGGGGATGTACCAGCTCCTCGAAGACCTACGCGGCGACGGGATCATCAGCCACATCGTGACCATGAAGCCGAAGGAGGCGTTGGTGCGAATCCTGCACACCAAGGGCTGGCGTGAGCTGTTTACCGGGTGGGACACGCCGGATCATGATGCGGGAGCGGAACGGAGCAAAACCCGGATGGTGGCCGACGCCGTCGCCCGGTACCGGGTCTCTCGTGAGGATTGCGTCCTCGTGGGAGACAGTGCGAGTGACGCAGTGGCGGCCCACGCGAACGGGATCGATTTCATCGCGGTGACGTACGGGGATGGCGACACCGCACAGCTGCTACGGCAGCGCGCAACCGGTTGTGCTCGCCAGACAGCCGACCTTCGGGCCATCCTCCTGGAAAGGAATTGACATGTTGCATGATTTCACCCTGTGCATCTCCACGAAGTTCATCTTCGGTAGGGACGCTCAGCGCCGAATCGGTACCGAGCTACGCAATGCCGGGATACGGAAAGTGCTCATTCACCACGACGGCGGAGCCTACTTGGACGAAACCGGCTTGCTTCCCACGGTGAAAGAGGACCTCGAACATGCGGGGATCATGTTCGTCGAGCTGGGAGGAGTTCGCCCGAATCCGCGTCTGACGCTGGTGCGCGAGGGTATCGACCTCGCCAGGAGTGAAGGCGTGGAAGCCGTCGTCGCAGTGGGTGGTGGAAGCGTCATCGACTCGTCCAAGGCGATCGGACTGGGTGTCGCCTCCGAGCGGGACGTGTGGGATCTCTTCACGGGCGCTTGTACTCCCACGAGAACGCTGCCGGTTGCCGCGGTCGTGACGAACCCGGCCAGTGGAAGTGAGTCCAGTCAGGTCGTCGTCGTCAACAACGCCGAGGAAAACAGCAAGCTGTTGATCAGTGATCCGGTGTGCCGCCCCGCATTCGCCTTCATGAATCCGGAGTTGACGATGTCCGTGCCGTCGTTCCCCACGGCGTGCGGGATCGTGGACATGTTCTCCCACATTTGCGAACGCTACTTCACGCCGGACAGCGACTTCGGGGTCATTGATTCCATGGCGGAAGGCGCGTTGCGCTCGCTCGTCAATGTGGGGCCACTACTCATGGCTGACCTGACCAACTACGACCATCGCGCACAGGTCATGTGGACGGGGACGATCGCACAGAACAACACCTTGGGCGTGGGTCGCGAGCAGGACTGGGCAACGCACGCCATCGGGAACGAACTGAGCGCGCTGTACGACACCCCGCACGGTGCGACCCTGTCCATCGTGATGGGGGCGTGGATGGAAGCGGCATGCGCCAGCAACCCGGAGAGGTTCGCACGGTTCGCGCGAGAGGTTTTCGGGGTGGCAGGCGACGGCGACGCCCTGAGCGTGGCCCGGCGTGGAATCGACGCCACCGTGGCCTTCTTCAAGGCTTTGGGGATGCCCACATCCTTTGCCGACATGAATATCCCCACCGACGGTGTGGAGTCGATGCTCGAGAACATCGAGTTCTTCGGGCCGGACCACGCAATCGGCGCCATCGCGCGTCTCGGAAGGGAAGAGTGCCGGTGGATCTACACCCACTCCTTCTGACCGTTCGCACATTGCGTTGGGCGGCACCACCGCGCCTCAACGCTACACAAACACTCAACATCCAGCCGTGACAGAAAAGGAAAAACACATGGCTACTACCGAAAAGACGGAAAAGGTGAAGGGTATCCCGATTCCGGACGAAGGTACCCCCGAGTTCGAGCGCCTGAACAAGAAGGCGAAGATTGCGATCCCGTTGGTGCTCCTGATCTTCACGTTTGGTGTGCTCGAGCAGCAAGCCTTCGGCATGATCTTCGTGAACATTGGCGACCAGCTCGGTCAGCCGCATCTGGCCTCCCTCATCACCTCATTGCCGGGAATTGTGCTTGGAATTGTCTGCGTCATCTATGGTTCGCTCGGTGACTTCATCTCTCTGAAGAAGATGATGATCATGGGAACCCTGCTCTTCGTGGTCGGATCCGTCGTGGGCTTCGCACTCGGCGGTCTGGGCGTCTGGTGGGTCGTGATCGGGCGTGTGCTGCAGTCCGCGGGCTGGCAGGTCTCCGGCTCCATCTTCCTGGTGCTCGTCTCCAAGTACATCGCGAAGCGCAACCGAGTGATCTACTACGGCATCTTTGTGGCGGTGTTCCGCTTCTCGGCCGCCGCCGGCGTGCTGATGGCCGGATACGTCTCGCGCATTGATTGGCGCTGGCTCTTCCTGTTGCCCATCATCTCGCTCCTGTTCATCCCGACTCTGGCGAAGACCCTTCCCGACGAGCACGTGGAAGGTGCCAAGGTGGACTGGCCCGGCTTCCTCCTCATCGGAGCGCTCGCGGGTGCCATCACCATGTACTTCACCGGCATGAACTGGCTGTGGTTGATTGCCGCGGTCGTGGCACTGGTCGCCTTCATCGCCTACATCTCGAAGGCCACGGATCCGTTCATGACCCCGGCCTTCTTCAAGAACCGCGCCTTCGTCATGGTCATGGTGGTCATCTTCGTGGGCTACTTCTTCAGCTACACCCTGAACGCGGGCATCAACGCCATCGGTATCAACGTGTTCGGTATGGATTCGGCCGAGGTGTCGAACATGCTGGTCTGGTCGATCCTTCTTGCGGCGGTCCTGGGCTTCGTCTCCGGCCTCATCATTCGCAAGATCGGCCGCTCGGCATCCATCATCATGGCTCTGGCATGCATGGGGCTGGGTCTGATCGCCGTGGCCGTGCTCATCCCGCACGGACCGGTGCTCGTCCTGGCCATCGCCCCGTGCATCTACTACTTCGGAACGTCCTTCTTCTACTCGCCGATCGTGGACAGCGCGACGCTGACCGTGGAGCCCGAAGAGTCCGGCCGTGTGCTCGGTTTCAACGATCTGATCCAGGCGATGACGGGATCCATCGGCGTGGCGGTTTTCGGCCAGATGATGGCCTCCGGCGCGATGAGCAGTGGAAGCTTCTTCGGCACTGAGTCCGGGGACGCGTCGACCTACGCGAACGTGTTCCTGATCGGCGGCATCGTCGTGCTGGCCGGCATGTTCATCTGGATTGCCTCCAAGAAGATGATCTACAGGAACTCCCGCATTGATGACGAGCCCGGTGCCGCCAAGGCCGAGAAAGTGGTCGCGGAAGCCTAACCATTGTCAACGCCTGAAAAGAGTTGTTGACATCTGTGAGGGGAGAGGACGGTTGCGCCTGGTGAGGGCGCAACCGTCCTCTTGCGGCCAATGGGGGAGCTGGGGTGGTGGGGAGTGAGTGAAAGAGGAGTGAGTGAAAGAGGGGATGGGGTGGTGAGGAGGGCTTCGTCGTCGTCGCGTTGAAAGAATCGTCCCGATGAGCCCGCAGGCTCCCGGCTGTTCTCAGGAGTTCAGCCTGGACTGTGATGGCTCGTTCATCGATCCCGTTCGCGGTTTCAAGGGACCAAGAGGTTTGGGGAATTTCGCGAGATCTACAGTTGGTGCGCGAGATCTACAGTTGGAAGCGCGACTTTGTGTGCCAAAGGTAGATCTCGAGGGATCTCGAGGGATCTCGAGCAGCCGACACGGTCCCGAAGCCGTCCCACGGACGCTAGGCACGCACCATGCGCGGTACCAGCCGGACGAACACGACCATAGCGACCAGTTCGACCAAAGTCTGCGTCACCACCACGAGTGGAGCCAGCGCGAATTCTTGGGGCAGTGCCAGCACCAGTGGCAACACAACCAACGAGTTTCGGGTCGATCCGCTGAAGGCGACCGCCCGCCTGCTCGGCACGTCGAGCCCGGCCAGACGGGCGGTGCCGGCGCCGATGGGAAGCATCATGGCGGCGAACAGGACGTAGACGGGAATGGTGAGAACGAGCGAGCGGAGATGCTGGCTGACCCCGTGAACCTGAGAGGCAACGACCACAGCCAGAGTGAGCATCATCAGCGGAACCATGGCCTGCTGGACAACACGTTCGATGGCGCGTCCCCAGCTGGTGCGGGCGGAAGCGAACTGGGTGAGACCCGCTGCGACGAGCGGCGCGAGGATCAGCACTAGAAAAGCCTCGACGAAAGGACCAAGATCAATGGATTGCATGAACTCTTCTCCGACCAAGAGCCACAGGTAGAGCGGAAGGAGCAGCATCTGTGCCAGCATGAGAACCGGAGCCGCCGCCAGAAGTCGGTCCTTGGCCCCGCCAGCGATGCCTGTGAACACGATGACGTAATCGACGCACGGCGTCAGCAGTACGAAGAGAACTCCCACGAGCAGAACCCGATCGTGGGCAACAACTCGGGACAATGTGAACACCACGAGCGGCACGAATCCGAAGTTCACGGTCAGGATCGTGGCGAGGAACCGCCAGTCGCGAAACGCCTCAGCAATCTTGGCGAAGGGGACCCCGAGGAACGTTGCGTACAGCAGCAAGCCGAGTGATGGATTGATGAGTGCCTGCGCGGTTGGAGCGGCGGATGGTGCCAGAAGCCCGACCGCGGCACCGATTCCAAGTGCGGTGAGGTAGAGCGGTACCTGATGGCGTTCCAGTAGCTGGGAGAAGCCTTGCATCATGACCTTCCGTCGATGCTCTCGTGTGAGGGTTCTGGAGTGGGGAACGCATCCATCGAGGGCCGTCGGGCGGCGCGAATACCGTTGAGAATGACGATGACCTCAGCGATCTCGTGAACCAGAACCACCCCTGCCAGTCCGAGCACTCCGAACAGAGCCAGTGGGAACAACCCCACAATGATGAGAAGAGCCAGAACCATGTTCGCAGTCATGATTCGCCGCCCGCGTTTGGCATGAGCCAGTGCCAAGGGAATGAGCCGGAGATCGTGACCCGTGAAGGCAACATCAGCGGATTCGACTGCTGCGGCCGAGCCGGTGGCACCCATGGCTATTCCCACCGTCGCCGTTGCCAGGGCAGGGGCATCGTTGATGCCGTCGCCAATCATGGCTGTTGGTCTGGTGCGGCTCAAATCGGCGATGGATGCGGCTTTGTCCGCGGGCAACTGTTCCGCTCGGAAGTTTTCAATCCCGGCGCGGGAGGCCAGCGCCCAGGCTGTTCGGGAGTTGTCACCGGTCAGCATCACTGAATCGATGCCCTGCCTTTCCAGTATTGCCACGGTTTGCCGGGCTTCCGGCCGCAGTTCGTCACGCACCCCGATGAGACCAGCAATTTGATCATCGATTTCGACGACGACGATGGTCATCCCGTCTGCGGTCATTTCCCGTGCTTCGGGATCCAAGGAAGCGGGAGCCAGCCAGCGCGGGCTTCCGATTCTCACATTCCGCGCACCGACGTTTCCTGACAGGCCGAGTCCGGCATCCTCGATGACGTCCGTCGCCGGATGGATGCTGCGTGCTGCGGCGGTGATCGCCTTCGAGAGGGGGTGCGTACTGGTGGCCTCGACCGATGCCGCAAGATCGAGTACGTCCTGCCGGGCAACGCCCTTCACCGTACACACGCGAGACACGCGGGGTCGATTGCGGGTCAGCGTACCGGTCTTGTCAAACGCCACCGTTTTGATGGTGCCCATTTGCTCGAAAGCAAACCCCGACTTGATGACCACGCCGAACGTGGAGGCAGCGCCAATGGCGCTGATGACCGTGACTGGCACCGCTATCGCCATGGCGCAGGGAGACGCCGCGACGAGAACGACGAGCGCGCGCTCGATCCACAACGCAGGATCTCCGAAGAGCGAGCCCACAACTGCAACGAGGGTGGATGCGATGAGGACCGCGGGAACCAGGGGGCGGGCTATTCGATCGGCCAAGCGGGCCCGTTCTCCCTTTCGGGCATGCGCCTGCTCCACCAGTGCGACGATCTGAGTCAAGGAGTTGTCCCGTCCATCGGCTGTGGCTCGAATGCGCAAGCTTCCCGAATCGTTGATGGAACCGGCCGGGACCGGATCTCCGGGAGCAACAACAATCGGAATGGATTCACCGGTGACCGCCGAGGTGTCGATGCGCGAGCGTCCCTCCTCCACGATGCCATCGGTGGCGACGCGCTCTCCGGCACCGACCAGGAGAATGTCTCCCCGGCGAATCTCGGCGAGGGGAGTCGCAACGTCCCCAGCGGGATGGGAAACTCGGGCCGTCTGGGGGACCAGTGACAAGAGAACTCTCAATCCCTCCTTGGCGCGATCCATTGCGCGGTCCTCAAGGGATTCGGCGAGGGAGAACAGGAATGCCAGCGCGGCTGCCTCCCCGACGTGATCGAGCAGTACGGCACCCACGGCGGCGATCGTCATGAGTAATCCCACACCAAGGCGCCCGCTGGCCAGCCGTTTCAGGGAGCCGGGAACGAATGTCCAGGCGCCTGCCAACAATGCTGCCCACTGCAGCGCGAGTGCTGGGGCCTGCAACCCGGACCACTCGCAGGCGTATCCTCCCAGGAGGAGCACTCCTGAGATTGCCGAGGGAAGAAGCTCTGCATCGCGCCACCATGGCGGACGTATCTCCGATGGGTTGCCACCACCTTGTCTGGTGGGTTTGGTACCGCAGCAGGGATCGTCATGCACCGTGGTCGTCGGCTGCTTGAGCATCGCGCCTCCGGCGCTGCAGCATCCTTTGCTCATCCCCTTATGCCTCGCTTTCGCTGCATTCCGGCAGGGAACACTGCGGATCGATGCAACGCGCGTTTTCGTCAACTGCCAGAGTCACATCCACCAATGCGGTCAGCGCGGCGGCAAGATGTGGATCGGCAATCTCGTAACGAGTCTGGCGGCCCTCGGGCTCGGCAACAACGATGCCACAGCCGCGCAGGCAGGCGAGGTGATTTGAGACATTTGTGCGAGTCAGATTGAGTTCTCGCGCAAGTTGGGCGGGGTATCCGGGAGATTCCAGGAGGTGGAGCAGGATGCGCGAACGAGTGTGATCGGCCATGGCGCGGCCCAGTCGATTCATGGCGTCCAGCCGGGAAGCAATGGTCAGCATATGATGACTATACATTAGATACTGACCATTGTTCTCGACTGGCCTGATTCGTGAACTCGAACTGGCGTGAGGCCATCCGTGGACGGTACACCCATTTCCCGATAACATCGCTATTGAACGATGTTATCGGGGGGGGGGCAGCTCCCCGTACTGCTGGGCGTTACCCGTGTAACGCAGCGAGATGAAGGAGAATCGATGGGCGCCGGACACAATCATGGTGGAGGCAACAGTGTTTCCGGCGGTTCTGCCGACCACCGGAAGAAGCTGTGGATCGCCTTTGGTATCACCTTCATCATTGTTGTCGCCCAGCTGGTGGGGGCGCTGATCACGGGGAGCCTTGCCCTTCTCACGGACACGGCCCACGCCGTTACTGACGCATCCGGCCTGCTGGTCGCTCTGGTGGCCGCGAACCTCATGCTGCGCCCGGCAACCTCGAATCGTACCTGGGGTTTCCGGCGTGTTGAAGTCATCGCGGCGCTCGGCCAGTCGGTCCTCTTGTTGGTGGTGGGTACCTATGCCGCCGTTGAGGGGATCCGGCGTCTCTTCGAGCCCCCGGAGGTTCCCGCCATGGAGCTGCTGGTGTTCGGCGTCATTGGCCTCACGGCCAATGTCGCAGCCATAGCCGTGCTCTCTTCCAGTCGGAGCTCCAACTTCAACATGCGCGCCGCATTCCTTGAGGTGCTCAACGATGCCCTGGGATCGCTGGGTGTGATTGTCGCGGCGATCGTCATCGCCACCACGGGGTTCCAACGTGCAGACTCCATCGCGGGTCTCTTCATCGCCGCGCTGATACTTCCGCGTGCGCTCAAGCTGTTGCGTGAAACTGCCAGGGTGCTCATGGAGTTTGCCCCCGAGGGGCTCGATCTCGACGAGGTCCGCGAGCACATCCTTGGTGTTGACCACGTACGCGAGGTGCATGACCTGCACGCCTCAACAGTGGCCACGGGTCTGCCCACGCTGACGGCTCATATCGTTCTGGATGAGGAATGCTTCACCGATGGCCACGCCGCCGAGGTCCTTGTGAGAGTCAAGGAGTGCGTTGCGGAGCACTTTGCCGTACCCGTCCAGCACTCCACCTTCCAGATTGAGCCTCCCAGCATTCGTGATCACGAGCCTGATTCGATTCGCCACGAGTAGATCTGGGCATGACTGGGTGGGCCCAGCTGGCTGCCTTGCCCTTCATCCTCCTGGAATCAGGGCTACAAACAAAGTGACGGGGGAGTGCTTTCAGCACTCATCTGAGCTGTGAGAAGACGCCACCCGGAGTCAGCACGCGATCCGCGAACCGTGTGCCGATGAGGTGATGCGCCTCGGGGCTCGGGTGCAGGTTGTCCGTCAATGGTAGTGCCTCGGCGTCGGCCTTGCCGTACAGTTTCGTGCCTTCGAGGTAGTGCAGGTTGGCGTCATCGCCCCGGTTCTCGAACACCTCGCGCATGGCCTCGCGTACGACCTGCAGGGTGAGCCGTCCCAGCGTGGTGTCCCCGGTGGTCCCCTCGGCTCTGAAGCGCACCTGACCTGTCGTGAACGTGGAAGGATCGAAGTTGCCCGGCCCGGGGGTGTCCTCGTGAATCTTGCAGTGGAGTGGTGACATGAGCAGGATTGGCGTCTCGGGATGTCCGTCGCGAACAGTGTCGAGGAAGCCGTGCAGTGCGGGTAGCAGCACTCGGCGTCGCATTCCGTCCAGGTTCACGATGTTGATCCCGAACTTCAAGCTGATGACGTCCGCTGGTAGATCGCGAATGACACGAGCCATGAATGGATCCACGAACGAGCTTCCGCCGAACCCCAAGTTGGTGAGATCTACATCCGCTCGGCGAGCCACGATCGAGGGCCACGTTTCGCTTGGTGCGGTTGCGTTCGATCCCTGACTGATCGAGCTGCCGTGATGGACCCATCGCGGTCGCGTTTCCTCTTCGGTCTTGAGAGGAGCGTCGGATCGCAACTCAACAAGTTCCACGATCTCGTTGTGGGGAAGCCAGATCTCGACCGGCTTCACGTCCGAGTCCAGGCCGGAAACCTCCAGTGTGTGTGAGGATCCGGTTTTGAATGCGGACTGCCCGGTCTGCAGATCGACTATGATGCCATCCCCGCCCGCGAGCTGTTCGCGCCGTATCAACTCGCCGCTCACGTAGACATCCACAATGCCGCGGGGGCGTTCAATTCCTCGATGGGCCACGTACGTGGGGTGGGTGACGAGCTCGATGCGTGTCGCCGTCGTCAAGAAGCGGAGGCGTGCCCCGGCTGGCTGCGTCTCCATCGAGAGCAGTTGGCCATCAGGAAACTGCCGGCGCACCCACGAGGGAAGGCGGTGCGGGCGCAATCCGCGCGGGGTTTCTTCGAGTTCGCAGACGCCGCGAACGAGGTCGGTGGTGATCGGTGTGGTGATCATGAGGAGGATCCTTCCTGAGGCCAGGAGCGCAGGGCGCGATCGATTGCGGCCAGTAGCGCCGTCCATGAGGACTCCGGGGAATCGGAGCGGTTCGAGAATGCGTCTGCTCGCATGAGACCGAGGAAACCATTGATGGTGGCTGCGACGAAGCGCACACCGTTGACCAAGTCCTTCTCCGGCAGCGAGTAGCCGCGTAGCACGGCAAGGGTGAGGGATGCGACCCGTGCCGCCTCGTCGGAGCCAACGACCTCGGCCGGCGCGGGCTGTTGCAGGATGGACCATGTACCCGGCTCATCCGCGGCCAGGGTCCGATGGGCATTGGCGAGCGCGATGAGAGCGTCCACTCCCGCTCGTCCGGCGATGTCCGAGGCGATTCTCGCAGCGAGCTCGCCGAGCGCGATCCGGTGCATCCCTGCAAACAGGCTGGCGCGGTCGCGAACGTGGGAGTAGAGGCTCGCGGGTTTGACGCCGAGGTTGCGAGCCACTGATGACACCGTGACGGCTTCCAGACCGTCACGGTTTGCGAGGGCGAGGGCCGCGGACAGAACCGCATGTTCGTTGAGATTGGCTCGGGGCACGGGATGAGCCTACATTAGATAGGCCCTTTCCTACAGCTTGTAGGAAAGGGCCTATCGCATCTGCGAGGGCGAGTGTGCACGATCGGGCGAGGCCTGGACATCGCCGCCGGCCGTGCCCTCGTATGCCAGCCCATCGCTTATGCAGCCTGCCAGCCGTGCCGTGTATGCGGCCTCTCACGGCAGGCCGGCCTGTTACGCCGGCCTGTTACGCCGTGATGAGATCCCTCCTGCGGAATCCGATGATCCCTATGGCCGTCAACGCCGCCGATGTGGCGGTCAGGATGGCGAACGCCACCCACGAAATCTCCTCACCCGGATACTGTCCCACGTGGGAGAAGGGAGAGAGGTCCTGGAAGATTGCGTCAATCTGGAGCATTTGCCCGAACAAGCTCATGAGCATGCCATATCCGAACAGTGCCCACACCACTCCCAGCGCTCGCGGCAGGAAACCGTAGAGGGTGGCGCTCAGGCCGAGCAAGAACCAAACCGGTGCCACCTGAACCACATGGCCCAGCACTGTCTCGCCGTACAGGCTCCAGTCGCCCACTCCGGTGATGGCAGCTCCAAGGGCGGTACCCATACCCGCGAGAACAAGGAGAAGGAGCGCGCCGAGGGCGGTGACACACGTCCAGGATCCCACCCACCGAGTGCGGCCCACCGCTGCCGAGAGAACCGGTTCGGTGCGCGATCCCTGCTCTTCTCCGCGCAGGAACTGGATGGAGAGGATGGCGTAGACGGCCACCATGATCCCGAAGTACAGGCCCATGAATCCGAGGTAGCCCTCAACCACTCCTGACGAACCGCCCATGATCAGAGCGATCTCTGGAGGAAGATCATCGATGGCTTCGAGCATTGGCTGTGAGAATGCCCCGAAGATGATCCCCGCGAGGAAGAGTGCAATGGACCAGCCGATGATGGAGGCTCGCTGCAGCCGGTAGGCCAGCGAGAGGGAGCCGCTGAGCCATCTCGGAGCATGGGTTGAGCCGAGACGTTCCGCGAAGATTCCAGACCCCAGATCGCGGTGATCGAGCAGAGTGTAGGCGATGAACACGAGGACTGCCGTCAATGCGAGCGGGAAAAGAAGCGGCCACCAGCGGTCCAGCACGAAGGGAGCTGTTTGCTGCGCCCACCCCAGAGGGGAGAACCACGAGAGCCACGCGAGATCGCCATTCTGAATGGCGGACATGTCTCCCAGCCCGCGCACCATGAAGGCGACCGCGAGAACGACTCCGGCGATGCTCGAACCCGCTCGCGAAAAGGGGGAGAGTTGGGCGGTCACGGCGGCCACGCCTGCAAACACCAGACCGACCGTGCCGATGCCCACGCTGAAGAGCAGAACTGCGCTGACTGATTCCGGATGAGCTGATGATCCGACAAAGGTGGCCGCGACCAGCAGGGAACTGAGGATGTTCATCGCGGACACGACGATCAGGGTGGCCGTGAGTGCGGCGTGACGGCCCACGACGTTGGCGCGAACCAACTCCGCCCGGCCCGTCTGCTCTTCCACGCGTGTGTGGCGCGAGACCGTCAAGATGCTCATGAGGGCGACGGCGAGCATGAAGTACAGCCCGTAGACCCCCACGATGATCTTGGGAAGGTCGATGCTCTCGAAACCGAACCCCGGCCCGCCGATGAGTCCCATGACCGGATTTGATGCCATGATCGCGAAGCTCTGCAACGTGGCATCGTCCAAGATGGTTCCGAGTGCGTTGGCAACGTAGACCATGCCGAGCGCGACGCCCAGTACCCAGGCGGGGAAGCGGATGCGGTCGCGGCGAAGAATGAAGCGCACCACCTCCAGCGTTCCGGTGAACGCGTTCGATTGCTGGGGGGCCGTGCCGTTGATGTGTACGCGAGTTTCTGCCGCTGTCATGAGTGGTGCCCGTTCAACTCGTCGCCGTAGTGGCGCAACAACAGTTGTTCCAGGGTCGGCGGAGTGGCCGTGATCGTGTGAATGTCGCGCCGCGCCAATTCGCGCATCACATCGGGAAGATGCGTGGCGTCAACGTTCATGCTGGTTTGTCTGCCCTCGGGATGCAGGTCGTGTACGCCCTGCGCGGTGGCGAGGTCGGAGATCGATTGGGAGGTGGTGACGGTAACCGTGGTCCGCCCCAGATGCCGTAGCTCGGTCAGTGAACCGGATTCGACGATCTTTCCCTTGCGGATGATGGAGATGCGATCTGCAAGAACCTCGACTTGGGCGAGGATGTGGCTGGAGAGCAGGACGGTGTGCCCGGCATCCTTGGCCTCGCGTATGCACTCCTGGAAGACGGCTTCCATCAGCGGGTCAAGGCCAGCTGTAGGTTCGTCCAGCAGGAGCAGATCGACGTCGGATGCGAGCGCCGAGATCAACGCGACCTTCTGCCGATTTCCCTTGGAGTACGTGCGGCCCTTCTTGCGCGGGTCCAGATCGAATCGTTCGATCAGTTCGTCGCGCTTCTTCTCGTTGACCCTGCCGCGCAATCGGGCAAACAGATCGATGGCCTCGCCGCCGGTGAGATTGGGCCATAGCTCGACGTCGCCTGGCACGTAGGCGAGGCGACGATGCAGGGCGACGGCGTCGTGCCACGGGTCTGAACCGAACAGTCGTACTTTTCCGGAATCGTGGCGCAGAATTCCCAGCAGGATGCGGATGGTGGTCGACTTTCCGGCGCCGTTGGGGCCGAGGAACCCGTGTACCTCTCCCTGTTCGATGCGCAGGTCGAGGTTGCTGAGGGCTTGGACCTTGCCAAAATTCTTGGCGACGTTCTGCAGGTCAATGATGGGAGTTGTGCCCCGATGTGATCCATTGGTGGGCATGATCAACCCTTTCGTGTCAGGGGAGTTCGTTGGCTGGTCGAAGGTTCTTGCGCGAGGTGTGGGATCGTGGACGTCACAGATTTCCCGCCGCAGGAGACCGGTATGGATGGCCCTGAGTGGAAGCGTCCGGTGGCTCCTTCTGGGTACGCTTCGCCGGTGCATCGCCTTCTGCTTCGGATTGACCATCCCGGTAACGCAGGTATTCCTCCAGCATGGTTGGCTCGGTGAGCAAACCCTCGGTGTACATTTCCAGGGAGGCCTGCATCATGTCGTGCTCCATCCCGATCCAGAACGAGGCATCGAGATCGGACAGATCCTTACCGCTGAGAACGATGGCTTGAAGTATCCATCCAATGGAAATGCTGAATGTCAGCATGACACGTAGATCCTCATTGCGGGAGGGCTTGAGATGGCCGGCCCCGACGCCGTCGTTCATCCATCCCTTGGCGCGAGAGTGCATGTCTCTCAGGAGGTTGCGGGTCATCTCTCCGCCCTCGAAGAAGTTGCGCACAATGTAGTGGATGAGTGGCTGATACTCCTCGAAGGAGGCCATTTGCGAGAGGAATGCCTTGCCCAGATCCGGCGATTGCATGGCTTCCTTCTTGGAAGCTTCAACGATCTTCAGAACGTGCGCATCGCAGGCCTCACGCAGTTTCTCCTTGGACGAGAAGTGTTTGATGATCAGGGCGGCGCTCACTCCGGCGTCTGCCGCGATGGAACGCAGCGATGCCCCGAAACCCTCGGTGCCGAAGCGCTTGATGGAGGCGGTGAGGATTTTCTCGCGAGTATTCGGGGATTCATTGGGTGAACGCATGTTTACATGGTAAACGACTGTTCACCACTTCCCAAACAGCGAGGGGAGAACTCACCCGATGGGCGGAGTGTGGAAGGTGCGAGCTCGTCGCTGGAACGATCCGTCAGTGGCCTTCCCCGAATCAGGACTCTTCGATGGCCTTTGCGAGAACGTGAGCGTGGGAACGCTCCTCGTCCTTGGCGGAAACAAGTAGTGTCACGGTGCCTTTCCGGGCCCGCTCCGCCAGCTTCTCGACGCCGGGATTCCCAGCAAGCTCCGCAGTATAGCGCGAGTGGAACTCGTCGTCGTCAATCTCCCCGTGATGCCAGGCCTTTCGCAGATCGGCCGAGGGTGCCACGTCCTTTCCCCACTCATCCATCTGCAGAGCGGCCTTGGCGACCCCGCGCGGCCAGAGCCTGTCCACGAGAACTCGGTAGCCATCATCCGGTGAGGCGTTCTCGTACACCCGCTTGATCTGAACGGTCATATTGGCTCCCTTTTCTCGCAGTGGCTGTACCGTTCGATCCTTCCACTCCGGTCCTGCGATTGCGAGCGTCGGGGTGACGCGGGGTTGCTGAAAAACCTGGCCGTCAGTCCCGTGAGTTGCCCCAAGCGGCTCCGATGGCGTAGAGCGCCCACGTCAGGATTCCGGCGATTGGCCAGACTATCCAGGATATGTGCCAAGCGTTGCCGATGAAGCTCCACAGCAGGTAGACGATTACGGTGACCGGCCAGAGAACAGCGAGAAGTGCGCGGAGAGGACGAGGGAAGGTGTCCTCGCTGGCATCCATTTCATCCCGAGCGGTATTTTCGGGATCACTCAGAAGGCCGTACACGGAGGAAGCCCAGTTGGCGGGCAGGAAGATCACCAGTCCCAGTGCGACGATCACAAGGGTGAGAGGAACTCCGATTCCCGGTAGTTGGTCTCCCCAGGTGGCGACGGAATCCGAGAGCAGCCCCGAGGCGAGAGTGGGAATGGCCGCAAGAATCCACAGCGCGATGGAGATCTGCAGGGCTCGTTGCCGTGCTCTTTCGTGCTGGTGACGCTGTTCATCGGCCCACGCAGTGACTGCCGGATTGGGCTCGAAGTGGCCTTCGGATATGTGGCTGAAGGATGCCAGCTCACGTGAACGGCGCAATATCACCGCAACTCCAACCGCGACGATCGCCAGCAGGATGACGAGTCCGATGAAGGAGCCCACATCCTCGCTGATGCCAAAGGAAGGATTCTCTCCGAGTACCGCCAGCGCGATGAGGAACGATGGAGAAATGACGAACAGTGCCACCGCGTATGCGAGGAGTGAACGGGTTGTGTATCGCGCCTGCGAGAAGGCCATGGCCTCCTGCAGCGTCACCGTGGGGTAGTGCTGACGATTCGGTTCTGTGGGGACCGGAGCGGGAACGCTGTGCGTGGCCCACGGGTTCCCCTCGGATTGGTGCGATGGCGCCGACTGATGAGGGTGCTCGGGTTGAGAGGGCTGCCCCGGTGGGAGGATTTCAGCTGCGATCCCGAGAACCGGCGCGAGCTCGTTGAGATTCCCGAAGTCGGTGATTACCTGACCGACCGCCTCGTTGTGAGAACGTCCGGAGGAGGCTGCCTCATTGTAGGCATCCTCCATCATTCCGCGTAGTTCTTCCTTGGCCTCGAGCAGGCGTGGGGTCTGTGGGTAGGGCGAGAACATGGTCTCGAGGTAGGCGTTGATGACGTCCATTCAGAGGACTCCCTTCACGAATTGGTCGACAACGGATTTCGTTGCCTCCCATTCTCGACATTTGGCGATGAGGCCTTCTTCGCCGATGACTGTCAGTTTGTAATACGTGCGTTGCTTCCCGGTTTCGGAAACTCCAGCGAACGAGTCCACCCACCCGGAGGCTTCGAGGCGCTTGACCGCTGAATACAAGGTTGTCTGCTTGATGTTGTATTGCCCCTGCGAGAGCTCGGAGATTGTCTTGGCGAGCTCGTAGGCGTAGGAAGGCTGATTGCGCAGAATCGACAGAATCATGATGTCGATGTAGCCGCGAATGGCATCCGCACTAATCATGTGGCGTCCTTCCCCTGTGTGGAGGACTGGTTACCCTCATCGACAGAATGGCTTCTACGTCAAACATACTATGTCTGTCGTAGTACGTCTAGCGAGGTTGGATGCTCACTGGATAAGACTTATTGGTCTTAACACGGATAGGTTAGTAGGTTGATGTCTACCGGACGTCCACGCCTACACAAACACGAGGACTGAGCATGAAGCTACTTCTGCGCCTACGCGCCGCCGCCGATACCGCGACGATCCCAGCGCGAATGTCCATGAGCTCGGCTGCCAACTGTCCGGCACACTGTCGAATGCGCTGATCCCCAGGAGACGGACGTCATCAGGGCGCTGACAATTGCCTTCGGGTTCGGCGCAGTGAGGCTCCAATGAGATGGTCCGAACTCGACGGCGTTGTGAAAATGCATCACGGCGTGAAAGACCGTTTGGAGTCCTTCTCGGGGCCGTTGTCTCGCATCGCTGAGAACTCGTTGATGATTTTTATGCGCACTTTGCAATGAACCAGTGCATGCACTGAAGCGGGTACACCGGGAGAGCCCGTGGCTCACTCCGGAGATGTCGATGCACGATCTGATTGATGTCCCGCAGTGGTTGCCTTTTCTCGGTGACCTTTCGTCGACGCCGACCGCCGATCAGCTTCTTGCCTGTGCGGCCGCTTCTTGTCCGACCACACGTGGGCTCGTCCGCCCCACCCATTGTTCAATCACTCTTTTTGACGATTCGGAGAGACTCATGATCATTACAGGATTTGCCTTGGGAATCATCCTTGGCTTCATTTTTCAACGAGGTCGATTCTGCGTCACGGGAGCATTCCGTGACGTCTGGCTCAGCAAGTCGACTCGTTGGTTGACCGCGTTCCTACTGGCCATCGCCGTGCAAGCTGTTCTTGTTCAGACTTTGATCAGCGCTGGACTCATCAGTCCGTCAGTGCCCACATTGGCGCTTGCCGCTGTGGCGGGAGGCTCCTTCCTTTTCGGAATCGGAATCGTTCTGGCAGGCGGTTGCGCCACCGGAACCTACTATCGCAGCGGCGAAGGACTCATTGGCTCCTGGATTGCCCTCGGGCTCTACGCCTTCGTATCCGCCGCCATGAAATACGGGGTGGGCGGCGATGTCACTGCGCGGCTGCGAGATCAGACAATCGATGTCACAACCATCCAGGACACCCTGCACGTTTCGGCTTGGGTTCCGGTGCTGACCTTCGCCGCATTCGTTGGCTACCTACTTGTGCGCCAGAGCCAACGTGCCAGCGCCCCGCTTGCCGCGCTGCCACCGAAGAAGACGGGTGTGGCCCACCTCCTGTTCGAGAAGAAGTGGACGCCGAACACCACGGCAATCATCGTGGGAGCGGTCGCGGCCCTTGCCTATCCGCTGTCGCAGGCTACGGGACGCAATGCGGGTCTGGGCATCACGACGCCCTCGGCAAACATCGTTCAGTACCTGACAACCGGGCAGGCTGACCTCATCGATTGGGGAGTGGCCTTTGTACTGGGCCTGATTCCGGGGTCCTACCTTGCGGCCAAGGCCTCGGGAGAGTTTCGATTGCGCGCGCCTGATGCTTCGACGGCGGTGCGGGCAGTATTCGGTGGAATCATCATGGGTGTGGGTGCTTCCGTTGCAGGTGGATGCACCATCGGTAACTCGCTGGTGCAGACAGCACTGTTCTCATGGCAGGGCTGGATCGCCTTTGGATTCACGTTCCTTGGCGTGGGAGTTGCAGCCCACTTCTTCATTCGCAGTGGTTGGGGAACACGGACCGGTACCCGTGCACGTTCCAGGACGGCGCCGGCACTGGTGCAGGTCCGATAACCCTCAACGGGCACGAGGCGTTTCCATCCAGTTCGGAAATGGCCTTGGGTCCCACGTCCACACACCGTCACTTACAAGGAGAAAAATGAGTTTCCTAGATTTCATTCGCGTAGACAAAGCCAAGCCCGAGACGATTGCCGTTGAAACCCCGGAAGATACCGGCAGGAAGTTCCGGCTCGATACCTTCGGACAGGTTTGTCCCTTCCCTCTGGTCGAAGCAAAGAAAGCCATTGCGGGGCTGGAGTCCGGCGACGAGCTGCAGATAGATTTCGACTGCACCCAGGCAACGGATTCGATTCCGGTGTGGGCATCCCAGGAGGGGCATGCCGTGACGGATTTCCGGCAGCTCGACGAAGCGTCCTGGACGATCACGCTGCGCAAGGCGTAGATGCAACCGTCGGCCATCGACGGGGCGCAGGCCGAGGCAGCCCACCGTTCTCGCCAAGAGTGCATCTTGGCAGTGGTGGGCTGCCTCGGCCGTGTAAGAACGTCCTTTCCGCAGAACGTCATCTCAGGGAAAGGGGACGCCCCGTACCCGTTTCTCGTCGTAGGATGGTCGTGGTGCGCCGTCTCGGGCATCCGTTCGGATGGTGTGCAGCGCGAGATGGGGCCGTCGTCGTATTGATATTGGATGAGCCTGCGCAGACATTCGGAGGGAGTGCCACGTGGCGAAGTTGGCGAAAGACAGGTACGAATCCGGTAAGAAGCTCATTTTTCTGGATTTTGACGGTACGTATGCCGACGACGGCGTCGTCCCACCTGGGCACGTACGTGCGGTCCGAGCCGCTCAATTGAATGGGCATCAGGTTTTCCTGTGTACGGGACGTCCGCTCAGCGGTTTGAGCGATGAAGCCCTTGCCGTGGGATTCGATGGGCTCGTGTGCGCTGCAGGCGGCTACGTGTTGATCGATGGGCAGGTCCTCCTGGACCGGCGTTTCCCTCACGATCTCGCGGAGCGAGCGCTGGCAGTTCTGGACTCACACGGTGGCTCCTACATATTGGAGACCCCGGAGTTCGTCTACGTTACGAAAACAGGTGAGGAACGACTGCGCAAGCTCTTCAGGACCCACACCGATATGCTTGATCGCCTCAGGGTGCTGGACTCGTTGGCCGGGATCGACTTCAGCAAAATCACCGTGCTCACCTCCCACAAGCCGATCCGGCAAATTGCCGCCGATATAGGGGAGGGGGTGCAGGTCCTCCCCGGGTCCGTGGAGGATTGGGGAGCGTTGTCCGGAGAGCTTCAGCTCGCAGATGTCAACAAATCCATCGGAATTGATGTTGTTGCGAACTATTTGGGAACAACGGCTGTCGACGCCGTCGCTTGTGGAGATGGTCTCAACGATCTTGAAATGATTGCTCACGCAGGAATTGGGGTCGGTATCGAGGGTGGCAACAAGCGCATCGTGGAGATCGCGGACATTGTTGTACCAGGACCGCGCAAGGAAGGGCTGGCAACCGCCTTTGCCGAACTGGGCCTCACCTAGACTTTCTCGGTGTCAGCAGCCCGGCCCGTGGCACAGCAAGAGCCTTTGAAGGAGTCCCATGGGAACAGAACTCCTTCGATCAAAGGGCGTTACAGTGCCGGTTGGGATGGCATCTACTCGACGTAGAGGCCGAGCTCAACGACCTTCTCCGTGAGTTCATCATCGCTGGGTTCGACTTGGAAGGTTCCGTCGGAGAAATGGAGAACAGGAATGTGCTTCTGTCCACTGATCTCGAGCGCCTTATCGGGCGCGCCTTCCTCGGTTTCCAGATCGTGATAGATGTAGGCAACACCTAGATTGTCCAAGAGTTTCTTGGATCGGCGGCAATCCTTGCACCACTGAGCACCGTAGAAATCTATGGTTGCACCAGGGGTTCCTTCCGTGTAGGGCACGTTCTCTTCGCTCATGGCTTCACCCTACGCCACCCGCATGGGTATGCGTCTACCCCCAGGCTGAACATGCTTGCGCCAATGGTTGGGGTTGGTTCATCGGAAAACGAATCGACCCCAACCATTGGCATCCGAAGGGATGCTTGGACGTCAGATATCCGAACGGCGGTAGCGGATCAGCCCCAAGAGACCGATGACGACGGCGTAGATGACCCAGACGACACCCGCTGCAGACCAGGACAATCCTTCATTGCTCCCGAAGAAGTCTGTGCTGGTGGCGGACGTCAGTACGCTTACCGGCATGTAGTGGATCAGAGTGTCACGTACCCAGTCCAGATTGATGATGACGATTGCTTGGGAGACGAACAGGAAGAGCATTGACACGGTGATCGTGCCCGCCGTCGACCGAATGATGTAACCGAGCGAGGCGGCCATGATGGCGCCGACGGTCATGGCCATCCAGAACATGACCAGAGCGCGCCCGTTGCCGCCGTCGAACTGCCATGTGCCACCGACCACGACCATGTAGACGAGCGAGGCGATGACGGTAACCACCAAGTTGAGGATCCCGGCCAAGATGCCAACCGCGGTAAGTTTACTGAAGTAGGACCGCGCCCGACTGGGGTCGGCCAGCGCGGTGGTGCGCATTGTATTGGAGGAGTACTCGTTGGTGACTGCTCCCGCACCAATGACGATTGGGAAGATGATGACGAAGGAGATGCCGGCGGTGACTGCCTGTGCGTTGAGAGGGATGGTGATACCACCCTGTTGGATCACGTAATTCTGCGAGGCACCGACGGCCCACATGATGAGGCCGTAGATGATGACCATGGCGCCGCTCTGGACCCAGAAGGAACGCAGATTCATGAGTTTGCGCAGCTCCGAACGCGTGGAGCGAATGAAGGAGGCGTGGTAGCGCTGTGGGTCAAGGACCCGCTCACGCATGGGGGTGATACTCATCGGGCATCCTCCTGGTTCTGAGCCTCTGGAGACTGCGACGGAGAAGTGTTCGGCTGGGAAGACTGCCCGGAGGGGGCCGGGCCGGAAGGGGCGAAGCCACGCGGATCCTGCGGCCAATCGGTAGTCCGCGGCTGGCCGAGTCCGGGCGCGCCGTTGAACACTGGTTGTTGAGCGTACCCACCTTGGGGGCCGCCTACTGACTGTCCCTGGCCCATCTGCTGGCCGTAACCCATCGGAATCATGCCGGGAACCGGTGCACCGGAACCGTACTCGACGGACTGCTGAGTGAGTTCCATGAACACGTCTTCCAAGGAGGAATGGGAATCCGAGAGCTCATGGAGTTCCAGATTGTGCTCGTGAGCAAGGTGTCCGACCTGAGCTTTGTTCCCGCCACTGATGTTGAGAATGCCGTGGGGATGATCCGCGCTGGGTTGCTGACGTTGAACCGAAATTCCCGCGGCCCCCAGAATTCGAGCGATGCCCTCAAGATCCGGGCCGGAGACATGGACGACGGTGTGGGAAGCGCTTTCCGTGAAGCTCTTGATCGGGCCAGCGGCAATGAGCTTGCCGCGACCAATGACCACCAGCTGGTCTGCGGTCACCGCCATCTCGCTCATGAGATGGGAGGACACGAGGACTGTGCGGCCTTGTGACGCCAGAGTACGCATGAGTTGGCGGACCCAACGTACTCCGTCGGGATCCAGGCCGTTGACGGGCTCATCGAAAAGAAGGACGTCCGGGTCTCCGAGCAAAGCGTTGGCGATACCAAGCCGCTGGCCCATACCGAGAGAGAAACCCTTGAGACGTTTGTTCGCGACCTGAGTGATACCGGTCAGTTCGAGGACATCGTCAACCCTGCGGGTGGGAATGCCATGGGTGTCGGCGACCACCTGCAATTGTTGGCGGGCCGTGCGGCTGGGATGGAACGCCTTGCCATCCAGGAGGGCCCCGACGCTGGTCAAAGGTGATCTCAGCTTGGAGTACTCGACTCCCTGAATCGTGCAACGTCCGCTCGTGGGGCGGTCAAGACCAACGATGCAACGCATCGTCGTGGATTTTCCGGAACCGTTGGGGCCCAGGAATCCCGTGACCTGACCTGGCTTGAGCGAGAAGCTCAGATCATTGACCGCGGTTGTGTTCCCATATCTCTTGACTAGATTCTCTACGATGATCATGGGGATCCTTTCATTAACGGCCACCACGTTACCGGACCGTAGCCTCCATACGTACGAATGGGCGCATTCACGTGGACTACTCCCCGGCGTGTCACCGCATCTCCCAAATCCCTTGATCTCCGTGCTCGGGCCGCTGGAGGGCGTATCTCACAGGTTCGTATTGTGCTGTGGGCAGACAATGACTTACCGGGCGGTAACTCACTCCACTAGAATGGTCCCAGAACATTGCTCTGCAGCTCAATGCTCTGTAGTGCTCGAACGCGCTCATCCGCCTAAGGAGGAACAATGAGCAATAATCCTGTCATGAATCGCAATCCCTACTTCAGTGGGAATGTGATGACACCCAATACGGGCTACGCTCAGCCACAGCAGGCCCCCCAAGGATACGCGAACCAGGGATATGGCTACGCCGATCCCGCAGCCCAGCAGGCGCAGTACCAGGCCGGTGGCCAGTACTACCCGCCCCAGCAGGCCCAGTATCAAGGCCAGTACCCTCAGCAGGGTGCTTTCGGTGGGCAGACCGCCACTGGTGGAATGACCTACGACGACGCCATGGTCAAAACTCTGATCCTTCTGGCCATCGCGATTCTCTCCGGTGCCGCCACGATGGTTCTATTGCCCTTCAACATGGTGATGCCGGTGGCCATCGGCGCCTCGCTCACCGCTTTCGTCCTTGGCATGATCGCCGCCTTCCAGCGCATGGTGAAGCCAATTTTCGCGATCGGTTACTCCCTGCTCCAAGGTATCGCGCTCGGTGCTCTCACCGGTGCGCTCAACACGTTCTACCCGGGTATCGGCTTGCAGGCCGTGCTGGGTACCGCGGTAGTGGTTGGAGTTGCCGTGGCGCTCCATTTGTCCGGCGCAGTCCGCACCACCCCAAAGGGTCGCAAGATCGTTCTGGTTGTGCTGATCTCCTACATCGTGTTCGGCTTCGTCAACTTGATCCTGATGTGGACCGGCGTGTTGTCCGGATTCGGAATGCGCGAAGGTCCCTTCGGCATCATTCTGGGTCTCGTCATCATCGCCATCGCTGGCTACATGTTGATTGGTGATCTGGAGACGATCAAGCTGGCAGTTGCCAACAATGCCCCCAAGGAGTTCGCGTGGACCTGCGGCTTCGGCATCGTCATGACGATCCTGTGGATCTACATTGAGGTATTGCGTATCGCGGCGATTCTGGCTTCAGATCGCTGAGTTTGACCGCTGAGCTGGTCGGGAGAATTCCGGCTGGTCAGAAGCTGTCACAACAGTTGAGGGGACATCTTGGGATGTCCCCTCAACTGTTGTGCGCCCACTCAATTCCAAGTCGTGACACATGGCCCCGGTGTGCGTTGGCATTGATGCTTGTGCGTTGGTGCAGAGGGAGTGTGGCGTTGAGCCCTGCCAATAGAGGCGTCGCTCGACGTCACACTCCCTTCTGGAAATCAATGGTGTTACTGCCGCCGCCTATTTCATGCCGAGAATGTCGACCACGAAAACCAGCGTGTCCGTGCCTGCAATTCCGGCGCCCGGATGTCCATTCGGGCCATAGCCCTTCTCGGGTGGAATGGAGATGAGAAGGCGGGAGCCAACGTTCTTTCCCACGATGGCCTGATCCCATCCCTTGATGACCATTCCGACGCCAATGGGGAAGGAAGTGGGCGCTCCCCGCAGGAAGGAGGAATCGAAGATCCCTCCGCCCCAGACCTGACCGTGGTAGTTGACTTCGATCTCGCGGCCGGATTGAACCGTGGGGCCGTTGCCCTCTTCGAGAATTGAGACATGCAGACCGCTTGGGGCCGCGCTCTCGGGGAACTCGAGTGCCGGATTCTCTCCAAAGGATCCCGAGACTTCGGGAAGTGTGACTGCCATGAGTGTCCTCTCGTTGATGATGCGTCAAGTCTACGGGCAAGGGAGCGCACCCCAGCTCGGTGGACGAAGAATTCCGCGAACGGCAAAGCGTGCTCAATCGTGGAATCTGGGCCTTATGTCCTAAAATCTCTTGTGTCCGTGAATGGCATCGAGTACTCTCAAACCTTTCCCTTGATCTCTTCTTGGGGAGGATTGAGTGATCTTCTTCTGGAGCTGGAGGAAGGTCAACGATTGCCAGTCCACACAACACGGCGAGACGTAAGGCGGGTACGTTGCTCACACAGGCGCGAGAACAAGAAGATGGTATCTCTCGGTCAATTGCTGACACTCACGACACGATCAGGGTTCGTGGTGCGCGCGAGAACAATTTGAAGAACGTCGACGTCGACATCCCCAAACGCCGATTGACCGTGTTCACTGGCGTATCCGGCTCCGGAAAAAGTTCCTTGGTTTTCGACACCATTGCCTCCGAGTCCCAGCGGATGATCAACGAGACCTATTCGGCCTTCGTACAAGGGTTCATGCCCACTCTCGACCGGCCGGACGTGGATCAGCTGGAGGGCATTACGACGGCCATCATTGTGGATCAGGAACGGATGGGGGCGAACCCTCGTTCGACAGTTGGCACTGCCACGGACGTGTACGCCATGCTCCGCATCCTCTTCTCCCGTTTGGGCCGGCCCCACTACGGTCCCCCTCAGGCGTTTTCCTTCAACGTTCCCACGGTCTCGGGAACGGGAGCCCTGAAGGTGGACAGAGGTGGAAAGACCCAAGCCGTGCAGCGCACTTACACTGCACTTGGTGGCATGTGCCCGGAGTGTGAAGGCATGGGCAGGGTCAATGACATCGACCTCTCCGAGGTCTATGAGGCCTCCAAATCCCTCAACGAGGACCCTTTCAAGATTCCCGGATACAAGAAGGGCGGCTGGAACTGGAAGATCTACGCCACCTCCGGATTGGTCGATCCCGACAAGCGGATCGAGGAGTACGGCAAGCGTGAGCTACACAATCTGCTGTATGCCGAGACCCAGAAGATCAAGTTTCAGGACATGAACATCACCTACGAGGGCCTGATCCCGCGGCTCCAGAAAGCGCTCTTCTCCAAGGACACCGAATCGTTGCAGCCGGCGAACCGGGCGTTTGTGGAGCGGGCCGTGACGTTCAAGACTTGCCCGGAATGCCACGGCACCCGACTGTGCGAAGGCGCACGTGCCTCCACGATTGGGAATATCTCCATCGCCGATGCAGCTGACATGCAGATCAATGATCTTGCGGAGTGGATCAAGACGATTGAGGACCCAAGTGTGGCTCCCTTGATCGTAGGTCTGCGTGAGACCCTGGATTCGTTTGTGGACATCGGCCTCGGTTATCTCTCGCTCAATCGGCCAGCCGGAACGCTTTCGGGTGGCGAGGCGCAGCGTACGAAGATGATCAGGCATCTGGGTAGTTCCCTCACCGATGTCACCTACGTCTTCGACGAACCGACGGTGGGCCTGCATCCTCATGACATCCAGCACATGAACGAGCTGCTGTTGAAGCTGCGCGACAAGGGCAATACGGTGCTGGTGGTGGAGCACAAGCCGGAGACCATTGCGATTGCGGACCATGTGATCGATCTCGGGCCGCGCGCCGGTGGCGCCGGTGGTGAAATCTGTTTCGAGGGCAGTGTGGAGGAACTGCGGCATTCGGACACCCTCACCGGGCGCCATTTCGCAGACCGTGTCCACCTCAAGGAGAAGGTCCGCGAGACCACAGACTTCTTGAAGATCGAACACGCGACCGCGCACAACCTGCGGGATGTGAGCGTCGACGTTCCGTTGGGAGTCCTGACTGTCATCACCGGTGTGGCGGGATCGGGAAAGAGCTCCCTGATGCGCGACTCCTTGCCCACCGACAACGGCATCATCCTGGTTGATCAGACTGCCATCAAGGGATCGCGGCGCTCCAATCCAGCAACCTACACCGGGCTACTGGAGCCGGTCCGCAAGGCATTTGCGAAAGCCAACGGTGTCAAACCAGCCTTTTTCAGCGCCAACTCGGAGGGCGCTTGCCAGAACTGCAAGGGAGCAGGAGTCATCTACACCGACCTCGGAATGATGGCCGGAGTGACGACCACCTGCGAGGTGTGCGAGGGCAAGCGCTTCGAACCTGACGTTCTCAACTATCGCTTCGGAGGCAGGGACATCAGCGAGGTTCTCGCGATGCCGATCGATGCGGCGTTTGAGTTCTTCGGGCAGGGAGAGTCCAAGATCCCTGCGGCCCATAGGATTCTAGTGCGTTTGCGCGATGTTGGTCTTGGCTACCTGAGTCTTGGCCAGCCGCTCACCACTCTGTCCGGAGGCGAACGCCAGCGCCTCAAGCTGGCCACTCACATGGCCGACAACGGTGGAATCTACATACTGGACGAGCCGACGACGGGCCTGCACCTTGCCGATGTCGAACAACTACTCGGACTACTCGACCATCTCGTTGATGCAGGAAAGTCCGTCATCGTCATTGAACACCATCAGGCGGTCATGGCCCATGCGGACTGGATCATCGACATGGGGCCGGGGGCGGGGCGCGACGGTGGTCGTGTGGTTTTCGAGGGGACACCCAGTCAGCTGGTTGCGGAAGGATCGACCCGCACGGGCGAGTACCTCGCCAAGTATGTGGGTGCACAGCGTTGAGCGGAGCCAATTAAGGCACGGCTCAACGCTCCACGCCCACTTGCGGAGCGAAGGGTCTTGAAGAGGTGGGCGGCGGGGCGGGGATTCCCGAGAGAATCCCCGCCCCGCCGCGAGTTGGCTCAGGCTTTCGATCACATGTGTTGACCGAGCCATACCATTTCCTGTATTTCCTGACTAGGCCTTTCTGCGACTCCCGAGAACCAATGCACTTCCGATGCCGCCCAGGATGAGGATCGCGGCCAGAGAAGGAAGGATCGACGCGCCAGTCCAAGGAAGAGGCTTCCCCGGATCGACAGCAGGCACGGCAACGGTCGTGTTCACGAACGACATCCCCTTGATATCGGCACCATTCTTCGTCGTCGTTACCGTGGTGGCACCGTCACCGGCCACTGTGGCTTTGACCTCGAAGACGGAGCTGTCATAGTTGATCGTCGAATCGTTGCCTTTGAGCTCGGAAACCGTGAAAGTGTGCTCCCCCGGAGTTAGACCGACGATGTCCTCGAAGATGACGGAACCATCAGCTTTGTTCGTGACTGTCTGGACCACGTTTCCATCGTTGTCCCGGAGCTGGAAAGTGAACTGATCGTCGGTGAGGGTCCCTCCCTCCAAGGTTTTCGTGGCAGAAAGGGGGAGAGTTCCCGTGGGTGTGGCAATCAGCGTGTTGCGAGCCACAACCTCGGGATTGGTTTCGTCACCAATCGTAATCTGCTGCGGAGAGAACTCTGCAGCCTGCCAGACTGCCCCATCGACATTGTCCGGTGTACGTTCTGAGAACGACACCGCTGTGCCAAATGGCAGATTTTCGGGGCCTTGGACGGTCTCCCCGGCCTTGACACTCAGAGTTCCAGCGGGTTCGGTCGCATCGTCGAGGAAGTAGTCGATCTCATAGGCAGCATCTGGATCAGCCAGATCAGCGCCGTCCCCCTCGAGTACCTTTGACAACTGGAATCCGCCAGCCAGCCGGGTGTTGTTGACCTCGAATTCGAAGCTCTTCTCATCCAGATAGTTTTCGTCCGTCACGCTGAAGGTTACCGGCGTCGCGTCAAGCTGATATCCGTCGGGTGCCTTCGTCTCAATGAAACTGTAGGTCCCCTTGAAAAGATCGCTCACGGTGATCATTCCGTTGTCGTCCGTCGTCAACCCCTCAAGCAATGTCGGCCCATCGCTTGAACTGCCCGACACGAGCTTGAACTCGGCATCGGCCAACTTGGCATCACTGGAGGCGTCCTTCTTGGTCAGAGTGGCCGTCACGCCGCTGCCCGATCCCTGTCCGCCGGCGGATTGCCATATGACTTCACTGGTTCTGTTCGCGGATTCGCTTGCTGACACCGAGTTGGTGTAGACCTCGCCGTTGGTGGGGATCAATGGACGCATGGTGTAGCCGAGGCGAAGAACGTAATCTCCCGAGAGCAGGTCCTGGATCTTGGCGGATTCGTCATTCAACGTGACCGTGAACGAGTGGTTCTCCTCGTTGACCTCAACGGCGTAGTCGGCAGGGGAGGTCAGCTGGGTCCACTGCGCTGCGGCGAAGCCGGCGGCATCGGTGTAGCCAACAGAGTGGAGAAACCTGGTTGCATCTGGGTAGAGCCCGAGGCGCGCATCGTAGGTGTCGGTGATGACCAGCGAGGTGAGGTGGGCCGACCAGTCGTGCGGCGACGCCAGCGGTGCATTTCCCAGCTGTAGGTCCTTCGAAGGAATAATTACGGACCATCCGATGACCTGGGTGTTGTTGGTGTTGCCGAGCCAGCCCCATTTGCCGATACGGTCAGGCATCGGATTTGGTCTTCCCGGAACGACTGGTCCGCCTTCGTGGAGAGTGGTTTCTCCGTTGATCACCCATTCGTATTGTCCGGAGTCGTTGGTCTTGACTGCGCTCAGGAGCAACTCGATCGTGCCCTTGGTCCCGAGGTGTTGATTCACGTAGTCGGTGAATGTACAGGTCATGAGTGGACTGGTGATCACGCAATTCGCCACTGTGGAGTTCGATTGCGGATCCTTGAGCGCGAATCCTTCGTTGATGAACTTGAACTCTGGTGGAATCTCCACGGTGAAGTAGTCGCCGCCCGCGGTCCCCGGGGGTGCTTCCCAGGTCATCTGCACGGTTGTCGAAGAGGATTGGCTCATCGTCTCCTGTGACATCGTGATGCTCGTTATCGCGTTGACCTGTTTTGCTGTGTCTGCTTCGGCGCGAATGGGAAGGATCTGCCATCCCAGGAGCAGGCTGATGATGAGTGTCAGACCCATCATCTTGTAGAACGTCGTGTTTCTCGATTG
>WPCI01497426.1_pt1 | contig 84618 bp, 66 predicted proteins | sample 5399871 | NCBI WGS metagenome assembly WPCI01 (sample SAMN12869469, study PRJNA574797) | sludge metagenome | isolation source: wastewater treatment of pH7 | place: China:Beijing | collected 2019-05-20 | reverse complement strand
TCCGCCAGTGAGAGTCGACCCGGTTGGTCGGGTCCTCCACCGGCTCCAGCCCCAGGCTTTGGCAGCAGGCCACCGTGTCGGCCCGGCGCAGGTCAAGCAGGGGTCGGCCCAGGAACAGCCCCGGGGCCAGTTGGGTGCGTCGAGCCATGGCACCCAGCGAGCGCGCCCCCGAACCGCGGGCCAGGCGCAGCAGCACCGTTTCGGCCTGGTCGTCGAGGGTGTGGCCCAGCAAAATGTCGACCGTGTCGGCGCCGGTTTCGGCCTGCAGTTCCAGGGCCGCCTGGCGCAGGGAGCGGTGGCGCCGGTCGCGGGCCTCCCCTTCGGGTCCGGTCCACTCGCCTGAGGGCTCCGGCCGAACCACCCGGGCCCGCTCGGCCCCCAGGTCACGCAGCAGTTGAACCACCCCGGCTGCTTCGCCTGCCGACTCGGCCCTGATCCCGTGGTCGACGGTGATGGGACTGACCGGCACCCCCTGGCGGGCGGCCAGGTCGAGCGCGGTCACGGCCAACGCCAGCGAGTCAGCGCCTCCGGAGACGCCCACCACCAGCGCGTCGGGAGTGTGCTCGCGCAGGTAGGCGCGGACCGCCAGCGAGACGGCCCGGACCGGGGCGGGAGGCTTGGGACCAACCAGGTCGGTGGCCGAGCTAGACAACCCCAACCCGCTTCTGCCACCGCGCCGGGTCGGTCAGTTCGGGGCCGCTGGGCAGGGCTGTCGGGCCCGCCAGCAGCGCGGCCAGGCGGCGCGGATGGGAGCGGACGTCGAGGACGGTCAGAAACTGGCGGGCGTCGAAGCGAAGCCGGTCCAGTTCGGCCCTGGATCGGTCCACCCCGGGCAGACGCAGACAGGAATGCAGGAAGGAGGGACTGCCCTGGTGCTGGCGAATCCAGTTGATCGAGGGCATTTCCCGCGGGGTTAGGTCCTCGAGGGACAGGTCGATCAGTTCCTCCAGCAGCGCTACCGCCTCGGTGAAACTGTCAGAGCCGCGGGGAAGCTGCCCCAGACCTTGACCCAGGTGCGCGCCCACCCACGGCACCTGCCGCAGGAGGCGTTCCCAAAGCGCGGCGCGCAGGGCCACCAGGCGGGAGAAGTCGGTCCGGTCGAACCGGTTGTCGGTTGCCACCTGCCAAACGTTCGGGGCCACCAGGACCGTCCTGAGGGCGTCGCCCCGGTCCCACCAGAAGGTCAGCAGTTCACCGGACGCGCGGCTGAGTCCCACCGCCGCCTCGGCCAACCCCCAGCTGGAGTCGCGCCCAACCAGGGTGGGCCCGGAACTACTTTGACCGAGGGTGCGGGTGAGCGCGTGGATCAGGCCGTGGCGATCGACCACCAGGGGTTCACTCAGTTGGACGGGACCCGGCAGGAGGGCGTACCGGTCGGCCCGTCGCTCAGCCCAGCGCGCGCCTTCGCGCAATCTCTGGACGGCGGCCCGGCTCCCAGCCGAGGAAATCCGCGGCCCGGCCGGGGTGAGCAGACACGTCCAGCGGTCCACCCGGTTCCAAGGCACATTCATGCCATTATTCTAACTGCGCCCGCCCGCTAGTTGGCTTCGACCAGCGAGGTGACGAAGTCGTCGATCGGGTCGCGGGCCAGGTATCCGGTCCAGCCGGGGGCGTTATCCACCCCGACCGCGAAGAGGAGCTGCTGCCCGCCGGCGGTGGTGACCACCCCGGTCAGGCTGGAGACCGATCCGAGCGATCCCGTTTTGGCCTGCAGGTTTCCGGCGGTGGAGGGCGAGCCAAACCGCTCGTCCAGGGTGCCGACCGTGCCGCCGCGGGGCAGCAACCGGAGCAGTTCCGCTGAGGACGACCCGGGCCGCAAGCTGGCCTCCAGCGCGTCTACCAGCACGTGCGGGGGCACCTTTGAGTTTGAGCTCAACCCGGAGCAGTCCTCCAGGGTCAACCCGGTGGTGTCGACCCCGAGCTGCTGCAGCTGATCGATCAGGTGAGCGGTGGCCCCGGCGAAGGTGGTCGGCGCGCCCTGCTTGAGCGCGCTCAGATGGCAGTACTGTTCGGCCATCGTGTTGTCCGAGGTGCGCAGCAGGAACGCAATCTGTTCGTACTGGGGGGCCGAGTCGACGTGGGCCACCGGTTCGGCCTCCGCGGGGGCGGTGCCGACCGCAACCGAGTCGACGGCGATCCCCTGGCCGCGCAGCGCCTCCGCGAACGTATTCGCCACCTCGGCCGCCGAGTTGTCAACAAATTCCCACGCGCCGGGGGAGGTTCGCCCGGTGTCAATCGCATAAGGGCCGACGTCGCCAGCGAAGTCGGTCACCTCCTGCGCGGTCCAGGCCGGCAGGCGAGAGTCCCCCTCGAACAGCCGATCCTGGTAGGCCAATTTCACCTGCTTGATGCCCTGGGAGGTGAGCGCGCTGGCCGTCTGCTGGGCCAGGTCGGCGAGTCCGGCCTGACCGTTGACCGTGCCGGTGCTGGTCCCCGCGGTCAGCAGCAGATCGCCCTGCCCCCACAGGTACAGGGTCGAGCCAACCCGCGACACCCCGGTCTGCAGCGGCGCCGTCGCGTCGAGGTCCTCCAGCGCCACCAGGGTGGTCAGCACCTTCAGGATGGAGGCCGGCGTGTGCCCGTCGCGCCCGCTCTGGTCTAGCAGCACCTCACCCGTGTCGGCATCTTTGATGTACGCCCAGGCAGTCCAGCCGCTCTGCTGAGCCAACTCGGCCAGGGGTTGCCACAGGGTCTGGACCTGAGTCGGGGTGAGGGCCCGGGCCGGATCGGGGGTCCGAACCGGCAGCGCCGCCAGGTCCAGGCCGGACTGCGGCTCGGGCGGGGCCGCGTAGGTTTGGCCTCGGAAAAGGGTGACGGAGGAGGGAAGGTGCTCGCCGGGGCCGAGCAGGCCTCCGGCCCAAATCCCCCACGCGCCCACGCCCAGGACCACGGCCCCGGCCCCCACCAGGGCGGCAATCTTGCGTGGTTTCACGGTTTCCTCCGTTAGAGTGGATAATCAGGTAATACTCTAGTTCAAGGCGAGCCGGAAAAGTTCCCGGATAGAGTTGGCGGCGGCTAGCTAGGAGGCAGTCACAATGGAATTTGACGTCACGATCGAGATTCCCAAGGGGAACCGGAACAAGTACGAAATCGACCACGAGACCGGTCGGATCCGCCTGGACCGGATGCTGTTCACCTCAACTCGCTACCCGGATGACTACGGCTTCATTGACGACACCCTGGGTGAAGACGGCGACCCGCTGGACGCACTGGTCCTGCTGGAAGAGCCGACCTTCCCCGGATGCCTGATTCGCTGCCGGGCTCTGGGCATGTTCCGGATGAAAGACGAGATGGGCGGGGACGACAAGGTCCTGTGCGTCCCGGCCGCCGATCACCGGGCCGCCTGGCGCACCGAGATTGACGACGTCTCCGAGTACCACCGGCTGGAGATCCAGCACTTCTTCGAGGTGTATAAGGACCTCGAACCCGGGAAGTCAGTTGAGGGCGCCCACTGGGTGGGCCGCGAGGAAGCGGAAGAGGAGATTCTCCGCTCGTTTGCCCGGGCCAAGGAGCACGAGGCGAAGCACTAGTTGGCCCCGGCTCGGTCCTCGGCCAGTATTTCCAACGCCACCCACAGGTGTGCCCGTACCCCCGGGTCGGTCAGGTCCCGCGCCAGCAGCGTTTGCAGTCGGGCGAGCCGCTGCCCCACCGAGTTGCGGTGAATCCCCAGTCGGCGGGCCATCTCTCCCGCCCCGCCGCCCGCCTGCAGGTAGGCACGCAGCGTCTCCAGTTGGCGCGGGTCACCCAGGATCGGCCCGAGTTGACGCTCGGCGAAAGCCAGGGCGGTGTCCTCGGCCAGTAGGTGAGAGAGCGAGTTGTCTGCCACCTGCTCCCAACTGAGCACCGGGTGGGTCGGATCGGTGCCCCGCAGTGCCAGGCCTGCCCGCCGATCCCCCTCGGGCACCTGAGCCGGGGGCCCCGCGGGCCCAAACCCAACCCGGCAGCGGCCCCAGAATCCCGGGGGCAGCGTAGCGAAAAACTGGGGATCGGCCACCAGCGTGACCCGGTCCCTCTCCGGTTTCCATCCGAGGAAAACCGAGGTGAGCAGGTGCGGTTCGAGCCGGCGCTCCAACTCCACCAGGTGTCCCCCGCCGCCAACCCAAATCTGGGCCACCTGCAGTTCGGCTGGCAACTCCACCCCCACCTCGTCGGCGGCCACCTCGGCTCCGTCGGTGTCCCCCGCCAGCAGCAGTCGGACCAGGATCGCGCGGGCCTGGGATTCGCTCAGGAGCCGCTGGTGTTTGGCTTCGGCGGAAACCCCGAGCAGGGAGACGGCCAGGCTGAGGGCGGATCGCTGCCAGAGGGTGGGCGAGTCGGAATAGGTGATGGCCAGGTAGCCCTCCGTGTTGCGGCCAAGGCCCAGCGGCTGCAGGCTCAGGTAGCGCCCCCCCTCCGCCACGGTGACGGCCCCGCGACGCTGGAGGCGGGCCAGCTCAAGGGCAATTTGGTCGGCGGGAAACGAGTCGGCCTCGGAGCCAATGGGGCGGTGGCGCAGGCGCCCGGTTTGGTCCAGCAGGGCAGCGGTCCCGCGAAAGACCCCGGCCAGCGTCCGTAGAATCGCGGTCTCGCTGCCCTTGGCCGCCGCGCGGGAGAACTCCTGCTGGATCATCAGCCCGGTCTGGTCGGTGGGACTGGAGGGCTCGCCGGGGGCGGTCAGCAACTGCGCCACCTGGCGGGAAATGCTAACGAAAGTTACTTCCTCGGCAAAGACCAGGAGGTTCATCCCCTCGCGCGCACAGGCCTCCGCCAGCGGGGCGGGAGCGTCGTCGAACGCCACCCCGGTGCCCAGGCCCAGGGCGCTCACCCCGGCTCGGCGGAGCCGGCGCACGTACTGGGTCCAGTCGGTTTGGGTCCAGCCGTGGCCGAACAGGCCGGTGGTGAGGACCAGTTCGCCGCCCTCCAGAAACTCACCCGGATCGAACAGTTCCGTGCTGGCCACCCAGGTGACCTCCAGGTCGGGGCGCGGCAGGTCCACCCGCAAAAACGGGCCGGGCAATGCGGGGATCATTTCCTCAACGGTGAGCATATGGTCAGTATGACCTACCTCGGCGCAAAAATTGTGCTTTTTGCCTAGGTCGTTCGGATCAAACCCCAGCTAACCTCGGTGTTGTCAGCAAATATTCTGCCTGAGAGACACACAATGGAGTTGGTATGGCAACTATTCCCCAAGATCGGCAACTGAAGACGGCTTTGCCGGGCCCCGCCTCGTCCGCTCTGGCGGCGCGCGCCCAGGCGGCCATTCCCCGCGCCAACAGCGCGACCATTCCCGCCTACGCGGCTGCGGCCGACCGCGGCATCATTGAAGATGTTGATGGCAACCGCCTGATCGACTTTGCCTCCGGCATTGCCGTCACCTCGGTGGGCGCCTCGGCCCCCGCGGTCGTCGCGGCCATCCAGGCCCAGGCCCAGCAGTTCACCCACACTTCCGCCATGATCACCCCGTACGAGGGCTACATCGCGGTGGCGGAAAAGCTGAACTCGCTCACCCCCGGCGACTTCCCGAAGAAGACCTCGCTGTTCAACTCGGGCGCCGAGGCGGTTGAGAACGCGATCAAGGTGGCCCGGACCTACACCGGACGCCAGGCAGTGGTCGCTTTCGATCACGCCTTCCACGGGCGGACCTCACTGACGATGGCACTGACCGCCAAAGCGGTGCCCTACAAGCTCGGGTTTGGCCCCTTCTCCCCCGAGGTGTACCGGATGCCGGCGTCCTATCCGTACCGCGACGGGCTCTCGGGGGCCGAGGCGGCCGCCCGCTCGATCCAGGCGATGGAGAAGCAGATTGGGGCCAGCCAGATTGCCGCGGTCATCATCGAGCCGGTTCAGGGTGAGGGTGGTTTCATCGTTCCCGCGCCCGGCTTCCTGCCGGCCCTGCAGCAGTGGTGCAACGACAACGGCGTGGTCTTCATTGCCGACGAAATTCAGTCCGGCATTGCCCGCACCGGCACCTGGTTTGCCTGTGAGGACGAGGGCGTGGTCCCCGACCTGGTCACCATCGCCAAGGGAGTGGCCGGGGGGATGCCGCTGTCGGCCGTCACCGGTCGGGCCGAAATGATGGACGCACCCGGACCGGGCGCCCTCGGCGGAACCTACGGGGGGAACCCGATCGCCTGCGCGGCGGCGCTCGCCACCCTGGAAATGATTGAGCAGGAACACCTGCTGGAGCGGGCCCGCCAGATCGAGACTCTGGTCGTCGATCAGCTGTCCGGCATGCAGGCCCAGGACAACCGGATCGGGCAGATCCGGGGACGCGGAGCGATGATCGCCCTGGAGCTGGTCCAACCCGGCACCACCGAACCCAATCCCGAACTCACCGCCCAGGTCGCCTCGCGCTGTCGCGAGCAGGGGCTGATCCTGCTGACCTGCGGCACCTACGGCAACGTCATCCGGCTGCTGCCGGCACTCACCATCAGCGACCAACTGCTGACCGAAGGCATTTCGATCATCGAAGCGGCCCTGAACGAGACGAAGGAAACCAACTGAAAATGTCACCCAAACCTGAACACCACAATCCGTTGGAGGATGCCCGGGCCCAGCTGGCCGAGGCCGTCTCCTTCCTCGGACTGGATGAGGGCATGTACCAGATGCTGGCCATTCCGCGGCGCGAAGCCACCGTGGCCATTCCGCTACGCCGCGATGACGGCTCCAAAGAGGTGCTGATCGGGCACCGCGTGCAGCACAACATTTCCCGCGGCCCGGCCAAAGGCGGCCTGCGCTTCAGCCCGAACGTCGACATCGACGAGGTGCGCGCGCTGGCCATGTGGATGACCTGGAAGTGTGCGCTGCTGGACCTGCCGTTCGGCGGCGCCAAGGGCGGCGTCCAGGTGGATCCGCGCAACTACTCCGAGGGCGAGCTGGAGCGGATTACTCGCCGCTACACCTCCGAGCTGATGTCGTTCATCGGCCCGGAAAAGGACATTCCCGCCCCCGACATGGGCACCGGCGAGAAGAACATGGCCTGGATCATGGACACCTACTCGGTCGCCAAGGGTTACACCGAGCTCGGCGTCGTCACCGGCAAGCCGATTGAGGCCGGCGGGTCGCGCGGTCGGGCGGCGGCCACCTCCCGCGGGGTCGTCTTCTGCGCCCTGTCCGCGATGGAATCCCTCAAGATGGACCCCCGCAAGACGACGGCCGTCGTCCAGGGCTTCGGCAAGGTCGGCCGCGGGGCGGCGCGCTTCCTGTGGGAGGCCGGGGTCAAAGTGGTGGCGGTCGCCGACATCTACGGCGCGGTCTACCACCCGAAGGGCTTGGACGTGCCGGCCCTGGAAGAGCACGTGGACCAGACCGGCCGCGTGACCAGCTTTGCCGGGGCGGAGGAAATCCCCGCCGACTCCATCTGGGGGCTCGACGTGGACCTGCTGGTTCCCGCTGCCGTCGAAGGGGTGCTGACCGAAGAGAACGCCTCCCAGGTCCAGGCCCGCCTGATCGTGGAGGGTGCCAACGGCCCCACCACCCCGCAGGCAGACGCCATCTTCAACGACAAGGGAATCCTGGTTGTTCCCGACATCCTGGCCAACGCCGGCGGCGTGGTCGTCTCCTACTTCGAGTGGGTCCAGGGTAACCAGAGCTACTGGTGGAGCGAGGAAGAAGTCAACAATCGCCTCGAACAGCGGATGAAGCTAGCCTGGCGGGAAGTGGGCAAGTTTGCCCGCGACAAGCAGCTGCCGCTGCGGACCGCGGCCACCACGATGGCGGTCGAGCGGGTGGCGCAAGCCCACCTGCTGCGCGGCCTCTACCCGTAAATCGACTGGGCCAGAGTGAAAGAAGAGATGATGACCGAAACAAGAATCGTCAACTCGCCGATCCTGCAGGAGTACCTGCGCCAGATCGCACCCGACCGAGGGGTCTTTATTGGCGGCGAGTTCCGCGCCGCCGAGAAGACCTTCGCGGTCACCGATCCGGCCACCGGGGATGTGGTCGGGCAGATCGCGGACGGCTCCAGCGCCGACGCGCAGGCGGCGGTCGAGGCAGCCGAACAGGCCCTGGTGGCCTGGCGCCAAACCTCACCCCGCGAGCGCTCAGTAATTTTGCGTCGAGCCTTCGACCTGATGCTGGAAGAGGAAGAGCAGCTCACCCTGCTGATTAGCGCCGAGCACGGGAAGGCGCTGACCGATGCCCGCGCCGAAGTGCGCTACGCGGCCGAGTTCTTCCGCTGGTTTTCCGAGGAGGCCGTCCGGATCGAGGGGACGTACGTGCCCGCGCCCGGCGGCGGGGCACGGACGATCGTGACTCACCGTCCGATCGGCGTCGTTGCCCTGATCACGCCGTGGAACTTCCCGGCTGCGATGGCGACGCGGAAACTGGCCCCGGCCCTGGCTGCCGGGTGCACCGCGCTGCTGCGCCCCGCCTCGCTCACCCCGCTGACGTCGCTGGCGGTGATGCACATCCTGGTGCGCGCCGGAGTGCCGGCCGGGGTGGTCAACATGGTGCCGTCCTCCCACGCCAGCGAGATCTCTGACATCTGGCTGGCGGCCGAGCCGGTGCGGGCCGTGTCCTTCACCGGTTCAACCCGGGTCGGGCAGATCCTGATGGCCGAGGCGGCCAAGCGGATCCTGGTGTCCTCCATGGAGCTGGGTGGGAACGCCCCGTTTGTGGTGGCCCCGGACGCCGACCTGGACGCCGCGGTGGAGGGAGCCCTGGTGGCGAAGCTGCGCGGCGGCGGGCAGGCCTGCACGGCCGCCAACCGGCTCTACGTCCACGCGGACGTGGCCGAGGAGTTCACCCGCCGCTACGTGGCCCGGATCAGCGCGATGCCGGTGGGCCCGGCCATTGACCCGCACACGCAGATCGGCCCGGTGATTTCGGAGGCGGCTGCCGCCGAAATGCACGGCTACGTGGACGGAGCCCTGGCGGAGGGGGCGCGGATGGCACTGCAGCTGGAGGTTCCCTGCGGCGGCTCGTTCTTCCCGCCGACGGTGCTGACCGACGTGCCGCTGGACGCGACCATCTTGCAGACCGAGGTGTTTGGGCCGATCTCGCCCATCGCCACCTGGACGGACGAGGAGGAGCTGCTGGCCGCGGTCAACGGCACCGAGTTCGGCTTGGCCTCCTACGTGTTTAGCCAGGATCTGCAGTGGGCGATGAAGTTTGCCGAGTCGATGGAGGTGGGCATGGTTGGGATCAACCGGGGCCTGATCTCCGACCCGGCCGCCCCCTTTGGGGGAGTCAAGCAGTCAGGGATTGGACGCGAGGGTGGGCACGAAGGGGTCCACGAGTTCCTTGAAACCCAGTACCTGTCCGTGAACTGGTAAGTGCACCAGAAATAGAGTGGCCCGGGGCCCCCGATCGGGGCTCCGGGCCATTCGCTTGGGACGGGTAATGCCCGGGTGTTTCCACCCGGGCATTCCGTCTAGCTACTACTTGCGGGTGATGGCCTCGGCCAGCTCCTCGAAGCAGTCGACGTAGGCGTCAATTGCCTCGTCAGTGTGGGTGACCGAGAGAGTCCACTCTTCTTCGCGACCCGGGGTCATGAAGATCCCGCGGTTCATGTTGAAGAGCCAGGCCAGGGTGGCCAGTTCGGCCGACTGGTTGGCCTTGAAGGATTCGTAGTCCGTGACCTTGACCGGCGAGAACGTGACGCAGCCCTTGGCGCCCACGCCGACGGCGTAGCCGGGCAGGTCGTACTTGTCGATCACGGCCTGGCAGCCGTTGACGATCCGGTCGTTCAGGTGGTTGATGTGCTGGTAGGCCTCGGGGGTGAGGACATCCTGCAGGTTGGCTCGGGCCGCAGCCATCACCAGCGGGTTCCCGTTGTAGGTCCCCACCTGGTAGACGGTGCCGTCCTCGACCACGCTCATGACCTCTTCGGTGCCGCCGATGGCTCCGGTCGGGAAGCCCCCGCCCAGCGCCTTGGCCAACGTGACCAGGTCGGGCTGGACGCCGTACAGGTCGGTCGCTCCGCCCGGGGCGATGCACAGGCCGGTCTTCACCTCGTCAAAGATGAGGACAATGCCGTGCTTCTTGGTGATCGCGCGCACCGCCTCGAGGTACCCCGGCTCCGGCAGAACCACGCCCAGGTTCATCATGGCGGGTTCCATGATCACGCAGGCGGGCTTGCGCCCCTCCGCGGTCAGACGCTCGATCCGACGTTCCATCGCACCGGCGTCGTTGAACGGAACCGGGATGGTCATGTCCACTGTGGCCTGGGGGATGCCGCCGCCGTAGGCGAGCGAAGCCAGGTTCTCCCGGTCGCCAATCTTGTCGTACTCCACCCCGATCGAGACCATCACCGTGTCGTGGTGACCATGGTAGGAACCGAAGATCTTCATCACGGTGTCCCGGCCGGTGTAGGCACGGGCAATGCGGATCGCATCCATGGTCGACTCGGACCCGGAGTTGGTGTAGCGCCACTTGGGAAGTCCCCAGCGGGCCGCCAACTCATTGCCAACCACCACAGCGTCTTCGGTGGGGGCGGCAAAGTGGGTGCCTAGGACGTAGCGGTCAGAGACGGCCTTGCCGATGATCGGGTTCGCATGGCCCTGCAGCATGGAGCCAAATCCGTTGTGGAAATCCCACATTTCGTTCCCGTCGACATCCCAGACCTTGGGGCCTTCGCCGCGGGAGAGGTAGATCGGCCAGGGATCGCGCAGCTGGTAGGACGAGGCAACCCCGCCGGCCAGGTGAATGCTGGCCTCCTTGTACATCTCTTTCGAGCCGCGAGTATGTTCGTTCAGCCGTGCGCCTTCAATCTCGGTTAGCTCGGCAACTAGATCCATATCGATGTTCTTCATCGTTACTCATTTCCTTGAATGGGCCGGCCTGGCGTCCGTTATTGATTTTTTCGAGTAGGTCGTCTCCGTCGGCCTGGCACGAAGACGTTGCTGGATTTAGCTAGGCATCAAGGTTCAAGACTGGGACCGCTTCCTCATCGAGATTGGCCTCAGACTTGCTGATGGTGGCACCGCGGAAGAAATCCGGGTTCCGGAAGTAACTGATAATCATGATTACCACACCGGACAGGATGAGAACCAGTGTCAAGACAAAGACCAGTCCCAGCCCGAACAGTTGCGATCCCGACCCGTAGTCGGGGTCGATCGACTCGCGCAGGGTCATCACCAGCAGAATCAGCAGGGTCAGGCCCCCAATCCCGGGTGCGGCAAGTTTGAAGAAGAAGTCGCGCACCGAGTTGAACCACTGGCGCCGGAAGTACCACACGGCCGCAAACGCGGTCAGACCGTAGTAGAAACAGATCATGGCACCAAGCGTTTCGACGGTATCCCACAGCACCTTCTCGGACACGACCCGCATGAACGCGTAGAAGATGGATGCGCCCAAAGCCGACACCAAGGTGGCGTAGCTGGGGGTGTAGAACCGCGGCGAAATGGTGGCGAACTTCTTCGGTAGCGCCCCATAGTGTCCCATGGCCAGCAGGGTGCGGGCCGGAGAGACGAAGGTCGACTGCAGCGAGGCGGCCGAGGAGCTGAGGATGGCCAGCGACATCAGCATCGCGAGCGGACCGAGCACCGGACCGGACAGGGCGAAGAAGACATTCTCTTGAATGTCCGGGTTCCCTAACCCGATCCCCGTATCACCCAGGCCGGCAAACGCCATCGAGCCGACGGTGACGAACAGGTAGATGGACACGATGACCACCACGGTGGTGATCGCGGCCCGTCCCGGGGTGCGTCCCGAGTCGGTGGTCTCTTCGTTCATTGTCAGCGTCACGTCCCAGCCCCAGTAGACAAAGAGGGAGAGCGAGACCCCGGCGGTAAACGCCGCGAACGAGGAGGTGGCCAGCGGGTTGAACCAGTCGAGCTGAACCGGAGTGGCGTGAACGGCCGTCCCGTTGTAGGCCCGAACCAGCGCCGTCGCACCGAAGCCAAGGAAGACGATCAACTGGAATCCAACCAGCCAGTACTGGATCCGCTGAGTGGTCTGCATGTCGCGGTAGGACACGGTGGTGGCAATCGCCATGAAGATCAGGCAGGTCACCACGTTGACCAGGGTGTTGCGGGACAGGTCGGCAATCGCCGGGTTGTTGAACAGCTGCGAGAGCAGCAGGTAGAAGAACTCCACCGCGATCCCAGCCAGGTTGGACAGCACCACGACGGTGGCCACCACCAGCCCCCAGCCGCTCATCCACCCGATCCACGGGCCGAAGGCGCGCGTCCCCCAGGTGAACGAGGTGCCCGAGTCGGGCATAGCCTTGTTCAGCTCCCGGTAGCCAAAAGCCACCAGCAGCATGGGAATGAAACCTACCAGGAAGATGGCGGGAACCTGTGCCCCCACCTGCGAGACCGTCGGGCCAAGGGCCCCGGTCAGGGTGTAGGCGGGCGCGATGCAGGAGATGCCGATGACGACGGCTCCGAGCAACCCAACAGACCCGGCGGACAAGCCCTTCTTTGACAGCTTGCCCCCGGTTTTACCTTTCGTGTTGACGCTCATGACGCCTCCCCTTCCCATCCGGCTGGGACGACGACCAGCGGCACCGGCAGGACCCGCAGGATGCGGTTAGCGGTTGAGCCCAAGAACAGTCGTCCCTTTTGCGCGAGGCGACCTGAGCCCATCAGCGCGATCTCCTGCTTCTTCCATTTGATGGTGGCCACGGCCTCCTCGATGTTGTCGCCCTGTGCCACCTCGGACAGTGGGATGGCTCCGCTGTTGAGGGAGACCGACTTCGCCGCTTCGGCGATCCGTTCGCCGCGCTGCTCAGCTTCCTCACCGGTGCGACGCACCCGCGAGGCCGTTGAGATGGAGACCAGTCGCAGTCCGGCCGAGGAGGCGTTGGCATACTCTGCCGCCGCCTTCAGCACAACCTGCCCCCGCTCGCCGGTGTCGCCGACGATGGCGCTCACCCGGCCCAGCTTGGTGTAGGGGTGGTTGCGGAACCCGCGCGGGGCCAACGCCACCGGAACCGGCGACGAGTGCAGCATGGTGTTGCCAACTGCCCCGAGGGAAACCTGCCCGAACGCGCCGTGGCGTCCACCCCCGATTACCAGCAGCGTGGAGCCAAACTCCTCAACCGCAGCCAGTAGACCCTCGGGATAGGACATGGCGTAACGCAGGTTCTTGGTCGGGACAACCGAGCCATCTGTTTCACCGATCACCTCGTCCATCCAGCGATCAATCTGCGCGGCCACTTCCCGATCGAAGGCTGTCTTCGTCGTTGTGAGCGCCACGCTTTCTTCTCCGCCCCGCACGATGGTGACGAGGTCAAGTGGACAGTTCAGTGCTTTTGCTAGCGAATAACCTAATGCGAAGGCATCTCGCCCTCCTAGTGAGTATGAAAATGCAGCCAATACGCGCATTCAATCACCTAATTTCCTGTTTGGAAGCTTCAGGGCATGGCAAAGCCAACCCTGGGTATGCTCCAGACCTGCAATGGGATTTACTGCTAGTAGTTCAAGCTCATGACGTGCTTGATCCGGGTGTAGTCCTCCACGCCGTAGACCGATAGGTCCTTGCCGTAGCCGGACTTCTTGAAACCGCCGTGCGGCATCTCTGCCACCAGCGGAATATGAGTGTTGATCCAGACGCACCCGAAGTCCAGGTCTTGGCTAAAACGCAGGGCGCGGCCGTGATCTTTGGTCCACACCGACGACGACAGGGCGTAGGGCACCCCGTTGGCCATTTCGACCGCCTGGTCGTCAGTGGAGAACTCCTGCACCGTGATGACGGGTCCAAAGATCTCGGTTTGAATCAGTTCGTCGTCTTGACGAAGACCACTGATCACAGTGGGAGCATAGTAGTAGCCACGGTCGCCCACGCGGTGTCCACCGGTCAGCACCTGCGCCCATTCGGGGCGGTTCTCAACCAGGGTGGAGACCTTGTCGAAGTGCGCGGCATTGTTGAGCGGGCCGAAGAAGGTCGACTCATCCTCGCAGTCACCTGTCTTGAGGGACTCCGCCTGCTCAACCAGCAGTTTGGTGAACTCCGCGGCCACCGACTCGTGCACCAGGACGCGGGTGGCGGCCGTGCAGTCCTGGCCGGAGTTGAACAGCCCGGCCTGCGCGATCCCTTCGGCCGCCAGGGCCAGGTCCGCGTCGTCGTGGACGATGCAGGGCGCCTTTCCTCCCAGTTCGAGGTGGACCCGGGTCAGTCGGTTGGAGGCGGCATTGGCCACCGCCTCGCCGGCCCGGACCGAGCCGGTCAGGGCAATCAGGCCCGGAACCGGGTGGGTGGAGATCAGGCTGCCGGTGGAGCGATCCCCGAGCACCAGGTTGAACACCCCGGGGGGAATGATGTCCTTCACCACCTGGGCAAAGGCCAGCGCCGACTGCGGCGTCGTGTCACTGGGCTTGAGCACCACGGTGTTGCCGGCAGCCAGGGCCGGGCCCAGCTTCCAAACCAGCATCATGAACGGGTAGTTCCAGGGAACGATCTGGCCCACCACCCCAATCGGTTCGCGCCGCACGTAGGAGGTCAATCCCTCCATGTACTCGCCCGCCGAGAGCCCCGAGGAGATTCGCGCCGCCCCGGCAAAGAAACGCAGCTGGGAGGCACCGGCCAGCACCTCTTCGCTCTTGACCATCTCCACCAACTGGCCGGTGTCTTCATGCTGCTTGGCAGCAATCAGATCCGCAGCAGCTTCCACCGCGTCGGCCACGTCCAGCAGTACCTGCTGGCGCTCGGCAGGCGTGGTGCGATTCCACGTCTTGGCCGCCGCCGCAGCCGCCGCAAACGCCGCGTCGACATCCGCCGCCTCCGAAACCGGGGTGATCGCCACCACCTCCTCGGTGGCTGGCGAAATAATCTGCTGGGTTTTCGCCCCTTGCGCCGGGACAAACTCACCATTGATGAAATTTTTTAATACGCGGTCAGTCATACGTTGACACTCTCCCAAACTGAATACAAACAGCCTTGTTTGCCTGCTCAGGGACTTTTGTCCCCGGACGTAAAGCCCAGAGTATCCAACCACCCCTACCTTGTCGATGGGGTTCACACTTACCGACTTTGTATGGTGATGCGTATCACAACGGCTGGTCCGTAAATCGATTACTAACCTGTCAGGAAATAATCGAAGCGGCCAGATAAACCAATTATTCAGCCGATAACTTGCCCGCAAAAAATGCCGTCTTTTTCGGCGACGCTTCCCCTCCAGCCCGCCCACGACTCGGCCAAAGAGCGGGGCTAAGCACCCCAAAAAGCGACCCTCACCTGCGCATTGTCACCTCAACCGGAGGCAGAAGCAAAAACCCGTCCGACCCGGAGGGGGTCGGACGGGTTTGAAAGAGGGAAGCCTAGATGACGCGACCTGCGCCCAGGACGTTGCCCCAGTTATAGATGGAGGTGATCCGCAACGGGATCCCATAGTCGGCAGCTTCGATGATTTGGCCGCCGCCCAGGTAGATGGCCACGTGGTAGATGCCGGATTGGCTGCCGTTGGAGGACCAGAAGATCAGGTCGCCCGGGATCGCATTGCCGACCGACACCCGCGAGGTTGCACCCCACTGCTGGGAGGATACCCGGGGCAGGTAGACCCCAATGGCGGCGTAGGCGGTCACAACCAGGCCCGAGCAGTCATAGCCCGGCCCGGTTCCACCCCAGACGTAGGGTGCACCCAGCAGGGACTTGGCCACCGCGATCACCGTATCGATGCCACCGCCACCGGTGGAGGGGGGCGGAGTCGGGATCGGATCCGGCTTCGAGGGCGGTGGAGTGACCGGCGGAGCGGGCGGAGGAGTCGTCGTCCCACCGCCGCCGCCACCGTTGCCGGGCTGGCTCGGGGCCGGGGCGGACCCGCCCCCGCCACCCGTCTGCTGCTCGGAACGTTCGATAGCGGCTTGACGCTCGGCGGCTTCACGCTCGGCCTGCTGGGCCGCGTCCCGCTCGCGAATCAGTTCAACGGTGGTGTTCTGCTTGGCGGCCAGCTCGGCCAGCAGGGCTTCGCTCTGCAGCTCGGTGTCGGATTCCAGGGCCTGCGCGGCGGACAGCTTCTCTTCCGCTGCCTTGGTCTTGGCCTCCACGTTGCTGTAGGCCTTCTCTTCCGCCGCCTTCGCCTTCTTTGCACTCTCGGCCATCACGTTGGCCACCTGCTCAAGCGCAGCCACGTTCTGCAGCTTGCTGTCGGCAGCCGAGCCGAAGCTGTCGATGATGTTGCGGCGGGACTCAACGCTCTGCAGACCGTCGGAGGTTAAATAGGGAGCCAGCGGATCGAGCGCGCCCGAGCCGCCACGGAAGGCGGACTGGGCCACGGTCGCCAACTCGGAGCGGGCGTCTTCGAACTTGGCCATCGCCTCGTCCGCTTCCGCCTGGGCCTTTTCGGCCGCCTCGGTAGCTTCGTCCAGATTCTCTTTGGCCGCTACGAGCGCCTCACCCGCCAGCGCGGACTCAATTCGGGCCTGCTGCAAATCGGCGCGAACAGCCGCGAGCCGAACCTCGATCTGCGCCACCGATAGTTCGGCCAGGCGTTCGTCTTCGCGCGCTGCGTCAATATCGTCTTGGGTGGGAGCTGCCAGCGCCATCTGGGGGGTAAACACCAGGGCCAGGGCGGCGATCACCCCCAGCACAGGCGTTATGAACTTCTCTCGAAGTATGTTTTTGACGTGCCAGCGCACAGAATCACCCCGCAGGTTGGTCGGTCAGCTTTCATAGGTCACGGCACCTACTTTGATACCGAAATCTACAGTAGTCACAGGCGTACACTTTGGCAACATCGTGAACATCTGTCACAACTTGCTCAATCTTCACATTTGTCACAACAGGTCGGGGTAGAGTACTCCCCCACCCCACTTGTCGGTCACTCTCCCTACACTAGGACTATGAACCACCCTGTTGCCGCCGAACCGGAAGTAGAACTCGACGTCCTGGCACCCTGGGGGCCCGCGGGTCCGCCGGCGCCCAGCCTGTGGTCGCCCGACGTGCTGGGACCCGGCTTCCTGGCCCGCACCATTGAACTGATCCCCGACGAAGAGGGCGAGGCGGTCGCCACCCTGGTTCGCTACCGCCCCCCGGAGCCGTCCCCATCGCCTCGTGCCCAGTGCCTCTACCTCCACGGGCGCAATGACTATTTCTTTCAGACGGAGCTGGCCCGGGAGCTGGCCCGGGCCGGGGTCGAGTTTTTTGCCCTGGACCTGCGCAAATACGGCCGCTCGCTGCGCCCCTGGCAGACAATCGGGTACGCCTCTGACTTCTCTGTTTATGAGGAGGAAATCGGCCTGGCGATCGAAATCATGCAGCAGCACACCCCCGGTTTGCCGCTCCTGCTGATGGGGCACTCCACCGGCGGGCTGCTGGCCACCCTTTGGGCCTACCGGCGCCCGGGGGCCGTCGCCGGCCTGATTCTGAACTCCGCCTGGCTGGAGTTGCAGGCAATGGCCGCCTGGCGACCGGCCCTGCAGCAGATCTTGGGGCGGATTGCCTCGCGTCGCCCCCGGGCCATCGTCATCTCGAACTCTAAGCCCGACTACTACGGCCCGTCACTGACGAAAGGATGGGCCGGCTCGGGCCTGGAGCCGCCGGCCTACTTTCAGGCAGAGCCGGACGATCCCGCCCTCGTCGGGTGGAAGATTTTTCCCGAGTGGAAGCGAAACCCGTCCTACCCGGTGCCCGCGGCCTGGCTGGAGGCGATTATGGCCGCGCAGGACCGGGTGGAAAAAGAGGTACACCTCGACTGTCCGGTGCTCAGCCTGTGCTCAACCAAGGCGGCCTCGGCCGAAACGTGGTCACCGGACGTGTTCGACAGCGACACCGTGCTGGACCCTGAAGTGATTGTCGAGCGGTCCGCCAAGTTGGCCGACCTGGTCACCATTGCCCGCCTGCCCGGCAAGCACGACCTGCTGCTGTCGGATCCACCGGTGCGGCGCCACCTGTACCGGCTGATGCACAACTGGATAGAGGCGATGGTCCCCGCGAACAGCTAGCGCGCCGCCGCGTTGATCTCGGCGATGGCTTCCGCCAGGGTGGGGCCGTAGACATCCCCCAGATGCCAGGAGGCCCAGCCGTCCTCACCACCGTAACCGACGGCCTGCAGGGCCAGGGTCGGATCGTTGAACTGCCCGGCTGCGGTTCGGATCAGGCCGGTCGTGCCCAGTTCCGCCCGCACGGTCAGCCCAAACCGGGGGTCCAGCACGAGCGGGGTCGGGCGCCCAACCATTTTCGAGACCATGGCCAGCGCTTCCGGCCCCTCGTCGACGCGGGCCGGGATCCGGATGGAACCGGTGTCGGTACGCCGCTCCAACCGGGAGGGGAACGGCGACTTGGAACGACTGCGATGAGCGGGGGCGTGGGGCACGCGGCGCTCCAACACGTCGGGAGCACTGCCCTCGGGAACGACGTCTGAGCGGGCCGGAAGTGGCTCGTGAGCGACGCGGGTCGAGGTGTCGGTGACCACCCGGGGGCGGGGGGCGGGCACCTCGCGCTTTTGAGCCAAGCCGGAAATCTCCGGCACCGGATTCGAGTCACCCACCAGCAGGTTGGCGCGATGTCCGTAGGTGCGCGGGCCCACCGCCGAGACGTCGAGGAACGAGCGTCCGTTCGACATTTGCCGCAGGGCCATCTCGTGCACCTCCACCCCGGAACTGGCCAGCACATCCAGCGCCGGACGAACCTCAGGTTCGATCGCGGCCGCCACGATGATCAGGCGGGGGCCGTTGGGCGTAGTGGGGGGCATCGACTCTCGAAACTGGGCCCAGTCCACCTTAAAGCCCTCAATGTCTCCCGGGTATTCGCGGGCCAGGTCCACCCAGGAGCGAGCGGCCGTGTCGGCCAGGCGCGACAGGGAATCGATCAGCAGGTCGGCATCCAGCTCTTCCACCACCTCGACCGCCACCACCTGACCGGAGGCATCCAGAGCCGTCAGGCGCGGCAGGTCACTGGGCGCGCTGCCGCCGTGGATGTTGCGCCAGGTGATCGGGAACAGGGGACGAGCGACAATTTCGAGGACTTGACTGCGAACCGCCCGCAGCACATCGGGAGTGAATCCACCGGGGACCTCGCGGCCGAATTGAGCCGGGACCAGTCGACCGTTGTCTAACTCGAATAATGCCATTGGCTCTCCTCAATCACTACCTTCCCCAATATTGTCGCACGGGGACCGCCAATTGTCCCTCTCCTTCCCTCGGCCGGCAGCAAACGACAGCCCGTTTCCACCGGGAGCTCCGCGCTGGGGGCGCACCTGCACGGATGGGGGACGAGGGGGAGCTCCGGTCACCGGGAACGAAGGCTCGGCCGCTGGGTGAGTCGAACACACGGGCCCGGTTTCGAGCAGCGCGTGTACGCTTCATATTTGCTAGCCTCGGACGCTGCCCCGAACGGCCTTGAGGCGATGTTCGGCCAGTTTGGTGCAGTCGAACCGCCGGGAAAAGCGCCCCCACCTGCGCGGATAAGAATGTAACCAAAAGTTTATCGACCCATTTGCCGGGGGGGGGTAGACTGGCGGCAAGTCGAGCCAAGGAGGACTCCGATGTTTGCTCCCCTACGATTCGCCCTGGTCGCAGCGCTGGCCGCAGCGGGCGGCCTCACCTCCGCCTCATCGACCCAAAACGGGTCCGCGCTGGACGTCCTTCCGGCCTGCATTCAGTCGGACCCCACCACCCAGCAGCCCTACTGGGTGGGTGAGCCCGAGGCCCAGGTCTCGCGTTTGGGCCTGGAGTTACAGGATCTCGCCGACCAGCACCCGGATGAGATTCGCGGCGTCAGCTACTGCACCCACTACGAGGGGGTCGTGGTGTTCGTGACTGACCGTGCCAGCGATGAAACCAAGGCAGCGCTGGCTGAGGCGGCAGGCCGGTACCCGGGCGTTCCCGCCTCCATTGAGCAGGGCGGCCTTTCCCTAACCGAACTGACCTCGGCGCTGGCAACGCTAAGCTCCAATGGACTGCAGCTGCCCGGGATCGGATGGTACGGTCCGAACCTGGTCACCGGCGGGATCGACATCGGGGCTGATCCGAACCTGGTGAATCTGGACCAACTGCGCCAGACGTTGACCGCCAGCCTCTCCCAGATCGGGGTGGAAGTGCCGCTCAACCTGATCCCGGAAGCAGGCGTTGCCACCAACTCGGTCAGCACCGGGGTCGAACAGGGGGCGGGGACCAATGCGGACTAGCAAAGCCTGGCTCTTGGCCCCGCTCGTCGCCGCGGGCCTCACCCTGGCTGCCTGTAGCTCCGGTCAAACGCCGACAGAAGAGGCGAAAGCCGGTCCCTGCAGCGTTACCGATCCGGATTCCCTGCCGGAACTGACGCAGGCAGACCTGGAGCAGGCCGGCGAGCTGAACTTCCGCGCCTGCGAGGGCGGGCAGGATACCGACGTGACTATCACCGAAGAATGGTTCCCCCTGATTGCTACCGACGGGGTCGACCTACCAACCCAAGTGACGCTGTCCAGCGACGTGCAAACGCCGGCGGACTGTGCGCTCACCGCCGAACAGGTGCTGGTGCTGGAACTGAACGGGACGCTGTACCGGGCCCGGTCGGTGGCTTGTAACCAGAACAGCAGCTAGCGGGACGATTGGTCCGGCCCGGCCAGCAGGGCAACCTTCCCCAGGTGGGCACCGGAGTCAAAATACTCGTGCGCTTCCCGGGCCTGCGACAGCGGGAACCTCCGCTCGACCGGGACGGTTAGCTGGCCGCTGGCGAGCAAGGGCCAGACCTCCCGGTGCACCTGCTGGACGATCCGCTCCTTGTCCGCGGCGCTTCGACTGCGAAGGCCGGTTCCAATCACCCCGGCCCGCTTGGCGAGCAGTCGGCCCAAGTCCAGTTCTGCCCGGGTTCCCCCACTCAGACCAATGTTGACCAGGCGGCCGTCCGCGGCCAAGGCGGTGACGTTGCGCGTCAGATACTTGGCGCCCACCACATCCAGGATCACGTCGGCGCCGTGGCCGCCGGTCAACTCCCCCACTCGCTCAACAAAGTCCTCTTCCCGGTAGTTGATGGCTGCCTCGGCCCCAAACCGCAGCGCCCACTCTGCCTTAGCCGGGCTGCTGACGGTGGCGAGTGGCCGGGCCCCCCGGGCCCGCAGATACTGCAGCGCAAAAGTGCCGATCCCGCCCGACCCACCGTGGACCAGGACCCACTGACCCGGCTGCACCGGGACCGTGAGAGACAGGTTGGACACCACGGTGGATGCGACTTCCATCAGCGCGCCGGCGGCCACCAGGTCCAAACCCTTCGGGGCGGGCAGCACCTGCCCGGCCGGGACGCAGACATACTGGGCGTAGCCGCCCGAACCCAGCAGGGCCACCACCGGCTCGCCTCCGGGAAACAGGTCCGGATCCACCCCTGGTCCCCAGTCGACCACCCGCCCGGAGACCTCCAGACCGGGAATGTCGCTCTCACCCACCGGCGGCGGATAGTGACCCTCCCGCTGCAGGACGTCGGCGCGGTTCAGCCCGGCCGCCACCACCTCGATCAGCACCTCACCGGGGGCCGGTTGCGGGACTTGCCGCCGCTGCTCAATCACAACTTCGGGGCCGCCGGGACCCGCGTAACAGGCGATCGACATCTGCGTAGGAATCAGCCTCATGGTCCTCATTGTGCCAGGTCTGCCCGAGTGGGGACAGACAAAGATCCGGGCCCGCCCACAGGCGGACCCGGATCCTAGTTGCGACTAATTAGCCTTCCAGCACCGCGGCGCGGCCGGCCTCCAGGCGCGCCACCGGGACGCGGAACGGAGAGCAGGACACGTAGTCGAGACCAACCTCGGCGAAGAAGTGGATCGACTCCGGGTCACCGCCGTGCTCGCCACAGACGCCGAGCTTAATGTTCGGCTTGGATTCGCGCGCCCGGCGCACACCTTCGGCCACCACGCGGCCAACGCCGTGCACGTCGATGGTTTCGAACGGGGAGACGCGGAAGATCGAGTTCTCGATGTAGGTCGGGAAGAACACGCCTTCGACGTCGTCGCGGGAGAAGCCCCACACCGTCTGGGTCAGGTCGTTGGTGCCGAACGAGAAGAAGTCCGACGCCTTGGCCAGGTCCTCAGCGGTCATGGCGGCCCGCGGCAGCTCGATCATGGAGCCGATCGGAATGTCCAGCTCCACCTGGTAGCGGCTGGCCACCTCGGCGATGGTCGCTTCGGCCTCGTCGCGGATGATCTCCAGCTCGCGAACCGAGCCAACCAGGGGCACCATGATCTCCGGACGGGGATCCAGACCCTTGGACTTCAGCTCGGCGGCCGCCTCAGACAGGGCGCGGATCTGCAGCAGGAACAGGCCGGGCAGGTAGATGCCCAGACGCACCCCGCGCAGACCCAGCATCGGGTTCTGCTCGTGGAGGCGGCGGACCTCGGTCAGCATCAGCTCGTCCTGCGGGTCGACCGGCTGACCGGTCGCCTTGGCCACGGCCACCTTGACCTCCAGCGAGGTCAGGTCCGGGAGGAACTCGTGCAGGGGCGGGTCGATCAGGCGGACGGTCATTGGCAGACCGTTCATCACCTCGAGCATCTCCAGGAAGTCGCCCTTCTGGAGGACTTCCAGTTCGCCCAGCGCAGTGGTCCGCTCGGTCGATTCCGGGGCCGAGAGGATGACGCGTTCCACCAGCGGGCGACGCTCGCCCAGGAACATGTGCTCGGTCCGGCACAGGCCGATCCCTTCGGCTCCAAAGTCGACGGCGCGCTCAGAGTCAACCGGGGTGTCGGCATTCGCGCGCACCTGGAGCTTGCGCACCTTGTCCGCGTGAGAAAGGATCCGGTCCACCGACTTGATCAGGTCGATCGTGGCCTCGTCCCCATCGGCGGCGGCAATGCCAGCTTCCAGGCCGTCGGCCAGGTAGGTGGTCACCGGCGAATCCTGGACCGCCACCTCACCGAGGAACACCTCGCCGGTGGAGCCGTCAATCGCGATGATGTCATCGGAGGTGAGGACGTAGTCGCCCACCTTCACGGTGCCCTCTTCGGCGTTGATGTTCAGGGTTTCCGCCCCGACAATGCAGGTCTTGCCCATGCCGCGAGCCACGACCGCCGCGTGCGAGGTCTTGCCCCCGCGAGCGGTCAGCACCCCTTCGGCTGCCACCATGCCGGGCAGGTCCTCCGGGTTGGTTTCGCGGCGAACCAGCACGCAGCGCACGCCTTCGGCCGCAAACTGCTCGGCCTGCGCGTTGTTGAACGCGATGTGGCCAACGGCGGCGCCCGGAGAGGCGGCCATGCCCTTGGTGATCAGGACCTTCTCAGCTTCGGGGTCAATCTGGGGGAACATCAGCTGGGTCAGCTGCTCACCGGTGACCCGCTCCAGCGCCTCGTCGTTGGTGATCAGCTTCTCGTCCACCAGCTGGGTGGCAACGCGGAACGCAGCCGCGGCGGTCCGCTTGCCGACGCGGGTCTGCAGCATCCATAGCTTGCCGCGCTCAATGGTGAACTCGATGTCGCACAGATCCTGGTAGTGGGTCTCCAGCTTGCGCATGATGGCCCGCAGTTCCTTGTAGGCGGCCTCATCGGTTGTCTCCAGGGTGGCCAGCGGCAGGGTGTTGCGGATACCCGCCACGACGTCCTCACCCTGCGCGTTCATCAGGTAGTCGCCGTAGACACCGGAGTGACCGGTGGAGGGGTCGCGGGTGAAGCAGACGCCGGTGCCCGAGGTGTCACCCATGTTGCCAAAGACCATGGTCTGAACGTTGACCGCGGTGCCCAGGTCGTCTGGGATCCGCTCACGGCGACGGTAAATCTTGGCCCGCTCGGTGTTCCAGGAGCGGAAGACGGCTTCGATGGCCAGGTCCATCTGCTCACGCGGGTTCTGCGGGAAGTCTTTCCCGGTGGCGTCCTTGACGATCTGCTTGAAGGTCCCAACCAGTTCCTGCAGGTCGGCGGCGACCAGGTCGGTGTCGGCCGCAGCGTTGCGATCAGCCTTCATTTCTTCGAGCGCGTCAGAGAACAGATCCCCGTCGATGTCCAGCACGGTCTTGCCGAACATCTGGATCAGGCGCCGGTAGGAGTCCCAGGCGAACCGCTCATTCTGCGACATCGCGGCCAGCCCCAACACCGATTCGTCATTGAGACCAATGTTGAGCACGGTCTCCATCATGCCCGGCATCGAGAACTTGGCACCGGACCGAACCGAAACCAGCAGCGGGTCCGCCGGGTCGCCGAGGCGGCGGCCCATCTGGTCCTCCACCTTGCGCAGTTCCACGGTGACTTCGGTCTGAAGTTCTTCCGGAACCGCACCGTCCTTCAGGTAGGCGCGGCACGCCTCCGTGGTGATGGTGAATCCGGGGGGAACCGGCAGACCCAACCGGGTCATTTCCGCCAGGTTGGCGCCCTTACCGCCCAGCAGGTCCTTCTGATCTTTGTCGCCCTGCGTGAAATCATAAACGTATTTGACCATTGGTAGCCTTGGCCTCCATTTAGTAAATCGTGCCCCGTCGACACGTCGTCAATCAGTTTACCAAGAGTCGTTGGTCCCAGGAGGATCGACCTCGGTTTTTAGCCCACGTCACCGATAAAAGACCAGGTCAGACGGGGTTTGACCGCGGAGGTTTCGTCAGTGCCCGGTCCCGCCCGCGGCCCGGTCCGGATCGGTGGCACCACTGGCCACCGCCACCGCACTGATGAGGGAAACGTATTCCTGCCCGGTGGCCCTCGTCATCCCAATCTCGCAGGTGCGGTTGGTGGAGATCCACAGGTCCACGCCCTGAACGTCGGCCGCCTCCGGCTCGGTGGCAGCTGCGGTCAGCTCGGGGTGTAGCATTCCGCGGTCACCCGCGAACCCACAGCAACCCCAATCGTCTGGGACCCGCGCCTGACCGACCACCTGCTGCGCCACCTGTCGCACGGCTTCGGTTGAGCCCAAGTGCGTGGTGGAACAGGTGGGGTGGAGGGCCGCCTGGTGCCAGGTAACCCGAAGTTGCCCGGCCGGCAGTCGGGGCAGGATCACGTCTCGAAGAAACACCGGGGCATCCAAAACCCGGTAGCCGTCAGCGAACTTCACCAGCCCCTCGGTGCACGAGGAGTTGTCGCACACCACCGGGAGCCGGCCACCCTCGGTTGCCACTTCCAAGGCCGCCCGAACTTGGCTCCGGATCCGGTCCGCAGACTGTCCCTTGGAGGTCCACGGGGTGGCGCAGCAGAGACGATCCAGGCCCGGTGGGAACCGCAGAGTCACCCCGGCCTGCTCGCACAGCAGTTGGAAATCCAACTGGGTATTGCCGGAGGAGCCGTCCAGCGGAGCCGGCGCAAACATGGCATTCAGACACGAAGGCAGGTAAACCGCCTCCACCGGTCCGGTATTTCGGTGGTACCGCGCCACTTTGCTCCGCCGACGCCCTCCGCCCGGCAAATCCGCAGTCCAAAGCGGAACCCGGTCAGGCCCAACTATTGCTCGCAGCATCCGGGTGATGCCGGTGACCATCGAGGCGGGCAGGCACTGGGCCACGCTCAGGGCCAGGGCGGCGCCCACGGTAACCGCTGACCAGTGTCGAGCCGCCAGCGCCCACATCACCCGGAACCAGCGCGGACTGCGCTGCCGGCGCTGTTCCCGCACCAGGTCCCCGGTGTTGATGTCGAGCGGACAGGCCACTTCACACAGCCCATCCACCGCACAGGTATCCACCGCCGCGTACTCGAATGCCTGCTCAAGTTGCTTGGCCCCCACCCGGTCCCCTCGCTGACGGGCCAACGCAATTTCCCGCTCGGCCACAATTCTGGTTCGCGGGGTCAACGTCAGCTGATGGCTGGGGCAGGCCGGCTCGCAGTAGCCGCACTCCACGCATCGGTCCACCAGCGGATTGACCGCGGGAGTCTCCTTCAGCGACCGCAAGTGCAGGTGGGGATCATCGGTGAGGATCACCCCCGGGTTACAGAGCTGGTCCGGGTCGAAAGCGGATTTCAGGTCGCGCATGATCCGGTAGAGCTCGGGGCCGTACTGTCGCTCGACAAACGGGGCCATGGCTCTACCGGTCCCGTGTTCAGCCTTGAGCGCCCCACCCCGTGACAGCACCAACTCCACCAGTTCCTCCGTAAAAGCTTCCAGGCGCTGACGGCCCCGGTCCGAGCCGAAATCGTCGGACAACATGAAGTGCAGATTGCCATCTTTGGCGTGGCCGAAGATCACCGCGTCGCGGTAGTCGAACCGCTCCAGCAGGTTGGAGAGGTCGCGAGTGGTGTCAGCCAGGGCCGGCACGGGCACCGCGATGTCCTCCAGCAGGGTTCGTTCGCTGCTGGCCCCGGCCACGGAAGCATACAGTCCTTTCCGGACCGCCCACAGGTGAGCCCGAACAGCCGAGTCGGTGGTAAAGCTGGGGGCTGCGGGCACGGTTTGAGCCCGGACCAGAGCTTCGGCCAGATCCGCCTCGGACTCCTCCTGGTACTCAACTAGCAGCGCGGCCTGTTCTTTCAAGTCCAGGCCCACCAGTTCCGCCGGCGGGTGCGGCAGATTTTGGGCCACCGCCAGTGCCCGCGCATCCATCAGTTCGAGGGCAGCCACCCCGGTCCCAACCAGGGGGGCAATCGCCTCGGCCGCCCGATGGACGTCGGGAAAAAGCCACAGGGCGGTGGCGGCATGGGGGCGGACGGGCACGGTCCGGTAGACCGCCTCGGAAACGAACCCGAGGGTGCCCTCGCTGCCCACCAGCAGATGGACCAGCAGGTCCAGGGGCTCGGAGTAATCCAGGAACGCATTGAGGCTGTAGCCCATCGTGTTCTTTTGGCTGAATTGCCGCCGCACCTCAGCCATCAGGTCGGGCCGTGCCCACAGTTGATCGCGGAGCCGTGTGAGCGTGTCAACCAGGTTGGGCTCCAACTCGGCCAGCTTGTCGGCAGCTCCGGGGTCGGCGGTATTCAAAATGGTGCCGGAAGGCAGCACGACCTCGAGCGACTCGATCAGCCGGTAGCTGTTCTGGTCGGTACCGCACAGCATCCCCGACGCATTGTTGGCCAGCACCCCACCCACGGTCGCGGCAATCTCGCTGGCCGGATCCGGCCCCATTTTCCGGCCGTGGCGGGCCAGAGCCCGGTTCACCTGCCGGATAGTCACCCCCGGCTGGACCCACACCCGATGTCCCCGGTCCAACGGCACCACCGCTTTGAACGCGGCCCTGGTATCCACCAGGATCCCTTCGGACTGGGCCTGCCCATTCAAACTGGTGCCTCCCGAGCGGAAAGTTACCGGCAAGTGACGCCGACGCGCCTCCCGAAACAGCTCTGCCATCTGCGCCGCAGAGTCGACCTGGCGCACCTCCCTGGGAGTCACCAGAAAGTGGGAGGCGTCGTGAGCCCAGACTCGACGGTACAGTTCCTGGGCGGCTCCACCCGAACGCAAAGCTTCAGCACGCGAGAGGCTCATGGGGCGACAGTTCCTTCCAGGTTCAGGGACAGCAGCGGGGGCAGGGGTGTGGGCAGCTCGAGCGGGCCGGCACCCGGGGTGATGGTCCCCAGCACGCGCGGCCCACGAGCGCCGGTCACCCCCGGGAGAGTGGCCGGAACTCCGTGCAGGGTGCACCACCCAATCAGGGCGCACAGGATCGCTTCTTTCGCCCCCGCGTCCACCCCCAACCGGTCGGTCAGCTCCACCGTCGCCTCGGGGAGGCGGCGCCGAAGGGCTGCCAGCAGCACCGGGTTTTGGGCACCCCCGCCGGAGACGAACACCGATCCCACAGCAGACAGGTCCCGAGCCACCGTCAACGCGGTCAGTTCGGTCAAGGTGGCCACCACGTCGACGGGGGCGAGGTGGGGCCAGCGAGCCAGCGGCCCCTGCAAATACTCCCAGTTGAAGTGCTCTTTTCCGGTCGACTTGGGGGCTGGCAACCGGTAGTAGGGGTCATCGGCCAGCAGGTCCAGCAGGGGGACGAAAGGAGTGCCTGCCGCCGCCAAACGCCCGTCCACGTCAAACCCGACTGAGTTCAGCTTCAGGTGGGTGACGTAGGTGTCGATCAACGCGTTGGCCGGTCCCGTATCCCAAGCCTCGACCCGGGTGCCCACCCGAACGGTGACGTTGGCGATTCCACCCAGATTCAAGGCAGCCGCCCCTCGGCCCGACCCGGTAGCCGGTGCCAGCAGGGCCGCGTCCAGGAAGGAGACGAGCGGGGCTCCCTGACCTCCGGCCGCGAGATCGCGGACCCGCAGATCCGCCACCACCGGCAGACCGGTACGCTCCGCAATCTCCGCCGGCTGGCCCAACTGCATGGTGCCACGGGCGGAACCATCCGGGACCCAGTGGCAGACAGTCTGCCCGTGGGAGCAGATCGCGTCGGCGCCTCCGCTCGCTGCCAGCGCCGCCTCGGCCACTTCGGCAAACAGTTCACCGAGGTAAACGTCAGCCCGAACAACGTCCTCCAATGAGACCCGGGCCGGTGGAAACAGACTCTGGATTAGGGCCCGACCCTCCGGAGAAATCGGGGTCTCATTTGCCCACTGCAACCGTCCGGTCAGGTGTCCGTCACGGTAGGTAAAGTCAACTACTGCCGCGTCCACCCCGTCGCAAGAGGTGCCCGACATCAGGCCGAGGATTCGCATTAGTCGACGGCCAGGACCTGGTGACGGGCCAAGCGCAGGGCCCCGGTCAAGCCCGAGTTTCCTTCGGAGACCGTCCAGCCCAACTCCTGCAACCGCGAGCGCAATCCGGCGGCAACGGGATGATCCCCCGTGGCAACGGAGCCAACCAAAACCAGGGGCCCGCCGTCGGCCCCCGGGAGCGACTCGACTGTCCTCACCAACTCGGACACCGCCTCGTCGACGATCTCGGCCGCCACCGGGTCCCCCAGGTGGTAGGCCTGGTCGACAAAGCGGGCATACTTTCCCAACTCTTTGGGCGAGGCCGCGTAAACGGAGGCAATCAGCTCACAGGCGGTCTCGTCGCGCAGGACCAACTTGGTCAGCAGAGTGGCTGGTCCGCGCCCGGAGTGCCCGTCCAAAGCGGCGCGCACTGCCGCCCGGCCCAGCCAGACCCCGCCACCGCGGTCACCCAGCAGGTAACCGTAGCCGTCGCTGGTGGCCCCGAGTTCGGCCCCGCTCACCAACCCGGCAATTGCGCCGGTGCCGGCAATCAGCACGGTACCGGCCGGACGTGCCTCTCCCGACCAGAACGCCACCACCAGGTCGGATACCGCCCGCACCGGACTGGTCAGGCCGTGCCGGCGCCAAGCCGACTCCAGTGCCCGGGTCAGTGCCGGACCGTTGGTAATGAACCCGGCCAATCCGGCCACGCCGCCGACGATCCGACCGGTGGGAGCCGCCGCTAGCGCCCACCCGAGAGTTTCGTCGAATGATCGACCCGGGTCACCGCCTGAGTTCGGGTTGATTCCGGGTCCGGTGGCTTCGGCTAACTGGTTCCCCTCCAGGTCGGCAATTGCCACCCGCAGGGTGGTGCCGCCCCCGTCCATTCCGACCACGAGGTCCATCAGCTTTCCCCTTGACTTCGGAGTCGTCCCACGGCCGCCAGGGTGGCTTCAAGCGCATCAATGCTGCGGTCAAAAGTCTGCTGGGCAATGGCGACAAAGAGACAATCCACCACCGTCAGTTGGGCGAGGCGGCTGCTGGTGGCCCCGGCCCGGAAGGTCGTTTCGCGAGCAGCGGTCAGCAGCGTCAGGTCAGCCAACTCGGCCAGCGGAGACAGGGGCGAGTTGGTGATGGCTACCGCGGTGGCACCGCGTTCCTGGGCCAGTTGCAGCAGCGTGCAGGTTTCGCTGGTCCGACCCGAATGCGAAAACCCGAACGCCACCGTCTGCTCGTTGGCCAGAGCCGCCGAGACCGCGGCACCGTGCGGGTCGGCATAGCTAAAAGCGGTTAGTCCGATCCGGTGGAGTTTACCCTGGAAGTCCGCCGCCACCAGAGCGGAGGCCCCCACCCCGTAGATTTCGATCCGGTTGGCCCGGACCACCCGGGCCACCACCTCGGACAGCGTTTCCAGGGACAGGGAGTTGGCCGTGTCTGAGACCGAGGTGACGTCCGCATAGGCAATCTTCTTGACCACCGAGTCGATGTCGTCCTCGGGCAGGATATCCCCCTGGTAGGCCACCGAATTTTCGTCGGAGTCGGGCCTACCTTCGGCCGCCAACGCCAGACGCAGCTGCGGATAACCGGGGTAGCCGAACGCACGGCAGAACCGGATCACGGTGGTCTCAGACGTCTGCGCGGCGCGAGCTAGCTCCGTGATCGGCATAGCTGCAGCCCGGTTGGGGTCGGCGACGATTATCTCCCCCACCCGGCGAATGGCCGGTTGCAGGTCGGGAAGTCCCCGGCGGATACGAACACTCAGCGCTGCCTCTTCGGTCATTTCGTTTCCCCCAACACCTGTTTGCCAAACCGGTCGAAATCTTCTCCCGATGCTAGTTCGGCGCGGACCGAGTCGCGGAGTCGTCCGTGATTTGCCGGAATCGGCGCGGCGCTCAATAGCAGTTTCGTGTATTTGTGTTGTGGATCAAGAATAACCTGATCTGAGGGCCCCCTTTCGACCACCTCGCCGCGGTAGAGCACCATAATCTCGTCGGAGAAGTGCCGGGCGGTGGCCAGGTCATGCGTAATGTAGAGCACCCCCAGATTGTCCTCCCGCTGGAGGCGGGCCAGCAGGTTTAGCACGGAGAGCCGAATCGACACGTCGAGCATTGAGACCGGCTCGTCGGCGACTAGGTACTGAGCTCCAGGAGCCAAAGCCCGGGCAATCGCCACGCGTTGCCGCTGCCCCCCGGAAAGTTCGTGGGGGTGGCGGGCCGCGTAGGACTCCGCTGGCTCCAGGTTTACGCGGGTCAGCAGTTCCTGCACGGCCCGGTCTGCCTCGGCTCGCGTCTTCACTTTCCCGTGGATTCTCAGAGGCCGTTCCAGGTGATGCTGAATCGAGTGGAACGGGTTGAGGGACGCAAACGGGTCCTGGTAAACCATCTGAACCTTGTGCAGGTATTCCTGGCGCGACTTGGCGGTCAGCCCATCTACAGTGATGCTCCCGCTGGTCGGCTTCTCCAGACGCATGATCATCTTGGCGATCGTGGATTTACCCGAGCCGGACTCCCCCACCAGGGCGATGGTTTTGCCGGGCTTCAACTCGAAGGAGACATCTCGCACCGCCGTCAGGGTGGAGCTGCGCAGGCCCTGGCGGAGGCGGAACTGCTTAGTTACCCGGTCAACTATCAGGCTCATCGGTTGTCACCTTCCCCGGTGCGAACAAACCCGCCTTCCTCTCCCAGCAAGCTGGGGAATGAGCTCAGCAGTTTCTTCGTGTACTCGTGTTGGGGGTCCTCGTAAATGCTCTGAGCCGTATTCAGCTCGACAATCCGGCCGGTGCGCATGATTGCGATCCGGTCGGAGATCTCCAGCAGCAGCGGCAGGTCGTGGGTGATGAAGATGACCGCAAAGTTCAGCTGCTCGCGCAGGCGCATGATTTCGCGCAGAATCCCCCGCTGCACGACCACGTCTAGGGCTGTGGTCGGCTCGTCCATGATCATCACCTGCGGGCGCAGGGCCAGTGCCATCGCGATCATCACCCGCTGACGCATTCCGCCCGACAATTCGTGGGCAAAGGCACCCAGCCGGCTGGGATCCACCCCAACTAACTCCAGCAACTCCTCGGATTCTCGCTGCTTCTCTGCTTTCGACATGCCCGGTCGATGGGTGTCAAAGACGTCGAAGAGCTGGGCCCGAACCGAAATCACCGGGTTGAGCGCGTTCATCGCTCCCTGGAACACCATCGAGATCTTTGACCAGCGGAAACGGCGCAGGTCATCCCCGTACAGTCCGGTGACGTTGATATCCGTCCCCGAAAGGTCGTGCAGCGTCACCTGGCCGTCTACCAGCAGTGCCGGCGGCTTCAGCAGCCGGTTAATGCCGTAGGCCAGGGTGGTTTTTCCACACCCGGATTCCCCAGCCAGCCCCAAGATTTCCCCTCGGTTGAGGGTGAGGGAGACATCTTGGACTGCCCGGACCGGTTCAGCGGTCTCGTAGGTGATGGTCATGTTCCGGGCAGTGAGCACCGGGGTTTGGTCAGCCAGATAGGCATCGTGGGCGGGGGTGGTCAGGGGACCGGCCTCGTTTGTCATTTCGCGTCCTTCCCCGCTTGGGCGAGCCGCGCCTGGCGGCGCAGTTCCCGCTCGGCCCGGCGAACCGACCGGACCGCGTCCGGGGCCGCTTTCAGCTTCGGATTGATGGTCTCATCGATGGAGAAGTTGATCAGGGACAAGCCCGTTCCCAGCAGAGCGATCAGCAGCCCCGGCGGAACAAACCACCACCAGGCCCCCACGTGGAACGCGTTTTGCTGGGCGGCTTGGTTCAACATGGTTCCCCAGGTGATAGCTCCCGATGGACCCAATCCCAGGTAGGAGAGTCCCGCCTCGGAGAGGACGGCCAAGACCACGGCCGAGAGGAACATGGCCGCCAACAGGGGCAGCAGGTTGGGCAGGATTTCCACCAGGATGATCCGGGGGGCGCGCTCGCCGGCAGTCCGAGCTGCCGACACGTAGTCGCGGTTCCGCAAGGATTTGGCCTGAAGGCGCAAGACCACCGCTGATCCCGCCCAAGAGGTGATCCCCAAAACGAATGCGATCATCCACATGGACCGGGTCTCCAGGTAGGTGGCGATGACAATCACCAGTGGTAGGCCCGGAATCACCAGCATGATGTTCGTGATTAGGGAGAGCACCTCGTCGGTGATCCCACCTCGGTACCCGGCCACGATGCCAAAGAACAGCGAGAAAACGACGGCAATAAACCCGGCGGTCGCCCCCACCAGGAGCGAGCCGCTGGCCCCCTCGGCCAACTGTGCCAGGACATCGGCCCCCAGGTTATTGGTCCCCAGCAGATGCTGTGGACTGGGCGGCTGCATCGGGGTGTTGCCGTAAGCCCGCGGATCCTGGGTGAATCTGGGCCCCAGGAGGGCAAACAGGATGATTCCGACGGTCAGGAACAGCCCCAAACCGAGCTTTAGATCAAGCCGACGCCGGCGACGGCCGGACGGTTTCACTTCTTTTGCGCTAGACATTGCTTCTGGCCCTTGGATCGATAAAGCCGTACACCATGTCCATGACGAAGTTTGCGAGCAGCACGGTGACGGTGATGACGAGGAAGACTCCCTGCATGAGGGCAAAGTCCTTTTCGGAAACGGCGGTCATGAGCAGTTTGCCCACCCCCGGATAGCTGAAGACCTGCTCCATCACGATGGAGCCCGCCACCACGAAGCCCAGGGTAATCCCGAACGCCGCCAGGGACGGCAGCGCGGCATTTCGTCCCGCGTACCAGACGAAGATTCGGCTCTTCTTCAGGCCTTTGGCCTCCGCGGTGACCACGTAATCCTCAGACAGAGTAGAGACCATCATGTTGCGCATGCCAAGCACCCAACCCCCAACGGAGGCAATCACGATCGTGAGGGCCGGCAGCAGCCCGTGATAGATGGCGCTGCCCACGAAGGCCCACGACAGTTCGGGTCCGGCAGGAAAATCACGCATCGAGTAGCCGCCGATGATGGGGAACAGACCGAGGGAGACCGAGAAGAGAGAGACAAAAATCAGGGCCAACCAGAAGTACGGGACCGACTGGAGCAGGGTCATTCCGGGAATAATCGCGTCGGCCGCGGTCCCCCGCTTCCATCCGGCGTAGGCTCCGATGCTGACCCCCAGAATGAAGGAGATGACGGTGGCGGTGCCAACCAGAGCCAGCGTCCACGGCAGGGCCGAGGCAATCAGCGAGGAGACCGAGGCCGGAAACATCGAACTTGAGGTGCCGAGGTCTCCGTGCAAAATATTGCCCCAGTAGCTGAGGTACTGGTCCCAGATTGGCGAGTTGGAGGTGCCAAAGATCATGTCGATCGATCTCTCCATGGCCGGGGTGATTTCCCCGCCGCGCCGCATGATCTTCTCCATGAAGATTGTGCGCGGGTCGCCTGGCATCAGGCGAGGAAGCATAAAGTTGAGCGAAACCGCGGCCCACAGAGTGAACAGGTAGAACGCGATTCGTCGTAGATAGTACCTCACGCCGTCGACACTCCTTTGCGTCGATAGTGCGGTGGTCTGGCCGCCCGGCCTGGGAGGGCCAGACCACTGCGGCTTACTTGTAGGTCAGTTTCGACAGGATGTAGGCCGCCGACACCCCATCCCAGGAAGCGGGGAACGCGTACAGGTTGTCTTCGGTGGGCCAACCGGTGAAGTCGGTCTGGTTGAAGAACGTCTGCGAGCCACCGTGGAAGAGGGAAATGTAAGGCACGTCCTCGACAATGTTGCGCTGGACAATCCCGTAGGCTTCCTTCAACTGCTCAACATCGTTGGTGACCGCTGCCGCCGCGATCGCCTGATCTACTTCCGGGTTGGAGTAGCGCGAGTAGTTGGTCTGACCCGGCTCCAGGGAGCTGCCCACCGGCTGGGTGTAGTCGGTGGTGAACGAGTCGCGGTAGATGGTGAACGGATCAGAAATCGGGGTTCCAAAGAGTGCCCCGAGGAACAGTTCGTAGTCCCCGGTCATCCGCCGGTCAGAGTACTGATCAGCGGTGATCGTGCCGTTGTTGAGCTCCAGCCCGGCCGCCTTGGCCTGGGCAACCATCAGCTCGGCAGCCGCGTTCTGGTCGGACCAACCCTCCACCGACTCCAGCTTGATCGAGGCCCGTTCCCCATCCTTGGCGTAGATGCCGTCGGCGCCCAGCGTCCAGCCGGCCGCCTCCATCACCTGCTTGGCTGCTTCCACATCCGCGTTCTCCGGGTTCAGTACCTCCAGGCCGGGCGCCACCCACTGCTCGTCCCGATTCGGCTTGACGAAGGTGGGCGAGGCGGGCTGAGCGAGATTGTAGTAGGCCTTCTCGTTGATTTCGGCCCGGTCGATCGCAAGGTTCAGAGCTTGGCGGATTTCCTTGTGGGTCTGTGCCCCGGTGCAGCCCAGATCCGCGTTGGAGCAGATCATCACGACGGTCGGGTTGGGTGAAGCCACGTTCAGGTAGCCCAAGTTTCCGGCCTGGATCAGCTGCTCAGGCTGGGGAACAAAGAAGGTGGAGTAGTCGAGCTGGCCGGTCTTGAACAGCGATTCAGCCGATGAGTTGCCATCGATCCCCAGGTACTGGACCCGATTGATTCCGGGCCGGTCCGGATCCCAGTAGTTGGGGTTAGCCACGACGGTGTAGGCAGCGTCGGTGACGTTCTCGACCATGAAGGGACCGGAGCCAACCGGGTTGCTCGAGTTGTCGAAGGTGACCAGGTCGTCGACGGCGCCAAACACGTGCTCGGGAACGATGTAGGTGGCACCGAGCAGCGAGTACTCGCGGGTGAAGGAGGGCTCGGCGAACTGGATGGTGATCGTCTGCTCGTCCACCACTTCGACCCCGGTGACGTAGTCCATCTGCACGGCGTCGTTAGTGAACGAGTACTTCACGTCTTCAGCGGTGAGGGGTTCACCGTCATTCCACTTGACGTCGGGACGCAGACCGATGGTCAGCTCAAGGCCGTCTTCGGACCACTCTGCGCTCTCGCCCAGCAGCGGAACCGGGTCGGTGTCCTGCGCCTTGTTGTAGAAGAAGAGCGGTTCGTAGATCCCACCCATGGCCGCATGCAGCACGGTGGGAGTGTAGGGGTTGAAGTTCGGCACGATCGGGGTTTGCGACCCGGCGAAAACCACCAGTGTGGGGCCTTCCTGCGCGCCGGCCGCATCTCCGGACTGACCGGACTGACCGGCCTGGCCTCCCCCGCACGCGGCCAGGAGACCCAGGGAGGCGGTGGCGCCCACAGCTAGGGCCACCCGCTTCCAGTTCTTAGCTGAGGACATCTTCGTTCCTTTCCACTGTCCTCCCGACCAACGTGGTCGGGCAGGATGACTCACATCATATGTAAATTTCTTTCAGAAAAGCAACCGCTTGCGTGAGTTACTAACTAAAGAGCAGTGCAATTGGCTTGGTCGCGCCGTTCTCACCGATAGAGCGGCGCGGTGACAGGTCGGATTGGCGCGGGCGAAGCCTCCACCAAATCCACTCCGGTCCCGAGTTGCTCCCGCAGGACCGGGCTCCCCCACAGCAGATCGACGAAGGGGCGGGACGCGCCCTCCCAGTCCGGCTCACGCCAGGCGAAGTGCTCCGGCGCCTGCTCTTTGGCTGTCTCCAGCAGCGCCAATCCGGCCTGGATCGGATCGAAACGGTCCGGATCCAACACGTGCAGTTGCACGCCGGTCAGAACCTGGCCGGCGTACTTATGGCCGGTAGGCTGGAATCTGGCCAATCGAAACTGAACACCGGGCAGGTCTCGCTGCCGCAGCGCCCACGCCCACTCCTCGGTCAACCACGGTGCCCCCACCAACTCGAAGGGCAGCGTCGTTCCCCGCCCCTCAGACAGATTGCTTCCCTCCAGCAGTACCGTCCCCGGGTAGACCAGGGCCGAGGCGGGGGTGGGTAGGTTCGGGGAGGGGGGCACCCACGGCAGCCCCGTCTCGGCCCAGAATTTGTCTCGGCGCCAACCCTTCATGGCAATCACGCTCGGCTCTGGCAGATCTAACCAGGCCGCCGCCTCCCGTAGCAGTTCTCCCAGCGTCAGACCGTGCCGAAGTGGCACTCCCAACTCGCCGACCAGGCTGACACAGTCGGCCTGCAAGCCGGGACCGGCCACCACCCCCGCGAGCGGGTTTGGCCGATCCAGCACGTAGACAGGGACCCCCCGCCGGGAGGCAGCTCGCAGGAAGCGAAGCGCGCTCCAGGCGTAGGTGTAGCAGCGCGAGCCCACGTCCTGGAGATCAATCACAACCCCGTCAAGCCCTGCCATTTCGGCCGCCCAGCGCGATTCCTCCTGCCCGTAGGTGTCGACCACCGGCAAACCGGTGACCGGCTCAACTTGATCCGACTCGGCTTCGCCCGCCTGGGCACTACCCCAAAGGCCGTGTTCGGGACCAAACAGTACCTGCAACCGGGGGTCAACCCGGTGCCAGCCAATCCACAGTGGGACCAGATCCGGGGTGACAGCGGTGTAGTTCGTTAGCAGCCCGAGTCGTGCCCCGGGGATCAGTTCCGGGCGAGCCAGCAGTTGCTCGGCTCCGGTTTGCGCCCTCATTGGTCGGCCGGGGTGGGCACACCCATTGGCAGTCCTCCACGGGCCGGCTCCTCGCCCAGGAGCACCCGTCCGGCCGCCTCCACTGCAAACTGGTTGTCGCCGTAGGTGAGGAGCACCGAATACTTGCCGGCCACCGAAGCCGCCTCGTAGGGGGATCGGAGGGCCACCACGTGCACCACCAACCCGGCCCGGCTCAGTTCAGCCAACACTTCGGCCACGGGAGCGTGTTCCTTCCAGGCGTCGCGCAATACCAGGACCGCTTCCCGAGCGGAAGTGTCGGGCCGGCCCGGCCACGGGGTGCCTTCAGTCCAGACCAATTCGGTCACACCGTGACCCGCGGCCCTCAGCTGCCGACCAAGGACTTCCCCCGGGTTGACACCGCGCTTCTGGGGATCCACACCCGGATGAATCAGCAGCAGTTCGGCTCCCGGGGTGAGCACGGCCGGCACCTCCGCGTTCCGCTGAGCGACGGCTGCGGTGGCCACCCGCCGGGCCAACTCTGCCTGCTCCTCATGGGGAAGCGTCTCGGGGCCCGGGCCAATCGGCTCGTCCAGTTGGAGCTTGTCCTTCAGGGTCAGGATCCGGCGCGCCGAGGCGACCAGCTGATCCCGGTCCAGGCGCCCTTCCCGCAGTGCTCGCAGCACCGCCTCGTAGGCGGTGGGCAGATCAACCGGCATCAGCAGCTGATCGACCCCGGCCTGCAGGGCGCTAACGCAGGCTTCGGCCGGCCCTTCGGGACGTTCCGCTCCGCCCATGTCGAGCGCATCGGTGATGATCACGCCGGTGAAACCCAGTTCGTCGCGCAGGAGGTCGGTGACAATTGGCCGGGAGAAAGTGGCCGCATCGACCGGGTCCAAAGCGGGAAAAGCGACGTGGCCCAGCATGACCGTGTCGGCCCCGGCCTCGATGGCAGCCTGAAAAGGCAGGCGTTCGGTTCGGTCCCACTGGTCGCGGCTGAGTCCCACCGACGGCAGGCCCAGGTGCGGATCGACCGCCGCCGAACCGTAGCCGGGGAAATGCTTCAAAGTTGAGGCCAGACCGGCTTCAGACCAAGCCCGAATCGTGACCGCCAACTGTCGGGCCGCCCGCTGCGGATCCGACCCGGCAGAGCGAATGTTGACCCCAGGGTTCTCCGCCACCACGTTGACATCGGCTACTGGAGCCAGCGTCTGGGCAATCCCCACCGATCGAAGCTGGGCGGCGGTGGCCCGCGCGGTTTCGCGCCACAGCTCCTCATCCCCGGTGGCCCCCAGCGCCATCGCGCCCGGCAGATGAGTGACGCCCACCCGCACCCGAGCCACCGTTCCGTTCTCCTGATCGGTGGAAATCAACAGTGGCACTTCGGCAGCGGCCTGCAGTTCCAGCACTCGACGCCGAATGTCGGCTACCGGCTCGTGGTCACCACCGGGAGGGAAGTAAATGATGGCCCCCAGGTGATAGTCGCGGATCAGCTGGAGCAGCGCCTCGTGTGCGCGTTCAACCTGGTCGGGCGAGGCACCGTCACCAAACCCGAGGATGTTCTTCGCGGCATGCCCGCCGCTGGCCACGGAGAACAACTGCCCCACCAGGCGCTCGTCGTCCCAGGTTTCAAGTTGAGCTAACGCTTCCTTCACCGTCTGTTTGTGCACCGATTGCTCCTTCATTGCAGCTCCACTAGGGTTCAGGTGACTTCCCGCCCCCACTTGTAATATAGTTACCTCAACTTCTCTGTTAACGAAAATAATATACATTCCCGGCAGGTCCCGCAACGGATGCGACCGCTGGGACGAGGAATAGAGGCCCCGATGGAGCTCACTCAGGAGCACTCCGATCAGATCACCGCGTCGGTGACTGAGTCCACCGACCCGCGATACCAGGAACTCGACCTAATGAGTACCGAAGGAATCCTGCAGGCGATGAACCAGGCAGACCGGTTGGTGCCCGAAGCGATCAGCCAGGTGATCTCCCAGATTGCCCGGGCAGTCGAAGCGGCCGCGGCCGGCATGGCCCAAGGCGGCCGTCTGCTCTATGTTGGTGCCGGCACCTCCGGGCGCCTGGGAGTACTGGATGCCTCCGAGATTCCGCCGACCTTCTCGGTAGACCCAGCCCGAGTGGTCGGCATCATCGCCGGGGGAGACCACGCGTTGCGACACGCAATTGAGGGAGCCGAAGACGACTATGCTGCCGGCAGGGCCGACCTCCTGGGCTACCGGTTGAGCGAGAACGACACGGTGGTCGGGATTACCGCCTCCGGGCGGACGCCCTACGTCTTAGGGGCAATTGCCGCCGCCCAGGAGGCTGGGGCCACCACCGTGGGAATTAGTAACAACTCCCCGTCCGACCTGGGAACGCTGGCCGACATTCCAATCGAGGTGGTGGTGGGACCGGAAATTGTCTCCGGCTCCACGCGCCTGAAGGCAGGAACAGCCCAGAAACTAGTCCTCAACATGATCTCGACCGGGACCATGATTCGACTGGGAAAAACTTACGGGAACCTGATGGTGGACGTGTCAGCCACCAACAAGAAGCTGCAGGTTCGGGCGCAAAACCTGGTCATGAGAATCACCGGCTGCGAGCTAGAACAGGCTAAGTCGGCACTGGCAGAGGCCGACGGGAACGTCAAGGTCGCATCGGTAGCCCTGCTACGGTCGCTGAGCGCCGCCGAAGCGAAAGATCTTCTGGCCGAGAGCGGCGGATTCCTGCGGGCAGCCCTCGATGCCTAGGTAGGCAAGCTCCCCCACCGGTCCCAACAAATTGGCGCCCAGCCCTCCCACCGGAGGAGCTGGGCGCCAATTCAGCACTGGACACTAGGAGCCGTTGAAGCTGAACTCCTTCTGGCCGTCAACTTCCTTGACCCCGACGGTAACCACGTCGCCGGGTTTGACGTCGCCAAAGAGGATCCGCTCCGAAATGGCATCCTCAATGTCGCGCTGGATGGTTCGGCGCAGCGGCCGCGCCCCCAGCACCGGGTCAAACCCGCGGTCGGCCAGCAGTTCCCGCGCCGGCTCGGTCAGCTGCAGGCCCATGTCCTGGTCAGCCATCCGCTTGGACAGGCGGGCAATCATCAGGTCCACGATCTGAACGATGTCATCCTTGGTCAGCGGCGGGAAGACGATGACGTCGTCGACGCGGTTCAGGAACTCAGGCCGGAAGTGCTGCTTGAGCTCCTCGTTGACCTTTGCCTTCATCCGCGAGTAGTCGTGGGTCAGGTTCTCCGACGACTGGAACCCGGTCAGGACACCCTTGTTGATGTCGCGAGTGCCCAGGTTGGTGGTCATCAGGATCACGGTGTTCTTGAAGTCAACCATCCGACCCTGAGCGTCGGTCAGGCGCCCTTCTTCCAGAATCTGCAACAGCGAGTTGAAGATGTCCGGGTGGGCCTTCTCTACCTCGTCGAACAGGACGACGGAGAACGGGCGACGGCGAACCTTTTCGGTCAGCTGCCCACCTTCGTCGTAACCAACGTATCCGGGGGGAGCCCCGAACAGACGGGAAGCCGTGTGCTTCTCAGAGAACTCGGACATGTCGAGCTGAATGAGGGCATCCTCGTCGCCGAAGAGGAACTCGGCCAAAGACTTGGCCAGCTCCGTCTTTCCGACCCCGGTCGGGCCGGCGAAGATGAAGGAGCCGCCGGGGCGCTTGGGGTCCTTCAACCCGGAGCGGGTCCGGCGAATCGACTGGGACAGGGCCTTGACGGCTTCCTCCTGCCCAATGACGCGCTTGTGCAGCTCGTTCTCCATGTTCAGCAGCTTCGACGTTTCCGTCTCGGTCAGCTTGAACACGGGGATGCCGGTCGACATGGCCAGCACCTGAGCAATTTCTTCCTCAGTGACTTCGGCAATCTCGTCGGTTTCGCCCCCGCGCCAGGAAGATTCCTTTTCTTGGCGCTGGTTGATCAGATGCTGCTCGTCGTCACGCAGGTTCGCCGCCTTCTCGAAGTCCTGCTCGTCAATGGCCTGCTCTTTCTGGCGGCGAACGACGGAAATCTTCTCATCCAGTTCGCGCAGTTCCGGCGGGGCCGTCATCCGACGGATCCGCAGGCGCGCCCCCGCCTCGTCCATCAGGTCGATGGCCTTGTCGGGCAGGAACCGGTCTGAAATGTAACGGTCAGCCAGGGTGGCGGCCGCGTCGATCGCCTCGTCGGTGATGATCACCCGGTGGTGGGCTTCGTACCGGTCGCGCAGGCCCTTCAGGATGCCCACCGTCTCATCGACACTGGGCTCATCCACCTTGACCGGCTGGAACCGGCGCTCCAGCGCCGCATCCTTTTCGATGTGTTTGCGGTACTCATCCAGGGTGGTGGCGCCGATGGTTTGCAGTTCACCGCGGGCCAGCATCGGCTTCAGCATCTGGGCGGCATCGATCGAACCTTCGGCCGCGCCCGCCCCCACCAGCGTGTGAATCTCGTCGATGAAGACGATGATGTCGCCGCGGGTGCGGATCTCTTTCAGCACCTTCTTCAGGCGCTCTTCGAAGTCGCCGCGGTAGCGCGAGCCGGCCACCAGCGACCCCATGTCCAGCGAGTAGATCTGCTTTCCCTTGATGGTCTCGGGAACGTCGCCGCGGATAATCGCCTGGGCCAGGCCTTCCACCACCGCGGTCTTACCCACCCCGGGCTCACCAATCAGGACCGGGTTGTTCTTGGTTCGCCGCGACAGCACCTGCATGACGCGTTCCATCTCGGTCTTGCGTCCGATCACCGGATCCAGCTTGCCTTCGCGGGCAGCCTGGGTCAGGTTCCGGCCAAACTGCTCCAGCAGAGCCGAGTTGCCCCGCTCCCGGTCGCGCACAGGCGCCCCGCCGGTTCCGACGGCTTCGCGTCCATCACCCTGCGCCTGGTATCCCTGCAGCAGTTGCAGCACGGCCTGGCGGACCTGCATCTGGTCGGCACCCAGCTGGTGGAAGACCTGCGAGGCCACCCCCTCGCCTTCTTTCAGCAGGCCGAGCAGCAGATGCTCGGTCCCGATGTAGTTGTGGCCAAGTTGCAGCGCTTCACGCAAAGACAGCTCGAAGACTCGCTTGGCCCGGGGAGTGAAGGGAATGTGCCCCTCAATTTCGTTCTCCCCTTCGCCAATCAGGTCTACGACGGCGGCCCGGGCGTCCTCAATCTTGATGCCGACCATCTCCATGGCCTTGGCTGCCACCCCATCACCCTCGTGAATGAGGCCGAGCAGCAGGTGCTCGGTGCCAATGTAGCTGTGCTTGAGCCCGCGCGCCTCTTCCTGCGCAAGGACTACAACGCGCCTAGCACGGTCGGTAAACCGTTCGAACATTCGGGCCTCCTGTTGGGGCGACGACTACTTATCCTCTTCTAGGGTAGGGTCTTAGCCCGGTTTCGGGGCTCAGTTTCGCTGAAGGCGTGGCCTTTCAGGTCTCCACCAGCACCGTGAACGGGCCCGAGTTCGTCAGGCTCACTTCCATCTGGGCGCCAAAGATCCCGGTCTCCACCGCCACTCCGCGCTGGCGGAGCTCCTCCACCACGGTTTGGACGAGGGGTTCAGCCACCTCGCCGGGAGCGGCCGCCGACCAGGAGGGGCGCCGACCCTTCTTGGTTGACCCGTACAGGGTGAACTGGGAGATCACCAGCACGGGGGCACCGGCCTCCACCGGGGACCGCTCCTCGGTCAGGATTCTCAGTTCCGCGATTTTTCGCGCCACCGTTTGGGCATCCGTCACCGTGTCCTCGCGGGCCACCCCGACCAGGGCGACCACTCCCTCCCCGTCGAACTGGCCCACGATCTGCCCGGCAACTTCTACCCGGGCGCCGCGGGCCCGCTGCAGGACGGCCCGCACTAGCGAACCGTTCCGGGCCCGGTGGTGCGAATGTCCCGACCACCGTGGTCCAGTCGGCGCAGGCCCGCGCCGGGCCGCTCACTGGGTGAATGGTCCGACTTCCCTTCAACCGGCACGATCAGTTCCTGGGCGGCCGCAATCGGACCAATGGTCAGCGGGGCCGCCGGATCGACGGATCGCTTCAGCAGGGCCAGGGCAATCGGACCCATTTCTGCGTGCCGCGCCACCGAGGTGATCACCCCGACCGGACGGCCGTTCAACTCGACCGGGTCGCCGGGAGCGGGAATTGAGCTGAGCGAACCGTCCAGCTGCAGGAAGGTCAGGCGCCGCGGCGGCTTCCCCAAGTTCAGGATCCGGGCCACGGACTCTTGCCCGCAGTAGCAGCCTTTCGACACGTGAACGGCGGTGCGGAGCCAGTCCAGTTCGGCCGGCATGGTCCGATCATCCACCTCCGAGGTCCAACCGGGGCGCCAGGCTGCCACCCGGGTGGCCTCGGCCGCCAGCGAACCGGCCAACCCCAAACCGCTGTCCGCCACGAACTGCGCGGCCCGGTCGGCGGGAACAATCATCAGACGGTGTTGGAAGGCCTCCCCCGGGTGCGAGCCCTGGAAGTACCGGGCCCCGCCGAGACTGGGGCCGGGCCACGGGTCCACCCAGGTGGCCTCCGCCCCGGCCGGACTGGCCCCGCCGGCCGTCTCAAACACCTGATAGTCGGCGGACCGGTCCCGAATCTCCACCCGGGACATGAACTTCATGGACTCCAGGAACGCGGCCAGCTCCGGGGCCGGCTCGGGATCGGTCAGCAGCCAGACGGTGTCCCCCTGGCTGACCACGCCCATAGCGAACTGGATCCGACCGTTGGGGTCCAGCAGCAGCATTTCGCTGGAGCCGTCCTCGCCCAGCGGAGCCAGGTCCTGTGAGGACAGGGTGGTGAGCCAGGTGAGCCGGTCCGCCCCCGTGACGGTGACCAGACCCACGGGCCCGCGCGGGTGCAGGGCCCGCCCCGCCTCGTACTCAAACTGCTCTGTCACCGGGTCCCCGAAGTGGATCGGGGCCACCTGCCCCTCAGCAAACACCGCCCCGGCCAGGTAGTCGCTCATGCCTCTTCCGCCTCCTGCGAGGCGCGGCGCAGGCGCCCGGACAGTTCCACCTGGGGTTCACCCTGGTCCAGGGACGTTTCCGAAGTCCAGAACAGTTCGCCGCCCACCAGGCCGAACATCCGGTGGACGGTGGTCATCTGTGGCGCCGAAGCGTCGCGGGCAATCACGTCGGAGGTGAGGCGAATCCGCGGGCCCATCGACACCCCCACCCACAGGGTGGCCAGACCCTGCGTGTCCGCACTGGTGACCTGGAGTTCGCGCGGCTCCTCCCCCTCGGGTGGCAGCACCGCCAGCGGCGTGGCCAGGCGCCAGTAGGAGGTTTCCTCCCGGAACAACTCTCCGGGTTCAATCAGATCCAGCCCGGCAGCGGCGTTCATCTGCCAGTCAATTTCGCCCTCAACCTTCCCGTGATAGAGCGAGGTGACGACGCGCATCTGCTGTCCCACCACCTCCGCCTGGATGTCCTGCAAAATGATCGCGTCGGGCTCATCGTCATCCCCGGCCAGGGTGCCCCACCCCTGCCAGCGGCCCAGGACCCAGGCCAGCGGCGCCAAGGACAGGGGCAAATTCTCAGGTATCTCAAACATGCCTCCAGGGTAACCGCTCCCGGGGACAAGTGGACAGGCCCCAGTTACTACCGGGTAGATTTGAAGCACCCAGACGTTAGTCCTACCTAGGAGCTTCCATGAGTTTCCTCCCCCAGAACGTGCTCGACGACATTCACGCCCGCGCCCCCCAGTACGACGCGGACAACACTTTCCCCACTGAAGACTTCGACCAGCTCCGCGAATGCGGTTACCTGGGTGCCTACGTGCCAACCGAGTTTGGCGGCGCCGGCCTGACCCTCGAACAGATCGCGGCCGAGCAGACCCGCCTGGCCCAGGCTGCCCCCGCCACCGCCCTCGCGATCAACATGCACCAGATCATCGTCGGCGTTGGCCGGCACATGGTCCGCTCCGGCCTCCCCGCGGGCGAGCAAATCCTGCGCGATGCCGCCGCCGGGGAACTGTTCGCGTTCGGAATCTCCGAGCCGGGCAACGACCTGGTTCTGTTCGGCTCGATCACGGAGGCCCGCCCGGACGGCGAGGGCGGCTACTCGTTCCACGGGGTGAAGATCTTTACCTCGCTGGCCCCCGCCTGGACCCGCCTGATGACCTTCGGCAAGGACGCCACCGACCCGGAGGCACCGAAGTCGGTGTTCGCGGTCCTGCACCGGGACCGGGGTGGGTTCACCATGAAGAACGACTGGGATGTCCTGGGAATGCGGGCCACCCAGTCAAACTCCACCATTTTGGAGGGGGCCGCGGCCAGTGCCGATGAGATCCTGACCGTGACCGACCCGGGCCCGTCAGCCAACCCGGTGGTGATGGGGATCTTCGCGAACTTCGAGATCCTGCTGGCCGCCACCTACCAGGGTGTCGGGCAGCGGGCAGTCCAGGTGGCGGTGGAACACGTGAAGAAGCGCCACTCGGTCAAAAACCAGACCACCTACGCCAACGATCCGGACATTCGGTGGCGGATTGCCTCGGCCGCACTGACCATGGAGGCGGTCGGCCCGCAGATTCGCGAGCTGGCCCGCGCCTTTGAGGACCAGGTGGACCTGGGCAACTGGTGGATGCCGCGCCTGTCAGCCGTCAAGAATGCCGCCTCGGAAGCCACCCTCCGGGCGGTGGAAGAGTCGGTGCGCGCCTGCGGTGGGGCCTCCTACTATTCCAAGCACGAGCTGTCCCGCCTGTACCGCGATGCGCTGGCGGGCCTGTTCCAGCCCTCCGACCAGGAGTCGCTGCACGGCGCTTGGGCCACCATGCTGCTGGGCCCCATCGAGCACTAGCCGCAAATTACTGACTGTCCCCCACCCGGTTTTTGGGTGGGGGACAAGTCTGTCCGGGCCCTAGTTGGCGTGCAGGCCGTAGAGGGTGGCCCGACCAATCGTGTGGGCCACCAGGTTGAAGCCAACGCCGCCGGCCGGGGTGGCTGGGTCGAGGCGCAGCTGATCCGTGTCCAGCGCGTGGACGGCGAAGATGTATCGGTGGGCGGGATCGCCCGCCGGCGGTGCGGCCCCACCAAACCCGGCCCCACCAAAATCCGACCGCGTGTGGTAGGCCCCCGGCGGTAGCGCGGGGTGGTGGTCGACCCCGGCCCCAGCCGGCAACGCGTTGCAGTCGGCGGGCAGGCCCAGCAGGAGCCAGTGCCAAAAGCCCGAGCCGGTGGGGGCATCCGGGTCAAAGCAGGTGACCGCGTACCCCCTGGTTTCGGGAGGTGCCCCCTCCCAGGACAGCTGCGGGCTGAGGCCGGGATGCCCGTCGCCCGAGTGGACCTGGTCTGGCGGCAACGGATCCCCGTCGGAAAAGTCGGTGCTGGTCAGAGTGAACGAGGGAACGGGTGCCAGCAGGTCGTAGGGCCACGGCGCCCGCGGGCGGCCACTGTCGTAGGTGCTGATCTCCAGCAGGTTCCCATCCGGGTCGCGCAGGTAGAGCGAGGTGATGGGTCCGGTGGCACCGGTGCGGGCAACCGGCCCCTCCTCAAAGGTCACGCCCTGGGAAGCCAGGTGGGCCGCCACCTCGGTCAGTGGGCGCGCACTCACCAGACACAGGTCGGCCGAGCCGGGAGTGGGGTGATTGGCGTGCGGGCGCACCTCCGCCCCCTGCTGGTGCAGGTTGATTTTCTGCTCCCCCAGGGCCAGTGCCCGGCGGCCCCCCGCGAAAGTGATCGGCTCCATCCCGAGCACCTGTCCGTACCAGGCCAGGGATCGATCCACATCCGCCACCGTGAGGACCAGGTGATCGAAGCGGCTAATTCTCATCGAGTTCTCCTTTGCTCCTCGGGTTCTGAGCGGTCGAACCGGGGCTGTCCCTCGAGTGCCACCCAGACTCAGGTGTGACCCAGCCTACTCTGGCTGAGCGAGGCAGTCCCGGCTCGAACCCGATTTGCTGTGCGAAATCTCGCCGACCATGCGGCCGGTCCCACTCGGCCAGATCGGGCCGAACCTGGCCGCTGACAGGCCAGATGGTGAGCGTCCAGCCGTCGGAACCACCGGGAAAATCCGACCCAACTGAGCTGTCCGTGCTGTGGCACGCGCCCGGGTGCCGTAGACTGTACTCAGGCATCAGGCACCATTGCCCCGGGCTCCAATCCAAGCCGCCAAGAGCGGCCATCGCGCCGACTGGCGCATTGGGCCTGGTGCCGTTAACTTTTCCTGGCGCGCCACCCGGTCCCAGGGGGAACCGACTCGGCTCGCGCCGGTGGTTCCCCCGAAACCCGAACCTAAGCCCTAGCCCAGTTCGTGGCGGATGATGGTCGCCTCGCGCCCCTGCCCGACCCCGATCGAGGAGATCCGGCAGCCAATCTGCTGCTCCAGGAACAGGACGTAGTCCTGGGCGGCGGCGGGCAAATCTTCGAACTTCCGCACGGAGGTGGTGTCGCTCTTCCAGCCCGGCAGCAACTGGTATACGGGCTGCGCCCGCGCGAAGGAACCCTGATCCATCGGCATCTCGGTCAGGGTCTGGCCGTCCACCTCGTAGGCGACGCAGACGGCAATCTCGTCGTAGGAGTCCAGCACGTCCAGCTTGGTCAGCACGACGTCGGTCAGGCCGTTGACCCGGTTGGCGTAGCGCACCACCAGTGGGTCGAACCAACCCACCCGCCGCGGCCGGCCCGTGGTCACCCCGTACTCGCCGCCCAGCTCGCGCAGGTGGTCACCCTCGGCGCCGGACAGCTCGGTCGGGAAGGGGCCTTCGCCCACCCGCGTGGTGTAGGCCTTGGTTACGCCCACCACCCGACTGATCTGGGTGGGGCCCACGCCCGCTCCGGTCAGGGCTCCGCCCGCAGTCGCGTTGGACGAGGTGACATAGGGGTAGGTGCCGTGGTCAATGTCGAGCATGGCCGCCTGGCCCGCTTCAAACAGAACCGTTTTCCCCTCGGCCAAGGCCCGGTTCACAAACAGGGAGGTGTCGGCCACCATTGGACGCAGACGGTCCGCGTAGGCCAGCAGCTCATCAGCCACCTGGTCGGGGTCCACCGGGCTCTGCCGATAGACCACTTCCAGCAGCTGGTTCTTCTCATACAGGGCTCCGCGCACCCGCTGGCGCAGCACCTCTTCGTCCAGCAGGTCCTGGATCCGAACCCCGATCCGATTCATCTTGTCGGAGTAGGTGGGGCCAATCCCGCGCCCGGTGGTGCCGATCTGCTTGTTCCCCAGGGACTTTTCCGTCACCTGGTCGAGCAGTCGGTTGTACGGTGCGATCACGTGTGCGTTGGCCGAAACCAGCAGCCGGGAAGTGTCCACCCCGCGCGACTCCATCAGGTCGATCTCAGAGAAGAGCGCCTCCAGGTCCACCACCACGCCGTTGCCGATCACCGGGGTCGCGTGGGGGGTGAGGATACCGGCGGGCAGCAGGTGCAAGGCGTACTTTTCGCCCCCAACTACCACCGTGTGACCGGCGTTGTTACCTCCGTTGAACTTGACCACAACGTCGACGTTGGATCCAAGTTGATCTGTGGCTTTACCTTTTCCTTCGTCACCCCACTGGGTTCCGACCACAATTATCCCCGGCATGTTTCCTCACTTAGAAAGATGGGCCGTTACTCCCCCATTCTAGTCGGCCCTCCTCCGATCCTGAGAATTGTGCCCGCCAGACAAAACGAGGCGGGACCCACCTGGGTGGTCCCGCCTCGTCCCTAGCTGCCGGTCAGGAGTTCAACACCTGATCCGCGAGCGAGCTGCGCGTCCCGTAACGGTGGGTGGTCAGCGACACTGCCTGCTCGTGCACGAAGGGCAGAATCTCAACCCGTCCGGCCGTCGTGACCGGCCCGTCCCAAATGGCGTAGTCAATCGGGGCGGACAGCTGACCCATCAGCGTCGCCCGCTCCGATCCGAGCAGGCGCACCCGCCCGTCGTGGTGCACTTCGGCTCCGTCAAGGCGCTGGGCAAACTCTTCCGGGCTCTCCACCAGGCAGGCAAAGCCGTACCGGTGCGCCCAGTCCTGAATCGGGTCGGGCAGGGCGCGGGTGGTGGACAGCACCAGCTGGGCCCCCTGGTAACCCAGAGGCTCCGCCTCGGTCTGCCCGGCGCAGTGACGCACCAGGAAGTCCGGGTCCTCCGGGGAGGGGCGGAACTCGCCGACCGCCACCGCGGCCATGGCGGCCAGCAGAATGTCGGCGTCGCTCGCCGCACTTTCGGCGCGCAGTACCGCCCGGGCCGGCAGGTAGCGCAGCACGTTGCGCTCGTACTTGAGGCCCGTCGGGTCGTTCAGCCGATCAAAATGCGTGGTGCAGGCGCGCTCCAGATTGTAGGCGGCGCGCTGAACTCGCTCCGCCTGGTCGGGGGTGAGGAGGCGGTCAGCCACCTCCACCGCCTCGAGCAGCTGGCGCTTCTCCACGGCCAGTTCGCGCTCAGGCACGGCCGGGTAGCCCTCGCCGCCGACGGTGCCCTTCGGCTCGTCCACCGGCTCGAAGCGGCCCAGGCCGAACAGGTAGTTGGGGCCGCCCGCCTTGGCACCCGGACCCACCGACGACAGCTTCCACCCGCCGAAGGGCTGGCGTTGCACGATGGCCCCGGTGATCCCCCGGTTGATGTAGACGTTGCCGGCCTGGACCCGATCCAACCAGTAGTTGACCTCGTCGGCCGAAAGCGACTGGATCCCGGCGGTCAGACCGAACGCGGTCGAGTTCTGCACTTCGATCGCTTCGGCCAGGGTGGCCACCCGGATCACGCCGAGGACCGGCCCAAAGTACTCCACCTGCTGGAACTCGCTGCCGGGCTGGACTCCGCCGCGGATGCCCGGGCTCCAGAGGCGACCGGAGTCGTCCAGCGGTTCCGGCTTCAGCGCCCAGGACTGTCCGGGCTCCAGCTTCGTCAGGCCCCGGGTCAGCTTCTCGCCGGGCAGCTCGGACAGCGGCCCCATCTCCTCGGCCAGATCGGTGGGCCAGGCGACGTGCAGCGAGCGGGCCGCGTCCAACAGCTGGTCGTGGAACCGCTTGGACCTGCCCGCGGAGCCCACCAGGATCACCAGGGAGGCGGCCGAACACTTCTGCCCGGCGTGGCCAAAGGCCGAGGCGACCACGTCTTTCGCGGCCAAGTCCAGGTCGGCCGACGGGGTGACGATGATGGAGTTTTTCCCGGAGGTTTCCGCCAGCAGGGTCAGGTCCCGGCGCCACGACAGGAACATCTCCGCGGTTTCGGAGGAGCCGGTCAGGATCACCCGTTCCACCCGCTCGTCGGTTACCAGCTGGCGTCCCACCTCGCGATTGCCGGGCACGACCAGCTGGGCCAGGTTCCGGTCCAACCCGGCGGCCCACAGGCATTCGGCCAGCAGGGCCCCGCAGCGCTTGGCCGCCGAGGCGGGCTTCAGCATCACGGCTCCACCGGCCGCCAGCGCCGCAATCGTTCCCCCCAGGGGAATCGAGAGCGGGAAGTTCCACGGCGGGGTGACCACGGTCAGGGCGGCCGGAACAAACTTGGCGCCGGGCAGGCGGTCCAGCTCTAGCAGCTGCTGGGCGTAGTAGTGCGCAAAGTCGATCGCTTCCGAGATTTCCGGGTCGGTCTGGTCGATACCTTTGCCGAGCTCCGCGGCCGCCACCTCCAGCAGGTCGGCGCGGCGACGGGACAGCTCGATCCCCACCCGGTGCAGCAGGTCGGAGCGCTCCGCAGCGGACTTCTTGGCCCACTTGCGCTGGGCGGTCAGCGCCTTCTTCATTCGCTGGTTCAGCTCGGTCCGGTTGGCAACCGTGTGGGAGGCGACGGTGTCTTCACCCAGGGTCGACTCGGGGACGCGGCCAACAATCTGTCGGGCCCACTCCCGGTTGGCCGAGAGAGCCGGGTCGGTGTCGGGAACGTTGTCAAACTTCCACTGGCCACCGGGGCCGCGCATTTCGGCTTCCAGCTGCCGAACGGTTTCGGTCTGCCGGTTCTGGGTGCGGTTGGCCTGACAGCGCTTCTCCCCCTCGGCCACCAGCTGGGTGACCGCCCGGCGGAACCGATCCCGCTCCAGGTCGAAGACCTTTTGGTCCTCGCCAATCTCGAAGACGTGGGACATGAAGTTGTCGGAGGCGGAGTTCTCTTCCAGGCGGCGTACCAGGTAGGCGATGGCCACGTCGAACTCGCGCGGGTCGACCACGGGGACGTACAGCAGCAGCGAGCCGACCTCGTCCCGCACGGCCTGGGCCTGCGCTTCGGCCATGCCGGCCAGCATCTCCACGTCGATCCGGTCGCGGACCCCGCGCAGGTCTGCCAGCTCCCAGGCCAAGGCCAGGGTAAACAGGTTGTGTCCGGCCACGCCCAGGCGGACCGCCCGCATCCGCTCCGGGGTCAGCGCCCAGTTCAGGATCCGCAGGTAGTTGGCGTCGGTGGCCTGCTTCGATTCCCACAGGGCCAGGGGCCAGCCGTGGACTTCAGCTTCCACCCGCTCCATCGCCAGATTTGCGCCCTTGACCAGGCGCACCTTGATCGGGGCTCCCCCCGCTTCGATCCGGCGCTGAGCCCAGGCCACCAGGCCCTGGTAGGCGGGCAGGGCGTCGGGCAGGTAGGCCTGGATCACGATGCCGGCCTCCAGGTGGGCCAGTTCTTCCCGCTCCAGGATCCGCTCAAACACCTGGATGGTCAGGTCCAGATCCTTGTACTCTTCCATGTCCAGGTTGATGAACTTCGGCGTGGGGGACGAGGCGGCCAACTGGTAGAGGGGCAGGAGCCGCTCCACCGCCTGGTCGACGATCGATCCCACATCCCAGTGGGACCGCGGGCCGGTCACGGCCGACACCTTCATCGAAACGTAGTCGATGTCGTCGCGCGCCAGCAGGGCCTTGTTGGCGGCCAGGCGCCGGTCGGCTTCCGCATCGCCGAGCACGGCTTCGCCCAGCAGGTTGATGTTGAGCCGGGAGCCGTCGGCCCGCAGTTTCTCAATTGCGGGCCCAAGTTTGGAGTCGGTGACGTCAACCACCAGGTCGCCGACCAGCTCGGAGAAGACGCGTCGGGCCGCGGGCACGACGACGCTGGGGGCCAGGAAGCCGGCCACGCCACCCACCTGGGCGGGAATCCGGAGCCACGGCGGCAGGAACTTGGGGGAGGTGCGGGTCAGCTGCCGGAGGTTGTGCGCGGCCACGCGCATATCTTCGGGGCGGATCACCCCGTCCACGAACTCGACGGTGAAGTTCAGTCCGTTGGGGTCTTCCAGAACTGAGGCCAGCAGTTCAGCGGCCTTGCCACTCGGGTAGTGGGAGGACAGCTGAGTCCACCGGTTAGCGGTCTGCTCGGCCCGGTCGGCCGCCAGATGCAGGTCGGTGTAGGAATCGGTAGGTGTCTTTTTGGACATGGGGGACCTCTTCTGTGTGTAACACTCGAGCACCCCCAGAATACCGTCTTTGCGGTCAATTATCCGGGCCCTAAGGAACGGGAATGACCCCTCAGTTTTCCTTTACTTTTCCGCCATCTCCCGCCGTTTTTCGGCAATTTCATACAGGGCGATCCCGCTGGCAACCGCAGCATTTAGCGATTCCATCCCCAGCATGGGAATCGACACCAGTAGGTCACAGCTTTCCGCCACCAGTCGGGACAGGCCCTTCCCCTCGGCCCCGGTTACCAGCACCAGGGGCACGTCGGCCAGTTCCAGCCCGCGAATGGTCGGTCCCGCAGCGCCCTCGAGGCCGACCACGAAGAAGCCGGCATCCTGGCAGCGTTTGAGCGCCTGCACCAGGTTACTGACCCGAGCGGTCGGCACCTTGGCCGCCGCCCCCGCCGACACCTTCCAGGTGGTGACGCTGACTCCGGCCGAGCGTCGCTGCGGAATGACGACCCCGTCCACCCCGAAGGCCGCGCCCGAACGCAGGACCGCCCCCAGGTTGTGCGGATCGGTGACGTGATCGAGAGCCACCAGCAGACCCGGGTTCCCGGATGGCTTCTCCAGCGCCCGGACCAGCAGCTCGTCCAGGTCCCAGTACTCGTATTCGGCCACTTCCACGCCGATCCCCTGGTGGGTGGCCCCGCCCGAGGCGATGTCCAGATCCCGGCGGGTCACCTCGATGAAGGGCGCGCCCGAGTTGGCCAGGGCCGTGGTGACGTCGCGCATCCGCCCGTCCCCGGGGTCGGAGGAGACGAAAATCCGGTGAATCTGGATCCCCGCCTCGGCCACCTCGATGACGGCGTTGCGGCCAACGACCAGTTCGGTCCCCGGCTGGAGGCGAACCCGGGTCCGGTTCTGCGCCTGGGCTCGCGCCTGCGCCACCTCTTTTTCCCGTTCCTTTTCCAGCTTCCGCTTGTGGGCCGCGTGGTAGGTGCGGTCCTCCGCCTTCGGGGTCGGCCCCTTACCCGACAGCGCGCGCTTGTGCTTGCCCCCGGAGCCGATCACCGGCCCCTTTTCTGCTTTTCGCTGGGCCCCGCGGCGCCCCTGGTTACCTTTGCTCACACTCGCACCTTCCATACGGAGCCGTCGGCCCCATCTTCCACGACAATTCCGGCCTCGGTCAGCTGATCGCGAATCCGATCGGCCGCGGCCCAGTCCTTCTCACTTCGCGCCCGGTTGCGCTGCTCCACCAGGGTGGAAACCAGCGAGTCCAACGCCCGATACTGCGCTTCCCCGGCCGGGTCGGTCCCGTCCGGGCGCGCCCAGTGGCTGGAGCCCGGGTCAATCCCCAGCACATCCAGCATTGATCGCACCAGCTGCAGCTCGGTCCGCACCGCCTCGTCCTGGCCGGCGCTGAGGGCGCGTCGACCCAGCTTCAGGTGCTCGTAGATGACCGCCAGCGCCCCCGCGACGTTCAGGTCGTCGTTCATCGCCTCGACGAACCCGGTCGGAAGCCAGTCGGCCGGCAGGTCCACCGGGCCGGGGTCCCCCACCCGCGCGGTCGCGTCGGCAACAAACCCGGCCAGGCGATCCCAGGTGCCCTCGGCCCGCGCCAGGGTCTCATCCCCCCACTCGATCATCGACCGGTAGTGAACCGTGCCGAGCGCCAGCCGGATGACAGAGGCGGGGTACTGCTCCAACAGGGCGTCCAGCGCCAGCGTGTTCCCCAAAGATTTCGACATCTTGTCGCCCGCCTGGGTCACCCAGGCATTGTGCAGCCACAGGCGCGCAAACTCCCACCCGGCGGCGTGGGACTGGGCCTGCTCGTTCTCATGGTGGGGGAACCGCAGGTCCAACCCACCTCCGTGAATGTCGAAGGTTTCACCCAGGTAGCGGTGGGACATGGCCGAGCATTCCAGGTGCCACCCGGGACGGCCCCGACCCCAGGGCGCCGGCCAGGACGCCGTTTCCGGCTCTTCCGGCTTGGCTGCCTTCCAGAGGGCGAAATCGCGCGGATCGCGTTTGGATCCCCGGTTAGCCTCGTCCTCCTGCGCCGGGTCCTCGGTCGTCAGCAGGTCCCCGAGCTGCTGGTTTGTCAGCGAGCCGTAGTCGGGCTGCGAATGCACGTCGAAAAAGACGTTGCCGGCGGCATCGGCGTAGGCGTGCCCCCGGTCCAGCAGCCGCTGAATCAGCTGCACCTGGTCGGTGATGTGTCCGGTGGCGCGCGGCTCAAAAGTGGGGGAAATCAGACCCAGCTGGCGATAGGCCGCCTCGAACTCACGCTCATAGCGGGCGGCCAACTGCCACCAGGGCTCGCCAGCCTCCCGAGCCTTGGTCAAGATCTTGTCGTCAATATCGGTGATGTTGCGAATGTAGGTCACCGACAGGCCCAGCCGACCGAGCCACCGGATCAGGACGTCGAACGCCACCGCGGCCCGCAGATGTCCGATGTGCGGGGACCCCTGCACGGTCGGGCCGCACAGGTAAATGCCCACCCGACCCGGATGAACGGGCTCCAGCACCTGCACGGTGCGGGACTTCGTGTCGTAGAGGCGTAGCTTCATGGGTTCCATAGTACCGGGGGGATGCGCGCGGCCCCGCCCGGGGCGGGGAGTTCTTGGCGACAACTCGGAGCCCGGCTACCCTGAGGTCATGAGCGCAACGTTTCGAGTGGGGCAGGGAGTCGACGTCCACGCATTTTCCGGGCGGAAAGGCACGCTGCACCTGGCCTGTTTGGACTGGCCCGAAGAGCTGGAACTAGAGGGGCACTCCGACGGGGATGTGGCCGCCCACGCGGCCTGCGACGCCCTGCTGGCCGCCGCCAACCTCGGCGACTTGGGCTCCGTGTTTGGCACCGACGATCCGCGGTGGGCGGGCGCCGCCGGGGCAACCCTGCTGGGTGAGGTGCTGCGCCGGCTGACCGAAGCTGGGTGGGCCGTTGAGAACGTCAGCATTCAGGTGGTGGGCAACCGGCCCCGACTGGCAGCCCGAAAGGACGAGGCGGCCGCCGCCCTGTCCGCGGCCCTCGGTGGAGCGGACGTCTCCGTGGGCGCCACCACCACCGATCACCTTGGCTTTCTGGGCCGGACCGAGGGGCTGGCCGCCCTGGCCACCGCCCTGGTTTCGCGCTAGCTCTCCAGGTGGGCGACGGAGATCTTGGCCCCCTCGCGCACCGGCAGGATCAGCAGCAGCCCCACCAGCAGCACCACGACCACTCCGAGGATCCCGAACGGGGTGCCGTCCCCACCCGTGATTCGGTTCCCGAGCGAGATCGCCATCCCGTACAGGAGGGGAGCCAGGAAGGACACGGCCCGCCCGGTGGTGGCGTAGAGGCCGAACACTTCCCCCTCGCGCCCGGCCGGGATCATCCGCGCCAGCATTGAGCGCGAAGCCGACTGCGCCGGACCGACAAAGATGGTCAGCAGGAGGCCCAGAATCCAAAAGACCATTGGGCCCAGGTCGTGGAAGATGAAGACTCCGGTGGCGGCAAATACCATCGCCACCAGCGAGAAGACGATGACCCGTTTGGGCCCCCACAGGTCGTCCAGGCGCCCCACCAGCACGGTGGAGACCCCGGCGACCACGTTGGCGGCGATGGCGAAGATGATCACCTGGGAGGCGGAGAAGCCAAAGACAGCCCCGGCAATCACCCCGCCGAAAGTGAAGACGCCCGCCAATCCGTCGCGGAAGACGGCCGAGGCGATGAGGAACTTCAGGGTGTCGGGTGAGTCCTTGGCCAGGGAGACGACCAGGCGGAACAGGGCCCGGTAGTTTTCGGCCAGCGAGCCGGCCTGCCCGTGTCCTTTAGCTTTGGCGTAGCCCGGGGGCGGGTTGAGCAGGACCGGTAGCGCCGAGAGCGCCATCCAGAGCGCGGCGAACAGCATCGCCACCCGCACGTCCAACCCGTTTTCCCCGGTGACGCCGAACAGGCCCACCTCCGGGTTGATGAACCCGAAGTAGAGGATCAGCAGCAGGACAATCCCGCCGAGGTAGCCCGAACCCCAGCCGAGGCCGGAGACGCGTCCCCGGTCGGCGGGGGTGGAAACGTAGTTCAGCATCGCGTTGTAGTTGACGGAAGCGAACTCGAAGAAAATGTTGCCCAGCCCGAGCAGGGCCACCCCCAGAATCAGCATCGCCTGCGGGGAGGGGCCGGAGTTGGGGGCGACGAAATACATGGCCGCCAGGCAGGCCACCACCAGGAAGGTGAAGGCCCCCACCGAAAGCAGGCCGCGCCCAGCCCGGTCGGCCCGGCGTCCGGCAATTGGAGCCAGGAGGGCCACCACCAGCCCGGCCACGGTCATCCCGATCGACAGGTACTGGTTGGCGGTGGCGGAAGAGGCGAACAGACCGTCGGTGGTCAGGTAAACGGAGAAGACAAACGAGGTGGCCACCGCGTTGAACGCAGCTGAACCCCAGTCCCAGGCCGCCCAGGACCAGACCTTATGGGCAGGGATTTTCGGGGACGCACCTGATTCGGCAACTGAACTCATAATGGACCTTTCCATTGCGTCCAGGCGTGATTGATGGTTGATGGGACCTAGACAACTTGCTAGAAGTCTAGCCCGAGGATCATCCGCTCGGCCGTTTCCAGATCCTTTTTGGTCGTGATTTTCAGGGCGTGCGGGTGGCCCGGGGTAACCCAAACCTGGCCCCCTTCCGCCTCTACCAGCGCCGCGTCGTCGGTGGCGGCAGTCGCCTCGTCGTCGGCCAGTGCCCGAGCCCGCTCGTGAGCTGCCAGCAGCACCCCCCAGAAAAAAGCCTGCGGAGTCTGGATGGAACGGAGCCGCGCCCGAGGGGGAGTCGCCCGGACCGGGGAGAGCTCCTGGTCCTCGCCGGACACCTCCTTAATGGTGTCGGTGACCGGGAGGCCGGGGATCACCGCCGGGGTGCCGTCACCCACCAGCCGGATCAGGCGACCGATCATTTCGGGTGGCGTCAGGGCGCGGGCGGCATCGTGGACGAGGGTGGGGGTGGTCCAACTAGGGGTGAGGCCCTCCTGCGCGGTCAGCTGTGTCAGCGCATCCAGGCCGCAGGCCACGGACTCTTGGCGGGCGTTGCCGCCGGGAACCACGGTGATGGGGAACGGGAAAGTGTAGCGGCCGATCTCTTGCCAGAACTGGTCCAACGCTTCGGCCGGAGCGGTAATCGCCACCGCGGCGACCGCCTCGGTTTGGGCCAGGCCGCGCAAAGACCAGGCCAGGAGGGAATGCCCGCCCAACTGGACGAGCGCCTTGGGCACGTCGGCTCCCAGGCGAGTGCCGGTCCCGGCCGCCGTCAGCACCACGACGGCGCTAGGGGAAGCCAACGCTGCTACTCCGCAGCTTCGTCCGGGCCCGCCTCGGAAAGGACTTCGTCCAGGCGTTCGCCGGCCTTCTCTTCGTCAATGTCGCGGGCCAGGGCCAGCTCGGAAATCAGAATCTGGCGGGCTGTGGTCAGCATCCGCTTTTCACCGGTGGACAGCCCCTTGTCGGCGTCACGCCGGGACAGGTCACGAACCACTTCGGACACCCGCACGATGTCGCCGGAGGTGATTTTTTCCTGGTTGGCCTTGTAGCGACGAGACCAGTTGGAGGGCTCTTCCACGTCCTTGGCGCGCAGCACGTCGAGGACCTCTTCCACCCCTTTGTCGTCGACCACGTCGCGCACGCCCACTTCGTCCACCTTGTCGGCGGGCACCTGGATGATCAGTTCCTTTTGCTTGTCCTGCTGCTCGGGTTGGTGAATGCGCAACACCAGGTAGGTGGTAGGTTCCCCGTTGAGTTCCCGGGTAATGATTTCCTCAATCGTGGCGGCGCCGTGATGAGGGTAAACGACGGTCTCACCGACCTTAAACGTCATGAAAATGCGCTCCCAAATGTGCTAGCTCTCTAGTAATCCCGACCCATTCTACCAGGAATAGCGCCGAAAACCCCGCCCTCTTTGGTGAGGGCGGGGTCAGCGCTAAGCGAAAGGACTACTTGCCCTGGTTCGCCACCGCGTCGATCTTGGCCTGCGCGTCCGGATCCAGGTACCGGCCGCCCTTGGTCACGGGCTTGAGGGTTTCCTCATCCAGTTCGTACAGCAGCGGAATCCCGGTCGGGATGTTCACGCCGGCGATGTCGTCGTCCGAAATCTCGTCCAGGTGCTTGACGATGGCGCGCAGCGAGTTGCCGTGCGCCGCCACCATCACGGTCTTGCCGGTCTGGAGGGCCGGGACGATGGTGCCGTTCCAGTAGGGAAGCAGCCGCTCGAGGACGTCCTTCAGGCACTCGGTGTGCGGAATCGGCTCACCCGCGTAGCGCGGGTCGCCGTCCTGAGCGAACTCCGAACCCGGTTCAATCGCGGGGGGCGGGGTGTCGTAGGACCGGCGCCAGAGCATGAACTGCTCATCACCGTACTTGTCCCGGGTGGCTTTCTTGTCCAGGCCCTGCAGCGCACCGTAGTGCCGTTCGTTCAGCCGCCAGTTGCGTTCCACCGGAATCCAGTGGCGATCCGCCTCGTTCAGAGCCAGATTCGCCGTGGTGATGGCCCGGCGCAGGAGGGAGGTGAACAGCAGGTCGGGCAAAATCCCCTGCTCTTTCAGCAGGACGCCGCCGTGCTTGGCTTCCTCTTCCCCCTTGGCCGACAGCGGGACGTCGACCCAACCGGTGAAGAGGTTCTTGGCATTCCATTCGCTTTCGCCGTGGCGAAGCAGTACAAGCGTGTAAGTCATGGTCTCTATTGTGCCATCCCCGGGCCAACCAGGACAGGAACTAAGACCCGACGCACACCGAGCAGGAAAAAGCGGGGCGGTCCGGCCCAATTGGACCCGACCACCCCGCCAAAGAGTTGGATCGGCAGACTACTTGCCTTCCGTCTCGGTCAGATACTGCTCACGAACCGAGCTGGGAATCCGGCCACGCTGGGCCAGGACAATCCCGCGCTCTTTCGCCCAGGTGCGGATCTGAGCGGCATCCCCAACGGGGGCCGCGGTGCGGACCGTGCGGCCCTGACGGCGAGCCGGCACCTTGCGAGCGTACTTAACCCACTTATTCATGTCCTGGTTGAATTCGTCCAGGTGCTGCAGGTTTAGGTCGATTTCGTAATGAGTGCGACCGACCGCGAACGACACGGTGTCTTTCGCGTTCGAGCCATCGATATCGTCAATCAGAATGTATTTTGCCTGTGTTGCCACGGCGGTCTCCTCTTCGGTGGTGGTCTCTCAGCTTTTACTGCCTGCCCCATAGCATATGCCTTTTGGCCGACCGCTTCTAGACGTTGGCGCCCGTTTCTATTATTCACGACCGAATCTTCAATAATGAGCCCCCGCTCATGAGACATAACTGCCGGTCAAAGCCAATTTGAATCATCGGACCACCGGGAAAGCACTTATGTGCACGGCGATTACTCTGGCAGAGTAACGTGACTGGAGGCACAGCGCTGTGCCGGACCCTGGTGCCATAATGCGAGCAGGAGGTCGGGACACAAAGGCTAGTCCTGACTTGGAAAAACGGAGTCAACATGCAATTCGGCATCTTCACAGTTTCAGATATCACCCCGGATCCACACACCGGACGAGCCCCAACGGAGGAGGCTCGCCTCCAAAGCATAATTCGGATTGCGCTACACGCAGAGCAAGCTGGCCTTGACGTTTTTGCGTTGGGGGAACACCACAATCCACCTTTCTTTAGTTCGTCACCGACCACCACGCTGGCCTACATCGGCGCGAAGACCACGAAGCTGCACCTGTCGACCGCCACCACGCTCATCACAACCAACGATCCGGTGAAAATTGCGGAGGACTACGCAATGTTGCAGCACCTGGTCGGGGGCCGGATGGACCTGATGTTGGGGCGCGGCAATACCGGTCCGGTCTACCCCTGGTTTGGGAAAGACATTCGGGCGGGTATTCCCCTGGCCATCGAGAATTACGGGCTGCTGCGCGAGCTCTGGGAAAATGACGTGGTTAACTGGGAGGGACGCTACCGCACGCCGCTCCGCGGCTTCACCTCTACCCCACGCCCACTGAACGGTCAACCCCCGTTTGTCTGGCACGGTTCTATTCGCTCACCTGAGATTGCCGAGCAGGCCGCTTATTACGGTGACGGCTTCTTCCACAATCACATCTTCTGGCCCCCGGAGCACACCCAGCAGATGGTGGCTCTCTACCGCGAACGATTCGCCCACTATGGTCATGGCACGCCTGAACAGGCGATTGTTGGAATTGGGGGGCAAATCTTCATGCGACCCAATTCGCAAGATGCGATTGACGAGTTCCGTCCCTACTTCGATCACGCCCCGGTCTACGGAGGCGGACCGTCCCTGGAAGACTTTATGCGCGATACTCCGCTCACGGTTGGCTCCCCCCAGCAGGTGATCGACCGGACCCTCGGCTTCCGCGACTACGTCGGCGACTACCAGCGCCAGATGTTCCTGGTCGACCACGCCGGGCTGCCCGAGAAGGTCGTGTTGGAGCAGATCGACATTCTGGGCGAGCAGGTGCTCCCCGTCTTGCGCTCCGAGTTTGAGCGGCTGCGCGCGCCGGGCACCCCCTCGGATCCGCCCGCCCACTCCGCGGTCACGGCCGCACCCAAGTCCGACTCGGACGAGCAGGCGGCTCCGCTGCACGACACGGTCACGGGAGCTTCGTTCTACGAGCAGCAACCCACCCTGGCCCTGAGCGTCGAGCACGCCCAGCAGCTGCTCAACCAGGCGGAGGGTCGCTAACGTGCGCGTGGTCGTGGTCAACGCATCCCTGTCGGAAAGCTCCAGTGGCACCGCCCTGGCCCGCCGCGTCCTCCAGGTGATCGAAGCCGAGCAGCCCGTAGGTTCCGACCCGGTGGAGGCCAACTGGGTCGACCTGCGGAGTCTGGGCCACGCCCTGCTGGACTACCTCTATACCCACGTGCCCACCCAGGCCGTCCGGGAAGCGTACGCACAGCTGGGCCAGGCGGACCTGATCGTAGCGGTCACCCCCACCTACCAGGCGGCCTACTCCGGACTGTTCAAACTGTTCTGGGATCTGCTGCCCGAGGGGGAACTGCGCGGCAAGCCGGTCTTGCTCTGTGCCACCGGCGGCACCGGCCGCCACGGGCTGATGATTGACCACACCCTCCGCCCGCTCTTTGCCTACCTGGGGATGATCGCCCTGCCGACCGCGCTCTACGCGGCCACGCAGGACTGGGGCGACCCCGGCTATGAGGTAGAGGTCGGGCTGGAAGAATCCCTCGAACGGCGGATCAAGCGGGCCGCCCGCGACGTCTGGGCCTACGCCCGACTGACCGAGCCGACCCAACCCGCGGTCCCCGTCGAGGACGAGCCCGACCCCGCCTCGTCGGCCACCTCGGCCTTTCCCGGCTTCGTGGACTTCGAAACCCTGCTGCACCCCAACAGCTAGCCCTAGACCAGGGAAACCGCCAGCATAATGGCGGTGACCAGTGCCGGCAGGGACAGCACCAGCAGCACCGCCACGTTCAGCTTCAGGTGCAGGCGCAAAATGGCCACAAACTCGCGCAGGATGGCGCTGGCCCAGAAGTAGTTCGGGGTCGGCGCCCCCAGCGCGTGACCGGGGATTCCCAGCTCGCGCAGCAGCAGGGCGGCGCGGAACGCGTGGTAGTCGGAGGAAACCGCCAACCAGGGCGTGGGGGCGGCCGGACCCCCGAGCAGCTGCCAGCTGAACCGCAGGTTCTCCTCGGTGGTGGTGGAGCGGTCCTCCACCCGAACCGGTTCCACCCCCACCTCGTGCAAGTACCGAGCCATGGCCACGCCTTCGGGGATGGTCTCCCCGGGGCCCTGCCCGCCAGAGGCCACCAGGACCGGGCGGCGGCCAGCACGCTCGGCCTGTCGAAAGCGCGTCACCGCCTCGTTCAACCGGGCCTTCAGCAGCGGTGTCAGCTGGTCACCCTGCAATCCCGACCCCAGGACCACGATGGCGTTGGCCCGCCCGGCAAAGCGGCGCACCCAGCGAGCGTAAAGGCGCGAATAAATGAGGTAGGAGATCAGGACAAAGGAAAGGTAGCCGAGCGGGATCCCCAGCAGCAGGAGGAGCATCAGCAGCGAGATGGCCCCGACGGCAGCCGACCCGACCGCTGCCGCCATGTACGCGAGGATGCCGGCGCCCAGCAGCAGCGCCAGCGAGTGAGCCAGCGAAAACGACTCTCGGCGGATGAGGCGGACCCCGAAACTGAGCAGGATCACCGCCAGCACCACGATGGCCAGCAACAGACCGGAGAACATGCCCACCAGCAACCATCCGGCCGCCTCGTCCGTCCGCCGGGCCAGATAGTCACCCAGGTTCATGACCAGCGAGAACAGCGCGTAGTTCACCGTCACACCCCAAATGATGGCGCACTTGATTCGGCGCGGGTCCCTCACGGTGAGCACCACCGCCACGATCAGCAGGAGGAGCACGTCAAGGAACGGGAAATAAAAGGAACTCATCTGTCGCCGGGCCGGAAAGCCCCTACCTCACCGTCACTCGTTCGAGGCCTGGATCAGCGCCTCCCGAATTGGGGTTTGGCCGCTAACCAAGTCGATCTCGCACCTAATGGTCTCGGGTAGCGACAGGCAGTCGGCGACCACCTGCGCCACGTCGGCCCGGCTGATGCTGGCCTCAATTGTTTCCTGATGCGGGAGGCGCTTGGCCGCGCGGATCATTCCGGTGGCAGGATCGTCGGTGAGTGTGCCCGGGCGGAGAATCGTCCAGTCCAGGGTGGTCCGGCGCAGTCGCTTATCCGCGTCTTCCTTGGCGCGAACGTAGGCCTGCCACACCTCGTCGGCGTTGGGGTCAACCGGACGGTAGACACTCAGCGCCGAAATCTGGATGAACCGTTGAGCGTTAGCTTCAAGGGCAGCCTGCTGGGACAGGATCGAGCCACCGTAGTCCACTGTGCGCTTGCGGCGGACTCCCGAGCCCGGTCCCGCCCCGGCAGCAAACACCACCGCATCGCATTCCGTCAAAGCCGGAGCCAAATCCCGAGCGTCCATCGCCTCAATGTCGGCGATAATCGGTTCTGCTCCCAGCGACGCTAGCTCATCGAAATAAGCCTGATTGCGGACCACGGAGAGCACTCGGTCACCGCGGGAAACCAGCAGCCGGGTCAACAGCTGCGCAATCTTCCCATGGCCCCCAATAATTGCCACCGTGCGAATGGGGTTCTCCATCGTAACTCCTTCTGATCGTCGCTCTTCCCAGCCGTCCCCGGCCAGTGAAGTATCAATCAATCTTAATGTCTGGGGACTGCAGTTTCGAGCCGCCACGCGCCAGATTATGCGGGAAAGCTTGAATTGCACAGGTGCGCGGGGGTTGGGTGTGCGTGGGGTTGGCGGTTGGCGGCGTGGGCGGGGTGAATGCTGGCAAACCTACCCAAACACTGGCAAACCCGAGCCTAAAAGGCCCAAACCAACCCAACCCCCCCCCAACGTTTGCCACCACTTGACCACGTTTGCCAACGCCCGCAGCTGGCAAACCTACCCAAACACTGGCAAACCCAAGCCCAAAAGGCCCAAACCAGCCCAAACACCCGGCCCCTACCCCAACCGGGTCAAGCGCTGGCCTGCTCCAGCTGAGCCAGCTCCTCCTCGGACAGAACAATCGAAACGCCCTCGAACAGGGGGAACAGCTGCTCCGGCGTGCGGGCAGACGCAATCGGCGCGGTGATGCCCCGCTGCGAAAGAAGCCAGGCGATGGCGACCGCAGCCGGCTCCACGTTATGTTCCTGCGCCACCGCGCTGACCGCGTCGATAATTGCGGGGGTCCGCTCATTCAGGTAGCTCCCCGCCATCTGGGCCCGCGCCCCCGCCAGCGGCGCACTCAGGTCGTACTTCCCGGTCAGCAGACCGGCCGCCAAACTGTAGTACGGCATCACCGCCAGGTCTTCCGCCACCGCCAAGTCCTGCAGGTCACCTTCGTACTCGCCGCGCAGCAGCAGGTTGTAGTGGGGCTGCAGGGCAACCGGCCGGGCCACTCCCGCCCGATCAGCGGCCTCCAGCACCTCCCGCACCTGGTCGGGCGAATGGTTGGACAACCCGTAGGTGCGGATTTTTCCGTCCCGGATCAGCCGGTCGAAAATGGCCGGGTCGGTCGGGTGCTCCGGGTCGTAGTAGTGGGCGTACAGCAGGTCGATTTGCTCCACCCCGAGGCGTTGCAGCGAAGCGTCCACCGCGGCCGACACCGCCTCGGCTGAAAGGCCGTCGTGCGGGGGCAGTTTTCCCACTTTGGTCGCCAGCACCACCTCGGCCCGGCGGCCACTTTCCCGCAGCCACTGACCGATGATCTCTTCGGACTCGCCGCCCTGTCCCGCCCACCGGACGTAGGCGTCGGCAGTGTCCAGGAAGTTTCCTCCGGCAGCGGTGTACTCGTCCAGCACGGCGAACGCTTCGGCCCGCGTCGACGTCCACCCGAAGGTATTGGTTCCCAGGCAGAGGGGGTACACATCAAGTTCAGCAATCTTCGGCATGCCTCCAGGGTAACTGCTCGAAGGTTGGTTCGAGCGTGAGGAAACCCGGCCCGACGTGGAACACTAGCAGTGTGACTTCCTACGTAGCCGCCCTGCAGGCAGTGACTGAGACCGACACGTCTTCGCGTCGGCGCGCCGAGTATTCCTCCGACGCCTCCAACTACCGAGTGGTTCCCAGCGCCGTGGTCTTCCCCCGGTCGACTGACGAGGTGCTGGCCATCCACCGGATCGCCCGCGAGTACGAGGTGCCCATCACCTCGCGCGGGGCGGGCACCTCCTGCGCCGGCAACGCGGTCGGCGGTGGGATCATCATCGACTATTCGCGCCACCTGAACCGGATTATTTCCATCGACCCGGAGGCCCGGACCGCTCGGGTCCAACCCGGGGTGGTCATGACCGACCTGCAGGCGGCCGCTCGCCCCTACGGCCTCTGGTTCGGGCCGGACCCCTCCACTAAGAACCGGGCCACCTTTGGCGGAATGATTGGCAACAACGCCTGTGGACCCCACGCGCTCGCCTACGGGCGCACGGCCGACAACGTGGTCTCTCTGGACGTGGTCGACGGGCAGGGACACCGGTTCGAGGCGGGCACCGACCTGGACGTGGTTCCGGGCTTGGCCGATTTGGTCGGGCGGAATCTGGCCCCGATCCGGCGGGAACTGGGTCGGTTCACCCGCCAGGTGTCGGGCTACTCGCTGGAGCACCTGCTGCCGGAAAAGGGCAGTTCCCTCGCGCGGGCCCTGGTGGGCACCGAGGGCACCTGCGTGTCGGTCCTCGAAGCCACCGTGCAGTTGCACCCACTGCCGCCCGCTCCCCTGCTGGTCGTTCTCGGCTACCCCAACATGATCGAGGCTGCCCGGGCCGTCCCCACCCTGCTCCCCCTACGGCCGCAAGCCATTGAGGGGATGGACTCGCGCCTGGTCGAGGTGGTGCGAGCGGCCAAAGGCTCGGTTCCGCAGCTGCCGGGCGGCCAGGGTTGGCTCTTTTGCGAGGTGGCCGGGGAGACGGCGGCCGAGGCGGAGCAGCGGGCTCGGGAACTGATTGAGCGGGCCGGGGCTGAGGACTCACTGGTGGTCACCGACCCGGGGCAGGCAGCGGCCCTCTGGAGTATTCGCGCGGACGGGGTTGGGCTGGCTGGTCGAACCCCGGCGGGTGTGCCCACCTGGCCCGGCTGGGAGGATGCCGCTGTTCCCCCGGCCGCCCTGGCCGACTACCTAACCGAGTTTGAGCAGCTGATGGAGCGGCACGGGCTGACCGGGTTGCCCTACGGCCACTTTGGCGACGGCTGCATTCACATCCGGGTTGACTGGCCACTGTCCGATCCCGACGACGTTCCGGCTTTTGGCACTTTCCTGGAGGAGGCGGCCACGCTGGTCGCTAAGTTCGGCGGCTCCACCTCGGGTGAGCACGGGGATGGGCGGGCCCGCTCCAGCTTGTTGCGGCACATGTACTCGGACGAGGTGCTGGCCCTCTTCGCCCAGTTCAAGGGCCTGTTTGACCCCCAGGATCTGCTCAACCCGGGCGTGGTGGTCAACCCGGAACCTCCGACGGCGAACCTTCGGCGGCCCCAAGCCCACCCGTTGGCCACCAACGGATTTGCCTTCCGGGAGGACGGCGGCGACTTCACCAAGGCGGTCCACCGCTGCGTCGGGGTGGGCAAGTGCCGCTCCACCTCGGGCGGGTTCATGTGCCCAAGCTACCGCGCCACCCGGGACGAAAAGGACGTGACCCGCGCCCGCGCCCGGATGCTGCAAGAGGTAGCCAACGGCACCATGGTTGCCGGGTGGGATGCCCCGGAACTGGCCGAGTCCCTCGACTATTGCCTCAGCTGCAAGGCCTGCGGGCGCGACTGCCCCGCCGGGGTGGACATTGCCCGCTACAAGTCTGAGGCCACCTACCAGCGCTACCGGGGTAAGCTCCGGCCGATGAACCACTACGCGCTCGGGTGGCTGCCCCGCTGGGCTCGCCTCGTCTCCGCGTTCCCGCCGGTGGCGGCGCTGGCCAACGGCGCCCTGGCGATCACTCCCCTGCGGCGCGCGGTGTTCGCGGTGGCGGGGATCGATCAGCGCCGCCAGATGACCGGCTTTGCCACCACCCGGTTTAGCCGCTGGTTCAAACGACGCCGCCAACCCACCGTGGGCCGCGATGTGCTGCTGTGGGCCGACTCGTTCTCAGAAAACCTGGATCCGAGCGGGGCCCAGGCGATGGTGGAGCTGCTGCAGGGGGCGGGCTACCAGGTCCGGATCCCCTCCCAGCAGGCCTGTTGCGGTTTGACCTGGATTTCCACCGGCCAGTTGGACGGAGCCAAGAAGCGGCTCAGTCAGCTGCTGGACGTGCTGAGCCCCGCCGCCCAGCAGGGCGTGCCCATTGTCGGGATCGAGCCCTCCTGCACCGCGGTGCTGCGCGACGACCTGCTCGACCTGCTGCCGGACGATCCGCGCGCCCAAGCGGTCGCGGCCTCCGTTCGGACGCTGGCCGAACTGCTGACCGATCCGGTGCTGGGACCGGGACCGGACTGGGAGCCCCCGCAGTCACTGGCCGGTGTGCGCGTGATTGCGCAGCCGCACTGCCACCAGCACGCGGTGATGGGTTTCGAGGCGGACGCGGCCCTGCTCCAGCGGCTGGGGGCAGAGGTCACCCAGTTGGAGGGATGCTGCGGCCTGGCCGGTAACTTCGGGATGGAGCTAGGCCACTACGAGGTGTCGGTCGCGGTCGCCCAAAACTCCCTGCTGCCGGCCCTGCAGGACCCGGACGCGGCCGGGGCCGTGTTCCTGGCGGACGGGTACTCGTGTCGCACCCAGGCCGAACAGTTGGCCGGGGTGCGCGGGGTGAGTTTGCCGCAGCTGCTGCTTGGCCAGCGCTAGATGTTGCGCAGGGAAGCCTGCAGCGCCGTCTTCTGAGTGGTCTTCTCGTCCTTCATCTTGATGACTTTGGCCGGCGTTCCCGCCACGACTGCCCCGGCGGGGACATCCTGGACGACGACCGCGCCGGCAGCCACCACGGCGCCCTGGCCCACCCGGCACCCTTCGAGCACCACGGCGTTCGCACCGACGACGACGTTGTCTTCCACCACCACCGGCGTCGCGGAGGCGGGCTCAATTACCCCGGCCAGCACCGCACCGGCACCGATGTGACAGTTCTTCCCGACGATGGCGCGGCCCCCCAGGACCACTCCCATGTCGATCATGGTGCCCTCGCCAATTTCGGCCCCAATGTTGATGAGGGCCCCCATCATGATGACCGCGTTCTTCCCGATTACCACCTCGTCGCGGATGATCGCGCCGGGCTCAATTCGGGCTTCGATCTCTTTGAGGTCCAGGAGGGGAATGGCCGAGTTGCGGGCCCGATTCTCAATCTCAACGTCGATAATCTCGCTCTGGTTGGCCGCCAAAATGGGTTGAAGTTCGGCCCAATCGCCCAGCACAATCGCGTCGGTTTCCCCCAGCACCAGGGCCGAGGGGGCCGCGGAAAAATCAATCGGGGTCCGGGTCTTCAGGTACAGCTTGACCGGGGTGACTTTCTTGGCGGTCGAAATGTACTCGATGATCTCTTCGGCGGTCTTTTTCATGCATCCTGTCCTTTGCTAAGCAACTGAGCGAAAGTGTAACTGCCCGGCTCGGACCCAACTAGGCGCCGAGCCGCGGTCAGGGCTCCCTGGGCAAAAATCTGGCGTGAGAACGCCCGGTGGGTCAGCTCGACGGTCTCGTCTTCCCCGTAGAAGATCACCGAATGCTCCCCGGGGACGGTGCCTCCGCGCAGCGAGTGAACGCCGATGTCGCCGGGTTGGCGTTCGCCGTCGGCCGGGCTTCGGCCGTAGACGAGGTGGTGCTCACCCAGTTGCCGCAGCAGCAGTTGCGCGGTGCCACTGGGAGCGTCCTTCTTGTAGCGGTGGTGGGTTTCCACCAGCTCGATGTCAAAGCCGGCCAGCAGTCGGTTCAGTTCCCCCACGACCTGAGCCATGACGTTGACCCCGACCGAGTAGTTCTCCGTGTAGATGACCGGGATCTGATCCCCCAGGGACTTGACCGCCTGACCCTGCTCCTCATACCCGGTGGCCCCGCACACCAGCGGCGTCTTGGTCCGCAGGACGTAGGAGCTGAGCTCGGGGAAAATGGTGGGGCTGGAGAAGTCGATGACCACGTCGGCGCCAAAGTCACGCTGGGCCAGCTCAGCCACGTTGTCGACGTCGATCACACCGGCCAGTTCCAGATCGTCAGCTTCATCGATCAGCTGATGGAGCATTTTGCCCATCCGCCCGTATCCGCTCAGGAGTACTCTCATGTGCTCTTCTCCCTTCCTGTTTCCCCCAGTATCGCCCAGGTCCGCACCCTCTGACAGTCCGGTTCGATCGTCGGAACCGGATAGCACTTGACGGAGGGGTCCCATACGATGGCGATATCGAATCAACCGCGGAGGTGGGCAGGTGTCAATTAGGGACTATCGCCGGGATCTACATCGCATCCCCGAACTGGATTTTGACCTGCCTCAAACCCTGGCCTACCTGCGGACCGCCCTGGCCAAGCTGCCCGGCACCGTGATTGAGCCGGCCCCCTCCAGCCTTTGCATCTACTTCGACGCGGGCGCACCGGACACGATCGCGTTCCGGGCCGACATGGATGCCCTTCCGGTGACCGAGGATCCTGATCGCGAGTACCGCTCTGAGCACGAGGGCAAAATGCACGCCTGCGGGCACGATGCCCACATGGCCATGCTGCTGGGACTGTGTGACTTTGTCGGTGAGCATCTGGACCAGCTACCCCACAACGTGCTGGCCATTTTCCAGCCGGCAGAGGAAACCATCGGCGGGGCTGAGGGCATCTGCCGCTCCGGCATTTTCCAGCAGTATGGGGTTCGGGCGGTGTTTGGCCTGCACATGTGGCCCGGGTTGCCGGCCGGAACCATTGCCTCTCGGCCGGGTCCGCTGATGGCCCGCTCCTCTGAGATCACCGTCGACGTCATCGGTCAGAGCGTCCACATTGCCAAGGCCGACCAGGGGCGGGACGCCCTGATGGCGGCCGCCCACCTGCTCACCCGGGTGGAGGCCCAGGTGCAGCAGGTCCCGGGCCATCGCCTGCTTTCGTTTGGCTACGGCTACGGGGGGACCGTCCGCAACGCGGTGGCGGGAACCGCCCACCTGGAAGGGACCATGCGCTCCTTTTCCGACCAGACGTTTGAACAGTTGCGCACCGTCCTCCTGTCCGAAGCCCGGTCGGTCGGGGCGGAAACCGGCTGTCAGGTGCTGGTGGACGTCACCGCCGGCTACCCGCCGGTGATCAACGACGAGGCGCTGCTGGCCCGGGTGGAGCAACTGGCCCCGATCCACCGGATCGAAGACCCGCAGATGACCGGGGAGGATTTCTCCTTCTATCAGCGCGAGGTGCCCGGCGTGTTCTTCTTCGTTGGGACCGGGTGCGAAGCCGCCCTGCACTCTTCCAGTTTCGACCTGGATGAGGCGGCCTTGGACTCCGGCTTGGATCTGCTGCGCACACTCCTGTTCCTGGAGGGAATCTGATGACTTTCACCGATCAGCAAGTGGCGGACGTGCTCTGCCAGTACCAGACGCCGTTCTACCTGTATGACGAGGCGACCATCCGTCAGCGGGTCCGGGAGCTAAAGCAGGCATTTGCTTGGAATGAGGGCTTCCGGGAGTATTTCGCCGTCAAGGCCCTGCCCAACCCGGCCATCCTGGAGATTTTGCGCCAGGAGGGGTGCGGGGCCGACTGCGCTTCGGGGACCGAACTGACCCTGGCGCAAAACATGGACATCATGTTCACTTCGAACAACACCCCGGCTGAAGAGTTCGTGCAGGCCCGCGAGTTGGGGGCGATCATCAACCTGGATTCGCTGGAGATGGTCGATTTCCTGGCGCAAACGGCCGGCATTCCCGAGGTCATCTGCTGCCGGTACGCGCCGGCCACGGAGGTGGGCTCTGCCAACCAGATCATGGGCGAGGCGGGCCAGAGCAAGTTCGGCATGCGCCGGGACCAGGTCTTCACCGCCTTTGAACGACTGCGGGAGCTGGGGGCCACCCGCTTTGGTGTCCACTGCATGGCCGCCTCCAACTCGCTCAACAACGACTACTACCCGGCGCTGGCGCGGGAACTGTTTGACCTGGCGGTGGAGATCCGGGATCGGCTCGGGATCGAAGTGGAGTTCCTGAACTTTGCGGGCGGGCTCGGAATCCCGTACCGGCCCGAGGATCAGCCGTTGGATCTGGCCGCGATCGGCGCCGCAGTCCGGCGGGAGTATGAGACTCGCCTCCAGGGCCTGAAACCGGCCATCTTCACCGAGTTGGGCCGGTACCTGGTGGGTCCGGCCGGGGCGCTGGTGACCACGGTTCGCCACCTGAAGCACTCCTACAAGTACTACGTCGGGGTGGACGCCTCCGCTACCGACCTGCTGCGCCCAGCCATGTACGGCGCCTACCACCACATCACCGTGGTGGGCAAAGATCAGCCGGCCGACCACCCGGTCGACGTGGTCGGGTCACTGTGCGAAAACAACGACAAGTTCGCGATTGACCGGTGGCTGCCCGAAGTGGAGCCGGGAGACGTGCTCCTGATTCACGACGCGGGCGCACACGGCTACTCGATGGGTTACAACTACAACGGCAAGCTGCGGGGCGGGGAAGTGCTGCTCGGTGCCGACGGGCAGGCCCGGATGATTCGCCGACCCCAGAGCGCCGAAGACTACTTCGCCACTCTCACTGTCCAATAAGTGGAATAGTCTTTGCGACCCGGCCCGGTTCGGGCACAGTAGAGGCATGACTTCGAAGACCAACGCCTCCATTGTCGGTGGCGCGCGCCTTCGAATGTGCAGCTCCAACTAAGCCTTTCCCTAGTTGTCGAGCTGGAGTATACCCATGTCTTCCCCTACCCTGTCGTTTGAACTCATGCCGCCGCGCACCCCGGCCGGTTCCATCAAGTTTTGGGACACCGTCCAGGAACTGCTGGCCACCTCCCCGGATTTCCTTTCGGTCACCTACGGGGCCGGCGGACACAACCGGGACACGGCCCACGCCGTCACCGCCCGCCTCGTGCACGACGTCCCGGTCCGCCCCCTCGCCCACCTCACCTGCGTGGGCGTATCCCGGGCCGAAACCACCAGGGTGGTCGACCAGTACCTGTCCTCCGGGGTCCGTTCCTTCCTAGCTCTGCGCGGCGACCCGCCGGTCAGCGGCCAGCGCGAGCCGGACGAACTCAAGTCCTCGCTGGAACTGATCGCCCTCCTGCGCGAGCGAGACCTGGCCCGGGCGGAGGACTCCGACGCCGATCGGCTCCGCGCCCTGATCCGGCCGCTGATCATCGCGGTCGCCACCTTCCCGGCGGGGAACCCCGCGGCCGGCACCACCCCCACGCAGGAGGTGGAGCGACTGCTGCTGAAACAGGCGGCGGGCGCCTCCTTCGCGATCACCCAGCTGTTCTACCAGGCCGACACCTACCTCAGCTTCACCCGGGAGGCCCGGGCGGCCGGGGTGCGGATCCCGATCCTGCCGGGCATCCTGCCGCCCACCAACCCGCGCCGCCTGCGCCGGGTGGCAGAGTTGAGCGGAGTCGCCCCGGATCGGTCGCTCCTGGCCCAGTTGGAGGCGGCCACCCCGGAAGCCGCCATCGAAATCGGAATCGAAGCCGGCTCGGCCCTGGTCCGCGAGGTCCTGGCCGAAGGCGCCCCCGGAATCCACCTGTACACCTTCAATCAGGCCGGGCAGAACCTGGAAATTCTGGCCCGCGCCGGGCTGCTGGGGGCCGGTGCCCCCGCCGACCAGCAGCCCTCCCGATGTCATTGGCAGCCAGCTCATCAATAAGAAAAGGAACACTCATGACCACACCATTCCCCTCCGCCACCATCGTTGGGTATCCCCGCATCGGCGCCCAGCGAGAACTGAAGCGGGCCGTCGAAGGTTTCTGGGCTGGCCGCCTCGACGAAACTGAACTGACCGAGGTGGCGCGCGACCTGCGCCTGGCCAGCTACCGGCGACTGGCCGAACTGGGACTGACCGAGGACGCCTCGATTCCGGCTTCCTTCTCTTTCTACGACCAGGTGCTCGACACCACCTGGCTGCTGGGGGCCCTTCCCCCGCGGTTCGAGGGTGCCGCCGGCCTGGCCGGATACTTCCTGCTGGCCCGGGGCGAGGGGGGAACCGCCCCGCTGGAGATGACCAAGTGGTTCAACACGAACTACCACTACCTGGTTCCCGAGATTGGCCCCGACACGCCGATTTCTCTGGCGCACACCACCCCGGTCGACCTGTTTGTGGAGGCGCGGGAAGCCGGTCTCGTGGTGCGCCCCCAGCTGGTGGGCCCGCTCACCTACCTGCTGCTGTCCAAGCCCGCGGTGGAGGGGTACCGTCCTCTCGACCGGCTGGACGAAGTCACCTCCGTCTACGCGGAGTTGCTGGTGCGCCTGGCCGAGGCGGGGGCACCGTGGGTGCAGTTGGATGAGCCGGGCCTGACCAGCGACAACCTGGGACTGAGCAGTGCGGAAATTGCCGGCCTGGCCGAGCGGGTTTACCAGCGGTTGGGGTCGGTCGCCGGCCGCCCGCAGCTGCTGGTCACCACCCCTTACGGTGAGGCCACCGAGGGATTGTCCGCGCTGGCTCAGACTCCGGTGGAGGCCATCCACGCGGACCTGGTTCACGGGCAGGCTCCCGCGCCGCTTGCCGACAAGACCCTGGTGGCGGGCCTGATTAGCGGCCGCAACATTTGGCGCGCCGACCTGGAGGCGAAGCTGGCCTGGCTCCAGGCGCAGCCGGGCGCGGTCTCGGTTGCCACCTCCACCTCCCTGCAGCACGTCCCCTACTCGGTAGCCGGGGAAGAGTGGGACCACCCGCACCTGAAGTCGTGGCTGGCCTTCGCCGAAGAGAAGGTTGCCGAGGTGGTGACCCTGGCTCGTGGCCGCAACGGGGAAGATATTTCCGCCGAGTTGGCCGCCGCCAGTCAGGCGCTTGCAACGCGGGCCGCCGACGCCGGGGTGAAGGTTCCCGCCATCCGCCAGCGGACCGCCTCGCTGCAGCCGGCTGACCGGGAGCGGGAAGACTACTCGATCCGCCAGGCAGCCCAGGCTGAGAAGTTGCAGCTGCCGCTGCTGCCGACCACCACGATCGGCTCGTTCCCTCAGACCGGGGAGATCCGTCAGGCTCGCGCCGCCCACGCCCGCGGTGAGCTTTCGACCGCGGACTACGAAGATCGCCTCCGCCAGGAGATCCGCGACGTCATCCACCTGCAGGAAAAGCTCGACATTGACGTGCTGGTCCACGGTGAGCCGGAGCGCAACGACATGGTCCAGTACTTCGCGGAGCTGCTGGACGGCTTCGAGGTGACGAAGAACGGGTGGGTGCAGTCCTACGGTTCGCGCTGCACTCGTCCGTCGATCCTGTGGGGCGACGTCTCCCGACCCGAGCCGATGACGGTCCGCTGGTCCACCTACGCCCAGTCGGTAACCGACCGCCCGGTCAAGGGCATGCTGACCGGTCCGGTCACCATCCTCGCCTGGTCCTTTGTTCGCGACGACCTGGCCCTGGGCGAGGTTGCCGACCAGGTGGGTCTGGCTCTGCGCGACGAGGTGTCGGATCTGGAGGCGGCCGGGATCGGTGTGATCCAAGTGGACGAGCCGGCCCTGCGGGAACTACTGCCCCTGCGGCGGGAGGACCAGGACGCCTACCTGGAGTGGTCGGTCGGCTCGTTCCGAGTGGCAACTTCCGGGGTTGAGGCACAGACCCAGATTCACACCCACCTGTGCTACTCCGAGTTCGGCGACGTGATTGACGCAATTGACGCCCTCGGGGCGGACGTGACCTCGCTGGAGGCGGCCCGCTCGCACATGGAGGTCCTGCCCGCGCTGGAGGCAACCGGGTTCAGCCGCCAGATTGGCCCGGGAATCTACGACATTCACTCTCCCCGGGTTCCGGAGGTGTCCGAGTTGAGCGAGCTGCTGTCCGAGGCGGTGGCCGCGGTCCCGGCCGATCGGCTCTGGGTCAACCCGGACTGCGGGCTGAAGACCCGGACCTACGCTCAGGTTGAGCCGTCGCTGCACAACATGGTGGCTGCGGCCAAGGAGGTGCGCGCCCGCCAGTAGGCGCGTCGGCCCGTCCTTTCGGGGGCGGGCCACCCCTTTGGGACCAAAGTTCGGTTGCCCGAAGAAAATCTTTCGTATACTAGAAACATGTCCGGAATCCTGCGCGCTGCCAACGGTCGATCCCTGGAGGAAATCAACTCGACCATTCCCATGCCCCCCAAGGACGCCAGTTTCTGGCGGAACCTGGCCCGCTTCTCGGGTCCGGGGGCCCTGGTGGCGGTGGGCTACATGGATCCGGGCAACTGGGTTACCTCCATCGGGGGTGGTTCCCGCTACGGCTACCTGCTGCTGAGCGTGGTGCTGCTGTCCTCGCTGGTGGCGATGCTGCTGCAGCATTTTTCCGCCAAACTGGGGATCGTCACCGGTCTGGACCTGGCGCAGGCCACCCGCCTGCACACCTCCAAACGAATGGGAGTGGCGCTCTGGGTGGTGGCCGAACTGGCCATCATGGCCACCGAGGTGGCCGAAGTACTTGGGTCCGCCATCGCCCTCCACCTGCTCTTTGGCCTCCCAATCCTGGTCGGGGTCCTGCTGACCGTGCTCGACGTACTGCTTCTGCTGCTGTTGCTGCGGATCGGTTTCCGGAAGATCGAGGCCATTGTCGCCACCTTGATCCTGACCATCGTGCTGGTGTTTGCCTACGAGGTAGCGCTGGCCAACCCCGACTTCGCCGCCATCGCCGCCGGGTTCGTCCCGCAGGCGGAGGTGCTGGAACCGGGTCGGCTGACCATGGCCCTCGGCATCATTGGCGCCACCGTCATGCCGCACAACCTGTACCTGCATTCGTCGATCGTGCAGTCGCGGGCGGTTGACCGCTCGGATCCGGGCGAAGTCAAACGTGCCCTGCGGTTTGCCACCTGGGACTCGAACCTGCAGTTGGGCGCCGCGTTCTTCGTCAACTGCCTGCTGCTTCTGCTGGGCGCCGCCCTCTTCTACGGCGCCGGGGACGACTTCTCAACCTTCACCGCGGTCTACGATGCGCTGCAAAACCCGAACCTGTCCGGTGCCATCGCCAGCCCGGTCCTGTCCACCCTGTTCGCCGTGGCGCTGCTCGCTTCCGGGCAGAACGCCACCATTACCGGGACGCTGACCGGCCAAATCGTGATGGAGGGGTTCTTGCGGGTGCGCCTACCCATGTGGCTGCGCCGCCTGATCACCCGGACCTTGGCGGTGATCCCGGTAATCATCCTGACCGTCAAGTACGGCGGGGACGAGGTCATGCTCGACAACATCATGATCTACTCGCAGGTGTTCCTGTCCCTGGCCCTGCCGATCTCCATGATCCCGCTGGTGTGGTTCACCTCCAGTCGGAAGATCATGGGGGACGCCTTCGCCAACCCCCGGTGGGCCGCCATCGCGGGTTGGATCATCACCGCGGTCCTGACCGCGCTGAACTTCCAGCTGGTGCTAGAACTGCTGGTCTAGCACCTCAACCGGCTGACCAATCACCTGCTGAATCTTGGGGTTGATGTCCCAGATGTTGACGTTCATCCCGCCCACCACTTTCCCCTCACGCACCCAAAATGCCAGGTACTTGCGGGTGTCCAGGTCACCGCGGATGACGATCTCAGCCTCTTCCATCAGCGGCGGATACCCGGACAGCTCCATCCCCAGGTCGTACTGGTCGGTGTAGAAGTAGGGAATTTCATCCTGCACGGCCTGCTGGGCCAGCATGGTTCGGGCCGCGACCTTACCGCCGGCCAGCGCGTTGGACCAGTGCTCCACCCGCAGGTGTTCACCCAGGCCCGGGTGGAATGAGTTGGCAATGTCGCCGGCGGCCAGGATATCCGGGTCCGAGGTGACCAGCGAGGAGTCAGTCAGGACGCCATTGGACAGTTCCAGGCCGGCCGCCTCGGCCAAGGACAGGTTCAGGGTGGCTCCCACCCCGACCACAACCACGTCGGCTGGCACCTCCTGACCATCGAAGCGCACCGCCTCTTCCGTCATCCCCTCCACGGTGACCCCCAGCTGGAACTTGACGCCGTGCTCCTCGTGCATCCGCTGGAACTCCCGGCCAATCTTCTCCCCCAGGGCCGCAGACAGCGGAACTTCACCTCGGGAAAGGACGGTGACGTCGGCGCCCAGTTGGCGGGCGGTGGCCGCTACCTCCATCCCGATCCAGCCCGAGCCCACCACGACCAGGCGGCGGCCCTGGAGCCGGGGGGCCAGGGCGTCGGCATCGGCCAGGGTCCGCAGTGTCAGTGCCCCCTCGAACCCGGGCAGGGTCCGGGCCGTGGCGCCGGTCGCCAGCAGCAGCTTGTCGTAGGTGAGGTCCTGCCCGTCGCTCAGGCTGACCCGGTGGTCGTCCCGATCAATCCCGACCGCCTTCACCTGCGGGCGCACATCGATGTCCTGCTCCCGATACCAGGATTCGGGTTTGAGGATCACCTGGTCCAGACCCTCGGTTCCCTGCAAGTAACCCTTGGACAGCGGCGGCCGCTGATAGGGCAGCTGCGGCTCCTGAGCCACCACCGTGACGGGACCCTGATAGCCCTCTTTCCGCAGGATTCGCGCCGCGGTTCCGGCGGCCAGACCGCCACCAACTATGACCATGCCCGACATTTTTGCCCCTCTTTTCGCCAGATAGCTTCACTTTCAAGCTAGGCCAGCCCCTGGGGTGCGTCAAGAGTTCAGACGCCGCGACGCCACCTCAGCCAGTAGCCCAGGCCGACCGCCAAGGCTCCGTAGCCCAGGAACACCAGACCCGCCTGCCACCAGAGCAGGCCGGTCGCAGCGCCGCTGCCCGTCATGGATGAAAACGACGAGTAGAACGAGGCACCCCCGAGGGCATCCGAGGCGGCACCGGGCAGGAACTTGCCGATCGGGGCCAGGTTTTCCTGCACGGCGGCGACCAGGCGAAGGGTCGGTTCGAGGAACTGGGTAAAGCCGATCACGACCACCAGCGCGGCCGCCTGGTTTGGCACCAGCGAGCCCACCCCGACCCCAACCGCGGCCCACAGCGCCATCACCAGCAGGCACCGCCCGATAATCTGCCACGTTTCCGCCTGATCCAGGCCGGTTTGACCGGAAAAGAAGAACGCACTGGCTCCGATGGTGGTGGCGAAGGCAATCACGCCCATGGCCGCTCCCAGGACGAAGTGGACCAGCAGTTTGGCAGCCAAGACCAACCCGCGCTTGGGGACGGTCAGGAAGGTGGGGATGATCGTGTGGTGGCGAAACTCCCCGGTCACCGCCAACGTCCCCAGCAGCAGCGGGAAGATGAAGCCGATGGTCGAGGCGGTGGTGTAGACCATGATCGGGTCGGCCTCGACCGTCGACAGGGTCGCGCCGAGCAGCAGGGCGGTGAAACCGAGGTACACCACCATGATCAGCGTGAGGATCCACCAGGTCTTGGTGGTGAAAATCTTGAGCCACTCGGCCCGCAAGGCCTGCGCAAAGCGTGTCATCGGGCACCTCCGGTCAGCTCCAGGAACATGGCTTCCAGGTCGTCTTGCGATTGGGACAGGTGGGTGAGCGCCACCCCGGCTTGCAGGGCAATCGCGCCCACCGCCTCGGGGGTCGCCCCGGTCACGGCCAGTTGGTTCCCGGCCCGGCTGGCACTGAGCTGGGCCGCGTGCAGGGCCCGGGCCAGGGCCGCATTGTCGACCGAGTTGACCAGGACCGAGGTGGAGCGGCCAGCCTCGATCTCACGCAGGTCCCCGGCGGCCACCACCTGCCCTCGGTTGATGATGACGATGTCCTGGGCGATCTGCTGGACTTCCCCTAGCAGGTGTGAACTGATCAGGACGGTTCGGCCCTGCCCAGCCAGGTACTGCAGCAACTCCCTCATCCATCGAATGCCCTCCGGGTCCAGCCCGTTCGCGGGCTCATCCAGGACCAGGACCGGCGGGTCGGCCAGCAGGGCGGTGGCCAACCCGAGGCGCTGGCGCATTCCCAGCGAGTAGCCCCCCACTTTTCGCCCGGCCGCTCCGGTCAGTCCCACCATGGACAGGACCTCGTCAATCCGCTCCGGGTCGGCCCCCATAGCCGCTCCGTAGACGCGCAGGTGATTGCGCCCGGATCGACCGGGGTGGAAAGAGTCCGCTTCCAGCGAGGCCCCCACCACCAGCGCGGAGGAGGGGTAGTCGCGGTAGGGTCGCTCGCCCACCAGGGCCTGACCGCTGTCGGCCTGGTCCAGGCCGAGCAAAATGCGCAGGGTCGTGGTCTTGCCGGCCCCGTTTGGACCCAGAAAGCCGGTCACTCGCCCGGGAGTGACGGTAAAGGAGACGTCTTCCAGGGCTCTGACGGACCCGAAGCGTTTAGTCAGGTGTTCAATCACGATCGGATAGGTCGGCAACGCGTTCCCTCCTTGCAGGTCGGGCCGCGGGGAGTGTCGTCGCCGCGGGTAGAAACGCTCACAAATGTCAAGATACCGGACTTTATGGCTCTCAAGTCAGGCCCCAAACATATTCGCGGGTAGAGTGAGATTCATCACAGTCACCCACTGAGCCCACAGGACGTTCGCCCAGGTCAACGGCTTCATTGAAACATTTCAACCGGTCAAGGCAAAATGACTGTGCGATTACTAATGATCGAGCATACCCACATCACTCATCAACCGTCACCCATGTTCGTCGACTTGTTATGACATTAACCTATGGCTAAGGGCCGATTAACTCCCCCGCTGGTCCCGCTCGAACACTCACCCGGCACTCGAACCAGACCTTCACAATCTTTGTTCGGACATTTTTTCCGACCGTCGGGTCGGTCTTTTTCCTCTCTTGGGGGCAAATAGGGCTGGTGTATTCTAAAGGAGCGTTTTTGGACATGGTCCCAGAACCATTTTTGCCCTTCCACACAGAAAGACGAAGCAATGAAGTTTCTTCAGCGACTCGGCAAGTCGATGATGCTCCCCGTCTCAGTTCTGCCCGTAGCCGCGATCCTGATGGGGATCTCCTACTGGATCAATACTGCGACCGGCGGAGAGAACATCGTCTCAGCCTTCCTTGGCGCCGCAGGCGGCGCGCTCCTCAACAACATGGCCCTGCTGTTCGCGGTTGGTATCTCAATCGGCATGGCCACCAAATCCGACGGTACCTCAGCCCTAGCAGGCCTGGTCTCGTGGCTGGTTGTCACCACCCTGCTGAACCCGACCACGGTCGCGATCTTCAAGGGACTCGACGATGTGGAAATGGTCCCCGCGGCTTTTGGTCAAATCCAAAACGTATTTGTGGGTATCCTCTGCGGTCTAATTGGTGCCTACTCATATAACAAGTTCAAGGACACGAAGCTTCCCGACGCTCTGGCGTTCTTCTCCGGGCGCCGCTCGGTGGCCATTGTCGCGGCATTCTTCGCGATTATCCTGGCCATCCTCCTGTTCTTCATCTGGCCGGTCGTGTACGCGGGCCTGGTGGCCTTCGGCGAATGGATCGTCAACCTCGGCTTCTTCGGGGCTGGCCTCTACGGCTTCTTCAACCGGCTGCTGATTCCGTTCGGTCTGCACCACGCCCTGAACTCCGTGTTCTGGTTCGACGTGGCCGGCATCAACGACCTGAACAACTTCCTGGCCGGCACCGGCACCTACGGCGTCACCGGTCAGTTCATGACCGGCTTCTTCCCCGTGATGATGTTCGGTCTGCCGGGCGCGGCTCTGGCCATGTACGTGACCGCCGATTCGAAGAAGAAGAAGGTTGTCTACGGCCTGATGCTCTCCGGCGCGGTTTCGGCCTTCCTGGTCGGCGTGACCGAGCCCCTCGAGTTCGCGTTCATGTTCGTGGCTCCCGTCCTGTACCTGATCCACGCAATCTTCATGGGTATCTCCCTGGCGGTCAGCGCAATCCTGCCGGTCCGGATGGGCTTCGGCTTCTCCGGCGGGTTCATTGACCTGTTCCTGAACTGGACCAACCCGATGGCACAGAACCCGTGGATCATCCTGCTGATGGGCATCTTCTGGTTCGTGGTCTACTTCCTGGTCTTCCGCTGGGTCATCCTCAAGTTCAAGCTGAAGACCCCCGGTCGCGAAGATGACGACCTGGAGGTTTCCGAGGACGCCGTCGCCCAGAGCGGTTCGAAGGACGAAGGCTACCTGCGCACCGGTGCCGCCTTCATCGATGCTCTCGGTGGCAAGGCCAACATCACCGACCTGGACAACTGCGCCACCCGGCTCCGCCTGGAGCTGGCCGACGTGTCCCGGGTGGACGAGGCGGCCCTGCGTCGCGCGGGTGCAGCCGGCACCATGAAGCCCGGCGGCAAGTCCTTCCAGGTGATCTACGGGCTTAACGCTCAGTTCGTCAAGGACGCCATGGAACGGCTGATGTCCGGCGAGGCAACTGCCCCCGCCAACGCCCCGGCCGCCACCCCGGCGGGCGACGTGCTGGTCGAGGCTCCGGCCGCGGTGCAGGTAAAGCTGCGTCAGCCGGTTGCGGGTGAAGTCGTGGCGCTGGAGACGGTTCCGGACCCGACCTTTGCCGGCAAAGTGATGGGCCCGGGCGTGGCGATTGAGCCCACCGGCGACACCGTGGTGGCCCCGGCCGACGCGACGGTCGCGATGGTGTTCAAGACCGGTCACGCGGTGGCGCTGAAGCTGGATGACGGCACCGAGCTGCTGATCCACGTGGGCCTCGACACGGTCGACATGGGCGGCGACGGGTTCGAAACCCTGGTGACCAAGGGCGAGCACGTCCTGGCTGGCACCCCGCTGCTCCGGTTCGACGCGGCCAAGATCCGCGCTGCCGGACACCCGACCGTCACCCCGGTGATCGTCATGAACAACAAGGCGGCTGAGATCGTCTTCGTCTAGTTCAACTAGGAGGATGGGCCAGTTCTTCGGAGCTGGCCCATCTTTTTGTTAAGTCCCGAGTTGAAGCCGGCTTGGGGGCGAGGTTCGCCCGCTCGGCAGTGGGGATAGGCTGCCGGACAAGACCTCCGACCGGCCCGACGGTTCGATCCCTCACCCGTCACTCAACCATCGGTCCCAGCTGGGGCCTTGGCGCCGGGCTATGCCGCGGCTAACGGTCTTTGAGTTGGTCGGTGACTCGTCCCGTGGTGGCGAGCACGGCTAGGGGCGTTCCCAAGGCGAATCCGAGCAGTGCGGTTGAGGTAAGGGTTCTCCAAATCAGGCTAACGGTATCGGCGCCGATAGGGCTGTGCACGGTGACGGCCGCGAGAGTAACAGTAAGCAAGACTGCAGCAGCAAGCGCGGGGACCACGATCAGGACTGTTTCGATTGAAATCAGTGCAGCGACAATGGATCGGGCGGAACCGAAGGCCTGGTAGATCGCCAGTTCAGTGCGCCGGCTCCACACGCCGAATGCCAGGACTAGGGCCAGAAGCGCTGCGGCTGGAATCCAGGGAACTTTGTCGGCAAAAGAGTGCCACTGCTGGCCTGGAGTTGCGGATCCCGAACTGGAGCTCAGGTAGGGCTTGATCTGTGCGCCGGGAACCGAGCCGAATGCGTATTTGAGGATTTCCTCGCCGTGTTGCATCGCTCCGGGTTCCATTCTGATCCAGCAGTCGAGGAGGGGCTGATTCGGTTGACTGATGACGAGGAGGTGGGAGGTGAACTGGTCGGGACGAACTGTGGGCGCGGTTCGTGTTTGAACTGTCGCTTCGTTCCCGTTGCTGTCCTGGATTCTGGAGCCAACACCGAGAACGCCAAGTTGCTCAAGGTCGACACCGAGGATAACTCCGGTGGTGGAGGAGGTGGTTGCCCAGACCTTCAGGGTGTTGGGAGTAATCCCTTTGGTGGGTATTGATGGGGTCTGCGGCAGTGTTCTCACAGAGGGAGGCGAAGCGAGCGTAGTTCCCCCGGCCGCCGCGACTCCCCCATACCGATTGAGGGATTCGCAGGTGGTACCGTCAAGGGGCGCTTCGGGGGTGGCTGCGGCCGACCACACCAGCCCACCTAGATCCTGTCGGCTCCATTCTTGCTCCAGGGCGGTGCGGGCTTGGTCGAAGGTCAGCAGGCCAAAGACGGTAAGAAGGAAGGTGAGGACGAGACCGACCCCAAGGTGGGTGGGCCCCAGGTTGCGCAGCGCTTCAGTAAAAAGTTCTTTTGGCCGCCACGTCATGACTGCCTCCGGCAAGGAGTGATCGGGTCCGAATGGACCCTGTCGCCAAGGTAGACAATCCGGTCTGCAAGTTGGGCAATTTCTTCATCGTGGGTGGTGACCAGGAGGCTGGTACCCCGCGCGGACTGGAAGAGCGCTTCCCCCACAATCTGTGCAGTTCTCTGGTCCAGGTTGGCGGTGGGTTCATCTGCCAAGAGGATAGACGGGTTGGTGACAAGCGCGCGGGCTACCCCAACGCGCTGCGCCTCGCCGCCTGACAGAGTTCGCGCCTGCCTCGCCTCATAGCCCGCCAATCCCACCTCGGCCAGTTTTACACTTGCGGTGTCGTGAGCAACGCGACGGGTCACTCCTTTGGCTAGGAGGGGGAGAGCAGCATTGTCCAGGACGCTGCGCCGGGGAAGAAGACTAACGGTCTGCAAGACCCAGGAAATGGTGTGGCCGAGCAGCGAAGACGCATCGGACACGGTGCGCGGGCGCTCGTCTATGGTCACGGTGCCAGCTTGTGGTTTCAAGAGGAGGCCTGCCACTGATAGCAATGTGGATTTGCCGCGTCCGGAGGGACCCATCAAGGCCACGCGTTCTCCCGGTTCAACCGTTAGGCTCACGTCGTGGAGCACATCCGCGCTCATCCCGGGATAGCGGAACGTGACGTGGGACAGGGTCAGAGACATTGAGCGGAATCCAGGATCTCACCGGGGTTGAGTAGCACGATGTCGCCGATTGCAATGTCTCCATCTATGACCACAGACCCGTCGACAAGCCCGTCCAGAACAGAAACAGGAGCTTTAGTGAACTCATTTGTGTTTCGTTGGACTGCAACACACGTGTTCACACCGTCACTGATTAGGGCTGCAGCCGGGACAGCCATGCCGCTTTCTGGTTCAGCCAAACGAAGGTTGCCTTCAACCGTTGCGGTATCGCCTTCGGTGGGGCGAGACGTTGTGTGGGCAGCCTGGTCAAGATCCGCAACTACCCAGCCGTCCTCCGTGAGAGAAAGGGCCACGGACTTCCCTTCAAAAGTGAATACGTAGTCACCGACCGGGGCGCCCTCATCATTGGCAGGAGTGACTGTAGCCGCAGTTGGCAGCGACAGCCCCGTTGCCAGCGGTTCCCCGGCCGCGGGCACCGGCTGACCAGCTCGGATCTTGACCTGATCAACGGTGTAAGAGGGTGCCGGTAGGCGGACAAACCAGGCCGGAGAGAACGTGCCTGTGGGTTGGGCGACCCCTTGTTGACTCTCCCATTTCTTGACCAAGAGTTCGGTGCCATCCCCGAAGTCTCCATCAACCCACACCGCCCACTCGGGCAAAAGCGAGTTCAAAACTGTTTGCATGAGGGCGACATCGTCACCTTTGTCCCCCTTGCTCAGCTCCCGGAAAAACACCCCGTCATCCACGTAGGCCACGACCTGCCGGTCATCAACAGAATATAAGCGGGACCCATTCGAAAGCTCCGTCCCCGGAGCCATCTCGATCGACGTGACGGTCCCGGTCTGACTTGGGGCAATCAGGTCGCTAACGGGCGTGAACTTCACTGCGAGCGTGGCATCTACCGAAAACCTCGCTTCGGCTTCCACCACCGGGACCGTCACTGGAACCGGCGCAGGATCCAAGTCACTCAACGAGCGTGGAACATCAAAAGAAAGCAACCACGCGGTGACCACCGCCGCAATCCCTAACCCAAGAGTGCCAAGCAAATACCACAATCCGCCGCGCCCACCTGAAGCCCCAGCCTTTGCGTGCATCAAGTTCTCCCGGTGCTACTCGGCATTGATGCCGCGGAACAACTTGAACAGGTGAGCCTGCAAACAGTCTTGAGCATCGTCATTGCCATAGACTGCCTCTCCAACAACCCCTTCAAGGTCGCCCACCTTAATTCCCGACACACCCGCTGCTTCCAGGCAATCAATCATGTCTCGGTAGTCCGCCTCCCACTCTTCACCAGAGAGAGCCATGCTCTCAATGTAGCGATTCTCCAGACTCGCCGCGTGCTTGCGGAAACACGAATCATGAGCTCGCATCATTGCATCCTCGGTAGCTTCATCTGCGTCAGCGGAAGAATTCAGAGGTATCGCGTACAGGCCGCCTGCATATTCAACCGGCTCACCGGTGTCAAACCCTTTCTCTTGAATACACTGCACGGTGGCTTGAATTCCGGCCCAATACTCTGCTTTCGTCAC